>WNGR01006246.1_pt1 | contig 20048 bp, 23 predicted proteins | sample 5407581 | NCBI WGS metagenome assembly WNGR01 (sample SAMN13153383, study PRJNA577476) | soil metagenome | isolation source: 80 cm soil or saprolite under Garry oak tree replicate 2 | place: USA:California | collected 2016-06-15 | reverse complement strand
CCCAGCGACGTGAAAATCCCAACCAGGCGCGCGATCTCCTCGAACGTCAGGATCGACTGCTTGGGCAACCAGACGTATTCCTGCTCAGGCATGCAGTAACGGCACCGCAGATTGCAGCGGTCGGTGACCGAGACGCGCAGGCTGCCGAGCGGTCGCTTGAGGACGTCGCGAGGCGAATCAGGCATGCGTTCGTTCCCCCTCTCCGCCGTGCGGAGAGGGGGTCAGGGGGTGAGGACCAGATGGGTCGACCCACGTGGCGGACCCGTCGGCGCGTAGCTCTTTCTTCCAGATCGGCAAGCGCTTCTTTACCTCTTCAATGACATAGCGACACGCCGCAAAGGCGGCGTCGCGATGGGGCGCGGCGGCGGCAATCGCGATGCTCGCTTCGTTTACGGGGATCAGCCCGAGGCGATGGTGCAGGGCGACGCGCACATCCGGCCATCGTTCCCGCGCCTCGTCGAGCATGCGAGTGATCTCGGCCTCCGCCATTTCGTCGTACGCCGAGTACTCGATGGCGATAACGTCGTCATCACTGCGGACCGTGCCGAGAAAGACGCACGTGCCCCCGCGCTCCGGACTTTGAACTTGTCCGAGCAGCGATTCGACCGAAATCCGGACGCGCGTCAGATGGCTCATTACCCTCCCGACAACGGCGGCAGCAACGCCACCTCGTCTCCATCCTTTACTTTCGCGTCGAGCTTCACCTGCCGCAGGTTCAACGCGGCGAGCGGTCGAGGCGGCAAGCTGCGCGCGCCGGGAACGGTTTCGCGCACGCACGTGAGCACGTCCCCCACCGTTGCCGACGTGCCGGACACGAGTACCGCCGCCGTCTCACAACCCGCCAGCTCGGCGTAGCGCGCGAAGAACCGGACTGTCACCCGGGCCATGATGCGATTATAGCCCCGTGGCCAGGCCCTGCCAGATCCTCGCCTGCTTCGGCGTGGGACTGGGCGCGCGCTCGAGACTGAGCCGCGACGTCGTACGCTCCCGCACCGCCGTATTCAGCGTCACGGTGCTGCCCGCGCGTTGCACGGTGATCGTGAGCGGCTGCCCCACTTTGCCTTGATAGCGTGAACGGAATGCCGCGCCCCAATCCTGGCTGGCTGAGATGGGGATGTCGCCGATGCGGGTCAGCACGTCTCCTGGCTCTACGCCTGCTTCGTCCGCCGCGCTGCCCGGCGTGACCGCCTGAACCAGCACACCGCCGCTCGGCGAGGGGCCGGCCGAGACGCCGAGGAAGAGCGAGGTGACCGGGTTGCGACGGAATACCAGGCCCGCTTTAGTGAACATTTGTTCATACGGCAGCGAATCGCGGCCATCGATGTAGCGCCGGTAGAAGCCGTCCACGTCCGGCATGCCCGCAGCACGCAGCTCGTTCAACAGATCGGCGGTCAGAAATCCTTTGTTCTGGCGATAGTAGCGCGTGTACAGCGCCCGCATCACCTCGTCGAGATTGTGCGCGTTGTCTGTCGCGTCGCGGATCGAAATGTCGAGCAGGAACCCGAGCAGCGACCCTTTGGGGTAATAGAGCTGCGAGCTGTTGACATAAACCTCGTGAATCCACGTGGCCTCACTACCGTCCTCGACACTCCACGGCTCTGGCGCTTCCTCGACTTGCTGGATGTTGGCGATCGCGTTGTCGAGGAACTGGCTCGGCGTCCACAGGCCCGAGCGCAGGTTCGTGAGGTCGGCGTAGTAGTCCGTCACCCCTTCCGACCACCACAACAGCGGCGTGTACTGCTCGGCGTGATAGTCGTACGGCCACATCTCGGCGGGACGGATGCGCTTCACGTTCCAGAGATGGAAGAATTCGTGGGAGAGTAACGGATACATGAAGTCGCCGAGCGTGCCCGACACGGGATCGGCGAACGCCTGCGCAGGCATGATGTCATACTGCGAGACGCTATGCTCGAGGCCGCCACCGAAGCCAATGGGTCCGTGGATGACATTGAAGAACACCGTGTAAACGTCGTACGGGGGGGGCGCCTCGCCCATGATCCGATTCTGCACCGGTGCCATCTTCGCCACGCCGTTCCGCAGGTTGCGTGCGACCGCGGGGCTGTAATCGCTCGCGGGCCAGACGGCGAGACGGATCCACTTGCCGTCGGCCTGCAGCGAATCGAGACTGTACTTCCCGACGAACGTCATCGCGTCCGCTAGCTCGTGATAATCGCCCGCGCGATAGACGCCATTCGCCGGGCCCTTGAGTGCCGTCGTAACCTGCCATCCCGCGGGCAGCCGAAAGCGCACTTCGGCGGGACGTGCCAGCTGCCCTTCTTCGAACATGAACAGGTTGGTGCCGAGGAATTGTCCGAAATCCTGTGCGGTGCGGGCGACGGAGAGATCGATCGTATCGGGCGAGTAGTCGAAATCGACGAGGACGTGGTCGGCCCTGCCCGTTGCGACACGCCAGGTGTCCTTGTCGGCACGATCCCAATGCAATGTCTGTCCGGCCGCGTTCTTCGCGCCGAACCCATGGACGTAGCGCGCGTAATTCTGGATTTCGTAGTTGCCCGGGCTCCACGCCGGCAGCGAAACGAACAGCGTGTCCCTGCCGCTCGTGGGGAAATCCGCGGAAACGTGAAATTGTCCTCGCACAACGGAGACGTCGTAGCGAACCACCTGCCCGTGGACTGGCGACGCGAGGAGCAGAAGAAGAGGGAGGAGCTGGGGAGAACGACGCATCATCACTCCAGGCAAGAAGTTGAGAGATACCTAAAACTAGAAAGGCCCCGGCGTTGGTGCCGAGGCCCGTGTCCCAAGTTGTCATAGCGCAGCGTGTTACGACGGAACCTTCGCGCTCGCGTCGGCGACCATCGCCCGCAACTCCTTGCTGGGCTTGAAGACAGGAACGGGACGCGCCGCGACTTCGACAGGATCACCGGTTCTTGGGTTACGCGCCATCCGCGTTTTGCGCTGGCGGATTTTGAACGTTCCAAATCCGCGTACCTCAATGTTATGCTGCTCAGCCAGCGCAGCTTTCACGGCGTCGAGGAAGGAGTCTACGACCCGCGCACAGTCCTTTTTGGAAATCAGGGGACCAGCGGTGCGAGCTATTTGCGCGGTGACCTTTTCAACAAGATCGGCCTTCGTCATTGGTCCCCCCGTCGACCCGAAAAATTCTGCCAGGTTGGCAAAAGTCGGGGACCATAGTACGGGCTTACTTATTTAGTGTCAAGAGCTTGTAGGAATTGTTGAAAGTGTCCCTGGGCGTCATGGGGGCCCGGCGACGCCTCCGGGTGGTATTGGACGGCAAAAATCGGATACTCTCGGTGCTTGATGCCTTCGACGGTCCCGTCGTTGAGGTTAAGGTGGGTGACCTCAAGCGACTTCGCACCTGGAACACCGCTCGTTTCGCCCCGGACTGCGAATCCGTGGTTTTGAGACGTGATAAGTACTTGTCCCGTAGCGAGATCGCGCACGGGATGATTGCCGCCCCGATGTCCGTACGGGAGCTTCTCCGTCTCTCCGCCCATCGCGAGGCCGAGTAACTGGTGGCCGAGACAGATCCCGAAAATCGGCAGCGTCCCGTCGGCCAGCTGCCGGATTGTATCAATCGCGTAACCGACGGCGGCCGGGTCGCCAGGACCGTTGGAGAGGAACACGCCGTCCGGTTTGAGCGCGCGCACTTGGTCGGCGCTCGTCGCGGCTGGTACCACCGTTACGCGACATCCGCGCTGCACGAACAGCCGAAGAATGTTCCGCTTCATCCCGAAATCGAAGGCGACGACATGATGAGTTGCCTCCTGCGGTGGCGGGCCTTCCGTGTACGCCTCGGGAATCGTCGCCGCGCTCGCAAGGTCGAGTCCGTTCATCGACGGTGATGCGGCGAGTGCTGCTTTGATGGCGTCCGTCGGCTGCTCACCGAGCGCGAGCACCCCGCGCATCGCGCCGCGTGAACGGATATAGCGCGTGAGCTGGCGGGTGTCGACGTCGGCCACGAGCGGCACCGCCGCCCCCGAGAGCCAGTCGAGCAGCGTCCCCGTCGCACGCCAGTTCGATGGCGTGGCGGAGAGCTCACGTACGACGACGCCGGCGACGCGCGGGCGGTCGGACTCCACATCCTCAGGATTGATTCCGTAGTTGCCGATCATCGGAGCCGTCATGACCACGATCTGGCCGAGATACGAGGGGTCAGTGAAGACCTCCTGGTAACCGCTCAGATTCGTTGTGAAGACGACTTCCGCGTATGCCGGCTCAAACGGGAGAGGCGCAGCTCCGGGGAACCAGGCGCCGTCCTCGAGCAGGACGTAAGCGGGTGCTGGATTACGGTCGGCGATTGCTCGGTGGGCGTGGTTGAGGCGCCGGCGGGGCCGTCGGCTGAGTCTCGATCGGCAGCTGCGAAGGCGCAACCGGTGTCGGCGCTTGCCCCTGCCCTTCGAGGACGGAGCGAACCTGGTTCGCCGACGTCGACATGAACGTCAGCACGAGCGCGAGAAACAGGAAGATGCCCGCCGTCCACCACGTTACCTTCGTGAGCAACGTGGTCGCCTGGCGGCCACCCATAATTGTTTCGGTGCCGGCCCCACCACCCATGCTGGCGAGCCCGCCGCCCTGCCCCGCCTGCAACAGCACGGCGGTCGCGAGGATCAGCGCGTCGAGGAGGAGGATGCCGACGAAAATTCCGTACATGCGCGGGCAAGATACCTAGGTGACGGCAGTGCGCACAAGCTCGATCCAACCCTGAGGGTCGAGTGACGCGCCGCCGACCAGCACGCCGTCGAGCTCCTGCTCGGCGAGCAGTTCCGCGGCGTTCGTGACGTTCACACTGCCGCCGTATAGCACCCGTGTTTCCTTCGCCTGGCGCTCTTTGAGCCACGCGCGGATCGCACGGTGAACTTCGGCGGCGTCCCGCGGCGTCGCATTCCGGCCCGTCCCGATGGCCCAGACCGGTTCGTACGCGATCGTCACCTGAACTTCCACGCGGTCACCGAGTGCCGCTTGCAGCTGCCGCCGTACGACCGTCAACGTTTCGCGCGCATCGCGCTGCGCGAGCGTTTCGCCGACGCACAGGATGGGATGAAGGCCGGCGGCCACGACGGCTTTGAGCTTCTTGCCGGTCTGCTCGTCGGTCTCGCCGAACACGTGACGGCGCTCGGAATGTCCGATCAGCGCGGCTTTGGCGCCGGCCTGAGCGGCGAGCGTCGGCGACGTCGCGCCGGTGAAGGCGCCCTTCGGCGCCCAATACACGTCTTGCACACCGGCGCGGAGGTCGGTTCTGTTGCCGAGTGCGGTCGCAACCGCCTCCAGTGAGACCGCCGGTGGAAAGAACCACACCTGGCGGTTCGGCTGGAGTGGATACGCGTTGAGGAAGGTCGCGAGGTAGCTGCGCGCCTCGGCAGGTCCCACGTTCATCTTCCAGTTGGCGGCAAACAGCAGCGTCCTCACGCGTCCTCCAATGCCGCCACGCCTGGCAACTCCTTCCCTTCGAGGAATTCGAGTGACGCGCCGCCGCCGGTCGAGACGTGCGTGAGCTGAGCCTCCATGCCCGCGACCGCCGCAACGGAGTCCCCGCCACCGACGACGGTCACGGCTCCCTGCGTTCCGGCCTCGACCAGCGCCGTCGCGATGGCGCGCGTGCCGGCATCAAAGGGCGGCGTTTCGAAGACGCCCATCGGGCCGTTCCAGAAGATGGTCTTGGCACGCAGCAGCCGGGCCCGATAGTCGTGCTGCGTCGCGGCGTCGATGTCGTAGACGGCCCAGCCCTTGGGGATTGCATCGGCGGCCACGGACCGGTGCTCGCTCGCGCGCTCCAGCGACGGCGCGATGACGCCGCCGCGGGGCAGGATCAGCTTCTTGCCGCTCGAGGCGAGCAGGTCCTTGGCCAACGCGATACGATCGGGTTCGACGAGCGACGATCCGACCTCGAGCCCCATGGCGGCGAAGAACGTGCAGGCCATCGCACCGCCGATGAGCAGCTCGTCCACGCGCGGGAGCAGCGAGCGAATGACGTCGATCTTGCCGGAGATCTTGGCGCCGCCCAGCACCGCCACGAAGGGGTGTTTCGGATCGCGGAGCAAGTCGCCGAGATACTGCAGCTCCTTCTCCATCAGGAATCCGGCGACGGCGGGCTTGAGCAGATGCGCGACCGCCTCGGTGGAGGAGTGCGCGCGATGGGCCGACCCGAATGCGTCGTTCACATAGAGATCGCCGAGCGCCGCGAACGTCTTCGCGAGCTCCGGATCGTTCTGTTCCTCGCCGGGCCAGAACCGCGTGTTCTCGACCAGCGCCACGCCGCCGCGCGGCAGCCGCCGCGTCACCGCCCCTCCAGCCACCGGGTCGGCAATGAACTCGACCGGTGCGCCGAGCAGCTTCTCGAGATTGGGGACGATTTGCTTCAGCGAATACTGCGGATCGGGACCGCCCTTGGGCCGTCCGAGGTGCGACAGGAGCACGACCCGGGCCCCCTTGTCGCGGAGATAGCGGATCGTCGGGAGCGACGCGCGCAGCCGCGTGTCGTCGGTGACCTTGCCGTTCTTGAGCGGGACGTTGAAGTCGACTCGCACGAGCGCGCGTTTGCCTTCCAGCGCCTGCGGGGGGAGATCCCGCAGGCTTTTTTTGGTCAACGGCGTTTTCCGATGAACGCCAGGAGGTCGACGCAGCGCGCCGAGTAGCCCATCTCGTTGTCGTACCACGAGGAGATGTGTACCAGCGTGCCGTCGATGACGGCGGTCGACATCGTGTCGATCACGCTCGAATACAGACTGCCGATGTAGTCGTGGGAGACCAGCGGCTCGTCACTCGTCTCGAGAATCCCCTTGAGGGGACCGGAGGCGGCCGCCTGCTTGAACGCCGTGTTCACGGCTTCGACTGTTGTTGGTCGCTCGACGTCGGCGACCAGCTCGACGATCGAGACATCAGGCGTCGGAACGCGCAACGAGATGCCGTCGATCTTGCCTTTCACTTCCGGGATGACGAGACCAGTGGCCTTGGCGGCTCCGGTCGTGGTCGGAATGATGCTCAGTGCGGCGGCTCGCGCCCGGCGCAGATCCTTGTGGGGGAGGTCGAGGATCTGCTGGTCATTGGTGTAGCTGTGCACCGTCGTCATGAAGCCGTGCTTGAACCCGAAGCTGTCCATCACAACCTTCACCATGGGAACGAGGCAGTTGGTGGTGCACGACGCGTTCGAGATGATGTGATGCTTGGCGGGATCATATTTCTCGTTGTTGACGCCCATACAGATCGTGATGTCCTCACCTTTGGCCGGGGCAGAGATCACGACCTTCTTGGCGCCGGCGGCGAGATGCTTGGCGGCGGCATCACGATCGGTGAATCGGCCGGTACTCTCGAGCACGAACTCCACGCCGAGGTCCTTCCAGGGCAGCTTCTCTGGCTCTTTGATGGCGGAGACTCTGACCGACTTGCCGTTCACGATGAGCGCGTCGCCCTTCGCTTCGACGGTGCCGGGAAAGCGCCCGTGCACCGAGTCGTATTTCAAGAGGTGCGCCAGCGTCTTCGTGTCGGTGATGTCGTTGACGCCGACGAATTCGATGTCGGTCTGCTTGGCCGTGGTGGCCGCGCGCACCACGTTGCGGCCGATGCGTCCGAACCCATTGATCCCTACCCGCACTGCCATGTCTCTCCCCTTAGGTGAAGTCTGGAATTGCGGCACGCGCGAAGGTTACCGCGTGTACTGTCGTCGCACCCGTATCTTCCAATGCGCGCGCCGCTTCGGCCAGTGTAGCGCCGGTAGTGAAGACATCGTCGACGAGCACCCAAACCATTCCCGAACGAACGCGCTTGGCCGAAAACGCACCTGCGACGTTCGCTAGCCGTGTCTCCGGTGTCAACGCCGTTTGTGTCGGCGTCTCCCGCGTCCGGACGAGTGCGTCAGGGAGCACCGGAATCCGCCACTGTTGCGCCAGCGCGCGCGCCAGTAGTTCGCTTTGATTGTAACCGCGCTCGCGCAATCGCTTGGCGGCGAGGGGAATCGGGATCAGGGCCGACGGTCCGTCGGCAGGAGGCCGCACGCCAGCCATCGCGGCCGCCAAATCGTCGGCGATGCGCGGCAGGCCGCCGTACTTGAGCGCGTGCACGGCCTGGCGGGCGCCTTCCTCCAACCACACCGCCGATCGCACTGATTGCAACGCGGGCGGCCACGCCGCGCAGAGACGACACGGACCGAAGTGCGGCTCGGGCTGCCCGCAGCGATTGCACCAGGGCGGGCGCACGGCGCGCCAGCGCTGGCGGCAGACGGGACACACGATCCAGTGAGCGTCGCGCGGTGTGAGCAGCGCATGACACACCAGGCATTCCGCCGGAAGAAGAAGCTGTTCGACCGCGGCGCTAAGCACGGAGCGCGCGCTGAACGGCGGCGCGCATCACCTCCGTGGGCGCGTCGGTTCCCGGAAAGAACCGCTCGAATGCCGCGGCGCCCTGCTGCACCAGCATCTCGCGCCCATCCGCGGCGGCGATCCCGCGCTCGCGCAGCACATGGACCCAGCGCGTTTCCCCCGGCGCGTACACGAGGTCGAGCGCGCGCTGGACGCCCGGGATGTGGTTCACGTCCACGGGGAGTGGATCGTGTCCCGCGAGTCCCAGCGGGGTCGCATTGATTGCCACGTCGACCTCAACGGGGCCGGTCGCGACACTGGTCGTCGCGCCGGCGCCGTTCGCCCACGCGGCGAATGTCCTGGCGCGCGCGTCATCGCGCGAGCGCACGAAGAGTGAAGCGCCGCGCTCGGCCGCGGCGACGGCAGTCGCACGCGCCGATCCGCCGGTTCCCACCACGAGCCACTTTTCTCCCCGGTGAATGGCGCCGAGTTTCTCGAGCGCGGCGATCACGCCGGTCACATCGGTGTTGTCGCCGACCACTGACCCATCTTCGGTCCAGAAAGTATTGCAGGCGCCGACGCGCGCGCAGACATCCGTTTTCCGCGCGAGGGATCGTTCCACCGCTGCCTTGTGGGGGACGGTGACGTTGCCCGCGCCGCCAATCGCCGCCTGCGCCGCCAGGAACGGCGCGAGCGCCGCCGCCGGGACGCGCAGCGCGACGTAGACGGCGTCCAGCCCGAGCGCGCGGCACGCGGCGTTGTGCATCGCGGGAGAAAGGGAATGGGCCACCGGATCGCCGATGACCGTGAGGAGACGCGTCTTAGCGCTGGTCTCCACGCTTGCTCTCAGCGGCGAGGCGGTCGGCCACCGCGGCCGTGAGGGACTCGAGCTCCTGGCAGGTGTCGCGATAGACGCCGAGGTCGCCGCCAAACGGATCGCTGACCTCATCGCCGCCGCGTCCGGCGTATTCGCCGAGCACGGAGACCTTGCCTTCCCCGCCTAGCTCGTCGACGCGCGCGCGATGATGGCGGGCCATGGTGAGAATCAGGTCGGCGCGCTCGACCAGCTCTCGCGTCAAGAGGCGCGCGCGATGGCCGGAGAGATCCAGGCCGCGCTCCAGACCAACGAGGTAGGCGCCTTCGGAGGCAGGGGCGCCGTCCCACGCACCGGTGCCCGCCGACGTTACCGCCACTTCGAGACCGCGCTCCTTGAGCGCGCGCTCGAGCAGCGATGCGGCGAGTGGGCTGCGGCAAATGTTGCCGGTGCAGACGAACAGGACGGTTTGAATCATGGCGCGAGCCGGCCGACGGCGCGGCGCAGCTCGTGCACGCTCAAGGTTCCTTCGCGCACGATTTGCGCCTGCGGCTTGGTGCAGTCAACCACCGTGGAAGGGGGCCGGTTCCCCAACACGCCGCCATCGAGCACCAGGAGCCTCCCCGCGGCGACTGCCGGCGCGAAGTCGCGGGCGATCGCGTCGGCGCCGGGTCCCGGCGGCTGGCCGGGCAAGTTGGCCGACGTTGACGTCAGCGGCTCGCCTAGCGCCGCGACGAGCCGGGCGATCGCCTGATGGGAGGTCCAGCGCACCGCGATCCCGCCGTCCGGACCGCGTATCAGATCAGGCAGGCGGCCGGATCCACCGGGCAGCACGAGTGTGAGCGGTCCGGGCCAGAATGCTCGCGCCAACGCATCCGCGGACGCGTTGAACGCCAGCCCATTCGCTTCAGCCATCGCGCGATCGCTGATCAATAAGAGGAAAGGCTTGCTCGCGGCGCGTCCCTTCATCGCCGCCAGTGCGGCGACGTCCGCCTGCGCGGCGCGCGAGCCCAGGCCATATACCGTCTCGGTAGGATAAGCGAGCAAACCGCCGCCGCGTAGATGCGCCACCACTTTGGGGATCGCGGCGCCGACCTCCGCATCCGACTGAAATGGAAGCGGTTTCACCGCCATTCACGCGCAAGAGCCTCCGCGATCCGGAAGTCGTCGGCGGTCGTGATCTTGAAGTTGTACGGCGAATCGGGAATCAAGTCCACCGGAAAACCGGCGCGCTCGCAAACCTCGGCGTCGTCGCTCGGCGCGCCGCCATTCGCGGTGACGCCGAGCTGCGTGTAGGCGTCCCGCAGCATTTGTCGCGGAAATCCCTGCGGCGTCTGCGCGCGCCAGATCCGCTCGCGGTCCACCGTCCGCGTGATCCGCGGCGTCGGCCGATGCGTGCCCTGCCCGACCTCCTTGAGCGTGTCGGACGCGGGGACCGCCGCGACTGCCCCCACGCCCGCGCGTGCCCGTGCGATCACGGCGTCGATCGTCCCGCGGCTCACGAACGGCCTCGCCGCATCGTGAATGAGAATGATCGTGGCGTCCTCCGGCAACGCCGCGAGCCCGGCGCGGACCGAGTCCACGCGCTGCGCGCCGCCCGGGACGAAGCCGAGCCGCTCGCCGCGCAGCTTGACGAGCCAGTCGGGCGGCCGCTCGACGTACCCGGGCGGCAGGGTAACGATGACCTGTCGCACCTCCGGATGCCCGATGAAGGCCCGCAGCGCGCGGAGCAGCATCGGGACGCCGAGGATGGGGCGGAATTGTTTCGGCTCTCCGGGGCCCGCGCGCACGCCCGCGCCCGCTGCCACCACGACTACCCCGACGTCAGGCTGCGAGCCGACGGGTGAGCTCACCGATTCCCTCCAGCCCGATCAGCTCGAGCTCAGCGCTCGTGCCGCCCCCCCGCGAGCGCGCCGACAGGAACGCGCGGCGGAAGCCTTGGCGCGCGGCTTCGGCGAGGCGGCGCTCGACGCCGGCCACAGGACGGATCTCGCCGCCCAGGCCTACCTCTCCAAGGAAGAGCGCGTCGGCCGGCACCGGACGATCGTGGACTGTGGAGACGAGGGCGGCAAGGACGGCGAGGTCGGTCGACGGCTCTACGAGGCGCACGCCGCCGGTAACGTTGACGAAGACGTCCAGGCTGCCAAACGGCAGGCCGCCGCGGCGCTCGAGCACGGCCAGCAGCAAGGCGAGGCGGCGGTGATCCAGTCCGGTGGCCACGCGCTGCGGCGTCCCGAACCCCGCTTTCGAGGCGAGCGCCTGGATCTCGACGAGCATCGGGCGCGTGCCTTCCATCAACGCCGTCACCGCGGAGCCGGAGGCGCCAGTCGTGCGCCCCGCGAGGAACGCCGCGGCGGGGTTCGCAACCGGCTCGAGGCCGGTGCCGGTCATGCGAAAGACACCGATCTCATCCACCGAGCCGAACCGGTTCTTGACGGCGCGCAGGATGCGGTGGTCGAGCGTCGTCTCGCCTTCGAAGTACAGCACGGTGTCCACGATGTGCTCGAGTGTCTTCGGACCGGCGATGCCGCCGCCTTTGGTGACGTGCCCGACGAGCAGCACGGCGGGCCCGCCCCCCGACTCTTTCGCGAAGCGCATCAGCCGCGCGGCGCACTCGCGCACCTGGCCGACGTTCCCGGGCGCGCCTTCGAGCTCCTCGGTGTACGTGGTCTGCACCGAGTCGACTAGGACGACGCTCGACCGCAGCTGTGTCGCATGATGCAGGATCGCTTCCAGCCGTGTCTCGCCGAGCACATGGATGTTGCCGGCGTCTTCTTCGAGCCGGTCCGCGCGCAGGCGCAACTGGTCAGGCGACTCCTCGCCCGACACGTACAGGGTCGATACGCCCTGGCTCTCGAGCCGCGCCGCGCACTGCATGAGCAGCGTCGACTTGCCGATGCCTGGCTCTCCACCGACGAGCGTCACTGAGCCGGGAACGATGCCCCCGCCGAGGACGAAGTCGAACTCGGCTAGGCCGGTCTTCCAGCGCGCGATGGCAGACTGCTTGAGGTCGGTTAGGCGGATTGGCGGTTGGCCGGTTGGAGCACCTCTAACCGCCGAACCGCTCAACCGCCCCACCGCCTCCTCAACGAGCGAATTCCACGCACCGCAGCTGTCACAGCGGCCACCCCACTTCGGCTGGTCCGCACCGCATTCGGTACAACGAAAGACCGACTTGCCTTTAGACACTGACCGGAGCCTCGCGCGCGGTGTAGTTGTCGAAGCGCGTGTATTCCTTCTTGAAGTGCAGCTTCACGGTGCCCGTCGGCCCGTTGCGCTGCTTGCCCACGATCACCTCGGCGAGGCCTTCGATGCTCTCGTTGGTTTTGGGATCCACCGGGCCGTCGTAGAACTCCTGACGGTAGATGAAGCACACCACGTCGGCATCCTGCTCGATCGCGCCCGATTCCCGGAGGTCGGAGAGCTGCGGCCGCCGGTGCTCGCCGCCGCGCTGCTCCGGCGCGCGCGAGAGCTGACGTCGAGCTCCTTGGCGAGTGCCTTCAGCGAACGGGAGATGTAGGAGATCTCTTGCTGGCGGTTCTCGACGTCGCCCGGCCCCTGCATGAGCTGCAAGTAGTCCACGATCACGAGCGCAATATCGTGCTCGGCCTTCAACCGCCGTGCCTTCGAGCGCATGGCGAGCGGGGTCAGCGAGGCGGAATCGTCAATCCAGATCGGCGCGGTGCCGAGCAGACCCGCCGCGCGCGCGAGCTTGGGGTAATCATCGTCGCGCAGCTGGCCGCGGCGCAGCCGTTGTGCGTCTACCAGCCCCTCCGAGCAGAGCAGCCGCTGCACGAGCTGGTCCTTGGACATTTCGAGCGAGAAGAACGCAACCCTGGTGTTGTGCTCGATGGCGGCGTGCTGCACGATGTTCAACGCCAGCGCCGTCTTCCCCATCGAGGGTCGAGCGGCCAGGATGATCAGGTCGGAGCGCTGGAAGCCCGCGGTGTACCGATCGAGATCGACGAACCCGCTCGGGACGCCGGTCAGCGCGCCGGCCCCCGACTGGAGTTGCTCGATTCGCTCCATCGTCGGCCAGATCAGCTCTTTGATGCGGATGAACTCTTCCGCCCGCCGGAATTGCGCCACCTGGAAGACGCGATGCTCGGCATTGTCCAGTACTTCACCCGCGGTGCCGTGGCCTTCGTAGATATCCTGGATGATGCCGGTCGCCGCGTCGACCAGGCGCCGCAGCACCGCCTTGTCGCGGACGATCTTGGCGTGGTAGTCGACGTTCGCGGCGGTGGGCACGACATCGATCAACGTCGCGATATACTCCATGCCGCCGGCGCGATCGAGATCGCCGCGGCGGCTCAGGTCGTCGCGCAGCGTGACCGGATCGATGACGTCGCCGCGCTCGGTGAGCGACAGCATCGACCGGAACAGCAGACGATGGCTCTCCTTGTAGAACATCGTGTCATCCAGGATCTCAGCCGCCTTGAGGGCCGCGTCCTGGTCGAGCACCATCGCGCCTAAGACCGCCTGCTCCGCCTCGTTGCTCCACGGAGTCTGGCGACCGGCGTACGCGCTGGCTCGCTCAGTTGTCGAGGAGCCGAGCGGCGATACGGACGTCATCCCAGGTTGGTCTCTTCCAATGAGGGTTACGCAGCAGCGCGGCCGGGTGGTAAGTCACCACGACCGGGATGCCGCGGAAACGGTGAATTTGATTGCGGAGTGACCCCAGCGATTGCTTGGTGTTCAGCAGGCTTTGCGCCGCCGTGCCCCCCATCGCTAGAATCGCCTTTGGCTTCACCAAGTCGATCTGGCGATAGAGGAACGGCAGGCAGGCTGCGATTTCGTCGTACTGCGGCAGCCGGTTTTCCGGTGGCCGGCATTTCACGATGTTACAGATGAACACCTGCTCTCGGGGCAGCTTGATCGCTTCGAGAATCTTGGTCAGGAGCTCCCCCGCCCGCCCGACGAATGGCCGGCCGGTTTCGTCTTCGGTGCGGCCAGGTCCTTCTCCGATCACCACCAGCCGAGCGTTCGCCGGTCCTTCACCGGGCACGGTGTTCCGGCGGGCCTCGCACAGCTTGCAGGCGCGACAGGCCGCAATGAGCGCGGCGACGTCCTCGAGACTCGCCGTCCGTTGGATTGGATCGGTGGCGAAGAGATCAGCGGAGGGCGGGTCGAATGAGAGACCCGGAGCAGGGAGCACGGAGCTCGGAGCAGCGACGCCGGGGGCAGGTGCGACGGGAACGGAGCCTGCTCCCTGCTCCGTGCTCCCTGCTCCATGGGGCTCCCAGAGCCCGCGTATCTGTCAAAGCGCAGTTTCCACTACGTCGAGAATTCGGTCGGCCACGTCGCGCTTGGGGAGCAGCGGCAGGTCGACTTTCGTGCCGTTGCGTCCCAGAATCGTTACGCGATTGGTCGTGACCTCGAATCCGGCCCCGGGCTCGGTGGCGTCATTCAGGATCACGAAATCGAGCGCCTTATTCTGCATCTTGGAGCGGGCGTTCGCCAATCCGTTTCCCGTCTCGAGCGCGAACCCCACGACCAGCATCCCCTTGCGCCGTTTCAGCGAGCCCAAAATGTCGGGCGTCGCTTCCAGCTCGACCGTGAGCGGGCCGGCGGAGCGCGGGCGCTTTGTGTTGACAGGCGCCTTGGGCCGGTAATCGGCCGGCGCCGCGCTCATGATCAGCGCGTCTGCATTTCCGACGAGGCTCTGGAGCGCCTGCTGCATCTCTTCGGTCGTTTCGACGTGTTTTGTCGTCAGGCCCGCCGGCGGCGCCAGCTCCGTGGGACCGGACACGAGCACGACCTCCGCGCCGCGGGCGCGCGCTGCCTCGGCGAGCGCATAGCCCATCCGGCCACTCGAGGGATTCGTGATCACGCGCACGGGATCGAGATGCTCGCGCGTCGGCCCAGCAGTTACCACGACGCGCTTGCCAGACCACTTGCTTCTGTCGTTGGATCCGTTGAGCAGCCGCTCGGCGGCCGCGAAAATCGCGTCCGGCTCGCTCATGCGACCCGGACGCTCACTCGGCCCCTCGGCGCCCATGGCGGCACGCGCCAAGATGTTGGCGGTCGCGGGAGCGACAATCACGAGATCAGGATCTTTTGCGAGATCGATGTGCGCGAGCGCGCGACCGCGCTCCCACAACGAGGTGAGCACCGGTCGTCCCGTGAGCGCTTCGAACGTCAGGGGGCGTACGAACTCGGCGGCGGCCGCGGTGAGTACCACGTCCACCGTGGCGCCCGCCTCCGTCAGGCGGCGCGCCAGGAAACAGCTCTTGTAGCAGGCGATCCCGCCCGACACGCCGAGCACGACGTGACGGCCGGAGAGGGACATCAACCTTCCTGCTGGCGCCGCCGCCGCACGAGGCGGTATTTGAGGCCGCCGCGGACGAGCTCGTCGAACGCCCGCGTGGTGAGCTTCTCCTCCCAGTCGACCGACCGGTCGCGCGGGAAATCATTGACGAAGCGCGCGAACTTCGCCGCTACGAGGACGCCCAGGTACTTGTTCTGTGTCTGTCCTGCAACTTCCGCCGGTGTCACGATCCGCATTGCTCAGCCTTTCTGTTGATGCAATTCATCATAAAGACGCTGCTTCTCCAATTGTAGATCGCCAAGATAGCGGTTCAGCCACGCATAGTCATGTCGATCGCGCATCAACTTCTCGGTGCGCTCATCCGCCGCTTTGACCACGGCGTTCACCGCCTCGTCGAGGTCGTCGTTGCGAATCCAGCGGTGAAAATGCGTGGCATGACTGAGCTCGTAGATCGCCCGCTCCAGCCGTTGCTGGATCTCCTCCGGCGACTCACTCCCCCGCTTCACCAGCCTCTCCGTCAGCACGCGCGGGTTGCTGGGGAGGATGAAAATCGTGATGGCATCGGGCGCCAGTTTCCTGACCTGCTCCGCGCCGTGCACTTCGATGTCCAGCAGGACATGGCGACCCGACTTGAGAATGTCTTCGACGTCGGACCGCAACGTGCCGTACAGCTCGCCCGAGTATTCCGCATGTTCCAGAAACTGTCCCTGCTTGACGCCATTCAGGAACTGGCTCGGCTTCCAGAACCGATAGTCGACCCCGTCCTTCTCGCGCGCGCGCGGCTTTCGCGTCGTCGCCGACACCGAAAACCCAAACCGGTCCGGATAGCGGTCGCGCACTGCTCTGGCGATCGTCGTCTTGCCGCCACCCGATGGCGCGGACAGGACGACGATGCGCGGGACGGAGGTCACTCGAGATTCTCCAGCTGCTCCCGAAACTTCTCGAGGTCTCCCTTCATCGCGATCACCGTCTGCGTGATCCGGGCGTCATTCGCTTTCGACCCCATCGTGTTGACCTCGCGCAGCAGCTCCTGTGCGATGAACCCGAGCTGCTTTCCCACCGGATGGTCCGACTTGAGCGCTGCACGGGCCGCCGCCACGTGCGCGCGGAACCGCACCAGCTCCTCCGTGATGTCCAGGCGGTCCGCCAGCAGGGCGATCTCGAGTGCCAAACGCTGCTCGTCCACGTTCACCGTCGTCGTAAGCTCGGCGACGGCTTGCTTCAGCCGCTCATGCTCGGCTTTTAAGCGGGCGGGTGCCTGATCTTCGACGGCCCGCGCCGCCGCCTCGAGCGCATCGAGGCGCGCGTTCAGCTCGGTGGCCAGCGCTTGCCCCTCGCGCTCGCGCATCGCCACCACATCACGCGCGGCGCGCTCGACGATCCCCTGCACATCCGCCCACGTGACTGGCTGGTCGCTCGTTCCGTTCGTGGCGGTTAACACGTCGGGGTGCCGCGCCACAAATGCCAGGTCCACGGTGCCTTTCAGCTTCAGCTTCTTCTTGAGCTCCTGCGCGGCCGCCAGGACCTGCTTGGCCCGCACCAAGTCGACGGTCACCGCGCGTTCCGGACCGGGGCCCTCGACCCAGCGCGCCGTCACGGCCACGTGCCCGCGCTCGAGCAGCTGCCGGAGCCGCTCGCGCATCTCGATTTCGACGCCGGCCAGATCCGCCGGGAGCTTCAGTTGCGGGTTGAAATAGCGGTGATTGACCGTGCGGATCTCGACGCGCAACCGTCCGCTCAGTACCCGATCTTCGGCAGAGCCGAAGCCTGTCATACTGCGTGGCACAGGGCCTTAAATGTAGTAGCCTACGCTAGTTAGTGAAGAACCACCGCGCCCCATACTGCTGTGCCGCCTTGGGATAGCCCAGCCCCTCCACGTAGCTCGAGCGCATGATGTTGATGTTCGAGACACTCCAGAAGATCGTCACTCCGGCGAGCTGCATCTCGAGGTTCGTGTTGGCGAAGCTCGATCCCGTCATGGCCCGCTGGGTGCTGCCCTGGAGTCCGCCGAGGATCGCGCGGCTCCACGATTCCATCGCCACTTCGCCGCGCAGCGCGAAGATTCCGCTGTTGAAGACGCGCCAGAACTTTGAGTAGAAGCTCAGCGACACGAGGCCATGTCGCGGTGGCTCGAAGTCGCTGCCACCGGCGACGGGATTGAAGTACCAGCCCGACAGCCGGAATCCCGGTCCGATGCGGAGCGTCCCATGCACGGCAACGAACTCCGTGCGCGGCGTGGGATTCAGTGAGTCCACCTTACTGATGCCCTCCGCGAACCCGAGCGGTGCGAACGGGTCGCGCCGGCCGCGGCCGACCTCGATCGTGAGCAGACGATTCTCGAGTCCAATCCAGCCGGCGATGTCGAACGCCTGTTGGACGCGATCGGTCGTGACCAACGGCGCCTGCGCATCGTGTTGCCATGCGACTTCGGCCCGCGCCGAAAATCCGAGCGGCAACGTGAGCCCGGCGGTACCGAAAGCGCGGACGCCGCCACGATGGCCTCGATACACGCTCTGCCGGACGGTCCCGGCGAGTGTGAACGGCCGTATCGGTATCCAGCCCGCGCGCCCTTCGAACTGTTGCGGCAGCCCCGCCGCGCCGAGCCGCGCCGTCCCTGCGAGGCCCGCGTTGCGCCAGGTCTGGCTGACTTCAAGAGCGGCGCCGGAGACATTGCGCCGCGCGATCAACGTGTCGTGACTGATCCCGCTGGCGCCGAGCGTTGCCGTGACGCGCCACCCCAGGCCGTCGCTGCGCTGTGCCACGAAGAGGCTGAGCAGACGATCGCGGCGATCCTGACGCCAACCTTCCACGTTGCTGCCGCTTGCCCGGTGCCAGCTCGAGCTCGAGACCTGGAACGATGCGCCGACGCGGCTGTCCGGAGGGACATAGTCGGCCTTGAGCCAGATGTCGCTCGTCCCAAACGACGTCGTCGTGTTGCTGACGGGGCCTGAGCCGATACTGGCCCAGTCGGCGAGAAACGTGACGCCGAACCCCGAGCGCAGACGCGTGGCATAGCCCGCCCGGTAGTCGGCGATATCCTGCTGACCTGTCACGATACCGATCTGTGTGCGCGGCGTTGTCGAGCGGTATTGCGATGTGACGAGATACACCTGGAGCGCGGCGGGCAGCACGATGATGTCCACGCGCTCCACCGGGCCGAGCGGAATACGGGCGGGGTCGAGGTAGATCGAGTCGCGCCCGAGCGGCGCCATCGGGACGCCGTCCCAGTAGACCTCGAGCGATGCGGGGCCGCGGCCGCCGTACAACGCGATCTCCGCCTGCCCGTACCAGCCGCCGCGCGCGATGTAGACGCCGGGGATATGGATGAGCAAGTCGCTGAGCGTGCGCGCGCCCGACAAGAGCAGCGAATCGTTGGTGAACGTGTAGCGCGCGTATCGGGGCAGCGGACCTGGGGCGATGGCGGGGCCAAAGACGGGGAGTAACGCGGCGCTCGTGTCACGCGCCGTCGTGTCACGCGCCGTCGTGTCGCGTGCCGTCGTGGTACGACGTGCGGTTGTGTCGGCCTGGGCTGCAAGCACCCCAGGCAGCAGCGCGAGGCAAACGAACCCCGCGCGAATCAGGCGCCGGCGCGTTTGAGCAGAAACTCGGTGAATAGGCGGACACCGATCGCCGTGGGGCCCTTCGCATGGCTCACGCCCTCCCCCTCGAGGTACGCGGTGCCCGCGATATCCAGATGCACCCACGGGAAGCTGTCCACGAACTCGCGCAGGAACCACGCACCGGCGATCGTGCCGGCGGCGCGACCGCCGGAGTTTTTGACGTCGGCAACGTCGGACTTCAGCAGGTCACGATAGTCGTCCCACAGCGGTAACGGCCAGCAGCGCTCGCCGGCCCGCTCACCGGCATCGCGCACCTCGGCGAGCAGCGCGTCGTCGTTGCCCAGCATCCCGATTGCGTGATGGCCGAGCGCGATCACGACGGCGCCCGTGAGCGTGGCGGCGTCGATCGCCGCTGCCGGCTTGAAGCGCCGCGCGTACGAAAGCGCGTCGCACAGAATCAGCCGGCCTTCCGCATCGGTGTTGATGATTTCGATCGTCTTCCCGAGGTGACTCTTCACAACATCGCCGGGCTTCACAGCCGTGCCCGACGGCAGGTTTTCGGTCGCCGGAATCAGGCCGACGACATTGACCTTGGGCTTGAGTCGTCCGAGGACTTCGAACGTACCGAGGACCGCGGTGGCGCCCGACTTGTCGAACTTCATGTCTTCCATGTTCAGCGCCGGCTTGATCGAAATCCCGCCGGAATCGAACGTCACGCCCTTGCCGATCAAGGCGATCGGCGCTCCGGTGCCGCCGCTGTATTCCAGGACGATGAAGCGCGGTTCCTCGGCGCTGCCCTGCGCGACCGCGAGGAGCGCGCCCATCCCTTCCTTCTTAATCTGCGCGAGATCGAGAATCGTTATACCGAACTTGTGCTGCTCGGCGAGCTTGCGCGCCTGCTCAGCCAGGTACGTCGGCGTGCAGAGGTTCCCCGGCTGCATCTGCAGGTTGCGAGTGAACAGATACCCGGCCGCAATCGCGTCGCCGATGCGCCGACCCGCCTCGGCCTCGTCCTTGTCGCCCGCATCCACGATCAGCTCGACCGATTCGAGATCGGGCTTGGGATCCTCGGGCTGTTTCTTGAGCTCGGTGAACTGCCAGCCGCCCTGGGCCGCACCCTCGATCGCCAC
>WNGR01003718.1_pt1 | contig 20049 bp, 18 predicted proteins | sample 5407581 | NCBI WGS metagenome assembly WNGR01 (sample SAMN13153383, study PRJNA577476) | soil metagenome | isolation source: 80 cm soil or saprolite under Garry oak tree replicate 2 | place: USA:California | collected 2016-06-15 | reverse complement strand
AGAGCGGCGGTCAGTACCCGGCGGTTCATCGGTACTCCGCGATCCGCTGCTGGAGTCCGGCGACCACGCCGGCCAGCACGAGCAGGGTCAGCACGACCAGCCCCGGCGCAGCGAGCGTGAAGCCGTCCGCGGCCGCCCGGGCCTGCCGGTCGAAGTCGGCGCTGGCGGCGTCGATGCCGTTGGCCAGGTCCTTGTCAAGATGGTTGAACGCGTCGGCGGTGCTGCCGGGGCCGCTGCTGATGGCCAGCTTCACCGCGGCCGGGTAGTCGCCGCCGGTGTCCTGCGCCCGCAGGTTCTTGTGGGCGTCGCGCCACACGCCCGCCTGGGCGGCCGCCGCGCTAAGGGCCGACCGGACGGCCGGGTCGCCGGGCTGGCCGGCGGCATCGCCGAGCAGGCCCCGGTCGCCGACGAGCGTGGTCAGCTGCTGGTTGAAGTCCTTGTCGAAGTCGCCGCCACTGCCCCGGGCCACCAGGGTCAGGGCCTCGTCGGCGCGGGCGGTCAGCGCGGCGATCCGCGCCGAGGCGAGCCGGTCCACCTGCTCCGAGCCCGAGGTGCGGGCCCGGTCCAGATCGCCCTGCACGGCGATCCAGGACACCGTGGTCCACATCAGCATCACCAGCGCCGCCCCCATGGCTACGAGGAGGCCGACGTTGAGCAGGCGCTGGGTGCGCCGGGTCAGGTACCGGGCGGCCAGGACCAGCCCGGCGAGCGTCACCAGCAGCAGCGGGACCGCCAGCCAGGGGAACGCGGCGCCGCCGGACACGTCGCCGGCGAGCCGGCCGCGCTCGGACCTGTACAGCCCCTGCGCGGCGGGCAGCAGTTGGGTGCGCATGAGGCCGGAGGCCTCGCGCAGGTAGGCGGCCCCCAGCGGGATACCCAGGCGGTTGTAGGTCCGGGCGGTGTCGACCAGGCCGGTGTAGACCGGGAGCTGGGCGGAGAGCTGGCTGACCAGGGTCCGGTCGGTGCCGGAACCGGCGGTCACCGCGGCGAGCGCGGCACTCGCGGCCGCGACGTCGTCCTGGTACCGCTGGCGCAGCGCCGTCGGCTCCACCCCGCCGGACAGGAAAGCGCTCGCCGCAGTCGCGTCGGCGTCGGACAGCGAGCGGTACAGCTCCTGGGCCTGGATGGTCAGCGGCCCGCTGCCGTGGCGTACCTCGTCGACCAGGGCCGAGCGCTGCATGATCCCGACCACGGCGGCGATGCCAGACAGCAGGCCGAGCACGACCAGCAGCAGCATGAACCCGGTCAGCCGGCCCGGAGTGCTGCGGGCCCGCGCGGCGAGCCGGCCGCCGGGACGGACCCGGGCATCCGGCCGCACGCTGGACGCGGGTGCGGTCAGCAGTGCCATGCGGCCCCCATTGCGCGGCTCCCGTATTCGAAGACCTGTCCGGCTACGGTAGCCCGTCCGGTCAAGAAACCGCCGATCTTTAGCCCTTGGCGCTCGCCTGCGCTCGCGCGGCCCCGGGGCTATCTCCGGCGGTGGCGGGAGCGCTCCTCCATCCGCCGCTGTCCCTCCAGCACCGCCTGGTGCAGTTCCTGCAGCCAGTACTCGGCGCTGTTCGGCTCGACGTCGTCGCGCAGCCAGGTCCACCGGCGCGACGGGATCCCGGGTACCAGGTCGAGCTGGTGCGACGAGCGCACGTGCGTCGGCCCGTGCGAACGGTCGCCACGCTCCAGCACCAACCGGGTACCGTCGGTGAGCACCGCCATCCCGCGCCCGGGGATGTCCAGCGGGCCGAACGCGTTCTGCTGGATCTCCCCCCAGCTCATGGTCGGCGTCTCCAGCGAGGACACGCCCACCCCGATGTACTGGGCGCGCGGGGAGATCTCGTCCTGCCTGCGCGCCATCGAGGTCAGCGGGTCGAAGTCGTCGCCCCGGGCCAGCCGCCGCCGGCCGATCCCGACCATCTTGTACAGCAGCTCCGGGAGGAACGCCACGTCCTCCCCGTCGAGGAACAGGCGCGCCGCCATCGGGGTGGCGTACCGCGGGTTGCCCGGCTCGATCTGCTCCAGGTAGAAGAACGCCAGAGCGTGCGGGCCGATCGGCGTCTTGCGCCGGAACTCCCACGCGTTGAGGGCGTGCTGCGCGTTCATCTGGGACAGCCGGTCCACCACCAGGTTACGGATCTCGGCGGCCACCCGGTCGTGCTGCTCGGGCCCCCGCTCGGTCCACTCGGTACCGCCGTTGCCGCCGTAGGTCGGTGGCGGTGGTGGCGGAGGTGGTGGTGGTGGTGGTGGTGGGGTGGGCGGCTGACCGTAGATGGCTTCCGGTTCGGTCCACCGTCGTTGCGAGGGCACGCTGCCGTAGTTGGCGTACGTCACCCGGCCTCCCCACCCGTTACCCGTACCAGTCGACAGAGCGTATGGCTGAGGTATCTATACAGTACCGACGACACCCTCCGCTACGTATCGACCACAGTGGACGGAGTTCACCAGGGGATCTGTGCCGGGCGACTCCCGCCTGTCGAGATCAGCATGCGTCAGGTGGACCCGAGCCGCTGTTGCGCTCGGCCAGCATCTCCAGCAGGCGGGCGGCCGGCGCGGCCGGCGCGTAGTACCAGCCCTGCGCATGGTCACAGCCGAGTAATCGCAGCAGGTCGGCCTGGTGGTCGGTCTCCACGGCCTCGGCGGTGACGGTGAGCCCGAGCGCGTGCGCCAGCCGGACCAGCGCGTCGAGGATCCGCTCGTCCCGGTCGGCCGGCCGGTGCTCGCGCAGCCCGGCGAGGAACGGTCCCGCGAGCTTCAGACTCTGGATCGGCAGCTCGGTCAGCTCCAGCTGCAGCAGCTCCGGCGGCAGGCCGGTCTGTTCCAGGATCCGCGCCACATCGTCCACAATGGACGGATCGCTGGCCTGCCGGGCGGCGAGGTTCACGCTGAGCACCAGGCTGGCCTTCGGGTAGGCGCGGTTCCATGCGGCGGCCTGGGTACACGCCTCGCTGAGCACCCAGCGGCCCAGCGGCACGATCAGCCCGGTCTCCTCGGCGAGGTCGACGAAACCCTTGGGCAGCAAGGTACCCAGCTGCGGATGGTGCCACCGGACCAGCGCCTCGACGCCGACCAGCCCGCCGTCGGTCAGCCGGATCATCGGCTGGTACTCGACGACGAACTCGCCCCGGGCCAGCGCCGCGGGCATCGCCGACGCCAGCGCGTACCGGGCCTGCTCGCGCTCGTGCCGCACCGGGTCGAACAGCGCCCAGCGGGCCCGCCCGTCGTCCTTCGCCCAGTACAGCGTGACGTCGGCGGCCTTCATCAGCTCCGCCGCGGTACTCGTCGCCGCCGGCTCGTCGAGGACGCCGACGCTGGCCGTCACGACCAGGGGTACCCCGCCGAGCTGTACCGGCTCGACCAGCGCGGCGAGGACGGCCTCGGCGACGGCCACCACGTCGGCGGTGCGCGCCGGATCCTCGACGAGGATCGCGAACTCGTCCCCGCCGGTCCGGGCGACCAGGTGGTCCCACCGGGCCACGCACTTGGCCAGCCGTTCCGCGACGATCACCAGCAGGTCGTCGCCGACGTCGTGGCCCAGCCCGTCGTTGACCATCTTGAAGCCGTCGAGGTCGAGGTAGCACAGGCCGACCCGGCTCTCCGGACCCGCGTTGTCGAGCACCTCGGTGAGCCGCTCGAAGAAGAGGGTACGGTTCGGCAGCCCGGTCAGCGGGTCGTGCTCGGCCTGGAAGCGCACCTGGTCCGCGAGCGCGTACCGCTCCGTGCTGTCGGAGATCATGGCGACGGTGAACTGCGGGTCCCCGGCCTCGTCGCGGATCAGCGAGACGGTCAGGTGGGTACGGATGACCGCGCCGTCCTTGCGGAAGTACCGCTTCTCCACGCGCACGTGGTCGCGGACCCCGTTGACCAGGTCGGCGTACAGCTGCCACATGCCGGAAACGTCCTGCGGATGCATCACCAGGTCGGTCACGTTGATCTGGAGCAGCTCGTCGGCGGTGTACCCGAACATGTCGCAGAACGCCTGGTTGACCTGGAGGATCTTGCCGTCGATGGAGGCGATGCCGATGCCGATCGCCGCCCCGGCGAACACCGCGCGGAACCGCTTCTCGCTGGCCCGCAGCGCCTGCTCGACCTGCTTGCGCGCATCGAGCACGGCCATGCTGAGCCGCTCCTGCTCGGCCAGCGTGCGCTGGCGCAGCGCCGCGACGTAGCCGGCCGCGAGGCCACCCTGGATACGGGCCAGCCGGTCGGTCGCGTCCCGCCCGGGAACCTCGAAGTAGCGCAGGAACTCGGTACCGAGCAGGCGCAGCGTGCGGTCCAGCAGGCTCGGGTCGGTCAGGTGCGCGTTGACCAGAGCCACCCCGACGTCGTACGCGGTCTTGAGGGTGAACTCCTCGGCCTGCATGGCGTCGGCCAGGCGCACCGTCAACCCGTACATCAGGCGCACCGTCTCTTCGGCGCTCAGTGGCAGGTACCCGTTGGCCCCGGCCGCGGCGGCCGCCCACGCGCGGGCGTAGGCTGCCGCGCGTTCCTGGGTGCCCCCCGATCCGGTCACCTCCGGGCCACACCGCCGAAGGCACCGACCTGTTCAGGATGCTCCTCCACCTCGGCATCCGGTTCCGGACGCCACTGCGTGAGGAACACCAGACCCGGGTCGACGAGCGTGAAGTCGCCGAAGAACTCGCGGATCCGGTCCCGGGTACGCAGGTTGATCTCGGTGTCGGTACGGGCGGACAGCCGCTGCGCCTCGAGTACCTCGGGTGGCTGGCCGTCCTGGGTGGCGTGCGAAATGAGCAGGAAGCTGCCCGGGCCGGTCGCGGCCCGCAGCCGGGCGGCGATGTCCACCGGGTCGTCGGCGTCCGGGATGAAGTGCAGCACGCCGGCCAGTACCACGGCGAGCGGCTCGCTCAGGTCGACCAGCCCGAGGTCGACCGCCTCGGCGACGATCCGGTCGGGTTCGCGCACATCGACCTGCAGCACGCCGGTCTGCTTGTCACCGTCGAGGATCGCCCGGCTCTGCGCGACCGCGACCGGGTCGACGTCGACGTACACCACCCGCGCCGCGGGGTTGGCGTCCTGGGCCACCTCGTGGACGTTGCCGACGGTCGGCAGTCCCGAGCCGATGTCGAGGAACTGCTCGATGCCCTCGGCGACCAGGAAGCGGACCGCCCGCCGCAGGAAGCTGCGGTTGGCCCGCATGGTCTGCGCCACGTTCGGGGTCAGGCGGGCGATCTGCCTGGCCAGCTGCCGGTCGACCTCGAAGTTGTGCGCCCCGCCGAGGAAGTAGTCGAAGACCCGGGCAGCGCTCGGCCGGGTGATGTCGATGTCATCGGGTATGCCGCCGGAAAGCTCCATCGCCCGCCCTCAGGATGCCGCCATGCGTAAGCCCAGCCTGCTCCCGCCCCGCCGACCGGACGCCGTAGAGCATACGGGTCTGCCTAGCGAGTGGACAGATGTCAAGGCCTGCCGGTCCGCGACGGGGCGGTACCGCTGAGGGCGGTACCGCCCCTTGCGGGGCCGGTCCCGGCTGGGGTGGGGTGGGGGCGTCCGGGACCGGTGCCGTGAGGCGAGCTGGCTAGGGGAGGCCGGGTGGCCCCGTGGCGGCGGTGCGGGGTGGCGCGTGGTGGTCGGGTCCGGTGTCGCCCGGCGGGTTGACATGCAGGAGCCGGGCGCAGAACTCCGGGATCCGGTGTACGTCGCCGGCCGCGGTGGCCAGCTGCTGCCGCACTGCCGGGTCGGGGGATTCGTCGTGGGCCAGCGCGGCCAGGTACCCGCGGCACAGCTGGGCGAGGTCGGGGCTGGGCGACGGCCTCGCGGCGGGGTCGCCGGCCTGGCCGGCTCCGGGGCCGCTCCCCGGGTCCGGTCCGGCCGGTGACGCCGAGCCGGTTGCCGCGGCCGGGCCGGCGTCGCGGGCGCGGCCCACCCCCGAGGTCCCGGGGGCGCGGCGCGGCGCGGGTACCCCGAGCGGGGAGAGCAGGTCGTGGGCGGACTGCTGGGCCGGTGCAGGCAGTTCACCGGTACCGGCGGCCAGCGCGGTACCGCCGAGGAACAACACCGCGGCGCCCGCCGACACCTTGACCAGCACGGTGCGCCGAAGGGCGGAGGCGAACCGGCGGCGCGGCTCGACCGGGCCGTGGTACGCCCGGCGGAACGCCTCGACCGCGGTCCGCTCGCCGGCGAGCTCGCCCGGGCGGGCCGGGGCCGCGGCCGCCGACAGCAGCCGGGCCAGCCCGCGCCGGTCGGGCGCGACCGGCTGGCCGGTGAGCAACTGTTCCGCCTCCCGCGCGGTCAACCGCCGGGGGTACGGGGGTCGCAGGCTTCCCATGACACATACCCAGGCGTCGCCGGGCGCCCAGGCGTTACACCCGCGGCGGTACCGGCGCCCGGCACTGCCGTACCTCGGCGTGCTCGGCGAGCCGGCGCAGGCCGCGCAGTGCCGCCATGCGTACCGCGCCCGGCCGCTTGCTGATCCGGGTCCTTGTCGAGGAGTTGCACGCGGCCGGCGCCAGCGAGGCCCGGATCGGGCCGGCACCCCGATAGCCGCGGATCTTGGACGCCTGCACCCCCGGAGGGGTGAATTCGTCCAAGATCTCGCCGGCCGGGCGGCGCGGTTAAGGGCTCCGGCGGACCCGTAGGGTCGCGACCGCCGCGACCCAAGCGAGGCAGCCGGCGAGGCAGATCCGCTCCAGTACCCCGGTCAGCATGGTGCGGCCGGAAAGGAGCAGGGCGCCGGCCATCGCCGTACCGGCCGGGATCATCGGGAGGAGCGCCCAGCGGGAGGCGACCAGTATCCACCGGTCGGTCGAGCGGAGCGCGGCGGCCAGCATGGCGAGGCCGCAGCACATCACCGCGGCGATGCTCGCGCCCGCGTGCAGCAGGTCCCCCGCCGTCGGGTGCTGGTACGGCGGCAGCGGGCAGCCCTTGCTGCACTGCACCGCACCGGAGACGAGCAGCAGCGGGACGGCGATTGCCAGCGCCAGCGCGGCCCGGCCGGCGACCGGCCGCAGGGCGAGCGCGGCGGCGCCGGCGGCGAGCGCGAGGAGGAGCAGGGTCAGCCGGTACAGGAGGGCATGCGGCGCGCCGGCGACGCCGGATTCGCTGATGTACCCGGCCAGCCCCGGCCCGCCCCGGGTGGCGATGACGAGTCCGGCGGCGGCGAGCACCGTCGCCCCGAGCGCGACCACGGCCCACCCGCGAGTGGCCCGCCCACGACCGGCGCCACCTATCAGGCGTGAGCGAGATGAGTGAATGGCGCCCTCACCTACTCCCAGTTGTCGGACAACTACGCATCGCTCAGCATGGATTAAAGGAGGGCCGCCGCATGAACAGCCTCCCGCAAACCCCCGTCAAAGTACCGAGCCGCCGCGTGGTCATGGGACGGATCATCGAGGTGGAGGAGTCGTACGCGCGCGAGGTCGGGGTACCGCCCGTGCTGCTGATCCCGCTGCTGGTCGCCACGCTGGCCGTGGACCTGATCGGGCTTCTGTTCAGCGCCGTCTTCCGGGTCGGGGTACCCACCGCCCGCCGGCCGTTCAAGGCGCTGCGCAAGGGACCTGAGTACATGGTGACCTCGGTCTGGGTACGCGACGCCGACGACTCCCGCGTCGAAGTCGAAGTACACGGGCACCTCAACCGCACCGCGCTGATCCGCAGGGACCGGATCCGCACGGTCACCCGGCGCCAGAAGGGCGACCTCCCGCTGCTGGCCGGGCCGATCGAAAACCTGACCACCAGCCGGGTACTGCGCCCGAGCCGGGCCACGCTGGTGAGCCACCTGGGCGTCGGGCTGATCCTCCAGGCGATCCTCGGCGCGCTGCTCATCGGCTTCGCCGTCGCGGTGTTGATCGGTAGGTGATCCCCTACATATCATGGCCGGCATGACCATCACCCATGTGCAGCTGCTCTCCGTGCCGGTCACCGACCAGGACCGCGCCCGGGACTTCTATGTCGACACGCTCGGTTTCGACCTGGTTGCCGACAACCCGATGGGTCCGGACCAGCGCTGGGTACAGGTCGCGCCCAAGGGCGGCCAGACCTCCCTGACGCTGGTCACCTGGTTCGAGACGATGCCCCCGGGCAGCCTCAAGGGGCTGGTGCTCCAGACGCCCGACGTCGACGTGGAGACCGCCCGGCTACGCAACGTCGGGGTCGACATCAACGGCCCGGTGGACGAGGAGTGGGGGCGGTACTCCACCTTCGACGACCCGGACGGCAACGGCATCGTGCTGTCCAGCCCGCCGCTCGTGGACCCCGGTGCCTGAGCCGGACGTCTTCACCGCGCTGGCCAGCCCGATCCGCCGCCAGCTGCTCAAGCTCCTGCTGGACGGGCCGCTGCCGGTCAACGTGCTGGCCGGCAACTTCGACATGCGCCGGCCCAGCATCTCCGAGCACCTGCGCATCCTGCGGGACGCCGGGCTGGTCGTGGAACGCCGCGCCGGTCGCCACCGGCTGTACCAGCTGGACCCGGCCCCGTTGCGCGCGGTCTCCGACTGGCTCGGCCCGTACGAACGGTTCTGGCGCGCCCGCCTTGCCGACCTGCACGACCTGCCCTGACTCCGGTCCGGAGCTGGACATCAGACCGCGGCCGGCCGGTTGCGGGGGTGGCGGCGGAGGTCGACGACCGCACCGTCGGCGTCGGCCGCCGGCCGCCACCCGGCGGTGCGCGGCCGCTGGAGCACCGCCAGCGCCTGACCGGCCGGCAACGGCGGGCCGAAGTACCCGCCACGGGCCGCGGTGCAGCCCAGCCGGGCCAGCAGGGTGGCCTGCTCCGCGGTCAGCACGCCGGTGGCGACCACGCGCATCCCCTGCGCGCGCCCGAACTCCGCCAGGTACCGCAGGATCGTCGCGGCGGCCGCGGTCTCGGCGACCTTCGCGACGAAGGCAGGCCCCAGCCGGATCTCGTCGACCGGTACCCGGCCCACCAGCGACAGCGGGAGGTCGCCGGCCGCGCTGGTGACCGCCAGCTGGACGCCCAGCGCGCGCAGGCCGTGCAGGACGTCCTCGACCGTGGCGAGGTCCGGCCCACCCGGCTCGGCGACCGGCAGGATCAGCCGATGGCCGGGCAACCCGTGCCGGCGCAGGAGCGCAGCCAGGTCCGCGGGCAGCTCCCGGTCGGCCAGCGCACCGGGCGGGAGGTCGACCGTGACCGGCAGGTCGCCGCGGTACCCGTCGCGCGGCGCGACCGCCCCGAGCGCGGCGTCGAGCAGGTGCCGGATGTACGGCCGCAGAAGGTTGCCGCGCACCGCGATCCCGGCCAGCTCCTCGTGCCCCAGCCAGCCCTTCGACGGGTGGTTGCAGCGCACCGACGCGTGTATCGCCTGCGGCGCACCGGTGTGCAGGTGGACCACCGGCTGCAGCAGCGCATCCAGCGCCCCGTTGACGATGGTCCACCGGACCTCCGCGTGCAGGCTGACCCGCTCCAGCGCCCCGGCGTCCTGCCGCTCGTCGTAGAGCCCCGGCGTGGTACCGGTGAGCTTCGCGCAGCGCAGCGCGACCTCCGCCCGGCGGAGCAGCTCGGCCGGCTCCACGCCGTCGCCGGCCGCGCAGCCGATGGTGGGCTCGATCGACAGCCGTACCCCGGCGACCTCCATCGGCTCGGCGAGCGCGGCGGCGAACTCCGCCGCGCGCCGCTGGACGTTCCCGGTCGAGCCGTCGCGGTACCCGGTCAGGACGGCGAACGCGGTATCGGCGACCCGGCCGACGACCTCGCCGTCCTGTGCCGTCGCGGCGACCCGGCGAGCCGCCATCCGCAGCGCGGCGTCGCCGCCGCCCAGCCCGAGCGCGCCGTTGAGCCGCCCGATCCCGCCGACGTCGATGAGCAGAAAAGCCCGGGCGTCCCGGTGACCGGTACGGCTTCCCGCGAGGAACGCCGCGCGGTCGGCGAGCCCGGTGAGCGGGTCGCGGTCCGCGCTGCGTGCGGCGAAGATGCGCTCGTAGCTCTCCGCGAGCGCCGCCCGCGTGGGCGGCTCGGCCGGCTCGGGTGCCAGGTTCCCCACCCACTCCAGGTAACCCAGCACGTCGGCGGCGTACTGCACGTGATGGCTCCACCGGCGGCGCAGCGACTTCTCGCTGCCCTGCCGGGGCAGGTACGGGGGGCCGTTGCGCAACTCGCGGAGCACCGCGGCGGGTGCCAGCCAGGCGGGCAGGTCGGCACCCGTACCGGGGTTCTCCACCGTCAGGTACCGGCGCATCAGCAACCGGGTACCGGCCGCCACGTAGGCCCGGGTGAGCGCGTCGCCCGCGAGGCGGCGCCGCCCCCGAGGGGTGTGCCGGTCGAGGTGCCGTACCACGTCGGTGAAGTCGCGATCCCCGCCCGGCACGAGGCCGGGTTCGTCGGCCAGCCCGGCCGGTACCCCGCGCTTGCGCAACCGGCGGCGCAGGACATCCAGGGCGCTGCCCAGCGCCGACCAGTCCGCCGCCGCGCGATCGACCTGCCGGCGCCGCTCCCCGTCGGCCGCCCACAGCCGGGCCGGGGAGTCCACGTCGGGCGAGGACAGCGGCGGTACCACCGACGGCCCGGGAAGGTGGGCCGCGACCGGCTCCGGGTTCTCGCCGCCGGACTCCCGCACCTCGGCGGTACCGGCGGCCGCCGCGCGGGCCTGGTTCCCGAGCAGCCCGAGCAGCCGGTCCACCTCGTCCGCGGCAGCTCGGTGCTCGCCGCCCCGCGCCCGGGCATCCTGCAGGAACGGGCGCAGCTGCCGCTGCCGGCGCGCCAGCTCGACGGCGAGCGCCTGCCAGCGCTCCGGCACGGTACCCGGCTCGGCGGCGTCGTCCGCGCCGCCGAGCGCCGCCGAACGGCGCAGTACCTCGCGCACGTCGCGCAGTGCCGCCCGGTTGCGCAGGGCCTCGGCGGCATCGGTACCCAGGGACGACTCGGCCAGCAGGCCGCGCAGCATCTCGTCCGGTTCGGGCATGCTGTTCTCAAAGCGCATCGCTACCGCGCCCTCCCCTCGTTCGGCAGGCTGCCCGGGTTGCGCCGGCGGTGCCGGTGCAGGGCACCCTCGACGGCCCGCGGAGTCGTCCGGAGGATCTCCGCGATCTCCCGGTGGCTGTAGCCCTCGGCCACCAGCGTCACGATCGTGCGGGTCCGCGGATCAAGCTCGTCGAGGGCATCCCGGACCTGCTCCCCCGCGACCGCCAGCTCCGCCGGGTCACCCGTCGCGCCGTGCGGCAGTTCCCGGATGTCGAAGACCAGCGTGACGCCGCCGAGCGTGTCGCTGCGCCGCCAGTTCCGGTACACCTGCACGAACGCGTAGATGCACTGGCCCATGAAGTAGGTCTTCAGCGAGGCGCCGCCCGCGGGATCCCAGCCGCGGCCGTGCCGCGCGTTGGCGCGGAACCGGGCCAGTGCCAGCGCGATGGTCTCCATGGCCAGCTCGTGCCGGTCGTCGCCGGTCCAGTTCGCCGGCGGCGGACCGACCGGTACGTTGCGGTCGGCGCACAGCCGGAACATCAGCCCGATGCGTAACCAGGACGCGCACACCGGCAGGGCGTACGCGGTGAGCGCCTCGGCGAACTCGTCGTAGGCCGGCCCGGCGAAGTCGAGATCCGCCAGCCGCTCGTACAGGACGCGGTCGGCCGCCAGCCGGTCGGGGTCGTCACGCGCTTCGCTGTCGGACATGTTGGCCTCCCCGGTCGGCGGTCATCTCGACTACCTTCTACGCGCAGTGAGATAGGCAGCCCACGGAAAGATCGGCCAATCTGCCGGTGCGGGCACGAAACGGCCGGCAAATGACGGGTACCAGTCGACTGTGTCGATCTACTGATCGGCACCCAGGCTGCTCGCGGCAGGTCTGTGCCACATTCCGCGGAACAGGCGCCGGGGACGGGCGCCACCGTCGCCGGGAAACTACGTAGAGTCACGACGTGCGCCGCCTTGCTGGTCCGGCCCAAGTGCCGGCCCACGACGACCTACCTGGTGAGCCCCCGTACCGCGCTGCTGCTACTGCTGGCGCTGCTCGCCGGTGCGGCGGCGACGGCCCTGACCGTCGCGGGCCGCGCCGGATGGCCGGCCGCGATCCTCACCGGTACCGGCGCCGCCGGTGCCGCGCTCGCGCTCTTCGACCGCGTCATCGGCCCGCCCGACCGGCGCTGAACCGGTCAGGCGCCGGCCGGCCAGGGTCCTGCGTCGAGTGGTAGTAGTTGATGCCCTGCACCTTCCAGCGCGGCCCCTGCGCGGCCCCTGCGCGGGCAGCCGCTGCTTGAAGGCGCCCCACGAGTGGGTGGCCTGTGGCGACCAGCCCAGCTCGTCGCCCACGCTCGCCGGCGCTCCGGACAGCAGCAGCAGCTCGATGCCGCCGGACACACCGGTTGCGGGGCGCGCCGACAGCGGGTACCCGGTCGAGTGGCGCAGCGCCGCCGCCAGGTACTCGCCGACCGCGGGCGCATCGGTCGAGATGACCGTGTCGGAGCGGATCGGGAAGCTGACGCCGGTGGCCGGTTGGGCGCTCGCCGGCGCGGGGACGACCGTCACACTATCGGAGGGATCGCAAGTCGCCACCGTCCGGGCGCAAGGGTTCCCTCCCGTGGAATGCCGTCCTCGCGGCCACTCAATAAGGATTGCCGTGGCCGGGCACGCGCAGGTCGGTCAGGCCGCGCGGGGTTAGCGGCGGGGCGGGCGCACCGCTGCCGCGGGCCATCCCGTCGAGCAGTTCCTCCAGCGCCCCCAGCGCATCCGTCCGGGGCCGCCACCCCAACTCCCGCTCGGCGCGCTCGCTGGACATCAGCGGCGCGCTCTCGGCGAGGCGCACCCAGCCCGGCTCGGTGGGCTGCAGGCGCGCGTGCCAGCTCAGGCTCGCGCCCAACCGCAACACACCCAGGGGTACCCGGACCGCCCGGCCCCCGTACCGCGCCGCGACCCGGGCACCGTCCAGGACCGGGTCCGCCGCGATGTTGAACGGCCCGTGCACATCGGACAGCACCGCCCGGGTGTACGCCTCGGCGACGTCGTCGGCATGCTCCGCCTGTACCCGCAGCCGCGGGTCGTACGGCACCACCGGCAGCCGGCCCAGCCGTAACAGTTGCAGCGGGGCGAGCGGGCCGATGAAGTACCGCGCGATCTCGGAAGCCGCCGAGCGCTGGAAGATGAGGCCGGGCCGCAGCCGCACGACGCGCAGCCCGGGATGGTCGTCCTCCACGTTGTCGAGCAGCGCCTCCTGATCGGCCTTGTCCCGGCTGTACGTCGAGCCCGGTACCCCGGTCACCGGCCAGTCCTCGTCCACCTTCTCGTCCTTGGGCCCCGGTGCGTACGCGCCCACCGAGGAGGCCACCACGAGCGTCGGTACGCTGGCCCGCACGGCCGCCTCGGCGACGTGCGCGGTACCGGTCACGTTGGTGCGGCGCAGCGCCTGCCGGTCGTGGCTGGGCTGGATCTGCCAGGCGAGGTGGACCACCGCGCCGGCGCCCGCGAACACGTCGGTCAACCGGGTCACCGCGTCCGGCCCGCCGACATCGACGGCGTGCCAGTCCACGCCGTCGTAGGGCGCCCCGGCATCCGGCCCGGGTACCCGCCGGGCCACCCCGGTCACCGCGTCAACCTGGTCTTCCCGGGCCAACCGCCGCAACAGCGCCGTACCGACATTGCCGGACGCACCAACCACAACCACCCGCATGCCGCTCCCCTACCCGGATTTGGGGGCCGTGACACGCATGCGCGGCGGGTACGGCGACCGTGGCGGTCGTGGCCGCATTGCTGCTCGCGGGCGCGAAGGGCGGGTACCCGGCCGAGCGGCCCCCGGCTGCTGTCCGGCGCGGCGTGGCTGACCTCGTCGCAGCTCGGGCCAGGTGACCCTGCTGGACGGCTCGTCCGCCGAGGTCGCCGCGCAGGTACAGGTCGGCGCGCGGGCGATCGGGCCCGGCCCGTTCTGATTTCGGTCAGCCCGTTCTGATTTCGGTCAGTCAGCTCAGGTCCCGGGCCTGCTCCGGATCGACCTTGCGGTCGTCGCGCAGCTGCGTGTACGGCTCCGCGTCGGACGGGTGCCCGGCCGCGAGCGCCCGGCCGCGTTCCAGCTCGGCGTTGAGTTCCGCGCCCAGCAGGACAGCGCTGTTCGTCAGGTACAGCCAGACCAGGAAGATGATGACCGTCGCCAGCGTGCCGTACGTCTTGTTGTACGAGCCGAAGTTCGCCACGTACAGCGCGAACGCGGCCGAGCCGACGAGCCAGATCACCACGGCTGTCAGGCCGCCGGGCGAGACCCAGCGGAAGCCGCCCTGCCGGGCGTTGGGCGCCGCCCAGTAGAGGATCGCGAAGACCAGACTGATGATCAGTGCCAGTACCGGCCACTTGGCGATGTTCCACACGGTCACCGCGACCCCGCCGATGCCCAGCAGCTTGCCAAACTGCTCGGCGAGCCGGCCGGTCAGCACCACGGCGAACGCCGAGATCGCCAGCAGCACACCGGTCACGATCGTCACACCCAGCCGCACCGGCAGCTTCTTCCAGATCGGCCGGCCCTCCGGCACGTCGTAGATGGCGTTGGCGGCCCGCATGAAAGCGGCTACATACCCGGACGCCGACCACAGCGCGGCGACGATGCTGACGATCGCGAGGACGCCCGCGGTCTTCTGGCCGCCGTTCTGGATGTTCTTGACGGCGTCGACGAGGATCTGTCGCGCGGCCCCCGGGGTGAGCTGCTCGATGTTGTTGGTCACCGTGGTCACCGCCGAGGTACCCGCCAGCTTGAGGATTGTGACCATGACCAGCAGGCCGGGGAACAGCGACAGGATCGCGTAGTAGGTCAGCGCCGCCGCCCAGTCGGAGAGGTTGTCGCGCTTGTACTCCTTGAGTACTCGCTTGAGCACCCCCCACCACGACCGGCGGTCCAGCTCGGTGGGCTTGGCCGGCCCCTTGTCAGCGGTCGGCTGCGCCGGGGGAAGCTCCTGACGGATCTCGTCGGTACCCCGACCGGCGTCGGCATCCTTGCGGCGCTCGTCGACTCGCTGATCGGCCGCAGCGGATCGGCGTTGTCCACGCATGGCGGGCTCCCATCGTCCCTTCTGGGCTACCCCGACCGGGGTGCCCGGAAACCGCCGTCGCCGGCCCACCCGGATGTGCGCGCATACGGCCCGGCGCCCGCGCGGATGACGTTGAATGATCGCGTGGAGGAGCTGCTACGGGAGGCAGCGGAAATCCCGGAGCTGCCCGACAAGCCGCTGCTGGACGGGGACGCGCTGGACCTCGTGACCCGGCCCGGCCCCGCCGTACCCGACGCGGTCACCCGGTCCGCGCTGCGCTGGCTGGTCGACCTGCTCGCCCTCCCGCCCGGTACCGCCGGCGCGGTGGTCCGCGACGCCGGCACGGCCACGCTCGCCGCACTCGCCGCCGCCCGGCACCGGGTACTTACCGAGGTCGGCTGGGACGTCGAGGGGCAGGGCCTGTCCGCGGCGCCCCCGGTGACCGTGGTCGTCGGCGACGACGCGCACCCGAAGCTGCGCACCGCCCTGCGGCTGCTGGGTCTCGGGCAGGACCGGGTGGTCCGCGTCCGGACCGACGGGCAGGGCCGGATGCGCCCGACCCTGATCCCGCCACTGCATCCCCCGGCGATCGTGTGCGCCCAGGTCGGCGAGGCGGCCAGCGGCGCCGTCGACCCGGTGGCCGCGATCTGCGCCGAGGTACACGACGCCGACGCCTGGGTACACGTGGACGGCACCTTCGGGCTCTGGGCCGCCGCCAGCCCGCTGACCCGCGACCTGCTGATCGGGGTGTCCTACGCCGACTCCTGGGCGGCCGCCGCGCTGGAGGTGCCCTACGACAGCGGGCTGGTCTTCGCGCGGGACGCCGACGCGCTGTGGGTCGCGCTGGAACTGGCCCGGCCGGCGCGTGGCGTGGAGGTCTGGGCAGCGCTGCTCGCGCTGGGCCGGATCGGCGTGGCGGACCTGGTCGAAGGCGCTTGCGGGCAGGCCCGGCGGCTGGCCCGGGAGCTGACCGCCGCCGGGTATCCGGTGCTCAACGAGGTGGTCCTCGACCGGGTCGTGGTCGGGTTCGGCAGCGCCGAGCGGGCGGCCGACGCGGTCGCCCGGGTGCGGGCCGTGGGCGTCTCAGTCGGGGGTACCCGCTGGCACGGCCGCCCCGCGATGTGCCTGCGCGTCGGTATCCGGCGGTGTACCGACGAGCAGCTCGCCACGATCGTACGTCTGGTCTGCGCCGGCGAATGATGCTTCCATGACGGAATGCGGCCGCTATCGCCGCTGGTGGGACGCCAGGCGGAGCATGGACTTCTGCTGGACGCGCTGACCTCGGTACCCGGTAAGCGGGCCGGACCGCTGATCGGGGAGGCCGGCGTCGGCAAGGCCCGGCTGGCGTCGGCGGTGGCCGGCGCGGCGCTCGATCGGCACGCCGTCGTGGCCAGCGGCGCGTGCCTCCCGCTGGGCGATGCGTTGCGATTCCTGCCGATCGTCGAAGCCCTGCGTGGCCTCAACCGCAATCGCGGGGGCGCCTCGTGGCAGCGCTGTCGCGCACGCCGGCCTACGTGGCGACCGAGGCGGCCCGGCTGGTACCGGAGCTGGGGTCCGCCCGGGCCGGACTCACCTGACGGGGACTGCCGGCCGCTGCCCGACGAGCGCGCGGATGACGAGCAGCGCGCCGAGGGTTGCCGCGACGGCGACCAGCAGCAGGCTGGGAACCGCCGAACCGGCGTACTGCGCGAGGATGCCCGCGCCGAGGAAGCCCAGCGGCCCCGGGGTGGAGATCGCGATCGTCACCGAGGTCATCACCCGCGCCCGCAGCGCCGGAGGGGTACCGGTCGTCAACGCCGAGAAGAAACGCGGGAAGAACAGCCCCGAGCAGACCCCGTTCGCGGCCACGGCAGCCGTCAGCGCCCACACCGGTACCGGCAGCAGAAGCAACCAGCCGGCGGCCGCGATGCCGGCGACCGCCCACCCGGCGGTGGTACCGCCGGTCGTCCGCGCGCGCGATGAGATCAGCCCACCGACGACCGAGCCGGCGCCGTACGCGGCGAGCAGCCAGCCGGCCTGGGCGGCACCGCCGTTGTGCAGCGCCAGTACCGGCAGGGTCGCTACCATCGCCGTCCAGGCCACCTCGACCAACCCGATGCCCACGACCTGGCCGCGCAGAACGCGGTTACGGAAGAGGTACCGCAGTCCTTCGAGCACGCCGTCGCCGGTGTCGTCCGCGTCCACCGGCGGCACGCGGGGCACCAGCGACGCAAGCAGGACGAAGGCGCACAGGTACGAGGCCGCGTCGACCACGAGCACGTTCGCCGGGCCGATCAACGCGATCAGCATGCCGCCCAATGCCGGGCCGATGAAGCTCGCTGACTCGTTCACCGAGTTCATCAGCCCGCCGGCCCGGGTGATCCGCAGCTCGTCGTCGCCGACGATCCCGGCGAGCACGAGCCGCTGCGAGGTCGAGTACCCGGGGAAGAACGACCCCACGGTGAACCCGACCACCAGCAGCAGCGGGAAGGACAGCGCGCCGGCCCAGTAGAGGATCGGGATCAGCGCCACGAGCCCGGCGCGGGTCAGGTCCGATACCAGCATCATCCGGCGCGGACCGAGCAGCGTCGCCGCGCGGCCGCCCCACAGGCCGAGCACGGACATCCCGACGAACTCCGCCGCGAGTACCGCGCCCATCCGGGTCGCCGAACCGGTCGACACGAGCACGAACCACGGCAGCGCGACCGCCGTCATCTCGGTACCGGCCGTCGAGATCACGTCAGCCGCGAACAGCCCGGCCAGCGGCCGGGCAACCCGCGGTTCGCCGGTCACAGCCGCCGAGCCTAGGTGCCACGGTGCCCGCCGTCGACCGGGTATTGACGGGCGTTCCCGCCGCAGAGCAACGTCCCGCCCGAAGAAAAGGTATGCCTCTTAACAAATCCCATGATCGGCTGGGGGGCGGTGCGGGGGGCGGGGACTGGACCTTCGTCGGCCAGGTCGAGCGCGGCCGGCGCAACGTCTCGTTGCACAACATCCTCAAGCCGGCGGCCGGGCCAGATCGACCCGGCCGAGTTGGTGCGCGGGTTGACAGCACCGCCCGACGCGTAGTCTTTGGACCTTGGTATGCCACCGCAGACAAGCCTGCGGGGTGCGGTCGGAAGGCGGAGCGACGAAGCGCCGCCGTAGATTCGCTACGGCGTGTAGTCCTACCAGCCGGTCCCGCCACTCCTGCAAATCGCCAAGGAGCTTACGTGCGTCGCCCTCCTCCTCGATAACCGAGTCGAGCAGGGACGCTAGCCTAGGGAGCGAGCGTCCTCGGCTGAAGGCGGGAACGGCGGCTCAAACTCCGTCACCGGAGCGAGTTCAAGCTCGAAGCTGCCGACGCCGCGCTCGGCGTGCTGGTCGGTGCTGTCTCGAAGAACGAAGCGGCAGACGCCATGCGAGCGCTAGATACTCTCACGCCGAGTCTTTGCCCTGGCGGGCTTGTGGGCTGCGCCTGAGATTGACAAAGCGGTGGCCCTCAAGCAGATCCTGGCGCATTTCGACGGGATTGCAGCAGCGGCAACCATGTTCGTGGACGACAACCCCGGACAGCAGGAGCGGCTGCGGTTGGATGCACCGGATCTGACGGTGCCCGCGGTGGTCGCTGCGCCGCTGCTCGTGGAAGATCTCCTTGGACAGCTCCCACCGAATGCGTCCAGACCAGTCACGGCATCGGACCCGCAGCGAACCGCCTACTACGCAGCCAAGGCGTCCGGCGAGTTGGTTCCCGAGGTGGTGTGCGTCGAGGACCCGCGTGACGACGAGACGTTGGAGCGGTTGGCGCAACTCCATGCCCGCACCAACCAGTTCAACATGACCAGCCCGCGGCGCACGCGAGAGGAGCTTGCGGCTCTCGCCGCAGACCCGAGCTGGAGTCTTCTCGCCTTTCGGGTCACCTACCACGGTGCCGAGCTGCCGGACGAGATCATCGGCGCAGCCGAAATCGAGTACGGGCCGGATCGGACCGCGCGGCTCGACTCCTTCCTGGCGAGCTGCCGGCTGCTGTGGGCCGGTACGCAGCGACGGATGCTCGACCAGGTGCTCGCGGTGGTTCGCGGCCGGGGCGTGCTACGGCTGACAGCGCAGTGGCAGCCCAACGGCCGCAACGAGGCATACGAGCAGTGGTTTACGCGGGCGGGCTGGGCGCAGGACGCCGCGCCGGATGGGAATGGCTGGACCTTCACCGGCTTGGCGGTGACGCGCGACGGCGACACGCCCAGCGATCTCCTGGCGGTGCTCGGCGGCTACCTAGCCAAGAAGATCTACGTTGACTACCCGCCACCCGTACGGCGCCGGACCCGCACTCGTGATGGCGCGACGGAGGTATGGGTGCCGGGCGGCATGGCTCGGCTCGGCCTCACCGATGAGGACGTGGACATCGTGCGAGCCGTCTTCGGCCTGGAACCGATTGGCGAGCGTAACCAGCCGGCGACAGATGCTGACGTGGATGAGGCCCTCCGGGTGACCGGCGATCACTACACCGTTGGTCCGGTCACCGACGTGCAGCCAGTCGCCGGCACGGGTGCGCTGCCGGCCGTCGTGCCGTGGAAGTGGGCGCAGCGATACGCCGCCTGGGCGGGTGGACGCCTGCCGACAGAGGCCGAGTGGGAGTTCGCCGCTCGTGGTACTGACGGCCGGTGGTACCCGTGGGGCGACGACCAGCCGATGCCGCCACGATGTCTGGCGCGGGGGAGCGAGCTTTGTAGCATCGACGACAACGCCGAGGGTGCGTCGCCGTTCGGAGTGCTCGACATGGTGGGACACGTATGGCAGTGGTGCGCGGATACCTACCGCGAGCACCCGCAATACCGCGGCGGCGACGTGGACGCCAACGTGTACTTCCTGCGCACCACGGTTCGGCCACGCGAAGCGGCGGAACACTGCGGCCACCTGGTCGGCTTCCGCGTCGTGCGCGACACCTGATGTGGTGACAATCTGTTATATTGATCTTGATGAAAGAGGTAGCGCTCCATGCCAGTACCACGTGTCCGGCCAGCCGCGGTCCGGCCCGGTGACACGGTTGCGATCGTCTCGACGTCCGCGCCGGTCAGTCGGGACGAACTCGACCGGCTGTCACGCTACTTCCAGGAGCGCGGCTACGGCGTGAGCGTCGCGCCGGGCGCTGGAGCAGCCACCGGCCACATCGCCGGTCCGCGCGAACAGCGGGCG
>WNGR01004071.1_pt1 | contig 20052 bp, 18 predicted proteins | sample 5407581 | NCBI WGS metagenome assembly WNGR01 (sample SAMN13153383, study PRJNA577476) | soil metagenome | isolation source: 80 cm soil or saprolite under Garry oak tree replicate 2 | place: USA:California | collected 2016-06-15 | reverse complement strand
GACATCAGCGTGAACGGCGGCGCCGACATCGTGCTGAACCTGACCGGCACCAGTTTCGCCACCCCGGTACAGGACAGCATTCCGGTAACCCTGAAAGCGGGCGCGAACACGATCAAGTTCCACAACGACACGGCGTTCGCGCCCGACCTGGACGCGATCACGGTGAGCTGAGCGGCTATTCGAATCGGCCGAAGACCCAGGTGCCGGGGGCCTCTGGGTCGTCGCCGGCCCAGAACTCGGTCCACAGTTCGATGAACTCGGTCCGGTCCAGATAGCCGTCGCCGTTGGCGTCCATCAGCGCGAAGACGTAGTCGGTATCGGTGTCCAGGCCGGTCCAGGTGCGAATGAGCTGGCGATACTCGTCGCCCGAGATGAGGTCGTCACCGTTCTCGTCAATGGCGTCGAACATCGCGTTCGCCGTGGCGACGACCGCGTCGTGCAGCTCACCTGGTAGTCGGTCGACAACGGACATGACCTCATCGAGGCTGACCTTGTTGTCGTGGTTGGCATCGGCGGCGCCGAGCAGGGTGTGCCACCAGCCCATCATGATCTCGATCAACCGTATGTGGTCGGGTGAGCCGGTCGGCCAGTCCCGGACCTCGGTCCACCGACGGGCGAGCGCCACGAAATCCGACTCGTCGAGAAGGCCGTCAGAATCGACATCCATCGCGTCGAGGACCGCGGCGACCTTCCGCCGCTGAAATGCGCTGGCCACGGTTCCCTCCCGAGTGGACACAGGGAACCCACAGCGTCGTGCAAGAACGGCACGGAGACAATCGCCCACCAGGGTCACGCCACAACTACTGAAAGTAATCGGCCCACGCGAACGCGACCATACGCCCAAACCTCGGCGAGTCCTTGCCGTAGCACCCTGATTCCGACGGAATCAGGGTGCTACGGACCCAAGAGAAAGGACTGCGAATTAATCGTACGGAAAGCCGCTGTCCGGCCCATTGGCGACAACAGAATGGGTCGGGGCAGTGGAAGGCCTGTCCAACCTGCAGATCGGGGAGCGGCTGTTCTCGTCGCCGCGCACCGTGGCCACCCATGTGTCGCACATCCTGGCCAAACTCGGGGTGCGCACCAGGACCGACATCGCACGGGTGGCCAGCCAGCGCACGGCCACGGCCGCATCCGGTTGAGCTCACGGCCGCTTGGCCCGGCCGCCCAGCCGGTAGCACAGCGGCAGCACGTACCACCACATGCTGAACCAGCACAGCACACCGAGCGTGATCCACACCGCGATCGACGCGTTCAGCACGACGTCCAGAATCAGTAACAAGATGGTGGCCAGCGACAACATCAACAGCACGAGCCCGACCAACGTGAGCACACTCGATGCGCGCACCAGTTCCCGCTTCAGCCGGCGACGGAACACCACCCGGTGAAATGGAGCAGGCGCGATCAGCAACGCAGTCGCCGCCGCGCCGAGCACAAGGCTGACCACGTAGGCGTACCGCTGCGGGTCGGTGAACTGCGTGAACCGCGGTGTGAACGCGAGCGCGAGCAGGAACGCCAGCAGTACCTGCACACCGACCTGCGCGACCCGCACTTCCTGGAGCAGCTCAAGGAGATTGCGATCCAGCCGCTGGCTGGGCGTCTCGCCGCGGGCGCGGTAGTTCCACCGGTCGTCCTCGCTCATCGCCGCGATCATGGCCTCCCGCGCGGTCGTCGGACGGATCGTGGGGCGGGTGGTGGCCGCCGCCCGTGCCGGCCCACCGCCGCCACCCCGCGCGGCGGGCTCGACGGCCGTTCGGTTGTCGGTTCCACGGTGGGTCATCAGTGGCTCCTGTGGGTCGGCGAGTGCTCACCGTTCGTGAGTATGTCGACCAGCATCGGCGCCCCGGCGTAACGAAACATCCGTCAGGTGACCGATCATCTGGGTGTCCCAGAATCCCGATATGTAGGGTTTCGTCCATGTATGAGCCCGCCCAGTCGCCCGACGGCCGCACCAACCACCGCGTGCTCGTGATCCTGGCCGTGGTCGTCCTGGTCGGCGCGCTCGTTGCCGTGTTGGTGTGGCGACTCGGCGGCCGGACCGACACCGCGGCGCCGACCAACTCCCCGGCGACCACCACCAATCGGTCGCCCGCCGGCGTCCAGCCCTTGGCCGGCCGCACCTTCTGCAGCGGCAGCATCCGGATCTACACCGACACGGACACCGGCATGCTCCGAATCGCGCAGACACTCGGCACCGACTCCCGCACGGCCGGCGTGTTCACGGTGACCAAGCAGGAGTCCTTTACACAGTTCAAGCGGGAGTTCGCCGACCAGCCGAGCCTGCTGAACATCGCGCGCCCGGAGGCGTTGCCGGCTGAAGTATTCGTCCTACCGGCGGCTCATATCGACCTGGCGGGGTTCGCCGCCCAGTTGCGCACCCAGTTCCCCACGGCACAGACGGTCGACTGGACACCACGGTCACCGACGTGCCCAGCCAGCGGCCAATTCCCGCCTTCGACCCCGACAGGCTGACCGCGGCTGGCTGATCAGTTGTTGCGGCGGCGGCAGTCCCCGCCCTCCCAGGGGATTCGCGGCCCAGGTCAAACGTATCGCGATTTGTGGCTGTTTCGCGTTTCTCGATCGGGCGACTGTGGACAACTCGGTCGTCAGAGCCATTTCAGGACTGCTTCGGCGGCCTCAATCGGGTCGGCGGTGCCGAGACACTGGTCCGGGTGGTCGCCCTCGACATGGAACGGTGGCTGTCCGTCGCGGCCACATTCGATCTGCACCGGTCGGCGGCCGGTGACGGGGTCGATGAAGTACCACAGACTATCGTCATCGGCCGGACGTTCCACCTCCAACCGTTCGATGGCGACCTCGCGGTGGGCGAGCACACGGTCGAACACCTCGTCGATCGGTCCGCCCGCGCGGTAGACGAACTGGTCGTCGCGCCGGAAAGCGGTGGTGTCCAGCCGGATGGCGATCCGGACCTGGTTGCCCAGGTGCGGATCGACCCGATTGTGCAGGCCCAGCCGGACGATCTGCGGATTACCGAGTGCGTCCATCGTCGGTTTCCACAGGTTGAGCCAGTTGCGCCGGGGGCCGACGACGAAGGCGATCTCCAGGCCGACCGGCTCCGCAACCGGGAGTCCAGCGGCCACCTCGCGGATCTGGTCCTTGGTGGAAACCTGTGCCTCGGCGTGGACTTCGACATCGACCGGGCACGCGGTGTCCACGCGGAGCAGCGACGGGAACCGGTCGGACCTGGTGACCCAGCACGACGTGAGCTGCCGGCCCGCCGATAACAGCCGCGTGGCCACGGGTATCAGATAGTTCACCAAGGCACCGGGCGACGGACCCAGGTCCAGTCGCAACGCGGACTCGCCGATCGGTCCGGTTGTCAGGTCGGTCACGTACCTCAGGTAGGCGCGCAGCCGTTGCTCATCGGGGTGACCTGCGGTCAGGGGCTTGACCTTCAGGCGGCGGGGCTCGGACTGCGGCATCGCGAAGAAGCACGGCTCGACCACCGCGTCACGCTAGCGCGGCGGGGGACGGGTTGGTCGGGTTAACCTTGCCTCGATCATGACCAGCAGGGAATCTCAGGCGAGCGGGCAGCCGCAGCCGATCCTCGCGCCGCTGACCGAGGCGGCGATCTTTCTCGTTGTCACCGTTGACCATGGTGGCGAGCAGACCGTCCTCGACCTGCTGCCGGATGTGGCCGGGTTGACCCGTTCGGTCGGGTTTCGCAGTACCGACGGTGGGCTGAGCTGCGTCGTCGGGATCGCCGACGGGCTGTGGGATCGGCTGTTCGACGGGCCGAGGCCGCGCGGGCTGCATCCGTTCCGAGAGGTCGTCGGTGCGCGGCACACGGCGCCTGCCACCCCTGGTGACCTGCTGTTCCACCTGCGGGCGCGACGCATGGACCTGTGTTTCGAGCTCGCGGCGCACCTGACGAGCCGGCTGGGCGACGACGGGCGGATCGTCGACGAGGTGCACGGCTTCCGGTACTTCGACCAGCGTGACCTGCTGGGCTTCGTGGACGGCACCGAGAATCCCGTTGGCGTGCCGGCACTCGCGGCCACGATCATCGGCGACGAGGACCCTGACTTCGCCGGCGGCAGTTACGTCGTCGTCCAGAAGTACCTGCACGACCTCACCGCGTGGGAGGCGCTGCCGGTCGAGGAGCAGGAACGGGTCATCGGGCGCACCAAGCTGTCCGACATCGAACTGCCCGACGACACGAAGCCGGCCAACTCGCACGTCGCGCTGAACACCAGCAGATCGTGCGCGACAACATGCCGTTCGGCCGGATCGGCAGCGCCGAGTTCGGCACCTATTTCATCGGCTACGCGGCCCGGCCCGAGGTCACCGAGTTGATGTTGACGAACATGTTCGTCGGCCGGCCGCCCGGCAACTACGACCGGGTGCTCGATTTCTCCACGGCCGTCACCGGTGGCCTGTTCTTCGTGCCCAGCGCCGATTTCCTGGACGATCCACCATCGCCGACCGGTGACGGTTCACTCGGCGTCGGCAGCCTGAGAAGGAGTTCCGCACCATGAACAACCTGCACCGGGAACTGGCGCCGATCTCCGACGCCGCATGGACCGACATCGAGTCCGAGGCCCGGCGGACCTTCACCCAACACGTCGCCGGCCGTCGCGTGGTCGACCTGATCGGCCCGGCAGGCGCGACCCTTCCGGGGGTCGGTACCGGTCACCTGCTGGCCATCGACCCGCCCGCCGACGGTGTGCTGGCGCGCAGCCGCGAGGTGCGGCCGATCGTGGAGTTCCGGGTGCCGTTCGTGGTCAGCCGGCAGGCCGTCGACGACGTCGAGCGGGGCGCCAAGGACGCCGACTGGCAACCGGTGAAGGACGCGGCGCGCCAGATCGCGTTCGTCGAGGACCAGGTCGTGTTCGAGGGGCTCGCGGGTGCCGGGATCACCGGTATCCGTGCCAGCACGTCGAATCCGACGCTCGCGCTGCCCACCGACGTCCGCGAGTTCCCGACCGTGGTGGCCAAGGCGGTCACGGCGCTGCGCCTGGCCGGCGTGGCCGGACCGTACAGCCTGCTGCTGTCCGCCGACGCGTACACGGCGGTCGAGGAAACCGCCGACCACGGCTATCCGATCCGCGAGCACGTGGCCCGTGTCCTGCACGACGGCGAGATCATCTGGGCGCCGGCCGTCGAGGGCGCTTTCCTGCTGTCCACCAGGGGTGGCGACTACGAGCTGCACCTGGGCCAGGACCTGTCCATCGGCTACCGGTCGCATGACGCGGACACCGTCGAACTGTACTTCCAGGAGTCGTTCACGTTCGTGGTGCAGACCGCCGAGGCCGGCGTCACGATCACCGGATGACCGACGCGCTGCGCTGGTTCGGCTTCGCTGCGGGCCTGGTCATATTGCTGGGCACCGCGATCAGCGTGGTCGGCACGTTGGTCGTGCCGCGTGGCATCGACTCGCGGATCTCGCGGGCCACCGACAACGCGGTCGACACGGCGTTCGTACTGGTGACCAAGAGAGTGCGCGATTTCCTGGTGCGCGACCGGATCCTGGCCTGGCAGGGCCCGATCGCGCTGCTGGTCCGGCTCGCGGTGTGGACCGCGCTGCTGGTGATCGGCTACGGATTGGTGTTGTTGCCGGTCGTGACCGACACGCTGGCCCACCCGTTCAGCGAGGCCGGTTCGTCGATCTTCACGCTCGGCTACGCGGCGCCGCAGAACACCAGCAGCACCATGATCGACTACGTCGCCGCCTACACCGGCCTGGTGGTGGTCGGCCTCCAGGTCGGCTACCTGCCGACGCTGTACGCGGCGTTCAACCGCCGCGAGACCCTGGTGACGCTGCTGACCAGCCGGGCAGGCGTGCCGGCGTGGGGCCCGGAGATCCTGGCCCGCACCCGGTGGGGCATCTACGACGGCGACACCCGACCCGTGCTGCACGAGTTGTTCGACGCGTGGGAACGCTGGTCGGCCGAGGTCGCCGAGTCGCACACCACGTACCTGACGCTGGTGCGGTTCCGCTCGCCACGGCCGTTGTCACACTGGTTGACGTCGGTACTGGCCGTGATGGACGCGGCCGCCCTGCACCTGGCGCTCGCACCGGCCAGCGAGCCCAAACAGTCCACCCGGCTCTGCCTGCGCATGGGATTCGTGGCCCTGAACCAGATCGCCCGAACCATGCGCCTCCCGGCAATCGACGACGCGGACCCCGACACCCCGATCTCCATCAGCTACGACGAGTTCGCCCTAGCCGTCGACATGCTGCATTCGCTGAACTACCCGATCGAGCGCAGCACCGAGCAGGCATGGCCACACTTCCGTGGCTGGCGGGCGAACTACGACCGGACCGCGCTGTCGCTGGCGCTGGCACTGGACGCACCGCCCGCGTTGTGGAGCGGCCCGCGCCGCTGGCCGGCCGAGCCGATGCCACCGCAACGCCCGGCAAGCCGACTGCCGCGCGGCACCGAGCAGCCGTGACGCGCACGGTCGCGGTGGGTGTTCGTGATCGGTTGTGACAGCATCACCGGGTGGTACGTGTCTCGTTCGCCGTCCGACCGCCCGACGAAATCGTCGCGGTGCTGGCCGCTCTACCCCGACCTACGGTCGAGGACGTCACCTGGACGCCGCCGGAGCGGTGGATCATCAAGCTGCGCCCGCTCGGGCATGTGCCGGTTGCGTTGTACAACGGCCTGATCGACGCGGTTGCTGGCGAGTTGGACGGTGCGCCGCCGGTTCGGGTGGGGTTGGGGCCGACCGAGCGGCGTTACGGTGGGCAGCAGCTGTCCGTGCCGGTCAGCGGGTTGGATGAGCTGTCGGAGATCATTTTCGCGGCGACCGAGCCGTTGGTGCCGGTGACGCATCCGCAGCCGTTTCATGCTGAGCTGGTGTTGGCGGGTGGCCGGATTCCGCCGCAGCTGGCGGGGGCGGAGGTGCGGGGGTCGTGGGTGGTTACCGGGGTGAGTTTGCTGGCGGATCGGTCCAGTCCGCAGGCTGTGCGGCTGGCTGAGGTTGCCTCGATCCTGTTGAGTGGCTGATCAACCGGCGAGTTGTCCACAGTCGCCCGATCGGGAAGCGCGGATCAGTCGTCAATCGCGATAGGTTTGATCAGGGTCGCGAATCCCCTGGGAGGGCGGGGCCCTGCCTCCGGCGGCGAATTCGCAGGGTTGGCCTTGCTTTTGGCTGGTCGGCACGCTTTGGGGCTTCTGCATCACCCCGCTACGTAATTGTCGTAACGGTCGTTGGTGGTGCTGCAGATCCCACTGCTGATCGTGGCTACCCGATACCTCCGACGGAACTGAATGTCGGAACTGGACGGTCCGCGAGACTCGGGGTCGTCGCGGACCGTCCACGTCAGTTCACCAGGTGGACGGGGCGGGCGGTGGGACCACCGGCGGCCGGTCGTCGCAGGTGATGGTGTTCGGCAGTTCAAATGCTGCCAGCCAGCCGCCGTCGTTGCTGCCCAGGTCGGTTAGGGCGAACTCCGAGCCGGCCGGTGTGAAGTGGAATGAGCCGCAGTTGTTCACGCCGACCGCGCCGACGTTGCGGGCGTCCACGTTCTGGAACGTGGCCGAGCCGGCCACGCGGGCGCTGACCACCGACGTGCCGGTGCCGTCGACCTTGATGTCCTGGAAGTGCACGTTCGTGATGGAGTACAGGTCCTTCACCGGGAAGTCGCTGACCAGCATGATCGCGTTGTACGTGTTGTCGAGGAAGTTGTCGCCGACCACCTGGACGTTCGCGTCGATACTGCGCTCCAGCGCGTAGATCCAGATGGCGCCGAGGCCGATCCGCCAGTTCAGCTCGAACGTGCCGGCGCGGACCGTGGTGTTGTCGGTGATCCACACGTGGCCGGTGAACGGCTGCGCGCCGAATCGGGAACCCACCTGCAGTGCGCTGCCCTCGCGGATCGGGTCGGCGATCAGGTTGTCGGACACCGTGTTGTCCGTGCCGCCGTACAGGGCGATGCCGTTGGCCAGCACCGGGGTCTGGACCGTGTTGTGGTCGAACGTGTCGTTCGCGTCGGCGATCTTGTCCGACCACATGGCCATGCCGTCGTCACCGGTGTTGCGGATGAAGTTGTTTCGCACCAACGAGTTCGTGACGCCGGTGTGGAAGTTGACGCCGTCGGCGACCTGGTCGACGATCATGTTGTTCGTGATGCGCAGGTTCGTCATCGGGCCGTCGAACCACATGCCGACCTTGGTGTGCTGGATGTAGAGGCCGTCGATGGTCGAGTTGCTCAGCGCGCCGCCGATGCCGTTGACCTGGTCGGTGTCGATGCGCTCACGAACGTCGCCCTCGATGGCGAAGCCGGACAGGTGGACGTTCGTGCTGCCGCCGGCCGACGCGTCCTTGCCGTAGAAGCCGACGCCGGTGTGGATCGAGCCGTCGGGGGCCGGCGTGCTCAGCGTGACCTGGTGGCCCTTGACGATCGTGTACCAGTTGCCGGCGCCCTCGATCGTGACGTTGTCGACGATGAGGTGGCGGTTCACCTGGTAGATGCCCGGCGGCAGGTAGACCTTGAGGTGGAAGCGTTGCGCGAAGGCGATCGCCTTGTCGATGGCGTCGGCCGAGTCACGCCGGCCGGTCGGGTCGGCGCCGAAGAACAGCACGTTCGCCGCGAACCTGTCCACGTGCGGCGCGCCGACGAGCTGCGAGTCGAGCAGGTCGATCGTGGTGGTGGGACTGCCGGCCGGCACGGCGAGCCGCACCTTGTCGCCTGCGCGGTACGTGTGGTCGAGCAGCAGGCGCTGTTCGTCGTAGAAGTGGTTGGGGCGGAACGGAGTCTGGATCACGGGCGTCGGTGTCGTCTGGTTGGGCACGCAGGCGCACTCGGTGATCCATTGATCCGGGTGCAGCAGGCCGGCGTTCGGGTCGTTCGAGAACGAATACTGGTTGTACAGCCAGGCGTACTGCGACGTGAGCGTCATGGTCCGGCGGTGGCCGCCGTTCACCGTGACGTCCAGTGGCGCGGTGATGCCGCCGCCGGTCGGCGCGTCGGGGATGCTGTAGCGCACGGTGATCGCGTTGGCGGCGCTGGGCAGCGTGAACTCGACGAACTGTCCCGGTGTCAGGCTGACCGCGGTGCGACCCGACGCCTCCGCGGGCAGCGTGTAGGCGTCGGTGCCGGGGCCGATGACCGTGCCGTTCGTGGCGGCGTGCTCCGCCTCCTGTTCGGCGAAGTCGACCGTGGCGCCCCGGCCGGCGACCAGCGCGGGTGCGATGGCGGCACGCGTCACGACGGGGGCGGTTGCCGCCGTGGCCACACCTGTCGAAACACTGAGACTGGCGGCGACGACCGTTACCACGGCGACCGCGACACTGCTGCGTGACATCGCTGGCACTCGTTTCTTCCGCGCTTCCGACACGATGGGAAGGTGAGGCGACACTAGGGGCGCATACGTCGCCGCACAAGGAGTTGCCACATATATTCATACATTTGCTACATGATTGCGCTGAACAACCAAGAACTTACGTTGAATTACCGAAAACCGGTGTCATGATTTTGCGAGAACCGGACGAGGCCGCGCTGATGAACACGTCCTCGACACACCGGACCATTGACTCCATGTCGGCCGGCGACACCCGATGCGTGTCCGCGCACAGCAAGTAGTCGAACGCGTCCGGCACGTCATTGATGTGGAAGAACACGCTGTGGTCGTAGTTGTCCATCGGCCGCTCCCACCGCACCGCGCTGCGCTCTTGAGCGACGCGCAGCTCGGCCTCGGCCGGCACGCGGTCCAGCGTCGGGGTGAGATGAGCACGGCGCCGGTCGTTGAAGCAGACATCCACGTGCACGTCCGCGCCGCGCTCCCGCCCGATCGCCGCGACCAGTTCGGCCATCTCGTTCGGATCGAAGTACGAGTACCGGCCGGCCAGCGTCAGCGCCCGCCACGCCCTGGCCACCACCTCGTCGAACGTGCTGTCCCCGACCTCGATCGCCGTCGCGCACGACTGGGCCAGCGGGCTGACCGACGACGCGAATCCCGGCCGGAACCGGTTGTTCACCATCAACCGCGTCGCGGCCACATCCGTGCTGGTCAACTGGCACAACGCCACCGCGAACCCGGCCAGCAGCACGGGTGTGGTGTGCACCTTGTTGCGCGCGGCGATCGCGCACACGGCCGGGTAGGACGCGGGGGAGTGGTAACCGATCTGCCACCAGCGCGGCTCCCTCGGGTCGGTCGATTCGCCGAACCGCCGGCCGGGAATGGCGCGCAGGACCTTCGCGGCGTGCCGCAGCGCGATGGTGTTCTGCCGCCGCGCTGCCGGTTCGCGCTGCTGTCGTGCCTGTTCCAGGGGTTGTGGGCCCAGGGCCGGCAGGTCGCTGCCGGCCTCGGCCGCGAGCAGTTCGGCGACGAGCGCGTCAAGGCCGTAGACGTCCGTCGCCACGTGGCTGTAGGCCGCGACGACGTGCGCGGGCACGCCGTGCACCAGTACGACACCCATCCGGACGGGCCACTCGTTCGGGTAGTCGAAGATCGTGCGCTCGTAGCGTTCCAGCAGCCGTGTCGCTTCGGTCACGGCCACGTTGTCGCTGGTCACGTCCACGACGTCCAACGGCACCTCGCCGGACGTGGCGACCTGCTGGCGCGGTGTGCCGTCCGCGTCGACCACGATCCGGGTCCGCAACGACTGGTGGCGGCTCACGATGAACCGCAGCATGTCCGCGACGCTCGCCACGGTGGTGCCGGGTGCGGCCGGGAAGCTCGCGCCGAGCGCGAGGGAGTTGCCGACCGCCACCATCGAGCGCCAGATTTCGCACTGGCCCCAACTCAGCGTGTCGACCCCGCTGCCGATGCCGTCGAATGGGACAAGGATCGGTTCCGCCATGATTCGCTCCCGTTGACCCGCCGGTGCGCGCCGGCAATGTCCTGGGTTTCCGGCAGAGCATAATGACGATCCCGTCCCGGACGATTGCCGGGAAATGTGCCGCGTCAGCCTGCTGACCTCGGTGGAGTGGTGCGGTAGTCGCGCGCGAGAGGTCAGGGCTGTTGCGCCAGTACCTCGTCCATGGTTTCCATGATCGAGATCGTCTCGTCCAGTGGCATCAACGGGCTTTCCAGGTCACCGGCGGCCAGTCGTCGAGCCACCTCGTCGGCCTGGTGGCGCAGGCCGCGGCCCTCGTGATCGGAGGGCACTCGGGTGGTCTCGCCGTCGCGGGTGATCAGGGATACCGTTGTGGGGGCGTAGAAATCGCCGTCGATCTCGATGCGGGCCTCGGTGCCGACGATCGCGGCACGGGTGGGGCTCTTGGCGCGCAGGGTGCACGTCAACAGGGCCTGGGCGCCGCCCGCGTAGCCGAACAGCATCGACGTCTGGGCGTCCACGCCGGTGAACGCCGGGTCGATCATGGTCACGATCCGGCTCGGCCTGCCCAGCACCATCGAGGCGAACGACACCGGGTAGATCCCCAGGTCCAGCAGCGCGCCGCCGCCTAGTTTCGGGGCGAACAAACGGAAATCGGGGTCTTCGGCGAACCACTGGCCGTGGTCGGCGGTCACCGTGACGAGATCGCCGAGCACACCGTCGTCCAGCCACGAACGGACCGTGGCGATGTGCGGCAGGAACCGGGTCCACATCGCCTCCATCGCGAACAGCCCGGTTTCCCGTGCCACGGCGACGATGTCGCGTGCCTCGGCGGCGTTCATCGTGAACGGCTTCTCCACCAGCACCGGCTTGCCCGCGCGCAGCGCCAGCACGGCGTTGTCGTGGTGCATCGGGTGCGGCGTGGCGACGTAGACGACGTCGACGTCCGGATCGGACACCAGCGATTCGTAGGAGTTGTGCCGGTTCGGGATGTCGAACTCGTTCGCGAACGGGTCCGCATCGCTGCGCGACCCGACCGCGACGACCGTACCGGAGCCGGTCAATCGCAGGTCGGCCGCGAACGTGCGCGCGATCCCACCGGTGCCGAGAATTCCCCAACGCACCACGATGTCGTCCCTTTCGTCGACCGTGCCGTCAGTCTAGTGATCGCACGATCCGGTTCAAGCTGAACGGTTCTCCGAGGTCCCAGAACAGGCCGGCCATCAGGCCGAGCGCCTGGCGGGCCAGCGTGCCGAGCAGGTGTTCGTTGGGGGCGTGTTGGGCGCAGGCCGGGTAGGAGTGCGGGATCCAGATCGTGGACAGGCCCAGTTCCTCGGCGAACGCGTCGTTGGGCAGGCTGCCGCCGAGGTTGGGCAACAGGGTCGGCGGGGTGCCGTGGGTGCGTTCCAGCGACGCCATGGCGAAGCGCACCCACTCATCGTCCGGGTCGGTTCGGGTGGCCCGCATGACAAGGCCCGGCTCGATGGCGACCATGGGGAAGCCGTGCTCGTCCAGGTGGGCGCGCAGCGCGGGCACCAGGTTGTCGATGTCGGTGCCGACCACGAACCGCAGTTGGCAGTGCGCGTGCGCGGTGCCGGGAATGGCGCCGACCGGCGTGTCCGGGTTGCCGGCCGCGAGCGACAGCACTTCCAGCGTGTTCCAGCCGATCAGCCGCTCGGCCGGCGTCAGCCCCGGTTCGCCCCAGTCCTGGTCGACGTCCGGGTCGTCGGTGTCGCCGCCGACCGGGATGGCGCGCAGCGCGAGGCGGACATTGTCCGGAATGGATGGTGGGCGCAGGCCGGGGACCTGGATGCGGCCGCGCCCGTCGACCAGGCAGGCCACGGCGTTGGCCAGGACCGTGGCCGGATTGCGCAGCACACCGCCCCAGTTGCCCGAGTGGTACGCCCGCTCGCGCAACGCCACCCGCAGCGTGAACGCGGCGGCGCCCCGCGTGCCGAGGAAGATCGTCGGCTGGCCGGTGGTCACCCGTGGCCCATCCGAACCGATGAGCACGTCCGCGGCGAGCTCGTCCCGCCGCGCCGCGCACAGTGCGCGCAGCCCCGTGGAGCCGGACTCCTCACCGGTCTCGACGATGATCTTGAGGTTGAAGCCGAGCCGGCCACGGACGGCCAGCACGTGGTCCAGCGCGGCCAGGTTGATCGTGTGCTGGCCCTTGTTGTCCGCGGTTCCCCTGCCGTACCAACGATCCTGCTCGACGGTGACCTGCCACGGGTCGAGCCCGGCGCGCCAGCGGTGCGGTTCGGCGATGACCACGTCGGCGTGGCCGTAGGTGAGCACGGTGGGCAGGTCGTCGGCCTCGTGCCGGTGCGCGATGAGGAACGGGTTGCCGCCCGGCACCGGGTTGTCCACCACGTCGGCCGTGGCGCCCAGTCGGTGTGCGGCGGGAACCATTTCTTCTGCCAGGTAGGCGCGCAGGTCAGGGCAACGCTCCACCGGCACGCTCTCGGTGCGGTAGGCCACCCGGCGGGTCAGGTCCGCCAAGAAGGTGCCGGAGTCGAAGTAGTCGGTCGCGCGGGCGATGGCGTCGGAGCGGGTCACCCTAGGGATTCTGCCGCGTGCGGACGCTGACCATGCCGGAGAACGGCGTGCACACCGACCGATGTGACGTGACCGGGTGGTCATGACGTCGTATCGGGTGAGGGCCGGCTCGCACCCGGTACACGATCATGGGAGGCAGCGATGGACGACAACTTCCACACGCGGCTGGCGGCAGAGCTGGACAACGAGCACGAGCCACCGCTCGGTGACCTGGTCACCAACGCGCTGCGCCAGGGCAGGCGACGACGCACGATGCGCCGGACGACGTACGCGGCCGGCACGCTCATGACCACGGGCGCGTTGATCACCGGTCTGATCATCAGCGGCCAGTCAGGACGACACGCACCGCAGGCCGCGATCGGCTCAGCGCACCCCAGTCTGTCCATCGCACAGTCGTCATCATCGAAGACGCCGGCACCGCAGTCGCCGGTCACGTCGGCCGCGGTCGTGTACCGGCTCAAGCAGATCCTGCCACCGGGCACGACCAGCGCCTACGGCCAGGCCGGCAACGGCACGGTCTTCGGGCAGATCGCCCTGGACCGGGGTCACGGTCCCAACATGCTGCGCCTGCACGTCGGTACCCTGTCAGTTCCCTACCACTGCGGCGACCACACCGATCCCACCCTGAGCATCCAGTGCTCGACGCTCCCCGACGGAGCCCGGCTCGCGCTCATCCGTTTCTCCGACGACTGCAACCAGTCGCTGGTTGTGGCCGTCTACCGCAGCAACGGTGTGAATGTCCTGTTGAACGTGATGACCTGTCTGACCACGAACGGCCACGCCAATCCGCCCGCGCTGAGCCAGGCCGAAGCCGTGACGATCGCCGACGATCCCGGATGGGGCCGCACCATGGACTCGACACTCGTCGCAGCCGCACAACGAGAGTTCCCCGATCTACCGAAGACCTTCAACAACTGAACCCGCCGACGTGACAACACGCGACGAGGAATTCGTGGAGTTCGCGAGCGCGCACGGCCCGCGCCTGCGGCGAACCGCCTACCTGATGTGCCGGGACTGGCACCTGGCACAAGATCTGACCCAGACCACACTGGCGAAGCTGTATATGGCCTGGGGGCGGTTGAACTGGTTGGAAGAGCCGACGGCCTACGCCAGGAAGGTGTTGCTGCGGACCTTCCTGGACCACCAGCGGCGACACGGTTCGCGTGAGGTCGTCGTGGAGTCGGTACCGGACACCGTCCACGACAGCAGCCCCGAGTTGCGCCTGACGTTGTTGGACGCGTTGGGTCAGCTGCCGCCACGGGATCGGGCGATCGTCGTGCTGCGATACTGGGAGGACCTGAGTATCGACACCGTTGCGGAACTCGTCGGTGCGAGCGTGAGTGTCGTGAAGACACAGAGTATGCGGTCACTCAGCAAGCTTCGTCGGCTGCTCGGCGAGGACCTCCTCATGTGAAACCGTCATCGGATCTTATTTCTTGACTCAACCGTGACCTCGTTCTAGGCTCCGCGACATAGTTCAATGGTTGAACTAAACTGTAAAGGATGCTGCTCAAAGTAGAGCGGGAGACTCCATGAGCCTGTCACGACGGTCGTTTCTCATCATGGCCGGCACCGCAGCCGGCGCCACGGCTGCCGGCGCGTATGCCGCGCTCCCCAGTGCGGCAGCGAGCCCTGCGGGCGACGTGGTCGGCAAGATCACCGTGGGTTACCAGGGTTGGTTCGCCGCCATCGGCGACGGTTCCCCGATCAACGCGTGGTGGCACTGGAGCCAGAACCAGAGCCAGGCGCCGTCGCCGAGCAACACCAACATCAAGGCATGGCCGGACATGCGGGAGTACACGACGACGTTCCAGACCGCATTCTCGAACCTGAACAATGGCCAGCCCGCGACGCTGTTCTCGTCGTTCGACCAGCAGTCGGTGAACACGCATTTCCTGTGGATGCAACAGAACGGTTGCGACACGGCCGCGCTACAGCGCTTCAACCCCAACGGCAGCGAGGGTCCGACGCGCGACGCGATGGCCACGAAGGTCCGTTCGGCGGCCGAGCAGTTCGGCCGCAAGTTCTACATCATGTACGACGTGACCGGCTGGACCAATATGCAGTCGGAGATCAAGACCGACTGGACTTCCAAGATGTCCGCGCACACCGCGTCTCCGGCTTATGCCCGGCAGAACGGTAAGCCGGTGGTGTGCATCTGGGGATTCGGCTTCAGCGATGCCAACCACCCGTGGGACGCGGCGACCTGCCTGGACGTGATCAACTTCTTCAAGGGTCAGGGTTGTTACGTGATCGGTGGCGTGCCCCGTGAGTGGCGTACCGGGGTTGGTGGTTCACGGGCAGGTTTCCTGGGGACGTATCATGGGTTCAACATGATCTCGCCGTGGATGGTTGGTGCGATCGGCAATATCGCTGACTCGGACAACGTCTTCAACCAGTTCAATGTCGGCGACCAGTCCGACTGTAACGCCAACGGCATCGACTATCAGCCTTGTGTTCTTCCCGGTGATGTGTCCGGTAACCAACGCGCCCACGGTGATTTCATGTGGCATCAGTTCTACAACATGGTTCGTGTTGGGGCGCAAGGTATCTACATCTCGATGTTCGATGAATATGGTGAAGGAAACCAGATCGCCAAGACGGCCGAGAACCAGAGCATGGTTCCGGCTGGCTCGGGTCTGCTGGCGTTGGACTCGGACGGCACGGCTTGCTCATCGGACTACTACCTGCGCCTGACCAACGACGGCGGGCGCATGTTGAAGGGTCAGATCGCGTTGACCCCGACTCGGCCCACTCAGCCGGTCGTGTCCGGCAGCAGTACCGGCACCGTGATCAGCCTGCGATCGTTGGCGAACAACCAGATCGTCACGGCGGACAACGCGGGTGCGTCTCCGCTGATCGCCAATCGCACGTCGGTTGGAGCGTGGGAGCAGTTCGATCTGGTTAATGTCGGCACCGGTACCGTGGCGCTGCGGGCACACGCCAACAACCAGATCGTCACGGCGGACAACGCCGGTGCGTCCCCGTTGATCGCGAATCGAACGGCGATCGGCACGTGGGAGACGTTCCAGCTCATCAACAACGCCAACGGGTCGGTCAGCTTGCTTGCTATGGCAAACGGCAAATTTGTTACTGCGGATAACGCCGGCGCGTCGGCGCTGATCGCCAACCGCACTGCGATCGGCACCTGGGAGCAGTTCACTCTCCTTACCCCGTGACGCGTTGTCCGCACGCTGTAGGGCTTCTGCATCACCCCGATCGCTATTGGGCATTTTTCATCCTGATCTTGGCTGATGGGTGGGGGGTTGACCGGGTGTGTTAACGGGTGGGTTGGGTGCGGGTTGTCAGGTCACGACGCCCGAACACGGCATAGCCGTATAGCGCGGGTTATCGAGGATGGCGCGTACCGCACTGCCCTGCCAGTCATCGGCCAACCGATGCCGGTTCTGGTCCGGCCGCCGAGCAGACGGACACGGAACCCCTCGTTTGACAGACTCTGCGGCGTGCGGAGGGCCTCGCGCACCAGCGCGAGGCCCTCCGTGGATCGTGGTTCGGCCCGCCTACGGGCCGTGGGTGATGTTGAGCGCGTAGAAGTTGACGCTGGCATTGGACGGCGACTGGCCGTAGTCGCCGGCTTTGAAGTAGCCGCCGACCCCCAGGATCGGGCTGCTGAGCGATTGGGGCGGGCCCCCGTTGATGCTCACGCTGAGCTTGCTCTGGCTGTAGTTGATCAGGTAACTGAACTTGGTGCCCGGGGCAACGTGGCCGACCGTGGTGGACTTGATGCAGCCGCCGGCCAGGCACTGCTCGACCCCCGCATTGATGTCCCCGCTGGGGGTGTAAAAGAGTTCGATGAGGGGGCGCACCGACTTGGCCGGGTCGTCGTGGATCTGGCCGATCACCGGCGCCCCTCCGGCGTTGGTCACGGTGAGCGTCGCGCTGAGCGTGTTGGTGCCGCTCGCGGACCAGACCGCAGGACTGCCGTCGGTGTTCACCTCACGTAGCTCGGTGCGGCAGTGGGTCGAGTTGGGGGTGGTAACGCAGTTGGTTCCGGGGTCGACGAAGTCCATCGCGCCGTCGCTGCCGGTGAAGAAGAACTGATCGGTGAATCCGGCCTGGAGCTGCGAGTTGGAGATCGTGGTCGGGCTTCCGGGCTGACCGATCGGCAGTTGGAGCTCCCAAATGGACAGGTTGAAGTTGCAGCCTGGTGACTGGCCGGGGACGGGACCCGTGTGGGCACATGTCGGCGTCGTGGTCGGCGGGGTCGTCGGGGTCGTGGTCGGCCCGGTGCCGAGTGTGAAGCCGCAGACCTGCTCGGTGCCAACCTCGCTGAAGGCGCCCCACCAGTTGAGCTGGCCGACCGTGCTCTGCTCACTGCGGAACGCGAAGTTGCTGCCCACCGTCTGCTCCGAGCCACCGGGCGCGGTCACGAAGATCGAATACCGGTGTGTCGAGATGTCGACCGCCATCCGGAAGTGGTAGGCCACCCCGGCCTGGTAGTGGATGGTCGAGGCCGCCGCATAGGCCCCGCCGTTACGGGCGTCGATGTTGCCCGACGGGTTGAAGCGGGCGATCGCGGCAAACCCGGTGTAGGCCGTCTGGGAGCCGTTGGAGAGCCCGATGACACCGTTCATGTCGGCGGCGGACGGGGTAGCGTCGAACTGGGCAGTGAAGGTCCCGGTCTGGTTGGCCAACGCGGTGTTCTGCCAGCTCCCGCCCTGGGTCGTCTGCGCACATGCCGGGGCGGCGGTGGCGGTGGCGGTGGCGGTGGCGGTATACATCGCCAGAGCTACTGCTGCGGGGATCAGCGCGGCAGCGCTGGCCACCGCAAGCGTGCGGATCGACATTGATCGCAATCTCATTAGGTTTCCTTCCGTGCGGGGCCGTCGGTCTCTCCACGCCGGGTCACCCCGGGCCGACAGCCATGGCCGCCTTGTCGCGTGCTCCGTTCCTTCCGTTCGAACCTGTTCGCGTCCCGGTCGCGAGACCGTGATGGCGTCGGGTCGACGGGATTTCGAATGTGTTCATATACATGAATTCTGTCGCGATCGTGACAGCCGTTTGCGTTTATGAACTTTAAGGTTCACCTGAGGTCGGGTCAAGGGGTAGGGGCGCGCGCCCCTACGTTTGCCACGTGAGGCCCTGCGCTGCCGCGCCACCGGGTGAGCTGGCCGCTTTGTCGAGAGGGCGTTGATTTGCACTTTTTGCACTAGTACTCGAACAGTAGATCGTGATCTTCACGGCTCTCGGTCGGCTTGTCGCTGGTAGTGGGACCCTTGGGCGCGGTACTGGTGTCGCCGTCGCCAGTACGAAAACAACCCAACCTGCCGAACGGGTAGCGCGGGAGTGATCACCAAGGCAGCAAACAGATGCCGAAACTCGTTCAGAGTCAACGGAATCAGCCCTGCCGGCGCCGGCACGGTTCGCGCGGTCGCAGTGGCGATAGCCAAGAACAGATGGGCCACCAGCACCAAGGTGGTCCACCGGTGCCACGACCGCCAGGTACGGACCTGGTGTTCGTCCAACCCGGTCTGCCCTTTCGAGGTCTGAAAGGACTGTTCGACCGTCCACCGCCGTCCCGCGACCTGAACCAGTACGGGCAGGCCGACCGGATGGGGCGCGTAGCAGCGGTAGAAGGCCAATTCGTGGGTAAGGCGATTGCGGCGGATCAGTACCCACCGTGCCCGGTCTGATCAGCGGTGGAGGGGCTGTCGACCCAGGCCCAGTCGTAGTAGCGGTAGCCCTTGGCCCCGGCACCGGCCGACAGTCGTTGCCACGCCCGCACCGGCAGCGTCGCCGCCACCTGATCGACCCGGTAGATACCGGCCGCGGTGGTGATGCGGGTAGCGCTCCCCACCGCGAGCACGTACCCGACACCCCGCTGCTCCCGCGTGGCACGCAGGCCAGGGTCGTTGCCGTAGACCTCGTCGCCGGCCACCCAACCGGCCGGTATTCCGGCGTCCAGGGCACGCACGATTATCCTGGTGGCCAACGCCGGGTTGGTCGCGAACCTGGTTTCGGCGGGTATGCCCGCTGCGCGGCAGCGCTGCGGGTCGTCGGTCCAGGAACGCGGCAGGTAGATCTCCCGGTCGATCAGGGTGTGCCCGATCGTGGTGGTGTAGGTCAGGAACACCCCGACCTGGGCGTTCTCGATCCGTCCCGCGGTGCCGGTGTACTGGCGTTGAGTGCCCAGCGAGTGGGTGCCTTTCTTCAGGTCGCCGGTCTCATCGACCACGAGCATGGCCTCGGCGTCCCAGCACGCGCGGGACAGCAGGCGTTGCATCTTGTCCGGTGTGGTGTCCCCAGCGTGTTCGGCCAGGGTCCGGCAGTTCATCCGGGGCAGGCCGGCCAGCAGACCGGTCACGAACGTGCGTGCGGTGCGGCGGGGTTCCACGCGGGTGAACCGGCCGGCGATCCGGGCCATCACCGACTCGAAGGTCATCTGCCAGCCGGTCGGGTCTACGCTGGCCTGCGCGGCCACCACGCGATCTTGGGTTGTTCTCACAAACATCCATGATCAACCTGGTGGCCGTGCTTATTCCGCACCTCACCAGCATGATCACGAACTACTGCTGGAGTACTAAGAGCGGCCCGTATCGGGGTGATGCAGAAGAACTGGCCAAGCGGGCAATTTAGGAATGCCGCGCGGTCATGACCAAAGCGTGCGGCAACTCAGCCGAGCCAATCCAACCAAACCCGAACAAGGACCCGCCGAAGTCCCGGATCCGGATGATCCCGATACTCTGTGCGACTGTGCATGGTGACATGGTTGTTGAGAAACTG
>WNGR01013915.1_pt1 | contig 20078 bp, 24 predicted proteins | sample 5407581 | NCBI WGS metagenome assembly WNGR01 (sample SAMN13153383, study PRJNA577476) | soil metagenome | isolation source: 80 cm soil or saprolite under Garry oak tree replicate 2 | place: USA:California | collected 2016-06-15 | reverse complement strand
CCGGACTTTGTCTTGCATCTGGGTTCGATCCGGGCGATAATCCTCTCCCACGACTATGCGCGGATGTACAAGGGACGATTTCTCCTGCGGTTCGATGATACTGATCCGCGGCTGAAAAAGTCGGCGCTGGAGTATTATGATCTGATCAGGGAGGATGTTCGCTGGCTGGAATGCCAGTGGGACGCCGAGTACATTGCCAGCGACAGGGTACCAATCTATTACGAGCATGCTGAGAAGGTTCTGAAATCAGGAGACGCGTACATCTGCACCTGTACTCCCGACGATTTTCGTCTGAACATCAACGCTGGTAGAGCGTGTCCTGATCGTTCGAAGAGCGCGGAGCAGAACCTGGCGGACTGGGAGAAGATGATGAATGGAAGATTCAGTGAGGGTGACGCGGTACTACGAATCAAGACTGATCTGTCCCATCCGAACCCGGCGGTCAGAGACTGGCCAGCGCTCCGGATAATTGATCCTGACAAGTATCCTCATCCTATGGTGGGGTCAAAGTATCGTGTCTGGCCCTTGTTCAATTTTGGATCGGCTGTCGATGATCATCTGCTAGGAGTGAGCCACGTTATCCGGGGAAAGGAGCACTTGACAAACGCCCTACGGACTGAGTATCTGTACAAGGCGCTGGGCTGGAACATCCAGGAGTATGTGCATTATGGCCGGTTGAAGACTACTGATATCAAGCTCAGCAAGTCGTTGATGGTCAAGGAGATCGAGGAGGGCCTCGTAGACGGCTACACGGACCCGAGACTTCCGACACTGGCGGCTCTTCGTAGGAGAGGATATGTTCCGAGCGCGTTGAGAAAGATTGTCTACGAGATGGGACCTAGACCAGTAGACGCGACGCTCAGCTGGGACAATGTGAACGCAACGAACCGGAAGGAGATCGACAAGCTAGCCCACAGGTACAGCTTCATCGCAAACCCGATCACAATAACAGTCTCAGGGGTCGAACGGACCTATGATGCGCGTCTGCCATTACATCCAGAAAGGAAGGACCTTCCAGATAGAATCTTCAAGGTAGTTCCAAAGAACGGCTCAGCCAACCTACTGATCTCTTCATCAGACATTGATCTTCTCAGAAAGAACAAGGTGGTCCGGCTGATGGAATTGTTCAACGTTGAAATCAAAAGCGTCGAGAACAACTCGATCACGGCCGCGTTCCACAGCCAGGACTACATGAAGGCACGAGAGGTCAAGGCGCCCCTAGTCAACTGGCTACCAAGCGAGAACAATATGGTCGGGGAGGTGGTGATGCCTGACGTGTCGAGAACGAGGGGTCCGGTTGAGAAGAATATTCGCCAGGAGAAGCTGGGGAGCATAATCCAGATGGTAAGGTTCGGATTCGGCAGAATCGACACCATCAACCATGAGCGCGTAACAATCTACTACGCCCACAGGTAAGTGAGACGAAATACTGGATCAAATCTTCCAGCTTGGCTTCGAGTCTCAAAGTAATCGTAGCGACACCTACTGCCTGGTCACGGATTCGGATTCACTCCAGGCAACGGGCAAATAATAGGGTGACATCCTTTCGGATTGCTGTTTTCGACCGTTCTTCCGGACCCATCCAACTATGCTGTCATACCATTCGGTGAACGAGTTAACATCATACTCCACTCCATGAGGCGCAGCGAAGAATTTTGACCAATAGATTCGCCCGGCGCGAGCATTGGACACGTTACCAGGGTCCATTTCGATAATCGGAGCAGTATGATTGTTAGAAACATAATACCAGCCGATCTTTTCTGGATGGTATGCTTTCTCGCCTACTCTGCCATACTCAGGATTCCATGCAAACCGTTTATTCCAGATGTAGAACATCCAATCTGAAGGCAACAGAGGCCGATCGGTCCAGAGCTCATCGATAGATGGCGCGAATCCTCTGAAGATGGCGATTTCCGTCGTTCCACGCAAGAACGAGAGGAACTCGTCTACATCCTTTTGAGTGGCTATGATTCCTATTTGCCTTCCCATTAATGGTTCCGACCCAAGGCGTTGTGGTTCCTCCTAAATTTATTCAATTTAGCTAGGATGCACGTTGGATTCCGTAGATTCGACTCCATCCACGATAAAGGGAGAACTGTCTGCTACTCCCAAAGGTAAACCAATTACGGTCCCGTTTTACAGATCGCCCGGAACGTAGACTAGTTCGAGCTTTATCCGGTCGTGATCCTCAAGTAGACTGCGTAATAGCCCGGATCATAATCAGGCCACTCCTTAGCGCCGTCGTAGAGAGTCGAGATCTTCTTGGGAAGAAGATAGTCGCGATAGAGCTTGTTGACTGCTGCACGGCTAGGTGCTCGGCTTACGTCATGATACGTCATCTGATAGTAGGGGATTAGATTCCCCGACCGCCCCTGTAATGAAACAAGCTGCTGAAGTCCTCGACATCAGAAGAATGATTGGTTCGGGTCAATCGTCAGCCGAGGAAGAAGAGTCGAAGCTACTAACGTAGAGTTTTCTTGATTCGGACTTTTTGAAAGACTTGATTGACCGGGGAGCAGTGCCCGGTTACAGGACAGTTGTATACGAAGTTCACGAGCCAGAAGAGGATCAAGGCTGAACACCAAGCTAGTTGCAATACTCGTAGGCCTAATCTCCGTAGGGGCAATCGCGTTTCTCTTAACTGGAGCACCCACATCCTCCTGCAATACTGAAAACTCGAACCTTCTAGCAGGAAGTTTCACGGCAGGTCAAAGCACGTCCTTCACCTACACTATTAACGTCCATAATGCGCAATCACAAGCGGTTACACTCGCGTCATACAAACTCGGGGGACAGTCGTACAGCATCAACGTAGCAATCGCAGCGGGACAGAACGGAACATTCACAACAATCGAAGATCCTAACTCCGAAACCTCGATTCCAGTCAAGACATCGTGCGGGAACCAGTTCATGACCGTGTTTGCTAATCCGGCGAATTACACGGAAGACATAGCTCCGGGGTCCACAACATTCGAAGACTCCACACGTGTAGCCGTCGATCTTGAGAACAATGGCACCGGAACGACGACACTAACATCCTACTACGTCACAGACTCAAGCGGCAACGAATACACGCTCGCAAACTGGAACGGTCCGTCACTAGCACCGAATAGCGTGACGACGACAACATTCAGCATCGGTTCGAGTTGTTCACAGTGCACTCTCCATGGTTCAGCATTCACTTTCACGAGCGGAAACCAGTACACCATAATGATGGTGACAAGACGCGGTGGCATTTTCACGTTTACAGTTAACCTGTCTTCTGGTCACCATTACTTCGTGGACCTTCAAGTAGGATTTGGGAGCACGGCTAGCTAGGCGAAGGGCTCAGTCAAGTGGCTGTTCCTTAGAGTCGATTCTTCCGAAGCCGAATCTGACCACTTGAATGGTTCTCCACAACCTCGAAGCAATTTCGTCTCACTCAGAATCAGATGTGGAGACTCGTGATTGATTGTTGAGGTGTTCTCTTATCCTGATGGTAAGGTTCGGATTCGGCAGAATCGACTCCATCAACGATGAGCAGGTAACTGTCTACTACGCGCCCATAGGTGAACCAATCAGGGTCTCGTTTTACAAATTGCCTGGAACGTAGACCAGTTCGAGCTTTATCCGGTCGGGATCTTCAAAGTAGACCGCGTAGTAGCCCGGATCATAACCTTCCCACTCCTTAGGCCCGCCGTAGAGTGTCAGGATCTTCTTGGGAAGTAAATAGTTGCGATAGAGATCGTCGACTGCTGCGCGGCTTGATGCTCGGAAGGCTATGTGGTTGAGACCGACACGTTTTCGATGGTAGCCGTCGGAGATGAACCTATTGGGGCACTGGGCAACGATTATTCTGGTTCCCTCCTTTTGCCATTCTACCATTTCCTCCGTTTCGAAGACTTTGGCAAAGCCGAGGCGGCCTAGCAACTCGCCATAGAATATTGCGGATTTCTGAATGTTCGCGACTTGGATTTGGAAGTGATGAACCGGATGCTTGAACTTATTCTCCAATGCAGGACCAAAAGATTTCTTCTTCGGATAAAAGCTCTGGCCGAATCATGAGAGGGAAGATCTACTTCTGGGACATGGGGTTGATGTTGATATAGGCTGTCGATTTTCTCTATGATTCGGACGGATTCTATCCGCCCGCTGGTCACAAGTGAAGTTTAGCATTGAACTGCCGGTCCAGTTCCGGGACATTGACGTAATGGGCCATGTCAACAACGCGACCTATCTCCAGTACATGGAGACTGCGCGCGTCGAGCTTGCCAGAAGCCTCGGACAGGTAAGAGAAGGGTTCCGTCCCGGCTTCATCGTCGCTTCGGCGCGCTGCGAGTTCAAGAAACCAATCAGAGACGAACGCCGGATAACCGTCTCGGTATGGGTGAGCAGGATAGGAGATCGATCATGGGACCTCGACTACTCCATCCGCGGACCCAGAGGGGTCCAGTACGCAGTCGGCAGGACTACTCAGGTAGCTTACGACTACAAGACCAGAGCTGCGGTCCAGATCTCCGGAAAGCTCAAGAGAGAACTGGCGAAGTATGTCGGACCGCCCCTCAAGTTCAGAGAAACCGACTAAGGCTGATAGTGATGCTGGGCATCGTGGTTCCCTCCCAGTTTATCCTATCTTTTGTGTTGCGCCTCGGTTTGGCTCTGCCATGTCTTCATCCTCTCTGGTCTGCCTCACTGCTTCATCTATCTCAGACTTTAGTCTGTTCCAGATGTGTTCACACATTGGGTCGGTGTGAGGGCCAAGTACTATGATTTTGTTATCGTCATCAAAGTAGATATGAACTGACCCATGCCTACCCTTCCATGGGCAACCGTTAGTCTGGCATTCGACCATGACACAATCTCTGGATCCAGACGTGTAACCCATCTCTGGTTCTCGAGAGGAGACCGCAGCGTGTCCTTCCCACTTCAAAGTCCCCTTATCATAGAACTCCAGTCTCACAACTTCCGCCTTCTCCTTGGAGACCTCTTTGTAGTGTCTGTCCCTGAACGATAGTTTGACCTCGCCTTCCAGTGACTCATCACATCCTTTGAGAGCAGTGACGGAATGGAGCCAATGGACCACGTTGGATCGTTTCATGACGCCGTAGATAAAAAGACAGCATAGCCTTCGGAGCCTTCTGCAGGGGAAGTCGCTCTGGCTCAGCCTACGGTTTGAGCCGCATTCTTACTACCAGATACCAGTCAGCATCCCGATGTGTCGTGAAACCATTCTTGAGATACATCGAGAGTGGACCCGGAAAATTGTAAGCAACTGACGGAGGCTTCTTAACCGGTCGGTTTCAGCATATTCTAACCGTTTTCGCGAAGACTTCGACGCCCCCAACAATCCCGGATTACGACCATTGCCAGAAAGCAGTGTCCGGCTCCGATAGCCCTAGCAGTATCCGAATCTATTCACGAACAGAGCGGTTCATACCGGAATGAAGGACAACCCGGACAGCAAGCGGGGCGAACACGACGAACACGACAAGCTCCACAGACAGGCTCGTGTCTCAGTGCCCCGAGAGTCTCCCGAAAGACCCTTAAGTTTGAGGCTCAACGATTTCCTAGGGAATAGCTCGCGTTGAGGTTCCTTCTCGCGACAGTCCTCCTATTGGTCATTATTGGAGGCCCCGTTTTGGCGAGAACCGTCAATACGAACAGAGATTCAACAACTTTTCCGTCTGAGAGCCATTCAAGTCATATTACAAAACAACGGGCTCTCCACGGGCTTGTCCCTTTTCACACCATCCTCCGGACCGAATTCGGACACGCCCAGATCGGTGTGACAGAGATAAACGACCCCGAAACATGGTCAGCGTTCTGGGATCAGAACTGCAATCTGGCGGTAGGAATGCGGCCACTGGGCTACTGCTCACCTTTGCCACAGATCAACTGCACTACTCAAACGATCCTCGTCGCCAGCCCGGGACTGGAGGGAAGTCCCGGCTATCAATTCAATATCACGAAGGTTATAGTGGTACATGATCATCTTCTGGTTGAAGCGACCCTAACAACACCGGGGCTCCTCTGTATCTGGATTCAAGTCGTCACATTCCCTATTCACGTCATCGAGGTTCCCAAGACTGACCTAGCGCCCACTCTCAACATGACCCGGACCCAAGCTCCAGAATGTCCATACTGAAGAACACGCACACCGGACAATCACTTTCATTCACGCTCTCACGCAGGATGAAGGCTTGCCATGCCAGAAAGAATCCAATAGCTCTACTACATCGCCACTCAGGGGAAGCAGTCGTTCCATATTGCGGGAGAGCGATCCCTACCGCAACGTTCGATTCATCTGATCGACTGATGGCGCTTGGCACTAGGCTCAACGGTTCCCAAGCTTCAATTTGAAGGCCGTTTCCGATGCCCGGTTCTCGACCGTTTCAACAACGGCCAAAGGACATTGCGTTTAGGCTGGTATTTCTTGCTGATTGGCCCCCGAATCTTCTCTATGGAAGAAGAGTGGTGGCTTGGAGGAAGAACCGAATTGTGGTGAAGCACGACATGCATAAGAGTCCTTAGGCGAAGCAGAATGAAATGAGCTCTTCGGCTAAGAACCAGTTATTGTTCATGATAGATACTGGCCCATTCCACTAGCACTGCCCCGACCCCGAGGTGTAGAGGCTGGGAATAGGCTAGAGCGATCTTAGCCTTTTCTCATCGTTTGCCGGATCGAATCCCGTCAGGCCCTGGTTCGTTGCGGCTTTAACGAGTCGCCGATCGGCGCTCAGAAAGAATTCGCATTCAGCCTCTTTGCAAGAGGCGATTTGTAAAGCGTCAGCCGCGTAGATGTGCTCTTTGACGAGAATCTGCCAAGAAGCTGTCAATACGCGTCCGGCAACCGGGAGTATGCTCGTTGAGCCTCGACGTGTCATGCGGAGGGTTTCGTCGGAGAAGTTGAAGAGCGTCGAGGAGTACTCATCGTCTGTTATGAGCTTCCTTCTATGTCTCTCGTCTAACGCGCCTAGTATTTCGCCTATGTTCCAGGCTGAAAATACCAGGCGTAGCTGGTTCGACTCTTCTGCACGGAGAAAGAGATGGTCCATGGATCCGGAGCCTTTCTACTTCACATACCTTTTGAAGAGAGCGCTACTGTCAAGATATGTTTTCGAAGCGTCTGCGCCTCATTCTCCGGATCTGGGCTTCGGCCGGGGATCCGCGCTGCTCTGGCCTGGTACATGTCTTGGGGCTGACTGATGCTTTGAGCCTCGCCAGGTATGGGAGAACGTCCTCTTCTACCAGCGTTGACTTGAGGCTTTCTTCGACTTCCTTGCTGAGAACCTTGAGGCTTCCATGGCGCTGAAATACTGAGGAGCGGAATCTCGACCAGACCTGGTCGTCTACGTACACGGTTACTTTGGCCATGACGGGTCTACTGGTAAACTGGTATGATCGGGAATATAAGCATCTACGTCGCGAAAGCCTCTCGCCACGGGCTTAGGTCGAAAGTAGCTTTGCCGGTCACAAAGAGAACCGAGCAAGTCCTCTACTTCTAGGAAACAACTGAAAAATGGGAGAAGGTACAAACATCATTGCACAGAGAAAGTCCAGGAGCAACCTGCTCGATTATGTGAGATCGTTTGCGCCTGACAAAAAGCTGGCTGATCGACCTTGAAGAGGTCTTGGAAGAGAGACAGAAGATTCGACTCGGACGCCGAGGGACGCAGTCCTCCTGCCGCCTCGACACGCGCTTCCTCACCCACCTCCTCAGGGGGAGCACAGCTGCGGAAGAGAAGCTACGATACATACACGGACCGCTAAGAGCCCCGGTACCGCTCCCATGGTCGAACCGTCAGTGAAAAATGGGTAGATGGTTCCGATGAAAGATTTGTCTACGCGGTGGGGTTGACTATGCCGAGAAGCAACGCCCCTGTGTCAACGAGCACGATAAGCCCGGAGTTTGCGGGGGACTCTATGGGGTCGGCCGATGTAAGCATCTGCCCGTTTACTGTCTTAGCAAAGGGTATGATTCCTTGGGGCGATGAGGTGAACGTAGGAACGCAACCGCCGCTGTGGGGTGTCGGTTTGTGGCGCGATTACATAGAAGGGGTCAATTTTGGCGTTGGGTGTCGCGAGGAATGGGGCTTGGGCAAACGTCATCGTGACCTGGACCCCATTCGCCCAGACCATCTCGAAGCAGGGCGACGACCCGGACTCATTGCAATTCGGGAGGCCTGTGGCCCGGGCAAGGGGAGCGGACGCCAAGAATAGTGTCAAGGCGGCGACGGTTATTAGGGCTATGCGGACGCGGGTAGTTTTTTGGGAATGCGTCATTTTCCTACCTATCGATGCTGGGAACTTGTAAGCGATATAACAATTTTGACGGGATCGATATCGGATTTCATGGTACGTAGGTTCCTAGCAGCGTTGACAGAAGACTCTGTAGTCGAGGATTTGCATAGGAATGGCAGTGGGCCTTGGTGTAGATATGTGAGAGAGTCCCATAGGACTCTGAAACTGATCGAAGATTTGGAGTAAAATTATAGGGAGATTTTCGAGACCCAAGCCGGATGTTTATACTTGGTGTAGGGAGTCTGTTATGTTGAGCTGGGCGGTCCCGCGCTGCTGGATTTAGTTCGACGTTTTCACTACGACCCTAACTGCACGCCGAGAATGTCAGTTACTCAACGAATAAGTCTACTCTAAGAACCATGTGGATTGGCTGAGACGTCTAGTCTTGCCCCGGTTGGGTGTGCTGGGATGACTCTAAAGCAGGGAGGATCATTATTCCGCCCGCCTCAGGGTCTGCAACCAAGCGAGGAGGTTCTATGGGTTCAACAGAGCGAGACGAGGAACCGCGGCAAATCCGGGGTAGTCTCGATGATGCTGATTGGCAGTCTCTTCCTCGCCAGCGGACTCTACTACAACATACTCCCCATCTTGGGAATCGGCATACTCATCATCATCGGTGGCATCTTCGTCGGGTATCAGTCCAAGACCCAGGGCGGGGTAAGATACTATCTGACCAACTTCCGATTCGTCAAATCAAACCACGGACGAATCGTAACAGAGCTACCACGCAGAATGTTCCGCGGAAAGAGCTTCCAGCAATTCCTCAGCGTGTTCAAGGCCCCCCTCCAGAGAGGAACCGTCGAAATGTACGCCGTCCAAGTCCTCAACCCGGACACGGGAAACATGGCCATGAACCTCGGCCTACTACCCGGCGAGATCGTCAAGCGGCTCGAATCCATCAACGAGGAAGTCTACTGCAAATACTGCGGCCGAAAGAACGACTCCAACGCCAACGTCTGCTCCAACTGCGGAGCAAACCTCTAGAACGAACCCGTTTCAAGAAAACGAGAGAAACCAGGGAAAGGCGGGTCATAGGCGCTGTTATCGTCGCCGTGAATGTTCCCGTGTTGCAGGAGGTGCCGCGGACTTCGCGCTGAGCGAGGCGGTATCCGTCAGGCGAAGGTGGGCGGCATAATTCAGGTGGTAAGGTTCGAATTCGGCAGAATCGACACCATCACTCTCCACCACCTTAATAGTTCAAACCATCGACCCCCGGGGTAGTAATTGAAGCGGCCCGAGACGAAGTACGCGCGGAGTGGAAATGTTCGGATCGCATACCAGGTTACGGGGGAGGGACCAATTGACATGGTCTGGGCCCCAGGCACCGTCTCTCACCTCGACATGGCCTGGGAGAGGCCTGCATCAGCCCAGAGCATTGAACGTTTCAGCTCGTTCTGCCGCCTGATCCGGTTCGACAAACGCGGCACTGGGCTGTCGGACCGTCCGCCTGGAGTCTCCACGTTGGAAAAGATGATCGACGACATAAGAGCGGTCATGGACGATGCAGACAGCAAGCAAGCCGCAATATTCGGATTCTCCGAGGGAGGATCCATGGCTTGTCTCTTCGCAGCCACCTATCCTCAACGGACTAGGGCCCTGATCCTATGGGGGGTGCAAGCCCGCTGGATCAAGACAGACGACTACCCTTGGGGCATGACGAGGGAAGAAAGCGACCGGGAGATCAGCGAACTTGCCGAGAAGGGTGTTACAATCGACTACCTGACCGGCTCCGGCGCGGGAATCCCAAAGAATACTGACCCCGAGCTAATCGACTTTCTCTTACGACTCTTCCGCGCAGGAGCCAGCCCCACATCTCTCGTCGAACTCGAACGGATGGGTGCCGAAATCGACACTCGCGGAATCCTACCCACGATAAGAGTACCCACTCTCGTGATGCACAGAACCGGAGACCCTATCGCCGATATTGCCGCCGCCAGAGATCTAGCAAACAGGATTCCAAACGCAAAATTTGTCGAGTTCCCCGGAGATACTCATCTGATGACAGGAATCGCAGAGAAAGTCGCAGCCGAGATACAAGAGTTCGTCACAGGAATCCGGCCACAGCCGCCGTCGAACCGCGTATTGGCCACGATCCTCTTCTTGGACATCGTTAATTCTACCGGACAACTCTCAAAGCTCGGAGACGAACGCTGGAAGGAACTCTTGGAGAGACACAACGAACTGGTGCGCAAAGAGCTTGACAGTTTCCAGGGCAGAGAGGTCAAGACGATTGGAGACGGGTTCTTGGCCACATTTGATGGACCTTCGCGCGCCATTCAATGCGCACGGTCGATTCGTGACTCGGTTCGCCAGATCGGGATAGAAATCCGAGTCGGCATCCACACAGGTGAATGTGAACTAATGGACAATGATGTCGGAGGCATAGCCGTTCACACTGCTTCAAGGGTGGCCGCCAACGCCAAAACGGGCGAGGTCTTGGTCTCCAGCACGGTGAAGGACCTCGTCGCAGGCGCAGGTTTGAGATTCGAGGACACGGGGACACATGCGCTCAAAGGAGTCCACGGAAAATGGCGGCTCTACAGAGCCCTGTGAGTTTGGCGCCGGCGAGAGGGTTCGAGACCTAGATTGAGGTACGCATTCGGCAGAATCGACTCAATGAAAGATGACAGCGTAACAGTGTACTATGCACACAGGTAATCGACGGACGAGTCCAGGTTACTGATCTGTTTTCGGCTTATTCCACACTGCCAGTGCAATGACCGTATTACAGATTGCAATGCCGAACGTGATGAACAAGACGTTCAACTCTCCCAGAGGCAAGATTATGTTGAAACTGGCGAGAATCGACGCCAATATCAAGTAGACGAAGAACATGTCGAAGAGTCCGACGACAAATACGAGCTTCCTAGGAATCGTTATTCTCATAGACCCCTCGACAAGGTATTATTCGTTGAGACAAAAACGAGTTTCGCACGTATCTTAGGCTGGTTCCGATGACGTCCGTGCTTGAACCCGAGCACTACTGCCACTAAGTGAGTTGACGAGGCAGGTTTGAGAACCTCGCCAAAGAGCTTAAGGCTTGAGATGCGAGAAGTCTAGCCGTACATGAACGCTGCAGTCAGAACATCCAAGATAGTCGGACAGTTACGGGCAGCAAACTCTATTTTTCCTGACTGGTATAACGATTTACTCACGATCCTTACTACAATCGGATTGGCCATTGCTACAATCAAATGGGCTCGCAAGAACCGAAGCATCATCCGGAAATCTGTCTTTCCACTCTTCGCAGGTACTATACTTGCAATAACTCTAGTCCTTCAGTTGATGGGTGGCAATGAAGGCTATCTGTACATAATCGGGAGGGTTACCGCGGTTTGGGGGCCTGCAGGCCCGCCCCCGCCAACGAGTTCAAGCCTAAACCCAATATTCCCGATTCTCGTCACAGTCGCTTGCGTAAGCGCGATTACGCTCTACGATCTGCGCCGCCTCGTGTCCGTCAGGGAATTACCAACGCGATTTCGACGGCGAATTCGCCAAGAATGATTTGTTGGTGGGCTTAGAAGACCGATTCTGAGGATTCAGCATCGCTTTCGACAGGTTTAGGAACTTCGTCTCCGAAAAATCATTGTCGCAGGAGAGTCACTTAGACGTGGTAACGGTTGTTTGAACCAACCGCAGCCTCTTTCGAGGCGTCTATGAGGCTCTCCTTTTGCGAGAATCCTCAAACATTGTACCTGTGCCGGAGTGTCTAAAGCGACTAATGGTTAGTCACAAGATTGTAACCAGTTCCGAGAGGTTGCCAAAGTATGACGACTTGGAAAAGAAGATGTTCTACAGCGATATGTTTCTGCCAGTGTCTTGAGCTCTGATACCGTTATGCGAACTTGCCGAGACTCAGGGAGCTGATTTTCACCCGGGCATTTTCCTTACGATCCTGAGACGGAACATGAAAGGTCAGCCTTCATGGAAGGTTCATCACATGAGACAGTCAATTATCAGAGCATTCGAACAAAACGTAAAGGATGGAGTTTGGGAAAGCTGGCTCTTCGTGAGGAAACGAGGACGAAAGAGGAAACTCTACAGACTTACGGAGAAGGGAAGAACTCGACTAAAGAATTACGCCGATCATCTGAGGCATTTCAATCGTTTAGCTGAAGAGGCTCTCGGCGTCGAGTTAGAATCGGTCAGAGCAAACCTAGATCAGGTAACAAAGCGACATTCTCCCAATTTGGTCCGAAAACTAGACTTGGACAACACGTTAGAAACCAATAACATCACGGACTAGTTCAAGCCTTCAGAGATTGCTTGGGCGGGCCTTTCCGGTGGGTCCTTAGGGCTTTCGGCCGAATCCTATCATCATGGAAATCCTGAGCGGTCAGCTGTTTTTTCGAATAGTATTGTCGTGTACCGTGTAAGCATGTATGTCAGGCCTCCGGTCCCGCTTTCTGTTCTGTGAAACTCGGAGAGACTCTTGATCTTGCAACCATTACTTGCCCAACGCTGAATGAGAGCATTCATGGCGTCGACTTCTTCCCGATCATCTGTTCTGAGTAGGGCCAACTCTACCGTATGCGGATGTCATGACTGTTAGAACGGATAAGGGGATCTCGGATACTGTGAGTGTGTCCTGGTTTTGAGTCTGATAGATTCTGCCACAGACCTCCTTGATCGGGCCCTTTTGGTTCAGAAGCAGTTCCTCTACCGAAGGTTCGTAACTGAAGTCTCCCCCACACATCTTCCTCAGCCTCTGCCTTGCTCCTCTCTTGAATCGCACCCATTCTGGATAGAAGAGGATGTGTGTGGCTTCCAGAGGGTTCCTTTCGGGTCTCAGCACGTAGACTCTGTCATTCTCCCTGCCACCATTATCTCCCATATCCATGATGATGAGCTTGTATCCTTCTATGTTGCATCGAAGGGTTCGCTTCAAGGGATGTTCCTCAAGCCTCACTGCCACTCTCAACCCCACAACCTCTTGAGGAGAAGCATCTTGACTTGACCACTTGATCACGGAAAAAATGCGAGGACCCTTCGGCAGCTTTGGCCAATCTAACAACAATGTGGCAAGCATCCATACCACACCAAACAATGTCGAACCCACCACGTAAGGAAGCCATGGAAGCACCTGGGCCCTTATCACAAACAGGTCATATGAGCCCAAGGAGAAGAGAAGACCCAGAGAGAATAGGGCAGGTAGGAAGGGTACTTTGTTTCTTAACCATGCATATTTTGGTTTGGAATCTCTCTGGCACTGGGGACACTGTCTTGGAACCTCCGCCAGCGTGTGGTAGGTTCTGTTAACGCCACAGTTTGAGCAACGGAGCTTGACTAGAGCAATGCTCATGGATACCTACCATTTCGATATGGAGTACAATCTGCCCACCTATTTGTACGTCGAGAACAGGACGGCTACAAGTCTACTAGAGTCCGGACACGCGGACTCCTGATATGTGCTATTGAATCCTGCTAGTCTCCTGCAAGGTGCCTTGGAACTGGCCTGGAATTGGGAACTTGTTCATGGTCATGTTAGCCTCCAAGGTCGTCAAGTGGTAAGCCAGGCGTCTCGTCATGTTAGACGAGAATCTCTGACGACTCGATTGAGACACTACGTCGGATGACAAGTATCATGGTCTCTTTCCACAGCCTCTCTGCCGCGTCAACCAGCTCCTGCCGGCTCGAGTTTACGAATCCCGCAACAATCTCGACGAGTCGTTTGAGGTCTCGTGGTTGTTCCGAGCACTCGAACAGCTGCTTCCAGTACCAGCTCGTAGTAAGTACGTATTTCCTGTTGAGGAGATAGACTACTCTCGCAGCGTCCCGCGCCATGTAGAACGCTCGAGTCCTAAGGTCTAACAGGTCATCTTTGAAATCCGCATTGCGAACACCTGCCAGGGACTCGGTCATGCGCAGCGCTGCAAAGCGCACAGCGTCTAAGAAATCCGCTGCATCGTTCTCCTTGACAGCCTCGTCGAGCATCCTCGTCCAACCATCTCGTTCAAACAATACAATCCTATTCCGGCACTCATCAGCTCCCACCGGCCAGTCTCGGCCCGGTTCACGCGCAGATTTGAGAAACTCTGATTCTTGCCGGTAGTCAATCTGGATAAGCAGCCCATCGTACACGTAGAATTTTGTCGGAAGCTCGACAGAATCTTTCACAATGGTCGTCATCTCAAGGTCGGAAAAGGGCCGGTCAAGTGACTTTGCCGTAGAACCAGTAATGAAAACCGCGAGAACACTTTCCTTGAAAGTCTCCAAGATCCGCGCACAGATTCTTCGGCCAATTTCTACGCGTTGCTCGTGAGTGACCATGCGGAGGGGCGGGTCTTCCAACCGAATAACCTCGAAACATAGCTGGTTCTCTTCAGGAATTTATCTTAGCACAGGCTGTACAATGCCAGCCACCAGAAGGCCCTTCGTCACTCGTTCCACCGCTAAGCTATCCACCAGGCCCGTTTCGACTCGGGAAATCGTAGAGTGTCGACTGTAGTTGATGCTCATGAGACGAGAGCAGTCGTTTGTACGAGGGAACGGCGTGCTACGGGTCAACGAGTGCCCGGACCCGGGCTCACTAATCGCATGCGAGATTGAAAGCCTGACGGTCCCCTAGAAAGTGCCTTGGGGCTGGCTTGGAATTGGGAACTGACCAAGTGATTACTACGCTTCGTCGTGTTCTGATGAGGATTCGGCGGTACTCCATTCATACCCTAACACTTTATCGGACAGAGCCTGAATCTCTGTTTCTTGGATACAGAAATGAGCGTCTCTACTGCGGGTTTGAAATGCCCTGTCTGTGGCGAATGGGTTTCGACCGATGCTCCTCGTTTCGGTGGTCGCGGTGCATCTGCTAGTATCATTGTTGGCCAGGAACTCTCTGTGCATTTGCAGACCTATCACCCGGACTATTTGTTGTGGAATCGGCCTTACCACCTAGCGTGGGGCGTGTTGTTCCTAGCTGGATTCTCCCTTTCTCTTTGTGGTGCCTTTCTCGAGAGTTTCTCATTTTTCCCCTTGGCAATCCTCGTGACACTTACGCCGGGGATCCCTCTATTGATCATCTACCGCAGGAAGTTCGCTGAGTTCAAGAGTCACTGGGCTGAAGAACATCCGTTGGCTTCGATTCAGCTCACGCCCGCGGCGGTCCCTTCGGTAAATCGATGTCGGATTTGTGGAGAAGTCATTCCTATCAAGAAGGGTCTAGGCTGGGACCTCAAGGACCACTACCAGAGTGCCCATCCAGCGTACTACCGTTGGGAGTATCGACGAGCACCGCTCGTAGCAGTCACTTTATTCTTCACAGGCGTGACGATCCTCGTTCTGGGTTTGTCGCTAGAACAAAGTCTCCCTACCATATTCGGAGTTGCAGGTTTCCTGCTTTTGGTGGCTGTGGCAATGGTGTATGCTTTCAGGGGCGAGAGACGATTCAAACAACGCGTGCTGTCATAAGTTACCATCAGTTCCTCTCTTAAGCGCGCGAAAGATCCGGGGCGTGCTACTGGTCTATTAGGGTCCACGCAAATGCTCACTCATGGCTTGCTAATTGAAACCTGAAAGTCTCCTGGAAATTGCCTTGGAATCGCCTTAGAATTGGAATCTTGCTCGTGATCATGTTAATCCTCCCAGGTCGTCAGATGATGAGCCAGCCGTCTAGGGCCTCATTTCCATGCTAAATCCTGCGGATCCGAAAAATCTAGAAGAATAGGTATGCGTGCTAGTCTCGCGGCACAGATCCGGCTTTTCCTATTTCCGGTTCTAGGCTAACGTGGCTGGCTCGATTACGTCTTTGGCTTGGGCTCGGCTTTCGCGGCTGGTTTGGGTTCTTTTCCAGCCGCTGGTTTCTCTTCCTTGCCAGCCGGAGGCTTGGCCTCTTTTCCGGGAGCAGGTTTTGCTTCTTTTGCGGGTGCTGGTGCTTCGGCCTTCTTCTCAGCGGCCGGTTTCGGTTTCGGTGCTGGCGCTGCTGGCCTGGGCTCCACTTCTTTCTTCTGTTTCGAGACCCGCTGGTCCTTCGGTAGATTCCGGTTCTTTATGTAAGCTGGAACAATATCAGCACTCTTCTTATCCTCGTAGACCTCCACAACACAGAGCGCGCTGGATCCTCCCGTCCGGGTCGCGATACTCCGGACATAGACCTGGTCCAAGCCCGCCTTGAAATGGTCCGAGGCCAACTTCCGCACCGTAATCCGGTCCGGCGTCCCCTGCCCCTGATGATGAACAACCAGCTTCGCCTCCCGACGATGCAGGAGACTATTCACATGCTCCTCGACAACCTCCATACTCAACTCTTCGCCGCCTCCTTCGGAGCCTCCGGAACCACAGCAGCACCACTAACAATCACACTATTGATCTGAAGAGTATCATCAGAAATCGTCCGGCCACGCACAAGCCTCCTCTGCCTCTCACCATCCGACAACGGATGGTAGCCAACCCCCCCAGACAATATCGCCCGTTTCCGAGCAGCACCCTGAATATCAAACCGCATCGGCACACCATCCTTATCCGTCCCACCAGTAATCTTCAACTTCACATTCCCAAGCCCGAGAAGCTTCCCATCAATCTCCTCGCCGATACTCTTCCCAACCAGCGCCTGAGCCTTCGTCCCCTCCAGCGACGCTGCCTTGGAAGTCTTAGATTTCGGGTCCGAGACTATCAGCTGAAACTTGGCCAAACAGTACGATCCTCAGACGGGACCATCGGTTTCCGCTTAATAAACGTCCTTTGGCCGGCTAGGCCGACTTGACTGGTCGAAAGCGCAAACAACTCCATGCGCGGGTCACTCACCGATGCGACTAATCAGCTACGTGAAAAGTCCAGTTGACCACCGCCTATCCAACGGCAGAGAGAACTTCACAGTTTCTGGTATAGGTAGCTTGAGAGGCGTGTTAGAGGGGCGAGGAATCCTCTATTCATGGATAGAGGGAGTCGGCGAGGCCGCTGTCCCTAGCTGTCAGTTCGTCTTGTCGCAAACGACCCCAGCTCAGTACACAGCTATCGAATCAGGGGAGATATCTATCGAACTCGAAGCTCAATCCAGATTTCCCTGTTCAGGAATTATTACTTCGACAGGAGAGGGCTACATTATCAGCCCGGCTTTCAAGCTCGACCCAGTAAGAGGGCAAGGCATCGTATTGATGCTTCTCGCTCCAAGAACTTCGCCATACAATGTAGCTGTTCAGAAGAACGTTCTCGCGATTACAAAAGACGAGTCAGAAGTGATCGTGACGTCTGACAGTGGAGAGGTTCGCTGCTCGGGGACGATCTCGAGCCACTCAAAAAAGGCCCGTATTATCTTGAACCGAAACGAGGCAAGATTAACGCCAGCTGGAAACCAGTCGCTCGGAGCTTTGAGGAACTTGTCATGGCATTATATCCATCAAGAATGGGACCCTATGACCCCAACTCTGTAGGTTTGGACAAAGTGGCAAACTATCTCGGCGTCCCTGCATTTGGGGACACCAGAAAATTCGGCGATTATGTAGTAGGAGACGGTGCTGGTGTAAATTACACGCTTCGTTTGATGATAGATCATGGTCTGAGGAGACACGCGTCCGATGAGACGAGACTCACAGTAATGTAGAAAATTCTCGCTGATCAGCCACCACTCGAGGTGGTTGCGGCACCTGCAGTTAGAGTTGGCAGCTCGCTTAGGATCGCAAGCTCGCCCGGAGTTAGATGCTCCTTGAACTTGGAAGAGAGCACCCTAGCGTGCTGCACTGGAACATCAACGTAGAGAATATCCCCTTCCATGATCTGTCTTCCCACCATTGGCTTGTCAATCGACACCGCGACCTGTTTCCCGGCCCCAGCCTCTCCCACATCTTTTCCCTGGTCCTGGATCCGGACGACCTGTCCGATTCGCCGTCCACTACTGTTGATGAGCGGATACTTCGGCTTGATGATCCCATCGAGCACTTCGACCCCGACGATAGCAGGATCGCTACGTCTAAAGACGAAACCCTTCAACAGCTTGATTTTTCCAGGTCGTATGAGAAGGTCCATCTCCGCCTTTGCGCCCGCCAGCCTCTGAGCATCAACCCAGCGAGAATACTCCTCCAAGACATGATAGAGAACATCCCCTTTGAAGACTGGAATCTTCGATAATGCGATCTCTTCCTCCGCATCGGGCAGCAGCTTCACACCAAAAGCTAGGACAACCCCCAGATACTGGTCCTTGACATGCACGGCCTTCGCTTCAACAACATCCCTCCTCGAAACATCCCCGACATCAGCCAGTCGGACCGGGATTTTCGACGCCTCCAGCGAGGTGGTTAGAGCCTCAAGCGAGCCTAGAGCGTCCGACTTCACAACGACCCCGCTAAGGTCTGTCTTAACTCGCACCTCCTCAACTTCACTGAGAATCCTCTCTTTGATCCTCTTCCTACTCGACGCGTCCTTGACCCCGTAAAGCGATGACCCGGCAATCGCATCGTCTAACCCCGCAGCAGCGATCTTTATGCCCGCCGCCGCGTCCACGAATTTCGCGTTTGAGAACTTGTCCCTTGGGTCACGGATTTCGTCTAAGGGTTTCGGAAGAAGCAACGCCCGGACCCGCGCACTGATAATCCCGTTCCGTCCGGCAAGCATGATCTCGTCATCCACCTCCAACCGCCCATTGTAGATCATCGTGTCAACAGTCACGCCCAGCCCCGGCTCCTCCTTGACCTCGAGAACCGTTCCCTCGGCAGGACCGCTCGTAACATTCAGCTCTCCCTTCATGTAGACCTGAGTAAGTCCCACCAGTACGGCCATGAGCTCAGGCATCCCCTCGCCCGTCTTCGCGCTCGCCGGCACGAGAGCAACCGTCTTGGCAAACTCTTGAATCCGGTCGAACCTGTCCGCCCTGATACTGTGCCGTGAGAGCGTCCCCATCATCGTGTAGAGGCGATTGTCAAGATCAGTCAACACTTCCGGACGCTGGTTCGCAATGTTTGCCAGGAACGATCCACCGCTGAGTGTCTTCCATCCTGGGATCGCGTCGATCTTGTTGCAGCAGATCAAGAACGGAGTCTTCCGAGCCTTGAGAATAGTCAACGACTCCACAGTCTGAGGCTCAATACCCTTCGTAACGTCGATCACCAGTATCGCAACGTCGGCGGCCGAGCCTCCCCTCTTGCGAAGGTTGCTGAACGTCTCGTGACCGGGAGTGTCAATGAAGAGGATGCCTGGGATCTCGATCTTGAGATTGAACCTTCCAAGAAGCGGACCACAAATCTCAGCCAACGTCTGAGCAGGAATAAGACTAGCGCCAATCCACTGGGTTATCTGGCCCGGCTCACGGGCCGCGACAGAAGTTCCCCTAAGCCGATCTAGAAGTGTGGTTTTGCCATGGTCGACATGGCCCAGAACCACTGCAATAGGCTGACGGATCGGCATATCTGGGAGACTCCATCTCAACCCCTCTAGTGAGCTTCGGGAATATTAAACTCTAAACCGGGTCACGAAGCTTCGAGCGAGAAGATAGAGGATTCCCTCTTCGCATTCTCAGCACTGTCGGAAGCATGGATCACGTTCGCGGTTATAGAGACCGACAGATCGCCACGAATTGTCCCCGGCTCGGCAGTCAGAGGATTTGTTGCTCCAATGACCTTCCGAAGAGTCTCAACAGCGTTGGGAGCTTGGAGAACCATAAGGACTACAGGACCCGATGTCACATGGTCGACCAGTTCCTGGAAGAACGGCTTCCCCTTATGCACGCTGTAGAGAAACTCCGCCTCCTTATGCGTAATCTCGTGCAATCTCAACTGTTTGAACGTGAACCCTTTCCGTTCCAGCCTGGACAGGACCTCGCCCACGAGGCGGTTCTTGACTGTGTCCGGTTTGAGAAACGCGAAGGTTCGCTGGCT
>WNGR01003197.1_pt1 | contig 20087 bp, 19 predicted proteins | sample 5407581 | NCBI WGS metagenome assembly WNGR01 (sample SAMN13153383, study PRJNA577476) | soil metagenome | isolation source: 80 cm soil or saprolite under Garry oak tree replicate 2 | place: USA:California | collected 2016-06-15 | reverse complement strand
CACCAGCGCGCGGACCCCGAGCCGCCGAACCATCTCCATGCCCAGTAACGTCTTACCCGACCCGGGCGGCGCGACGATGTAGGTGCGCCGCCGGCGGTTCCGGCGATCATCCTCGAGCCAGATGATGGTGCTCGGCGCATCCGCGGCTGGGACCGCCGGCGGCCTGAACAACGGTCTGCTCGACCGGTTCCGCTCCCTGCCGATAGCCCGCTCCGCTACTATTCACGGCCGGGGCACGTTCGTGAATCCGCGCTAGCCAGACCGCTCCCGCCGGCCGCTGCGGACGACCGGGTGAGATCCAGGTCGTGACCTGGGGCAGGCGGCGGGGCGGCGGAGGCCGGCTCCGCGGGCGGCGCGCCGGCGTCGGCAGGCGGGTCGGTCGCGGAGACCGCGCGGCTATACGCGTCGCGGACCCTGGCCACCTCGGCCTGCGGGTCGGTGAACCAGCTGGTGGACCAGAGCCGGTGGAAGCTCCAGCCCAGCCGCTGCAGATGCTCGCCACGCAGCCGGTCACGGTCGCGGACGCTGCCCGACTCCCGGTACGAGGCGCCGTCAGCCTCGATCGCCAGCACCATCCGGTCGGCGTCCTCCGGATGGGCGGCGGCGAAGTCAACCCGGTAGCCGCCCACCCCGTACTGGGGGACCACGGTGATGCCGCAGGCGGCGAGCCGGTCGCGGACGTCGGCCTCGAACGGGTTGAGCTCCGCGCCGCCGGAGGCGCCGATGGCCGTTCCGCCGGAGCCCGCGTACTCCAGGTAGTCGGCGAGCAGCCTGGCTCCCGCCTTGGTCACCCGGTCCGGGTCGACGTCGTGACTGGAGAACGAGCTGACCAGGGTGAGCCGGTGCTTGGCCCGGGTGGCCGCCACATTCAGCCGGCGCTCGCCGCCGTCGCGCAGCAGCGGCCCCCATTGGTAACGCATCCGGCCGTCCGGGTGCTTGCCGTACCCGATCGACAGGATGATCGCGTCCCGCTCGTCGCCCTGCACCCGCTCCAGGTTCTTCACGAAGAACGGCTCCGCGGTGTCCTCGGCGAAGAAGCCCTCCAGGTCGGGGTGGCTGGCCAGGACATAGCGCAGCGCGGCGTCGATCCTCTCGGCGTGCCTGATCCCCAGCGCGATCACGCCGAGCGATTCTCGCGGGCGGTTGCGGGCGTGCTCCAGGATCAGGTCCACGACCTGCTGCACCTCGGCCGTGACCGAGACCTCCTGGCCCGGCTCGGGTCCCTGGGTGACCACGACATGCCGCAGGCAGTCGTCGCGGAACACCCCGGGGAAGGTGGTCAGTGCGCCGCCGTAGATCCGGCTGTTGGAGAACGCGACCAGCCGCTCGTCGCGGCTGCGGTAGTGCCAGGCGAGCGGCCAGGTTGGCAGCAGCGGGCGGAGCGCGTCCAGCACGGACTCGAAGCCCGCGCCGAACGAGACCAGGCTCTCGTCATCCTCGCTGGGCTCCTCGCCCTCATCGCCGACCTGGCGGAAGAAGTTGGTCGGCGGCAGCTGCCGGTCGTCACCGGCGACGACGATCTGATGCCCGCGCATGATCGACGAGATGGCGTCGGCCGGGATGATCTGGCTGGCCTCATCGAAGATCACCACATCGAACAGCCTGGCCGCGGGCAGCACCTGGCTGACCATCAGCGGCGACATGGCCCAGCACGGCTTGAGCGCGAAGAGGACGTCGCTGGTCTGGTCCAGCAGCCGCCGCAGCGGGAGGTGGCCCCGGCGCAGCGCTGCCTGCTTGCGGATGACCCGCGCCTGCAGCGGGTGCCGGTCCTGGGCGTCGCGCAGCCGGCCGGCCCACGCGTGGCGCACCCGCACCCGGTTGGCGGCCAGGTGCTGCACGTCGCGCACCCGGAAGTCACTGGCGATCTCGTCGAGCGCCGCGCCACGGTTGGCGCTGTAACGCGGGTCGCGCACCCGGATCTGGTCCAGGATCGACGAGTACCACGCTTGGTCGAAGGCGGCCGCCGCCAGATCGGGATCTGCCCCGCGGCGGGCGAGCTCGTCGAGCAGCGCGCCGATGCCGATCTCGTCGAAGCGGGCGCCGAGTTCGTACAGCCGGGGCAGCTTCCACGCCGTGTCCTGATCCGCGGCGAGCGCCGCGAGCAGCGGCTCGGGGTCGGCCGGGATCCGGACATAGGCCCGCAGCGCCGCCAGCTGCTGCTCGCATTCCGCGTGCAGCTGCTGCAGGTCAGGGAAGCTGGACGGCAGCCTGGGCAGCCCATCGTCGGTGCGCAGGTCCTGCCATTCGGCCAGCTGCCTGGCGGCCTCGGTCAGCACGGCGCACAGCTCTTCGCGGGGAAGTTCCGCACTGGCGCTGGGCAGCGAGCGCGCCTGCTTGCGCAGCGCACGGCGCTCGCGCAGGCCCAGGCCTGCCCCGTCTCCGGTGGCGGCGGCGAGCCGTCCGGGCTCGGACGTGAAGACGCCGGGGGTGAGCGTGCGCAGGGTCTGGGCGACGGCCGCGAACAGCCGCATCCGCGCCTCGCCCTCGGCGTAGCTGCCCGGCGGCCGGAGACCGGCCTCCTCGCTGGCCCGGGCGAGCCGGTGGGCCATCATGGGCAGGCCGCGGGAGCTCAGCCGCGCGGCCAGGTCACACGCCCGCCTGGCGTCGTCGGGAGAGCGCAGCGCCGCGCCGAACCAGGGCGTGCTGTCCGGCCGGAGCGCGAACCCGCCCAGGTGGGCGAACTCCCGCAGCTCGTCGCGGATCGCGTCGGCGGTCTCCCGGCTGATCCGCTCCGGCCTGCCGAGCCGCACCGGCGTGCGGGCGTCGTCGGGGATCCCGAGCAGCGCGGACTGGACGGCGAACGGGGTCATCCCCCACGGCGGGTGCGCCTCGTGCAGCGCGGCGACGTGCTGGCTGAGCCGGCGCTGCCGGTCGATCAGCCGCCGGTGCAGGTCATCGATGTCCGGTTCGGTGGTCCGCTGCGCCTGCTCGAGGGCGTCGCCCAGGTCGCGGGCGATGCGCAGCCGGTCCCGGGTGCCATCGTGGATGTCGAGCACCATGTCGCCCAGGTTGACGCCCTTCAGCCGGGAGAGCACGGCGTCGATGGCGGCGCGCTTCTCCGCGACGAACATTACTTTCCGTCCCCGCGCTACCAGCGCGGCGATCAGGTTGGCGATGGTCTGGCTCTTGCCGGTGCCCGGCGGGCCGTGGATCACCAGGCTGCGCCCGGACAGGACCGCGTCGATGGCGCTGCGCTGGGAGGAATCAGCGTCCAGGACCGAGTAGTCGTCCTCGGGCGAGTCGGGGAGCGGGTCGTCCCGGCCGGCCGCCTCGTCGGCGCCCAGCAGTTCCTGGGCCTGTCCGTCGCCGGCGATGGCCGCGACCACGTCACTGTCGGCCAGCAGCTCGCCGGCGGCCTGCAGGTCCCTGACCATCGGCAGCTTGGCGTAGGTGAACGTGCCGATCACCTGCCGGTCGAGGATCTCGAAGCCCGGTACCTCCGCCGCCTGCGCGGCCACGTACAGCATCTCGTGGATCTTGTCGGGCGGCTCGTCGGCCAGCGCCTCGGTCGCCGCGCCGAACACGCTGGCCAGCTTGTGCAGCAGCACCGGGTTGACCTCGCTGTCGTCATCCAGCGTCAGGTCGAAATCGTCGTGCCGGGCCCGGGTCGGGGTGATGGTGAGGCCGCGCAGTAGCACCGGCGCGGCCGGCTCGAGGAACAGCTCATCCCAGCGCGCCAGCCCGGTCGCGAGGTAACCGGCCCGGATGCCGCGTTCTTCCAGCAGCTCCCGCGTCTTCCTGTAGATGGCCTGGACCCGCCTGATCGCATCGGCCCGCGCGTCCGCGTCGTGGAACAGCCGGGTCAGCCGGATCGACCCGGTCCGGCCGAACCGTTCCAGCGCTTCTGGATCCGCCGCCGCCAGGTCAAGCGTCCCGGCCCTGCGGTCCTTGTAATACAGCAGCGTGTTACGCCCGCCCAGGTCGGTCAGGGCGTCCACCCAGCGCGCCTGGGCTGCCTCGATCAGCCCGGCCCGGCGGCTCTCCGCCTGCTCGGTCAACTGAGAACCCTCATAAGAAGCAGATCCCACCCGAACCCTCCGTGAGAGACAGATCCCACCCGCAACTTCCCTTGCCCGGGCGGATCATGCGAAATTTCCCCGTGCCGCACAGGTACAACGGGCAAGGCAGCGCCGATGCCTCCAGGAAACGCCAGCGGGGACGGGCGTGCCTCAGGGAAACCGGGGGCGGGGCGGTGTCTCGGGAAACCGGGGCGGGGGGCCGTGTCGCCTAGGAGCAGACCTAGGAGCGCAGGTAGGAGGCGCCGTTGAGGTCGAGGATGGCGCCGCTGGCCCACTCGGCCTGCGGCGACGCCAGGTACAGCACGGCCGCGGCGATCTCGTCGGCCTCGGCGACCCGCCCGAACGGGCTGCCGGCCCGGATCGCGTCGCCGTCCGGCCCGGCCAGGTACTCGGCGGCCATGTCGGTGGCGACGTACCCCGGGGCCACGGTGGCGACCGCGATGCCGTGCGGGGCGAGCGCCTTGGCCAGCGACTGGCCGAAGGCGTTCAGGCCGGCCTTGCTGGCCCCGTAGGCCGGATGGCTGGGCTCGCCGCGGAAGGCGCCGCGCGAGGACACGTTGACGATGCGCCCGCCTCCCCGGCTGATCATGTGCTGCACCGCGCACCAGGTCACGTTCGCGGCGCCGGTCAGGTTGACCCCGAGTGTCTCCTGCCAGGCGGCCTGCCACTGCTCGTAGGAGACCTCGGCGATCGGGTGCCAGAGGTAGACACCGGCGTTGTTCACCAGGACATCCAGGCCGCCCAGGGCCTCGTCGGCCTGGTTCACCATGCGGCGCACCGCGTCCGGGTCGGCCAGGTCGGCCTCGACCACCGCGTGCCCCCGGCCGGGCAGCCCAGCCAGCAGGTCAGCGCCGCCCGACCGGCCGCTGTGGTGCACCGCGACGCGGTCGCCCTGCTCCGCGAACGCCCGGGCGATGGCGCGGCCGATGCCACGTGACGCCCCGGTCACCAAGATCGCTCGCTCGGTCACCTGCTGACCTTAACCGGCCGGCCATAACCGGGAATCTGCCGGGTCGGCGGCTTGCTACCGGTTTAGCGGGAATGACGTCATCCGGGGGGAACACCCGCGACCGGTGCGGCGCGACACGAAGGGACTCGCGATGGCTGACAGTCTGCGTGCCGAGGGCACGACCACGGCGGGCCAGGCCGACCTGCACCCGCTGCAGATCGAGACAAACGGCATTAACGTCATATCCGATGCGGAACGCAAGGGCAGCCCGCGCAGTCTCTTCTGGCCCTGGTTCGCGGCCAACGTGTCGGTCCTCGGCCTGAGCTACGGCTCGTTCGTGCTGGGATTCGGCATCTCGTTCTGGCAGGCGGTCATCGTGGGCGTGGTCGGCATCGTCGTGTCCTTCCTGCTGTGCGGGTTCATCGCGGTGGCGGGCAAGCGGGGGTCCGCGCCCACCATGGTGCTCAGCCGGGCCGCGTTCGGGGTGCGGGGCAACAAGCTGCCCGCGGTGATCTCCTGGCTGCTCACGGTGGGCTGGGAGACCGTGCTGATCATCCTGGCCACGCTGGCCACGGCCACGGTGTTCCAGCGCCTCGGCGTGGGCGGCGGCACCGGGACCGAGATCATCGCGCTGATCGTGGTGGCCGCGCTGACCGTCGGCGGCGGGGTCATGGGCTTCGACCTGATCATGCGGATGCAGGCGGTGATCACGGTCGTGACCGCGGTGCTGACCGTCGTGTTCATGGGCCTGGTGGCCAGCCACATCCACTGGCACACCGTGTCCGCGATCCCGTCCGGGGACGCGGAGAAGCTGATCGGGGCGCTGGTGTTCGTGATGACCGGCTTCGGGCTCGGCTGGGTCAACGCCGCGGCCGACTACTCGCGCTACCTGCCGAGAAGCTCGTCGAGCCGGGGTGTGATCGGCTGGACCACGTTCGGCTCGGCGGTGGCGCCGATCGTGCTGCTGATCTTCGGGCTGCTGCTGGCCGGTTCCTCGACCAGCCTGAGCTCGGCGATCGGCGCGAACCCGATCGGGGCGCTGACCACGCTGCTGCCCACCTGGTTCCTGGTCCCGTTCGCGATCGTGGCCGTCCTCGGGCTGGTCGGCGGGTCGGTGCTGGACATCTACTCCTCCGGCCTGGCCCTGCTCACGCTCGGGCTGCGCGTGCCGCGCTTCGTGGCCGCGCTGATCGACGGCACCATCATGATCGCCGGGACGATCTACGTGGTCTTCTTCGCGGGCAACTTCGTGGGCCAGTTCGAGGGGTTCCTGATCACGCTCGGGGTCCCGATCGCCGCCTGGTGCGGCATCATGCTGGCCGACATCGCCCTGCGGCGGCGTGACTACGCCGAGCCGGACCTGTACAACCCGCGCGGCCGGTACGGCGACATCAGGTGGTTCCCGATCGGGGTGATCGTGGTCAGCACCGTCCTGGGCTGGGGCCTGGTCACCAACACCGCGGCGAGCTGGCTGACCTGGCAGGGCTACCTGCTGGGGCCGTTCGGGCTGGGCGGCAAGGACGGGGCCTGGGCGTTCGCCAACCTCGGCGTGCTCCTGGCCCTGGTGCTCGGCTTCGTGGCCACGCTCGCGTTCGGCCGGTCCGCGGTCCGGGACCAGGAGTCGGTGCCGCTGCTGGAGCCGACTCCGTCTGCGGCATGAGTGGCTCCGCGGCATGACCGGGTTCGCGGCATGACCGGCCCCGCGGCGGTGCCGCCGTGGCTGGCGGTCATCGACATGCAGCGAGTGTTCGCCGAGCGGGGCAGCGACTGGTTCACCCCGCGGTTCGGCGAGGTGGTCGGGCCGATCCGGGAGCTGGCCGCCGCGTTCCGGCCCCGGGTCACGTTCACCAGGTTCGTCGCGCCCGAGGCGCCGTCCGGGGCCTGGCGGCGGTACTACGACCAGTGGCCGTTCGCGCTGCAGCCCCCGGACGCCGCGATCTACCGGCTCGTCGACGACTTCGCCGACCCGGGGCCCACGCTAGACGCGACCACGTTCAGCAAGTGGGGGCCGCAGCTCGCGGCCCGGGTCGGCGACAGCGGGCTGGTGCTCGCGGGGGTGTCCACCGACTGCTGCGTGCTGTCCACCGCGGTGGCCGCGGCGGACGCCGGGGTCGCGGTCCAGGTCGTGGGCGACGCCTGCGCTGGGGTGAGCGACGAGAGCCACGAGCAGGCCCTGGCCATCATGCGGCTGTACAGCCCGCTGATCGAGGTGGTCCGGCTGGCCGACGTGCTGCCCGGGCGATGACCAGGCCGGGCGCCGGCAGCTGGCGGCGGACGTTGCGTAATGGATGAGGGCAGATCCCGCGCGGTGGGGGCGCTGTACGGGCTGGCCGTGGGCGACGCGCTCGGCATGCCGACGCAGTCGCTGCCCCGGGCCCAGATCGTGGCCAGCTACGGCCCGCTGATCGAGACCTTCGAGCCTGCACCGCCGGACCACCCGTTCGCGGCCGGGATGCCCGCAGGCTCGGTCACCGACGACACCGAGCAGGCGCTGCTGCTCGCCCGGCTGCTGATCGAGGGGGGAGGCCGGGTGGACCCGGCCGAGCTCGCCCGGCGGCTGCTCGCCTGGGAGCGGTCGATGCGCGAGCGGGGCTCGCTCGACCTGCTCGGCCCCTCGACCAGGCGGGCCATTGCCGAGCTGCTGGCCGGCGCGGACATCGACCTGGCGGGCAGGCTCGGGGCCACCAACGGCGCGGCGATGCGGATCGCGCCCGTCGGCATCGCCACCCCGGGCGCGGATCTTGGCGTGCTGGTGGACCGCGTGGTCGAGGCCAGCCTGGTGACGCACAACACCGGTGTCGCCCTGGCCGGCGCGGCCGCGGTGGCGGCCGCGGTCAGCGCAGGGATCGACGGGGCCACGGTCACGGAGGCGACCCGGGTGGCCGCCGCCGCCGCGGAGCGGGCCGCGGGGCGCGGGCACTGGGTGGCCGGCGGCGATGTCTCCGCCCGGATCGGCTGGGCCGCGGAGCTGGCCGCGGGGCTCTCCCCGGACGCGGCCGCGCCGGCGGTGAGCGCGCTGGTCGGGACCAGCCTGGCGGCGCAGGAGTCGGTTCCTGCCGCGTTCGCGGTGCTCGCGGCCAGCCCGGATGATCCGTGGCTGGCGTGCCGGCTCGCCGCGTCCCTCGGCGGTGACTGCGACACCATTGCCGCGATGGCCGGCGCCATCGGCGGGGCGTGCCACGGCGTGGAAGCCTTTCCCGCGCCCGCGCGCCGCACCGTCGACCAGGTGAACGACCTGCACCTGGCCGAGATCGCCGGTGACCTGCTCGCGCTCAGGTCGGGCCGCCCGCCCCGGCCGGCCCCGACAGGGCGGGCCGAGCGGGCGGCAACGCCACGGTTCGACCGGCTGCTGCATCTCGGCAACGTGGTCGTCGACGTGGTGCTGGATGTGGCCGGCTTCCCGGAACGCGGCGGCGACGTGCTGGCCTCGTCCGGGGAAGTGACCCCGGGCGGGGGGTTCAACGTGATGGCGGCCGCCGCGGCGCGGGGGCTGCCGGTCGGTTACGCGGGCGCGTACGGCACCGGGCCGTTTGCCACGCTGGCCCTGGCCGCGCTGGCGGACGCCGGGATCGAGGTGCTGCAGCGGCCGAAGGCCGGCCGCGACACCGGCTTCGTGGTGGTCGTCGTCGAGGCCGGGGGCGAGCGGACGTTCCTCACCAGCCGCGGGGCCGAGGCCACGCTGACCGCCGATGACCTGCGCACGGTGCAGGCAGGCGCTCGCGATGCCGTCTACCTGTCCGGGTACGGGCTGGCGCACCCGAGCAACTCCGGCGCGATTCTCGACTGGCTGGGCCGGCTCGGCGACGCGAATCTCGTGTTCTTCGACCCCGGGCCGCTGGCTGGCGCTGTCCCCGGCGAGGCCCTGGGCCGTGTCCTGCGGCGGGCGGACTGGCTGACCTGCAACGCCAGGGAGGCGGCGATGCTCACCGGATGTGACGACCCGGTGGCCGCCGCGCGGGCGCTCAGCTGGCCCTCCCGGGAGCCCGGGGACCCCCGGGAGGACTCCCAGCGGGGCCCGCACCCGCACCCCGAGCCACGGTGGCGGCCGCGCGGGGGAGTGCTGGTGCGGACCGGCCCGGACGGGTGCCTGCTCGCCGGGGCCGACGGCACTTCCGTAGTGCATGTGCCCGGCTTCCGGGTCGACGTGCTCGACACCAATGGCGCCGGCGACACCCATACCGGAACCTTTGCCGCGGCCCTGGCCCGGGGCGAGGACCCCAGGGAAGCCGCCCGGATCGCGAACGCGGCCGCAGCGCTGTCGGTGACCAGGCGCGGTCCCGCGACCGCGCCGTCCGACGCCGAGCTGGCGCGGCTTCTCTCCGGCGGCTAGGGGGACACGCCGTCAGCTAACGTCATCCGCGGTCCGGCCCAGGTAACCGATAATCTGATCCCTCAGATCGACCAGGTCCTCACCGTGGACCATCACTGGTGGCGTGGCCCCGCGTATCCGGGCATGCCACAGGCGGTCTATGCCCTGCCATGCCTCCCAGCCGGGGAACTCCGCGGCGATCTCGGCCGCGTAGTTGTTGAAATCCATGGCGTCGATCATACAGCCATGTCAAGGCATGTTAAGCAATGCCTTGTCTGGTTTTCCCATGTCGCAGCCGGTTAGGTTACCGGCGTGATGATCGACGAGACCTCGCCGGAGCACCCGTACCTGCAGCTCGCGGGCCTGTTGCGGGCGCGGATAGCGTCCGGTGAGATCGCCAACCAGCTGCCGTCGATCACCAAGCTGACCGAGGAAACCCGGCTGGCGGTCGGCACCGTCCGCCGGGCCATCAACATCCTGGTCAAGGAGGGCCTGGTGGAGACCGTCCCGGGCCGGGGCACGTTCGTGATCGAGCAGCGGCCGTCGCGTTCCCCCGGCGGTCAGCAGGCCCCGGCCCATCCGCAGGCCGGGCGCCCCCGCTTATCCGGTCATCCCCGCCCGCACGGCCACGTCCCCCACTAGCCCGGCGGCCAGCCCGCGCAACCCGGCCCGGCGGCCAGCCCTAAGCGGCGCGGCCCGGCGGCCAGCCCCCCGCGGCACGGCCCGTCCGCCGTTCCGCATGCCGCCGCAGCCGCGCTCCAGCTCAGGGCAATAGGGTGAACGGCACTTGGGTGCGCAAACAGCAGCAGCCAAGTGCCGTTCACCCTATTGGGGTCGGCGGGCGGAGCAAGGGAAGGCGGGTGGCATGAGGTACCGGGAGATCCGGGAGCTGGTGCGGCTGCGGGGGTTCGAGCCAGATCACGACCAGCGGATCCTGCGCCGGTGTCACGACCTCGGCGACCTCCGGCGGGAAGCGCGGCGGCGGCTGCCCGGGCCGGTGTTCGGCTACGTCGACGGCGGCGGCGACGAGGAGCTCACGCTGCGCGCCAACCAGGCGGCGTTTCGCCGCTGGCAGTTCCGCCCCCGGGTGCTGCGCGACGTGGCCGAACCTGACCTGCGCGCGCGGGTGCTCGGCTCGGACCTGGCGGCACCGCTCGGGCTCGCCGCCACCGGCTTCACCCGGATAATCCACCAGGCCGGGGAGCTGGCGGTGGCCAGGGCGGCCGCCTCCCGCGGGCTGCCGTACGGCCTGTCGACGGTCGGGACGTACACGATCGAGCAGCTGGCCGCGACCGGCCACCGCGACCTGTGGTTCCAGCTCTACGTGCTGCGCGACCGCAAGCTCGCGGCGGAGCTGGCCACCCGGGCCGCCGCGGCCGGCTTCCGGGCGCTGGAGATCACGGTCGACACCCCGGTGGGCGGCCACCGGACCCGTGACCTGCGGTCCGGGTACGCCCAGCCGCCGGCGCTCACGACTCGTGCCCTGCTCGACATCGCGTCGAGACCCGGCTACTGGATCTCGATGCTGCGCGGCCCCGCGCTCAGGTACGCCAGCTTCACCCCGGCGGGAAACACCATCGCGGGCGTCACATCGATGTTCGACCCCAGCCTCACCTGGGACGACATCGACACCTACCGCGCGCTCTGGCCGGGCCCGCTGCTGCTGAAGGGCCCGATCGGCCCGGACGACGCCACCCGCGCGGTGGCCGCCGGGGTGGACGGCATTCACCTGTCCAACCACGGCGGGCGCCAGCTCGACCGCTGCATCCCCACGATCGACTTGGTCCGCCCGGTACGCGAGGCGGTCGGGGAGCGGGTGACCCTGGTCATCGACTCGGGCATCCGCCACGGCTCCGACATCGCCGTGGCGATCGCGCGCGGGGCCGACCTGTGCCTGATCGGCCGCGGGTACCTGTACGGCCTGGCCGCCGCCGGGCAGGCCGGGGTCGAGCACGCCATCGACCTGCTGACCGGGGAGCTGCGGCGCACCATGCAGTTTCTCGGCGTCACCACCGTCGCCGAGCTCCGGCGCAGCGGCGACGACCTGGTCGTCCCCGGCCCCTAGCACCAGGGGAAACTCAAGGCTGGCCCGCCTCGCCAGCCGGGGATGCGCGGCCAGCCGGCATACCCTGAAACGTGCGCTCCCACCAGTTGATCATGCTGCACGGGCAGCCGGGCTCGGGAGCGGACTGGGAGCAGGTGCTGGCGCGGCTGCCCGCCGGGATTCACGGCGTGGCGATGGACCGTCCCGGATATGGCTCAAGCCAGCAGCCCGCCGGGGGATTCGCCAGCAACGCGCGCGCGGTGCTGGCCGGGATGGACGCCCGCGGCATCCCGCAGGCGGTGCTCGTGGGGCACTCCTACGGCGGCGGGGTGGCGCTGACGGCCGCGAGCCTGGCCCCGGACCGGGTGCGGGCGTTGGTCCTGCTCGCGAGCGTGGGCCCGGGCTGCCTGAACGACTGGGACCGGCTGCTGGCCGCGCCCGCCGCTGGACCGCTCTGCGCGCTGGTCGCCTGGCGGCTGACGCCGTGGTTCGCCCGCAGGTGGCTGGCTGGCGTGGCCCGGGTCAGCGGCCGGCCCGTCGGCCCCGGCGAGCACGTCAACTGGCACATCTGGGGAAATTCTGGCAGCGAGCACACCGCGCTGTGGCGCACGTTCCTGGCCGAGCAGCGGGCCCTGGTGCGCGAGGCGGACCAGCTGGCGGCCGTGCTCCCCTCGGTCCGGGCGCCGGCGCTGCTGCTCGCCGACCCGCGCGACGCGCTGGTGCCCGTGGCCACCGCCCGCCGGCTGGAGCATGGCCTGCCGCACGCCAGCCTGCGGCTGATCGAGGGACCGGGCCATCACCTGCCCCGGCGGGCCCCGGGCGTGGTCACCGACGAGATCGTCGAATTCCTGGCGTCGCTGGACGCCGACCGCGGTCCCGGGTAGCGCGTCATGGCAGCGCCGACACGGACACAGGGCGGACCCGGCGGACTACTCCCGGCCGGGGGCGCCAGGCGGAAATCAGAGCTTGGTCAGCTTGGTGTACGGCGAAGTGATCCGTTCTTTCTGAGTGCCGAAGTCGACGAGCACGGCGACCTCGTCCTCCACGCCGATGACCACGCCGAGCCCGTACCTGTCATGAGTCACTTGATCATGCAGGGAGTACTGCTCGACGTGCCGGACCGGCACGGGGATGTTGTTGAAAGGACTGCCGGGGAGATAGCGCCGGGTCGCGGCGCGAGCTGTCTTCACGATCTACCAGTATGGTCCCCCTAGGGGGATTTTGAGGGCGACCCGCTTAGGTTGGGCCGGCGATTTGGATCTCGCGGCGGCCGGCGCCGGGACGGCGAAGGCCAGCAGCCGCGCACCTTCCGCGGTGGCGCTGCGGCCCCCCGCGCCGCCGGCACGCCGGCCGTCAGCCGCGACGGCTGCGGTCATAGCCGGCGAGCAGGCGCTTGGGGGCCTTGCGACGCCAGGACTCCTCGATAAGTTCCTGAACGCGAACTGCGGGGGCCGATGCCAGATTCACGCGCACTCCGCGAATCCGCTGCCCCCAGCGCAGCGGCTCGAACGCCGCCGGGTCCTCGGCCACGGACGCCTCGATCTCCGGTTCGCCGACGAACACGTGCAGGTGCGCCTCATCCGGCGGCACCGTGACGAAGATCTTGCCCCGCACCCGGAACGATGACATCTCGTGGTGCGGTTCCTCGGTCACCTCGGGCAGGGACAGCGCGTACCGCCTGGCCTGGTCTAGGTCGCTCACCGGACCAGGCTAGCCAGGCCGGCGAGGGCGGCACGCGGCCGGACGGCTGGTCACCCAGGCGCCCAGTGCTCGTCCAGAACGGCCGCCTGATCACGCCGCACGGCGGTCTTGCCCGGCGTAGTAGCCGGCCACCGCGCGGAACGACTCCTTCGGTTCCCAGGGCAGGTCCGGGTAGGTCGCGCCGAGCCGGTCCCGGTCCCAGGGCGCGTCCGGGTAAGCGCGGCCAAGCGCGCCGAGCCGCCCCCCGTAGCTCTTCACCAGGCTGTAGCTCGCCAGGTCGAGGTCGAACCGCGGCTCGTCGCTGCAGGGGTGCAGCGGGGAGACGAACGTCATCACGAACGCGCCGTCGGCTCCGGCGTGGTCGAAGCAGGCGAGCAGCTCGGACAGCTCCCGGGCCTGCTCCGATTCATCGCGCAGGTAGTCGCCGCTGAGCTGAGGCGGAGTCTTGTGGTGGTCGATGATCGCGAAGCCCTGGGCGCCTGCGTCCGCGGCCCCGCGGTAGGTGCAGCACCCGGACTCGGTGATGACGACCGGCCGGCCGGAGGCCGAGTAGCGCCGGAGGATCTCGCCGAAGCGGTCCCTGATCCGGGCATCCCGGTAAAGGTCGATGCTCACGAAGTCGAACCGGCTCCAGTCGACCGTCTCCAGCGGGACCGAGGCATAGGTGACGCTGCCGCCGAACTTCTGCCGCGCGATGTCGCTCGCCTTGGCCAGGAACGCATCGAGCGGGGCGTTGTGCGCACCGGAGCGGACGTGCTCCAAGAACGACGGGTGCTCCAGCCGCTCGAAGACCGAGTTGCCCTCCACGATGCCGTGCATGAAGAGCGTCAGCTCGGAGCCGACGCTCAGGACCACCCGGCCCGGCCACCGCCTGTGCAGCTCCCCGGCCCGCTCGGCCGCGCCCGCAAGGTAGTCGAGCGTCTCCTCGGGGCTCCGGTCCCACAGCTCGGGTGAGAGCCACACCTCCAGGCCCTGGCCCAGGGCATCCTCGCCCGCGGTGATCAGCCGGCCGATGTCCTGCCCGCAGATCCGCACGGCATTGCAGTGCAGGTCGCTCTTGATGATCTCAAGCTCGCGGCGCACTTCGCCGGGCGAGAACTCCGGGCGCCAGTCCTGGCCCCACATCACCCGCCCGGCGTCGTAGCAGACGCCCCGCCGGTTCATGCCGCCTCCCCGTCGCCCGAGCGGGCCAGGCGGTCGCGCACCGCCTGGGCATCGACGCCCAGCGCGTGCAGCAGCGCGGCGGCGGGATCGGGGCGGTCGCGGGACAGCAGGGCGAGCAGGAAGTGGCGAGTCTCGATCCGCCCGGTCCTGGCCGGGCGCGCTTCGTCGATGGCGCTCTTCATGACGGACCGGGCGCCGGAGGTCAGCGGCGGCAGCCGGCGCACGGGAAGAGGCTCCGGCGCGCGGCCAGCATGCTCGACCCGGATGCCCACCGCGGCGAGCGCGGCCAGGTCAAGATCGTCCGAGGCCGCGCGCGCGGCCTCGAGCGAGACCCCGAGGGCGCGGGCGGGCGGCGAGCCCGCATCGTGCAGCAGCCCGAGCAGGAGATGCTCGGTGCCGAGCCGCCGGTCGCCGCGCCGGCGGGCTTCCCCGGCGGCCGACGTGAGCAGCATCTTCCTGGCGTCTGCGCTGAGTCGCCTGACCATGGCGTGTGCCTCACTTCCCGTACTTCACGTGCACTGACTGACGGGAGACCCCCAGGGCATCCCCGATCTGCTCCCATGACCAGCCGCGTTCCCTGGCCAGGCGCACGCTGGCCGCCTCGACCTGCTCGGCCAGCCGGTGCAGCGCGCCCACCGCGCGCAGGCCGACTGCGGGATCGTCCGATTCAAGAACCGCCGGGAGATCGCCTGTGTTCATGCTGTCAATCTAAACTGACAGGCGCGTCCTGTCAATTTAGACTGACAAGGGTCTGGCGGGGTTCCTGGTGGCGTGCAGCGGCTTCCGGGTGGCGTGACAGCGGCTGCGCGGGTGCCTGATGCGGGCCCGGGCTTCGGGCTGGGCTGTGATGGCGGCTGCGCGGGTGCCTGATGCGGGCCCGGGCTTCGGGCTGGGCCGTGATGGCGGGCCCGCGCTTCCGGTGCGGCATGATGTTGACGCACGGGCGGCCCGCATGCGCCGGCTGCGGCCAGGAAGGGGATGCTGACGTCACCCGAAGTGCTGAGCCTGCGGGCGCTGAACCGCTCGCTGCTCGACCGGCAGATGCTGCTGCGCCGGGCCACGCTGCCCGCGGCCGGGACGCGCGCCGAGCGGGTGATCGAGACGATCGAGCATCTGGCGGGCCTGCAGGCCCAGGCGCCGTTCCCGCCCTACTACGGCCTGTGGTCCCGGCTGGAGGGGTTCCGCCCGGAGGATCTGGCCAAGCTGATCCTGGACCGGAGGGTGGTTCGCATCGCCCTGATGCGCGGGACCATTCATCTCGTCTCCGCCCGCGACTGCCTGATGCTGCGCCCGCTGATCCAGCCCGTCCTGGACCGCGGCGTGAGTGTGCTCGGCAAGCAGTTGACGGGGGTGGACACCGGCGCGCTCGCCGCCGCGGGCCGGGATCTCGTGGAGGAGCGGCCCAGGACCTTCAGCGAGCTCGGCGCGCTGCTGTCGCAGCGGTGGCCTGGCTACCCGGCCGCGGCTCTCGCCCAGACCATCCGGGCCATGGTGCCGCTCGTCCAGGTGCCGCCCCGCGCGGTGTGGGGTGCCGCCGGGCAGGCGGCGCATACCTCCGCCGAGTCCTGGCTCGGCCGCCCGATGGACGCCAGCCCGCGGCTTGAGCAGCTGGTCACCCGGTATCTGGCCGCGTTCGGCCCGGCCACGGTCAGGGACATCCAGGCGTGGTCCGGCCTGACCCGGCTGGGCGAAATCACCGACCGGCTCCGGCCCGCGCTGCGCACGTTCCGCGACGAGCGCGGGAGCGAGCTGTTCGACCTCCCGGACGCCCCGCGGCCCGGCCCGGACACTCCCGCGCCGGTCCGCCTCGTCGCGGAGTTCGACAACCTGATCCTGTCCCACGCCGACCGCACCCGCGTCATCAGCGAGCAGAACCGCATGCGGCTGTTCACCAAGAACGGCATCTTCCCCGGGACCGTGCTCGTCAACGGGTTCGCCGCCGGCATATGGCGGCTCGACCGGTCCAAGGCCGCCGCGGTGCTGACGATCGAGCTGTTCGACCCGGTCAGCAGGCGGGACCGCGACGCGGTCACCAGCGAGGCCGAGCGCATGCTTGGCTTCGCCGTGCCGGATGTCCCGGCGCACCAGATTCATTTCGTGCCCGCCCGGTGATGCCGGAACACCGCCCGCCTAGACCTGCCGGCTAGACCGCCCGGCTCTGGTAGGGATCCTGGACGCTTCCCTCGCCGCGGTCGTAGTCGTAGGCGTAGATCTCGCGGCCGTCCAGGAACGCCCGCTCGGCGCGGCTCATCACGTCCAGCGGATCGCCGGACCAGATCACCAGGTCGGCGTCCTTGCCGGGTGCGAGCGAGCCGATCCGGTCGGCGACACCGAGGATGCGCGCCGGGTTGATCGTCACGGCCCGCAGCGCGGTCTCCCGGTCCAGGCCGTCCTTGACCGCGAGCGTGGCCTGGTGGATCAGGAATTGAAGGGGGACGACGGGGTGGTCGGTGGTGATCGCGATCGTGACCCCGGCCGCCGCCAGCTTGCCGGGGTTGGCCAGCGACCGGTTGCGCAGCTCGACCTTGGACCGGCTGGTGAGCAGCGGGCCGATGATGACCGGGATGGACTCCGCGGCGATCAGGTCGGCCAGCAGGTAAGCCTCGGTGCCGTGGTCGATCACTAGCCGGTAGCCGAACTCCTGGGAGATCCTGATCGCGGTCGCGATGTCATCCGCGCGATGGCAGTGCTGACGCCACGGGATCTCGCGGCGGAGCACCCGGCCGAGCGCCTCCAGGTTCAGGTCGCGGTCCACCGGCTTGCGCTCCGATGGCGGATCGGCCTCGGCGGCGGCAATCTTGGCCAGATAGTTGGCGGCCTGGACGAACGCTTCCCTGATCACCGCGGCCGTGCCCAGCCTGGTCGACGGCGTTTCGTTCTTGTCGCCGTAGACGCGTTTCGGGTTCTCGCCGAGCGCTGACTTCAGGCCGGCCGGCTCGCGCAGCACCATCTGGTCGACCGTGCGGCCCCAGCACTTGAGCGCCACGGTCTGGCCGCCGATCGGGTTGCCGGAACCAGGGTTGACGTTCACGGCCAGCACGCCGCCGCCCACGGCGTCGCGGAAGCCCTGGTCGGCCGGGTTGATCGCGTCGAGGGCCCGGACCAGGGCGGTGACCGGCTTGGTCATCTCGTTGGTGTCCTGGCCGGCCCATCCCTCGGCCTCCTCGTGCACGCCGACGTGGGCGTGCGCATCGATGAAGCCGGGCAGCACCCACTTGCCCGCCGCGTCGACCACCTCGGCGCCGGCCGGCACCGGGAAGCCCGGTCCCTCCACGGCGACGATCTTCCCCGCTTCCAGCAAGACCGTTCCGCCCTCGATGGGCTCCGCTTCCACCGGGATGACCCGGGCCCCGACGATCGCCGTGCTCACTCCAGCCACGCGCATTCTCCCCGCTAGTCCGTGATCGGCCCATTTCTGGCCTGAGACTAACAACGCGGCGGCCTGGGGCACCGCCCCGTTCGCCGGCCGAGCGCGGTGATCAGCGTGGGTTAGCTCCGCAGCATGCTGCGGTAGACCGCGAGCAGCGCCGCCTTCTGCTCGTCGGCCAGGCGCTCGTCGGCGCTGATGGCGGACTCCACTGACGCGGCGGCGGGCTCATCGCCCGCGGCACCGCGGGCGCCGGGCTTGGCCAGCACGCGGACAGACGGCTGTTGCAGGCCGCGTTCAATCTGGCTCAGGTAGGGGTTGGAGAGCGTGGTCAGGTCGGCGAGCTGGCGCAGCGAAAGGTTAGCGAGCTTGCGCTGACTACGGATGAAAGCGCCCAGCGCCTTCATCTGCGCGTTCCAGGAATCCGTCACTCGCCGTCCTGGCGAGTCCGAAGCCGATGCTGCCATGCCTGCCCCGACGTGTCTGCCCGGAGCGTGTCTGCTGTGACCTGCCTGCCGGGCCGTGTCCGCTATGACCAGGCCGTGGGCGAGCCGTGATCGGGCTCGCCCACGGCTGAGGTGTTTACTTTTCTGCCGGGCCGTTCTGGCCGCCGTTCTGGCCGGCGGTGTCGCTCTTTCCCGGAAGCAGCGGCGCGGTCGCGTGCCGCACATTCTCGGTCAGCTTCCGCTGGCTGGCCAGCAGCTTCCCGGCCAGGTCGTGGGCGTGCGCCAGGAGCTCATCCGGCTTTGGCAGCCGGTCGGCGAACGGCAGCTTCAGCTCCGTCAGCTGAGGCGCGGCCGACCGGACCGTGTCGGCCCAGCCTTTGACGGTGCCGACGACGACTTCCTGGCCCTTGAGGACGGCCTCCTGGCCCCTGCGGACGGTCTTTATGATCTCGGCCTGGACTTCCTGGCCGACGTTGCGGGATTGGGTCACTTTTCCTCCTGCGGTCTTGCTAACTATATTAAGCGCGCCGATTGGTTTGTCAAGCTGAGGGCTGCGTATCGGCGGCGTGCCCCGGACCTGCCCAAACGGCTGCTGTGCCGCATGGTGTCCCGGTACGTGCGCTGTGTGAGCATGCATGACGCCTCTTGCGCTCCTTACTCTTTGGGGGGTTTAGTGGCCATTAGCGGCGCCCGCCTCCGCGAGGTTAGAGGTAAGCAGAGCCGGATGGGAGGACCCATGTCGGTGGAGTCTGGCGGCGCGCCTTCCGAAGATCAGGGAATGGCCGAGGCGCTGCGGGATGCCGGCCGGCAGGTGTTCGCGTACCTGTATGAGAGCTTCGCTGCACCCCTCTTCGATTACTGCGCGGGAGTTCTCCGAGACCCGTGGGCCGCCGCCGAGGTGGTGCAGGACAGCCTGGTCGCCGTTGACACGCAGATGAACAAGCTGCCGGATCCCGATCAGGTCCGGTTGTGGCTCTATTCCATCGCTCGGCAGCATTGCCTGGACAAGCTGCCCGGCCACCAGGTCAAGCAGTCCAGCCGCCCCGATACGGTCACCCTGGACGAGTTCATCGGCGAACTGGCCGGCAGCACAGACCGCTACCCAGATGCCGGGGCCGTGGCGGCCGAGAGGGAGAAGCTGCGGATCGTTACCGCCGCCCTGGACAGCCTGGCCGATCGTGATCGCGAGGTGGTCAATCTCGCGTTCCGGCACGGAATCGCGGATGCGGACCTCGCCGCCGTGCTCGGCGTCAGCCGCAGCCGCGCGCTCGCGCTGCTGACCGGCGCGGGCACGCAGTTCCGGGCGTCGGCGATGGTCATCGCCGTCCTTCGTGCGGGCCGGCCGGGATGTCACGTCCTTGAGGCCATCGCGGGCAAGGGAGATCCCACCACCACGCTGCTGACGCCGAAGGTTCGCAGGCGGCTGGCCCATCATGTCGCGTCCTGTGCCAGCTGCGCCCAGCGGCGCGGGGACCGGGAGTTCGGTCCCGAGCTGGTCACCGCGGTCCCGTTCACGGCCCCGCCCGTCAACCTCGGGCTGCGGATCTCGAGGACGGCGACTGCTCTCGGTATGCACCGTAGCGGGGTGACCGGCCGCTCGCTGAAAGGCGACCCCCGGGGCAAGCCCGGGACGCGGCGGGGCGTGTCGCGTGCCGTGGTGGCCCCATCATTAGCGGTTGCCGTCCTCATCGTGCCGGGGACGCTGGTCTACCGGCTTATCGAAGCGTCGTTTGCCGGCCCGCCGACGGAAGTGGCCGTGGCGGCCTCGGGCGCCCAGAGTCCCGCTGCGGCTGGTGGTTCCTCGCTGAGCGCCTCGCCGGCGCTGGCCAGGAAGGCCCGCGCGCCGCGGCCCGGGCTGCAGCCGCTGCCCGGCCTGCTCGGCCCGACTCCGGTGGGTGTGCTGCCGGTTCCGTCCCCGGGTCAGGGCGGGTCGCCGCACCCCAACCCGCCTCCGCCCAACCCTCCGCCCACGTCGCCGCCGCCCAATCCGCAGCCGCCGCCCACGTCCAGCCCGCCGTCACCCACGCCTACCCCGCCCACCCCGACCCCCACCACGCCCACCCCCACGCCCACCACGCCCACCCCCAC
>WNGR01002518.1_pt1 | contig 20100 bp, 17 predicted proteins | sample 5407581 | NCBI WGS metagenome assembly WNGR01 (sample SAMN13153383, study PRJNA577476) | soil metagenome | isolation source: 80 cm soil or saprolite under Garry oak tree replicate 2 | place: USA:California | collected 2016-06-15 | reverse complement strand
GCAGTGTTACGGCTGCGGGCAGTTTACCTCTCGGAGCATTTCGAGCAGTACTGGCCCTTCCATGTTGATCAAGACCAGAAGCGCCTCTTTCAGTCTGTGAAGTGGCGGAAGCTCGTTGCCAAAAAGTAGCCACACCCAAATGAAATGGATAAAAATTCTGTTCGACGAAATTGATTTGTTGTAGGCTGCAGCCGCCATGAAGACTCTCTCAGGATTTTTTGCGGTGCTTTTGGCGGCATCTGGCAGCCCTAGCTTGGCCTCAGACCTGACAGGGAATTGGGCGGTCAAGGAAGCCTTGGGAGACGGGACGGTGCGCGCGACATATCTGAACCTGAAGCAGGAAGGCGCGCACATCACCGGAGCGATTCGCGCGACGCAGTTCTACTACAGGATCGTCGAGAGCACCGGCGGGCCAGACGGTTTCACTCTGACCGGCAGCATGATGGACGGAAACAGCGAGCGGCATGTGAAGTATGAAGGCAAGCTCGTCGGAGAAGAGTTGCATCTAGCAGGCCAACGGCGACCCGACGCGCCGGTAGTTGAAATGACGGCGCACCGCGTTCCGGCCGGAGAAGGCGCGTATCCGGAACGGCGGCCGCTTCCCGCGCTGCACAAGGTGGCGGACAACGCATTGGCGCGCACGCCGCCAATGGGCTGGAACAGTTGGAACAAGTTTGCTGGCCGAGTAGATGACGCAGCGGTGCGCGGCATGGCCGACGCGATGGCCGCAAACGGAATGAAGGACGCGGGCTACGTGTACGTCAACATTGACGACACCTGGCAAGGCGAGCGCGAGAAGGACGGAAACATCACGACGAACAAGAAGTTTCCGGACATGAAGGCGCTGGCGGATTACGTGCACAGCAAGGGGCTGAAGATCGGGATCTATTCTTCGCCGGGGCCGAATACTTGCGCGGGATACGAAGGAAGCTACGGGCACGAAGAACAGGACGCGAAGACGTACGCGGAGTGGGGAATCGACCATCTGAAATGCGATTGGTGCGGGGCGCGGAGTCTTTACAAGGACGAGGAGATGCAGGCGGTGTACCAGATTATGGGCGAGGCACTGCTCAAAGTCGGCAGGCCAATTTTGTACAGCCTGTGCCAGTACGGGCGCGCGGAGGTGTGGAAGTGGGGACCGGAAGTCGGCGGGAACACCTCGCGCACGACGGGAGATATTCGCGACACCTGGGAGTCGATGAGTAAAATCGGATTCGCACAGGATGCGCTGGCGCCCGATGCAGCGCCGGGGCACTGGAACGATCCCGACATGCTGGAAATCGGCAACGGTGGAATGAACGACGACGAATACCGGACGCAGATGAGCCTGTGGTCAATCCTGGCGGCGCCGCTGCTGGCGGGAAATGATTTGCGCGGTATGTCGCCGGTGATTCTTGAGATTTTGACAAATCGCGAAGTAATTGCGGTGAATCAGGATAAAGCGGGCAAACAAGGCCGGCGTGTGGCGCAGTCTGGCGAACAGGAAGTTTGGGCGCGGCCGCTGGCAGACGGCGGTCATGCGATTGGAATGTTCAATCGGAGTGCGGCTCCGGCGACGGTGAGCGTGAAATGGGGGGAGCTCGGCCTGAAGGCGTCACCAAAGAAAGGGCGCGATTTGTGGACCCATCGCGATGTGACGTTCAACGGCGCGGAGTATTCGGTGACGGTGCCATCGCATGGAGTGGTGATGTTGAGGGTTGCGGAGTAGAAGTCCCGGCTAGCTGATGCGCCAAATGGACTTGGCGCCATCGTCAGTGACCAGTAGCGAGCCTTCCGGCGCGACGTTTTTTCAACAAGTCGTTGTTCGAGAGAACGAGGCATTCCGCGCTCTGAGAGCATCATGCGTTGAATTACGTGCGAAATCGCTGAGATGTGTGCTCCCTGTATGATTTGGTGCAAAGCACCTTCCTCGGATGGTACCGCAGGATCAAGTCTCCGTAGCAATAGCAATGTCGCATTACCGAGCTTCTTGTTTAGCGGCCTCTTAGTTAAGCCGCACAGCTATTGTTTGGCCAGCTTCTTAGCCAGATGTATCTGCGACTGCGCTCGACCGCAATCTCCTGTCCACCTACCAAATACTTGGCCTCCCCATACGTAGGCGTAGCAGAACGGTTGTTTGATTCTACTGTCGAAACCGTTTTCGTAATCCAGAAGTCCTTCAGCGATGATGTAGCTCTCTGTGTTCATGACTTGCGTGAATTCCGATTGGGTCAATTCGAAGGGGTAAATGAAATCCGGTCTAGTTGTGGAGGTGGTCGGTGGAATGGCCGGAACAGTTTCCGCTTTCGACAGAATCGTGCGCCGAACCGCAGCCAAATCTTCGTTAGTTTTTCGAATGGTTACAGACAGTGCGAGGTGGATATCATGCGCTAAAACGTGGCCGCTATTTATGAGATTGGCTCTCGCTTCGCCAAACGGAGGGACAGGAAAATCAATAGAGACGCCGCCAGGAATGTCAACGATAGCAGCGACTATACCTTCCATTTGTTTGCGAGCGAGGTCGGCGCTGTCTCTCGCGGCAATTGCCGAGCGTTGCGAGGCTTGAGTAGCCTTTTTCATTTCAGACCATTGGGAAGCCGCAAAAATCGTATAGACCACAGTGGTAAGGAAAAGCAAGGCACTAAAGACGGCAACCAAAGCGTTGGAATGTTGGGGCACGATGATGAAATGCCATTTTCTTTTGCACCATCCCGCACCATCTCTGGTCTCTGCGGAGATGGGACAAGCATCCTGCTCGTGAGACAAACCGTAATTCATGGTTTTATCTTTGGAGTCTAGTGGTTGTTCCATTGGATTTCCCAGGGCAGAGCGTATCATTCTCCAGTCTCCAGTCAACTGCCGATTACCTGGGTTGCCGTGGGCAAGTGGGCAAGTTGCTTTCCCTGTCAAGCCATCTAAGAATGTAACCGAAGCCCCTGTTGTCGAGACATTTGAAATGTAACCGAAAGTTTGTTGTTGGTGCGGCTGTGGGAAAGTGGGAATCCCGCGCAGTGTGCGGGATTTCCAAGCCCGTGGTTTTGGTGGGCGTCTTTTCCACAGCCGGCACCCGGCCGCTTTTGTTGAGTTGCTCCCTGCGTCGTTTGCTGCTCGGCCCTGGGGCTCAGCCGGCGGTTAGCCAGTCGCGAGATACGTTCCAGCTTGCGATCGATGGCCCGGCTGAGTTGGAACGGATCCAGGCGCTTGCGCAACTGCACGAGTTGCGCCAAATTTTGCGGGTCCGCTTGCGGACAACTCTTCACGCGCTCGAACGGCGTGCATGCCGCGTCGTACACGCGCCGCACTTTCGAGCCCACGCGCACTTTCTTCAGCAACTTCACCGAAGGAAGGAACAAGTTCATCCACAGCCGCAGTTCGTTGCGGTAGAGATCGTTCATGGCCGCCACGGCCTCGTGGGTGTCGTGGCGGTCCCAGGCCAGCAGCTTGCGCACATGCGTCCAGTTCTTTTGCTCGATGTGCGCGTTGTCGTCCTTTTTGTACGGCCGTCCCCGCGTGAACTGGATCTGCCGTGTGTCGCACCAGCGCTTCAAATGGTAGTTGATGAACTCGCTGCCATAATCCGTGTCCACACCCAACAGCGGAAAGGGCAACTCCGTGGCGATCTCGTTTAACGCCCGTTGTACGGGCTCTGCCGCGCGTCCCAGCACCGCCATCGACTCCGTCCAAGTGGTCTGCATGTCGGTTGACGTTGAGCGTGTGCGCGAATTCTCCGCTGGCCGAATGGCCCGAATGCGAAACCAGATCGGCTTCTGTGAAACCAGGAGTCTGGACGTCCCAGCGATCCGTTTTCACCGGGATGTGATGCTTGAGCAGATAGCCCGGCTTGGTGCGCCCGTAGAGGCGCCGGCGCCGTTGCGTCTTTTGCGCTTTCAACCGCCGGTCCATGTGCCGCGGGCTAATCTTCAGCAATTGCTTGGCGATCTCCGCCCGCAAGCGAAAGCGTTTGTGGATCCAGGGCATCCACTCCGGCAATAGAGCCTTCAGCCGTACCGACCACGGATAGCCAGCGGCCTCCCATACCGCGTTGAGCACGGAGAGCGTTTCCTGGCTATAGCTCAGCCCGCGCCGCCGCGGCCGCTGCTTCTCGGGCGGCGGTCCGCTCAACAAGCGGATGGCGTACTTCCGGTGGTACCCAGTGTTCTCGCAAAATTCATCCAAGATTACCTTCTTGGCCTTTCGGCCCGCCTTCTGGTAACGCCCATAAATCGCCCGCAGATACTCCCATCGCCCCTTATTCCCCAACCTCGTAGTCTCCTTGGGGATCGACCTTTGTCGCTCGAGCACATCAGGTCTGCATAAATCCCGTGTCTCACGAGATTGTGAGTGACGAGTGGCAGGAACCACCTTATGAGCGAGGACGAGAACAGTACGCGGACTACTTCGATTTCGAAGGACACCGCTATCCGCGCAAATTGGAACGTGATGACTCTGACAACGGCTGCGTTCGACGAGAAGTTACTTGTCGCACCAAAGGGAGCGATTGAGCGCCGTCTGTGTGCCGACATGAAACATGCGGTGCCCGTAAGAACGCCAGACCCGCTCTATCCAAGGTCTGCCAGCCAAAACCGACTGATGGGCGACACGACTGTCGCAATGACTGTCCTAACCGACGGCTCCGTTACCGACATTCAACTAGTCGGCAGTGCTGCCCGGTCTATGGATGACGCTACCTTGCAAACACTGAAAAGCTGGAAATTTAAACCCGCAATGTGCGGATCGGAGCCCGTTGTCTCGGACATCGAAGTGGTTGTGAGCTTCCGGTTGCGACAGTGACATTACGGAGAATTTCACAGACTAACGATCAAAGAGTGCAAAACACGAGCACATGCACAACCAGTGCGCTTAGCATCCTTCGCGCTTGCCTATGCGTCTTAGGCGCTTTCAGCTTCCGCTTTGACCTGTTCCAAACAAACCGGATTCGTCTAGAGCGTTTTCGTTTTGAAAACGCCAGCAAGCCAGTCTGGATTGAATCTGTTTTTCACATCAGACATAGTTCGGCCTCTCGTTAGTCAACTTGAACGACAGCATAGAAGCATGGGTCTCGACGCCTACGCGGTTTTCTTCGCCGCACGAATTTTCGCCCATCTTTGGCGCTGAGCCTTTGCGATGCGTGCTCTTGCTGAGGCAGACATATGCCGCTTTCTCTTCTTTCGGCCATTAGCAGAATCAGCAGCTAGAGAACTACCAAAAGCCTTGACGGCCGCACTGATTGCATTCAACTGCCGTTCGAGGCTAGCTTTCGCCTTTGTGAGTTTTTGTGCTTCGTTTTGCAATGCTGCTAGTAGTTTCATTCGAACCCTCCCGGCACACCCTACGCTAAGTAGCCCAAAAAGAAAAGCCGAAGGTTTCTTCCTTCGGCTGTTGTCCGCTGGTTCGGTTCAGTTTTCAACATCTTCATTCAGCTTTCGTGCCGCAATGATGAGCGGTCGGTATTTCTCGCGGATTTCGGCAATTATGGCTGATAGGTCCACAAAAGTCGGCATATTCCCTTCATGAATTAGGCGTTGTGCCCTGCTTCCAACTCGGACGGCTTGATTAGGCGATTTCTTTGCGGACGGCGTTGTAGTTGGTTCCTATGGTTTCCTTTCGGCGTATATAACGGGTTCCGGTAATCGCACCGCTCTCCCCCTTGCGGGGCCACGGTTGCGGCGTCCTCTCGGGCGACTCTGGATGTAGCTATAAAGGGCTTTAGCATGGAGGGTCACATGATGAACAACATAGAAGGAAAGAGCGGCGGCAATGAGTCGTTTGCTGAATTTATGCTAAAGGCAGCCGAGAAACGCTACGGCAAAAAACGCTGGGTACGTTGGGGATGGATTGGGTCGAGTGTTCTGCTTATGCTGACGCAGTCATACTTATCCTCACCAACGACGATTTCCTTGGCGACCGAATGGAACGTTTCGACGTATGTGGCGGCCTTTTTCTTTGCGCGATTGTTTATTTTCTTGTAGAGGCAAGGGTTCCGAAATAGCTGTCCCTGGCGAATTGGTACGGTGTCAAGGTTCAACGCAATGTCACATCGTCCACCGAAGCAAAACAACAATTCGCCAGCCACGGCCGTGCGCCCTTGAGTCCATAAGACATAACGGTGAACGACAGCAGATTCCATTAAACTGCTCGAATGACCTGAGTACGAGAAGCCGTTCACTGCGGCGTTGCGCGCAGTCTAGCACGAAGTTTCTACCTTTTGCCATCAAAACGTATATCTTCTATATCTCCCCGACGCTTCTATTGTTGGCTCGGTTGTACGGATTGTCCCGAAACTGCTCCAAAGTAGCGCCGTAGAGAAAGCAGCGTAAATGATTGGGAGAGCGAGAATTGCGTTGGTGGATGTGGCGGGACTGGAACCCACGGCCCCCCACCTCCAAAACACGGGGGGAAAACGCTAAATGCTTCGCTGGTGTCGCGTGCACGGAAACTCCGCGTACGCGGTAGTAAATGACTCCGGGCCTTTCTGACACATCTATAGTGCGCGGGCCTGCCGCTTTTGCGTCAACAATGATTTCGCACCGAAGCGAATTTCCGCCGCGCCCTCCGTGCGTACCGACTTGGCGGCCATCCCACACCGTGCCGATATTAGCCCCTTCTCCAGTTCCAGTAGTTCCAGTGGCTTGGCTAGGCAAATGCGGAAAAGTGTGTTATCACGCGTGGCATGAAAGGTGAGCGCGGAGGAGAAATGATCAGCAGACGACATTTCTTGGCAACAACAGGGGTCGCAGTAGCAACAACCAGCATAGCCGTAACGGCGCATGCGTCGCCGGTTCCCGCGTCAACCGGTGGAGAGAGATCGGCGAAGTTGTTCTTGCCGGAGGACGACTTGAAGCCAGCCGCGTTTGACAGGCTCCCTCTGGAGTGGCACAAGCAACGCGCCCAGAAGCTACGCGAGAAGCTGGCGGAAGACGGCTACACAGGTATTCTCCTTACTGACCGCTGGAACATCATTTACTTCACTGGGTTGTGGCACACGACGACGGAGCGTCTTGTGAACGTCTTCCTTCCGTTAAAAGCCGAGCCGGTATGGTTTAATGCCGCACTGGACCGCGACCTCGTTAACTCTTGGTGGTACAGCGACGGCGAAATGTATTTCGATTGGTTCCACGCCGAAGGCGCCTTCCCGAACGAAGGGAAAGTGCAGATGGGCGCCAAGGTGGATCTCTTCGAATGGATGCTCAAGGCGTTGAAGAAACGCGGCTACGCTGACCAGAAGCTGGCGGCCGATGTCGAGTTCACGCCTTCGGCGCAAAGGAAAGTGCTGAATGTGCTCGGGAAGGAAATGAGTTCGGCGGAAGAGACATGCATGAAAATGCGCATGAAGAAGACTCCGGAGGAGTTGGCGCTCACGCGTCGCGCCTACAACTACTTCAACCAGATGCACGCCTTTGCGCGCGACATGCTCCTAGAGCACGGCACGGACCTGACCGACTACGACATCGCCAGCGCCGCCACCAAATATGGAACCGATCTGGTCATGGCGAACATCAAGCGTGATGGCGCACCGCACACCGCTGTGGGCATCGACATCGAAGTGGGCTGCCGCACAGGAAGATCTACAGCTTCTCCGCATCCCAATCAGTTTCAACACGCCAAAGTGGCGAAGGGTCAAGCCTTGCAAATTGAAGGTGGCGTGAACATCGCTGGTTGTGGCGGTGAGCTCTATCGCGCCATGTTTATTCATCCGATCACGGACCATATGAAAAAGCTCTGGGCGGTGAGCCGCGATTGTTGCCTGATGCAAAAAGAAGAGTCCATTGCAGGAGTAACCTGCTCGACGGTGGCCTACAAGATTCACAAATTCCAGGTGAAGAGCGGCGTAGCACCCTACATCTATCATCGGCCGGCTCACGGGCAAGGCTGGGAGGGGCATCAACCGCCCTATCTGGCGCTGGGCGATTCCACGATGCTCGAGCCGGGGATGATTTTTTCGGTCGAGCCGGGATTGTACGATCCGGAGCTCGGGATTGGCTCGAACTTTTCCGATGGATTCGTCGTCGAAGCCGACGGCCCGTCCCGACAAATGTCGCGGCTTCCGTGGAGCGAAGAGTGGTGCCTCGTCAAGCTCTGACGCGGTAGCCCTTGTCAACAATAACGGCGAGAGCGAGCTTAAGAGACGGTATTGTCCTCCCACGCCGGTTATCCGGCCGGACTCGATCCAGTACACGCCGGCCGGCGCCTCGGAGTAAACCACCCGCGAAGCAAAATCTCCGTAGGGACGGCCTTTCGAGGCGGTCCGTCGACGTGCGAGGACTACTTTGTTCCGGTATATACTGGGGGCCTTCCGTCCGTTTGGCGCCATACGAGAGATGCCAAACGGGAGTGCCTACAGGTGCAACCTTGTCAAACCATCTGATTGAGCAAGGGGAAGCGGCGGCTCCGAGAAACCACAAGACGCCGACGGCCCCAATGTCGACAAGGGGTCGCATCCTGATCGGTTTGTTCGTCGTAGTGCTTGTGTGCGTCGCCTACCTATGGTTTTTCGGTTTCCAGACGCTCATTGCTCTAGAGGCTCGCTACCTAGCGCGAAAAGCACCCGTTGTAAGGGTGGCTCCTGCGCAACTCACGGATTTTTCGATTTCCCGGTCGCCAGGCAGGAAGCTCTCGTACTTTGGGTATGAATTCGAGGTTCCCTGGAACGACGTGGATGAGGCAAAGAGCGGGCTCATCCCGGACAGCAACAAGGCCATGATCGTTTTTCAATCCGGGAACTCTCTCTCCGTTTGGCACGGCTCGCCGCGTGCTTTCCTGAACACAGTTCTATCAAACGACAAGATCGATCAAAACACCCTGCGGCGGATAGTCGGCGACGAGGCTCTGCAATCGGATTACGCCCTTTATCGCACCATCTTGCAGATGACGCCCGGCAAAATGACTCCCTTTGAGTCACCGAGCGACGCCGCCAACCAGGCTTTGCTCCTCCTGGTAAAAGGAATTTGCATGCCACCGGGTTCCGAGTCCGGTGTCTTTGCCGTTGGCGGGGGAGAATTCTCGGGATTTCAATTCGGGCGCCCGGCAAATCCATCCGGTGAGTTGAGCGTCAGGCTCTTTTCAGACAGCAGTTCTCTCAATTTCATTTTTGTTCAGAAAGCGGGCGGCTCCGCCGTCATCTCCCAGCCGGACATCAACCGCATCCTGCACACCTTGCACAAAGCCACATAAGAGCGACGCCCACAGAACAATTACCGGTCTCCAAAAGCGGCATAGTATACAAAGAGGAAAATGTCAGACTCGCGATGCGGTCCGAAGTGATCATAACGCCGGCGCGAGACGGTGCGGGTAAGTATAAGGTCCGCGCTTTGTAGAGCGTCTTGACGATCAATTGGGTCTGAGTGGTGTTGCTGGGTGTGGCTGCCGAATCAAGACCGGGCGAGCGCCGCGCAATGTAACATTGTTACTCTCCGATCACCTCGCTAGCCGAGGTTCAGGTCATTTTTGTTGAATGTCGTTGATTTCAAAGGCATTCGCCCCGGATAGGATTTTCGGGAGGCACAATCTGTCGTGCCTATATATTTCGGCATTCCAGGGCAAGGGGGTGAATTATAATTGTCGCCGACTACGTAGGAGCCAATGCTGCAATTGCTCTGAGCGCGACTAATCCTTGCCGCGGATGACTGCATTTGGCTTTGGGGAATGGGGATTGGGTTTAAGGTTAGTCGGGGGTGACAAATGCGTGGCTTCTTGGCGCTCCTCTTTACGTTGGCGCTTATTCCGTGTGCGTTGGGTCAGCAGAAGGCTACGGTGCACTGCATCAACGCCAAGACGGTGCCGCTCTTTGATTCCACGGCGGAGCCAAAAATTGCGGGATGGATTAAGTGTGGAACAGAAGTTAGCGTCATCGGCTTGCTTCCGAATGGCGAATTCTATCTGGTTGACGTCGAGACGACGACTGGCCAAACGATGCGGGGAAACCTTGCAAAGTTCTGGCTGACGACCACTTTTTTGCCTTCAACAACACCTCCCACGGCGAGCCAGTCTTCTACTCCTGCCGCTTTTTCATCATCTCCATCGAACAGTCAGCCTCCATCTGCCATTTGGGAAAAAAGCCAACCACCATCAGTAATCGGTTCGACGTATCTCATCAGCTATCCCGTCGCATCACAGGCAATGCGTGCTCGCGGCGTGACGAGCATTCACAAAACCATCCGTCTGTACGAGGACGAAGACAAACTTACGATGGACGTGACATGGCCAGGCGGCACGCACACTTCGCAAGCAATAGCGTACGGGAAAGTGAATCTCGTAACACAGTCCAAAACAGAGGATATTGAAGGCGACGTGGTGGATATTGAAGACGGCGGTAATTCCTTGTCAGTGCCGGTTCGCAGCCTCCGTGAGGCTTACGAACTAGCGGAATATGTGGCCCGGAAATCCCCCCGACACCTTGAGCTAATCGGTGATGCTTGGCGAGTACGGAAACCTTTTGACTGCCCCGAGGCCAATCAGATTGGCTGCCGGGACTTCAAGGAGTTGCTAGACCACGACGACGCCGACATCGTAAGCGCTTTTTACTCGCGGGATGGTAAGAACATTCCGAACTATGCGTGCTTTAGCGACTCAAGCAGGCGTTTTTTTACAATGTTCTATAGTACGCCCCGCCACTATCGGAAAACGGGATTTTTCTTTCAGCAGATTTTCATAGAAGGGCAATCAAACGGGACTAATTTTCATGACGTGGAATGGTCCCGAGCGCACGACGATTACGGCACGATTTTCACTTCCTCGGCAAAGCCCGGTGCGAAACAGCCGGTGCGGTCACCAGTCGGACACATCACCCAAGCCGACCTCGAATATCAAACGAAATACACAAATAAGAGCGGCACAGAAACGGGGTATTCTCTGAGCATCCGCTGGTCCACGGGGCGATACGCCGAGAGCATTTCCTTCAAAGACGAAAAGGGTAAGCCGTCAAACGACGATGAGACAGGCATTTGCGTCAAGCTGAACTAGGTGGCGTTAAAAGTTGGCTAGTTGGCTTCGGGCCGATTCGCACTTATTACTTCCCAAAAAGTTCATGCCAGAGAAACGCTGCGCTGCCCGTGCCAAGCACAAGGTGATGGATAATTCGTGCCACCTTCATTTCCTGCTGACAGCTTGGCAGATACAGAAGTTCGTCCGGCCGTTCTCCATCCGCGACAGCTTTGAGGTATTTGTGGGCGTGCAAATCCATGGCGACGATTACGTCAAATCGTCGGCCGCCAGCCCTCTCCACGTAGAACAGGGATATTCCGTCCTCGACCTGTGCAACGGCCTCGTCTTGCGTCAGTGACCAATGACTTCCGTCCGGTTTGATCCCACAGATTGCCCGGATTTGCTCATGGGCGCTCGGTAAGTCGGTCTTGATTACGTGCCGTATGCGGAGGTATCGGGCCATTTTGCCTTCCAACTTCAAAGGCTCACCTCATTCTGGCTCTAAGGGCTACTCTGCGAAGGGTGCACCGGCCCACGCAATCAGGTGAACAGCTGTGGCTGGCGAATTGTTATTTCTCCCAAGATTCCTCAAGATTTTCCGTCCTGCTACGATTCTTGGCGCACGACCTACACGCCTTCGGGCTCAACCCGCATACATTCCCGAGCCTTGCGTCGAAGTCACTTCCGTAACGGTGGAACCCTCCGCAAATGCACCTGACCGACACCACAATTTGTGGTCTTGCAAGTGATGCTCTTGCCTTAGAACTCGAAAACAAGCCCGGCCTGGTATCGAAAGTTATTCTGATTGTTGTGGCCCGTGGTGATGTTGTTAATGAAGCGTGTCAGAAAGTAATCGGCTTCTATGGGCCGGATAGCCAAGTGCGAGGTGACCTTGAAATCGATGCCTCCACCAACCACCATATCAAGGGCCCAATCGCCGGGCGACCCGAAAACGCACCCGACGCAATTCTTATGGACATTTTGGTAATAATTGGTATGTGCGCCTCCCACCAGCCCCTCAAAAAAGGGCTGGAAGCCCGTGATACGAATCTTTATTGTCGGCCCCACATTCGCGGTGATTAGGTTTGCCTCCGCTGTGCCGGTGCAGCCGGATGGACACCTTGCGCTGCCGGGAGGAAAGCTAAAGTTGACATTCTCACTGGCATACCCCTCAAATTCCGCCTTGATCCCGAAAAAGCCGGCGAAATAAAGCACCGCAGCTCCACCTCCCCCGTTTAGGTTGATCGTGGGGAGGTTGTCGACCGGTACGTAATGCATATAAGAATAGTTGGCTGAAAATTCTCCCAGGTGCTGACCAAATGCAGTCTTTCCGAACGCCAGCAGGACGAACCCAATCAGAATCATTTTTTTCATGTTCATTTCTCCCCGTGTGCCATTGAGTCGTGGATGCTTACAGCCTTTTTTTTGAAGAGGCACCGGAATCAGCCTATAGGTAACCCTGAACACGTCGGGACAAAACTGTCGCAAGTGACAGTACCTAGGAATTCTGATTTGCGGGCAGCATTCCGTTCAAGCCTGCGTTCTCTGGAGCTGCGACGTACGCGGTCCCGGAGAAACGGGCCAGTCCGTCGCCAAGAGGCTGGCTGGCTTTAAAATCAGCAAGATACGGCGCCGCCGCGTAACATGTTACATCGATGAATTCTGACGGAGACCCTCCAAAAGGGCTCCTTGAGTTTCCGGTGGGGGACGGCGTACGCAATTATTGCGGACCACAGCAGGAGGGGAGGACAGATGTGGTTTACGTCACGCCGGGATACTTCGACACGCTGCAAATGCCGTTGCTTGCGGGTCGTGTATTTACCGATGCGGACGGTCCTAACGCGCAGCACGTAGTTGGAGCGCTTCGAGTGATGCGCAGCGAGCTCTATGGCGTAGGCGTCTACGATGCTGCAACTTTGGCTTCTGCGGTGCTCGCGCTCGTGTTCGTAGCCCTGCTGGCCACAATCCTGCCAACCTTGAAAATTGCCAAGATCGACCCGGCCAATACGTTACGCGAGGAATAGAGTCATCTCCTATTCCGCTTCAAAGCCTCGGTCGCGGTCGGAAACGTTGGATCGTTACGCAGTTCCTTGCGATTCAACTGGATCGGCGAGCTTTGCGCGGCGTTAGACGTTCAATCACTCTAGCTGATAGATTGCTATGCTAGGATGACGTTTCCATGAACACGCTGATGCGGGACATTCGTTTCGCTCTTCGCTCCTTCGTGAAGAACCCTGGGTTCGCACTGGCCGCGGTATTGTCCCTGGCGATTGGAATTGGCGCGAATACCTCCATCTTCAGTGTTGCGAACGCGCTACTGTTCAGCCCTCTGCCGTATGAAGGCTCGGACCGGTTGGTAATCCTGTGGAATCGTTCACCCGGCCTGAACATCAGCGAGGATTGGTTCTCCACGGCGCAGTATTACGACATCAAGGCGGGGCACCATGGGTTTGAGCAGATCGCGATCGCGATTGGCGGCAACTACAACTTGACTGGGCAGGGTGACCCGGAACGAGTGGGCGTCATCCGGGTTTCATCAAATCTTCTTCCAATGCTCGGTGCTCACCCGTCACTCGGCCGTCTGTTGACACCGGACGAAGACTCTCCGGGACGTCCGGCTACGGCCGTGCTGACGGACGGGATTTGGGCGCGGCGTTTCGGCCGCGATCCGCAGATGATGGGCAAGTCCATCATCATCAATGGACAAACGCATGAAGTAGTCGGCATTCTGCCGCAACGCTTTTCTTTGCCGCGAGAAGTCCTACCGTTGCTCGACGGAACGGAGCAGGCAGAGATTTTTTTGCCGTTGCCGCTTGCGCCTGCCGCTTCGCAAGTGCGGACGCATGAAGATTACAACATCGTCGGAAAGCTAAAGCCGGAGGTTTCGCTGGCGCAAGCACAAGCGGAAATGGATACCATCACGGCCCGACTGCGCCGCGACTTCCCAGATAACTATCCGCCCAATGGCGGGCTGACGTTCAGTATCGTGCCGCTTCTCGAACAGGTAGTTGGCAACGTGCGTCGCTCTTTGCTAGTGCTGCTTGGGTCGGTGGGTTTCGTGCTGCTGATCGCTTGTGCCAACGTCGCCAATCTCTTGTTATCGCGAGCCGTGGCGCGCCGGCAAGAAATTGCCGTGCGGACGGCATTGGGCGCAAGCCGATGGCACATCGTTCGTCAATTATTGACGGAGAGCGTGCTGCTTTCGCTTTGCGGTGGAGCGTTGGGCATGTTCATCTGCCTGCTCAGCGTGAAGTGGATTCACATCTTGGGAACGAAGAGCATCCCACGGCTGCAGGACGTGGGGCTCGACGAGCGGGTGCTCCTGTTTACGTTGTTGCTCTCCCTTTTCTCAGGGATTCTCTTCGGCCTTTCCCCGGCCTTGCGCATTTCACGGCTGGATTTGAATTCGACTCTGAAGGGTACAAGCCGTGGCGCGGCCGGAACGAGCGCGATATGGGGTCGAGGTAATAATGTTCGGCGCCTGCTCGTTGTTTCGGAGTTGGCGCTCTCCGTGGTCCTATTGATCGGTGCAGGACTTCTCATCCGAAGTTTCGCCCGCCTGCAAGATGTGCCGCCCGGGTTCGACCCACGTGACGTGCTCACGTTCGACTTGACGATGACTGGTCGCAAATACAACGACAAACAGACGACCTTGAACACGTATCGGCAGCTTTGGGAACGGATGGAGCATTTGCCTGGAGCGAACGCGGCGGGCGGAGTCACCTCGCTTCCTTTGAGCCAGGCGTTTGCGTGGACGCCGATCACCGTCGAAGGGCGAACGCCGCTTCCCGGCGAGAAATTTCTCAATGCGGACGAGCGGCTAGTTGGGGGGCATTATTTTGAAGCGATGGGAATTCCGCTGCGGCGTGGTCGATTTTTCACCGATCAGGACGACCCGACGAAGCCAGTCGTGGTCATCGTTGACGAATGCATGGCCGACCAACTGTGGCCAGGGCAGGATCCCATCGGCAGGCGGATTCACATTGTCGAACTTCAGTCAAAGGACCCGTGGCAGACGGTGGTTGGCGTGGTCGGACGCGTCAAGCAAGACTCTCTGGAGTCTAACCCGCGAATCGCTTTTTACCTTCCTCACACGCAATTCCCCGCGCGAGCAATGACTATTGCCCTTCGAGGATCAACGGATCTCTCCGCAACGGTGACCGCCGTCAAGAATGTGCTGCGAAATCTCGATCCGGATCTTCCAATGTACCATGTTCGAACGATGGGGCAGCGTGTGGACGAATCGCTGTCCCGCCGTCGTTTCTCGATGCTGCTTCTGGGGGTCTTCGCCAGCATCGCTCTCGTTCTCGCAACGATTGGCATCTACGGCGTGATGGCATACCTGGTCAATCAAGGAACTCGAGAAATCGGGATTCGAATGGCTCTGGGCGCTTCGCAACGCAACATCGTGAATCTCGTTGTCCGGCAGGGGATGGCCCTCGCTCTCTCCGGCGTGATAATTGGTTTGGCAGCAGCTTTCCTTTTTACCCGGCTGATTCGAAGCCTGTTATTCGGAGTGGAAGCGACCGACCCAATCACATTTGGTGCGATTTCATTGTTGCTCTTCCTAATCGCGCTGCTCGCCAGTTACATTCCGGCGCAACGCGCCACTCGAATTGACCCCGCGGCCTCGCTCCGCTGCGAGTAGCGGAGCTTTTCTTTTCAAGACACTTTGCGTGAATCGGGACCGGTGTGCGCATTGACGAGGTAAGAGGAGAGGTCCCTGTGAACAGCGGACCTAAACAAAAGCGTCGCACTTCTCAAGTCCAGCATCTGCTCCTGGCAGATAAACGGATAAACGCACTTCCCTCTCATCGCTGGCCAAGAACATCCTTGACGTGTGGTTGGCGAATTGTTGTTTTGCTTCGGTGTAACAACGTGGCATTGCGCTGAACCTTGACACCGTAACAATTCGCCAGCCACAGGCTGGAATTCGCTTCACGGATCGTCAATCTTCGTTCGAGCCGACGGGGAAAACAACTTTCTCGTGGATGGCTTATTTTTCGGGGAGGCGGTTGAGCACGAAATCGGACACACGCTGTGCTGCCGGCGGATCGAGGTTGGCAAGCACGCCAACGACATAACCGGGACCCGGGCAGATCTCCAGATCGACATTCATCCCGGGAGCGCCGCCGCCATGTCCGAAACAGGCAATGCCGCCGAACGACCGGTCACCGAAGCCGTAAGCGTATTTTCCGCCGCCACCTGTCTCCACTTTGCCAGTGGTCAGCAGTTCGGTGTGCTCGGCATCCAGAAGCTTTCGGCTTTCCACCGCATTAGCGAAGCGAAGCAAATCTTCCACCGTGGAGTAACCGCCACCTGCCGAAGTGCCGCGATAGGGCAACGTGTCTGTGTTGGGCCGCCAGACGTCCGGTGCTGCAACTTCTCCCGGGCCGGGCTGCTCGCGAAAGCGCGTGTAGCCAACCGAACGGCCCGGCACGAGCTGATCCTCAGTGAGCGGGGCCGTTAAAGTCATTCCGGCCGGCTTGTAAACGTGCTCGGCTACGTAGTCGTAGTAACTCTGCCCGCTGACCTTTTCGATCAAAACTCCGAGCAGCAGAAACCCGTAATTGCTGTAGGCCCATTTGCTGCCAGGCTCGAATTCGACGCCGCGCTGGCCATAGAGCTTCACATAATCCTGCAAGGTGCGCAGCTCTAGCTGGTGTTTGTCGAATTCCGGGCCGAAGAAGTCGCCGGTTCCTCCGGTGTGCGTGAGCAGGTGATGGATCGTGACTTTGGAGGCGAGCTCTTTGTTGGGGTAATCGCTGAGGTACTTCCCGAGCGGGTCGCTGAGCTTTATCTTGCCCACCTGCGCAAGCTGAAGTACGGCGACGGCGGTGAACATCTTGTTCATCGAGCCGATGCGAACTTGCGTGTCGAGCTTATTGGGGACCTTCTTCTCGCGGTCCGCCAGACCGTAGGCGCCGGTGAAGATGGGCTTGCCGCTTTTGACGACGAGCACAGCACCTGCAAATTTATCCTCCGCGGCGCGTTTGTCGAGTTCGTTCCGAAGCGCCGCAAGCGCGCAATCCTCGGTGAGGCGCGGCACCGCGAACTCAGCGGGAGTGGGAATGAGCCGAAGGTCGAACTGCGAAATGTGGAGCGACTCGGCTGATTCGACCTCCAGCACGAAACGAGCAAACGAATCCGAATCGCGCTCTTTGACGACGCCAGCGAAGCGCGTGGCCGCGGACTCTTCTGTTTTCTTGAAGTCGAAGCCGCCCGTCATCCGGCGGAACCCCATTTCTTGATCGATCTGGCCCGCGCGCGCGGGATTGTTTTTCTGGAGAAACCCAAGAAGCTTGGCGCGGTCGCCGGAATTGAATGCCTCGAGCCAGGCGGCAAACTGGTGCGCGGCAGGTGTATCAGGGAACTGCGTTTGCGGCGCCGCGCTCAGAAGCGACGCCGCAAACAAGGTAACAGCCACCAGTCTGCGACTCATCTTGACCCTCTCAGGGAGTTGTTAGACGCACGAAAAATACATTTGGCACCACTGGCCGTTTCAGGCTACGCCAACGATAGGGAAACGGCAACCGTCGCCTTCAGGAGGCAACTTTCACGCTCTGTGAGAAGCTGCCGGGCGCAGCAATCGGCCCGAAGCAAGCGATGCCCAGGAAAATGAGCCGCGAAGAAGGCGTGAGCTATTGAACCTAGCCCAAACCTAGCCCCAGTTTACGAAATATAGCGAGGGATTTGCGCGGAAGCCGCATCAGAGCGTGTTTTGCGAGGCTTTGGCTTGTATAGCCTAAATCGACCGAATCAGGTCTGCCGATAGCGATCGAGGGCGAAGAAGCGAAAAAGCGCCTGCTGCGTGGGATCCATTTCCGTGAGGGTCGTCTTCACATGGGGCCGCCCTGGCGAGCCAGGCTTGCCCGCGGGCGGAAAGAGATTGGTCACTTCTTGGATTCCGTTGAGAGCCTTGAATAGCGCTTGCAGGCTTAGGGATAAACCGTTCTGCGCCGCTCGGCGCTGGAGCAGACTTCCCAAAATCAGCGCCAACACACAGTAGAAGGCATGGACCCGGATCTTGGAGTCGGTCCAGTGGAACATGGGCTCCCAGCTCAGGAAGTGAGGATCTTTCATATCCGCAAAAGCATTTTCGACCTGCGATTGACTGCGATAGGCGAGGATAATCTGCTCATTGCTCCAGCTCTTCTGGTCGGTGAACAAGATGCGTTTCCCCAATTGATGTTCCTTGAGTTGGGCGAAGGCGGAGGCATCGGTCCGGTAAGTGAGTTTCAGTTGGCGGCGTTTTTCGATCACCACGTGCAGGATTTTAGAGATGTGCTGGCCCGCACAAATCTGTCGCACTTGCTTGGCGAGGCTTTCGCGGCTATAGCCTTTGCCTTTAGCGCCCGGCTTCTGCGAGCGCCGCAGCTTGGCTTGGAGTTCTTCTAAGGCCCGCCGTTTTTTCGATAGGTGCTGCTCGATACCGCGAATCTGCTTGCGCTGCAGTTCCGGACTGAAGGTGATCACCAGGGTGCGTTCCTGCCCCCAGACCTGGCGCGTGAGGCGCAGGGCCCGGGTGGATTTGAGACGCGCATCTTTGAGCTTCTGAAATTTCTCGACAGAAAGAGCCAGCAGGTCGGTGAAGTGGGTCGGTATCAGCGAACCAACAAAATGGAAGCGGCTGGCGTCGAGAATCTCCTGGTTGCGGGCGGAGTTGTTGCCCTTATCAAAGATCAAGGTCATGGACTGGCAATGGCGGGCCAAAGCCTGGTACCGCCGGGTGAGTTCTTGCAAGGCCTGGGCAAAGGTGATGCTGTCATGCTGATTGCCCGGATAGACCTTCCACAGTAAAGGAACGTGAAAATCGACGCTCACCAGCAGCGCCAGTCCCACGATGCGAAGATCGGTCCGTTTGCTTTTGGCATGCCCTCGCTGAGGCAGTCGGCTGCGGTTTTCCGTATCGATGAAAGTATCGAAGTTGGTGCAATCGAAAATCAGACTGTTCCCATCCAGGTGGCAGGTCTCCAGCAGCCGCTGAGCGAGAGCCTCGCTAATGGCCGCGATCTGTTTTTCTCCGAGGAGTTCCATGTTGTCCCAGAAGCGCGGTGCGGAGAACTGTGAGGCGGAGAGGCCTAACCAACGCAGCAGAGGTGTGCCGCGGAGCCAAGCGGGCATCTGCAGCTTGCTGGTCGGCGCCAGGCAGCGGTTGACGGCGGCGACCAGCATGTATTGACCAAGCGAGGGACCCTGGCGGCGTTTGGAAGCGTGCTCATCGATGAGTTCGACCAAGCGGAGTTGCTGGGCCAGGTCATAGAGGGCGGCGACGCCGCCAAACTGGGAGAGACGAGCACGGGTGGGTTCCGCCTGGGGCTGCTGCAGGCGTTGCAGCAAGGTATCGGCCGAGCCCAAGTACTGCACGACGACCGGACGGGGCCGGCCGTTCACGCGCCGAGACTCGACGAGGTAGTAGTAGGGGTGTCCATGGATGATCTTGCGCTGGAGGCTGGCCACGGCTTTTAGTGTATACAACTAATTGTTGATGTCAAGCGAAAACTGCTATTGGTAGTGTCTGTGTTGCGGCCATACCGTGTTTTAACGGCGATATAGCAAAATGGCCGACCATTTAGGCGTTCATCTCCCAGCAGATTATTCATCATATTTAGTGTATACATATTCTGCCCCAGACTATGCCCTGGATAACGCGCCTTTGAGCGCAGCAGGCTATTGAAAAACCCGCATCGGACGGGGCTTTTCTGTATTGCGAGGTCGGCGCCTCAGCTAATGGATTAGATCACTGCAGAAATTGTCGGGTGCTATTTCGTAAACTGAGGCTAGCAGCAATCGTGGGAGCACCGGAGCGCAGAGGGCACAAGGAAGCGAAGCGCGGTTCGAAACGAGCGTGCCGTGCGCCTTGAGGGTTCCACGGAGGCGTCCATATCTCGAGGAGCGACGAGCCGTTCAGGAGTCAGCAAATCTTGCTGCAAGCATCGACAGTCGGTTTACATTCGAGAAGTACAATGCAAGATCTATGCGTGTAGATTCCAACGGAAGATGAATGACACGTAGCATGCCAACACGATTGCTGCCAATATCGCGAGCATTGACATGACGCTTGTTACGCGGCGCACTGATGCAGGAGGTCATCTGCAGGCTGCTCCAGGGTTGAATCACACGGGGCGATGGGCGTGAATCTTTGAACCTTCCCTTCCCGTTCTACTCTAAGGGGCGGGAACGGAAGGGCGATGGTCTGGC
>WNGR01006418.1_pt1 | contig 20106 bp, 22 predicted proteins | sample 5407581 | NCBI WGS metagenome assembly WNGR01 (sample SAMN13153383, study PRJNA577476) | soil metagenome | isolation source: 80 cm soil or saprolite under Garry oak tree replicate 2 | place: USA:California | collected 2016-06-15 | reverse complement strand
CAGATGTCAGTTCGGCACACTTCCTTGCCAAAGGCGTCAGTGCAATGCCGAGTTCTCCCATCAGCCGCTCGTTGCCTACCGCCAGCTGAAACCCTTCGTATCGGCAGGTTATTCCGAATCCGCCCCGTTCCTCAAACTCTTCGGCCCGGCCCGGTTCGATTCCCGCCTCCCGTGCCGCCGCGATCGCCGCCTGGGCCAACGGGTGGGTCGAGTATGCTTCGGCGGTCGCCATGCATTCAATCAGCTTGGCCGTATCAACGCTTCGCGCTGCCGGTACCAGGTCGGTCATCTCCGGCGTTCCCCTGGTCAGGGTGCCGGTCTTGTCGAGCAGGAGAATGTTCAACATGGAGATGGTTTCTAGAGCGGAGCCTTTTTTTACCAGGATGCCGCGACCGAGAGCGATACCGCTTCCGACCATGATTGCGGTCGGCGTTACCAGCCCCATGGCGCACGGGCAGGCGATTACCAGTACGGTGATCGCAAAACGGAAGGCGGTCAGGAAGTCGCTGGAGAGTGCGAAGTACCAGACAATAAATGTGGCCGCGGACAGCAGCATAACTATCGGAACGAACCGGGCCGAGACGGCGTCGGCGAACTTCTGAATCGGCGCCTTGTCCCCTTGTGCCTCACGCACCATTTTGATGATTTGAGCCAGCAGGGTCGCTTCGCCGATCCGGGTCGCCCTGATCCGCATGACGCCATTAGTGCTGACAGTGGCCCCCGAAACGAGATCACCCGGCTTTTTCAACACCGGCAGGGATTCACCGGTGATCATGCTTTCGTTAACGGCGCCGCCCCCTTCAAGAACTTCACCATCGACCGGAATAATATCCCCGGCACGAACCAGCACGACATCGTCGACCCGGATAATGGAGGCGGGTACCTCCTCTTCGCCGTTTTCGGTTACCAGGCGGGCTTTATCGGCCTGCAGATGGAGCAGCTCCTTGAGTGCCTCGCTCGCTTTGCCGCGGGCGCGGGCTTCAAGGTATTTCCCGAGGCGGATAAACGCGATCAACATGGCCGAGGTTTCGAAAAATACGTCACGATGCGGGCCGAGCAGTCCGAAGTATGCGGCCAGCGAATAAAAATATGCCGCCGAAGTACCCAGGGCGACAAGTACGTCCATGTTGGTACTGCGGTTTTTGAGGGCGCTCCAGGCGCCACGATAGAAGAGCAGGCCGGCTGAAAACTGAACGGCGGTAGCCAGCAGCAGATTGAGCTGCATCACGGCACGATTGGAGTGCATTCCCATCGTTAGCATGATCGGCAGTGAGGCAAAGAGTGAAAAGATGAACCAGTTCCGTTGGGAGCGAAGATCATCGTGCTGGGCAATTTCGGCCCCGTGCAGCTCTACCGCGGTGTAGCCGGCCGCATGGACGATGCTGAAAATGTCGGCGGAGGCCAGTTGCTGCGGATCATAACGGACGAAGCCGGTTTCGGCTGCCAGGTTGACAATTGCCGTGGAGATGGCTGGGTGTTCGAGCAGCTTTTTTTCAAGGGTGCTGACGCAGGAGGCACAATGCAGACCGCGTACGCCAAAGGTCAGTTCGCCTTCCGGTTCCGCCCGGATGACACCGTAGCCGAGAGCCTCGACGAATCCGGCAATCTGCTCTTCCGTAACAACGTCCGGGTCGTGGCTGACGGTCAGTTCCGCCAGGGCAAAATTAACAACGGCGCCCTGCACACCCTCCCGCCGGGCCAGATCCTTTTCGATACGGGCGGCACAATTGGCACAGGACATCCCGGTTATAGAGATGGTTGCCTTGCTCATGAACTGTTACCTCTCTTTGAAGTCGCCGCGCACGAAATGTCCCCAGGTAATTTTGATGGCCGATGCGATGGGGAGCGCCAGCAGTATGCCCCAGAATCCGAGAGTCTCGCCGAGCGCCATGACCATGATGATGGTTACCAGCGGATTCAGGTTCATCGCTTCCTTGAAGATCAGCGGTTTTATGACATACCCTTCGACAAAGTAGATTATCCCGAATGCAAGGGTGGTCTGTCCCAGCATGGCTGCGGACTGGAATTTAAACCAGGCGAAGAAGAGCGCCGGCAGAGTTGCAATGATTACCCCTATGAACGGCAGGATGGAGGCGGCGCCCGCAAAAGCGCCGCAGAAGATCGGGTGGGGGATTCCGAGTACGAAAAGAGCAACCGTTGCGAGCAATGCGACGATGATGGAAACCACTACCTGGCCACGCAGATAACCGCCGATACTGCTGTTTACCTCGTAAGCTATGTCAACAAGCTGAGAGCGCCGATGGTCGGGGAGCCATGAAATAACCGTATCGATAACGGTCTGCTTGTAGTAAAGCATGAAAAAAACCAGGATCGGCGAGAGTATGATGTTGAAGAGGTTGAAAAAGATGCGGGTACCGAAGCTGTAGGCCCAGAATCCGGTCTTTTCGGCCGCTGAATCGACATTGGCGGATGCTTTGTCGAGCAGCCACTGGATTTCGTCCGAACCATAGCGGTCAGGCAGCCGGTCTTTCCATTCCAGGGCGACCTGTTTGAGCTTCTGGATATAGGAAGGGAGGTCAAGGACGAAAGAATTCCAGCTGATAGTGATGGCCGGCAAGATGAATGCCAGGAAAAAAACGGTTGTAATCCCCAGAACCGTATACAGAAGTCCCAGAGCGTAGAGCCGTTTCATGCCGCGCTTCTCGGCGCTTACCAGAAAGGGGTCCAGCAGGTAGGCGATGACCCAGGAAAGCAGAAAACATGAAATTGTATGCTGCAAAGCGTAACCGGCAGCCGCCAGCAGGCAGAAAAACAGGATCGTGGCGATAAACCGGCCGTAATCATTGCGCGGCGTATGAGCGTGGTGAGTGTGCTCCATATCCCCTCCTAGGCGTGCTTCATGCCCTGCAGGACCGAATCGGCCGTAAACAGGTTGTTTTCATCCATCCAGACTTTAAGACGATTGGAAAGAAATTGATCCTTCAATAAGGCGAAGCGCTCTTCCTCCTGCTGGTAGAAGGAGAGGATGTCTTCAATTTTTCCGTACGGCTTTTTGCCTGCCAGCGAGCTATTCAGCAGGACTTTTAAATCGGGATCGGATATTTGTGCGACAAATTCAGTCACAATCTGCCGTTCGCTGCGATAGTCGAACGGTGGGATTTCCAGGAAGCGCTCGCCGTTGTTTTGAAGCTGTTGCCGTACCTCGCTGTTGTCATCAGTCGAGGGCACAAAGAAAATTTCTCCGGTCTGCCGGTCAAGATAATAGGCTTTATCAGGCTGTCCGCTGGTAAATGCGCCGAGCAGATCCTCCCATGATATTTCAACACTGTGCATCGTTGCCATCTAACTACTCCTTAAGTTCTTCTTGTTGACATTTTACCGTTGATCAAAGCACAATCGGCGTCATGCGAACCATTTTTATTGCCGATGCGCACCTTTTGATGCCTGAAGACCTCAACTACCGCCTGCTGCTCCGGTTCCTGCGCGAACTGGAGGGCGATCTGGACACTCTCTATATTATGGGTGACCTGTTCGACTTCTGGCTCGGGTTCCCGTCACACCCGTTTACTCAGTATGATGCCGTAATTGAAGCATTGGAACGGTTGGTGCTGCGCGGCTGCAGGCTGGTCTATTTTGAAGGAAATCACGACTTTCATCTGGGCGCGATTTTTTCACAGCGTCTAAAAGCCGAAATTCATACGGGACCCGCCATTGAATGTGTGCAGGGCAAGCGGCTTTATATCTGTCATGGTGATCAGATCAACAGAGAAGACCGCTTTTACCGTCTGCTGCGATTTCTGCTGCGCACACGCCTGGCAGCCGCCAGTGTCAGGCATTTTCCTCCGGCATGGGCGGAAAAAATCAGGGAGCGTCTGCAGAAACGGAGTCAAGCCGGATATAGCGCAAAAAAGGCCCGCTGGGACTACCGGCAGATCCTTCTCGATTTTGCCGGGTCGCTTCTGAAACAGGGTTGTGACGGGCTTGTCACCGGTCACTTCCATTTCGCTTTTCGTGAAGACATCCCGGGGTCGGACTTTACCGTCCTCTCCATCGGCGACTGGATGGAGCAGCTAGCTTATGGCGAAATGCAGGATGGCGAGTTGCGTTTGAAGACCTATTCTGCCGCCTCTCCTATCTCCTGAAAAATTCTTCCAAAGCCTGCTCTCCAACCTGGGATGCCTTGATCTTCCATTTGTCCGGATTGATAACCAGAGCGACCAGCGCAATACGTGGGGTCTGTATCGGCGCAAAGGCCGCAAACCATGAATAGTGCCCCTTGGGGTCCTTACCGTCGATAGACCCTGTTTTGGCCGCTACCTGGACCTTCAGCAGCGGTCTGCCGCGGCGGTCATGAAACGCCTTGCGGGAGGTGCCGGTCAGGACGGTGCTGGAAAGCATTCGGGTTAATGATGCCGATGTTTCCGGTGTGACCAGGCGTCGCAGTTCGCGAGGGGCAAACGTTTCCTTTGCAATTCCTTGTCCGTCGACAATGCTGCTGGTCAAACTCGGAACCATCATTTTGCCGCCATTGGCTATCGCCGACATGATCACTGCAGCGTGCAGCGGAGAAATTTTAACTTCATGATCGAGTCCGGCTCCCATCAGCCTCAGACCGTGATTATTGGCCGGCTCCACCGCTTGACTCTGTTTTGCCGGAATGCCCGGCAGCAACTCCTGGTTGAACCCGAAGCGGGAGATTGATTGCATGACCGATGTCTTGCCGGCAATGTCGCTTGCCACACGTCCGTAAACAGGATTAATCGATTTGCCCATGGCATGGGTGACATCCATGCGGCTGTTTCCGCCGCGAGGGTTTATATCCCAGTAGCGCGGATTTTCCGAATAGGATTTGCCGCGAAATTCGACAATCGATTCAGGTGTGATCTTGTGGCTTTCGAGCGCCGCGGAGGCGGTGATGATCTTGAACAGTGAGGCCATAGGATACAGCTCGTAAACGGAACGTTTCGCCCAGGTAGGGTCGATGGATGAGTAGGCGGTCATGCCAAGAATACGACCGGAGGCCGGTTCAATGGCGACAAAAACGCCATACGGAACATGGTTCTTTGCCAGAAAGCCGTAGACCCTTCGTTGCAGGTCGGCACTGATGGTGTAGTTGTAATGAAAACCTGAGGGTGTTAGTGCGGATAAGCCGGAACCGTTGACTTCTGCCGTTGCAAGCAGATCCACGGCAGTCTCGAATCGACCGTCTGAAACAGGCGGTTTTGCTGGTTCGGCCGGTTTTGGAGCGGCCGAGGTTACATCCTTGTTCCAGCTCCGGACATTGAATCCGGTAGATGTCGTTTGGCGCAACCCCATAACGCAGAGCGGGACAATAGCCAGAACAATGGCAATGCACATCAGCGCCAGTCTCAGCTGTTGCCCGCGTTTTCCGGTAGGCATGGACAGCTTGGGACGAACAGGGTCATCGGTTGATTTGAAACGCTTGTTGTGCGAATCGCCACCGAACAGTCTGAAAATACCGCCCGTTTTCTTTTGTGATAAATGTTTGAGATCCTGCATGGTGTCCCGGAGAAAAAGATATTGTGAAGTATATCGTCAAGCGTCTGGTGATGTCAACGAAGGAGCGGCGGAGAATGCGCCAAGTTCGTCAATTTAAGTCGACCAGAACGAGTTTATGCGATTTATGAAGGCAACCAGAAGCCCGTAGTGGTGGTTATCGAACAGCAATGAAATGCGCGGCAGATCGGCAAGGTCCGGTTCGTCGATCTCTTCCGGGAATGCTTCACAAGACCGGATCCGATCGCCTTCCTTGATAAGCCCTGGAAATTCTCTGGCCAGTGTCGCAATCTGTTCTTCCGAAAGCGGCTTCGATAGACGTATAACCAGCCGGTTTTCAATGAAGCGTAGCGAATGGTAGGCACAATAGAAGGTGTTGATTACCTGAAGCGCCTCCTGCTCGCTCTTGGTGATGGTGAAGAGTGAGAAATCCTCTCCAGAGATGAAGCCTTTCACCAGGAGACTCTCTTTGACAAAATTAAAAAATTGCTCCCAGTACCCATCCTGGTCGTCCATCAGAATCAAAGGTTTGGGAGATGTCTTTCCGGTTTGTATCAGCGTGAATACTTCCATCGCTTCATCCAGCGTGCCAAAACCTCCCGGAAAAACCACTATTGCATCTGACTCTTTAACAAAAGCCACCTTGCGGTTGAAAAAGTATTTGTAAGTCACCAGTCGTGGATTGCGGTACATGACAAGATTCGGCTTCTGCTCGAAAGGAAGCCGGATATTTACGGCAAAGGAGTTCTCGCTTCCGGCTCCCTCGTTTCCGGCCTGCATGATGCCGGGGCCGCCTCCCGTAATAACCATATAGTTGTTTTCTGCCAGGCTGCGACTGAAACGCACGCATTTCAGATACATCTCATCTGTCTCTTCGGTGCGTGCCGAGCCGAAGATGGTAACTTTCTTTCGATGGCGATAGGGGCCGAAAACCTTCGCCGTATAGCGCATTTCGCGCAGTGTGCGGTTGATCAGTTTCAGGTCCGCCAGATAATCGACATCCTGACCGATTTTCAGAGTTGCGAGTATCATTTCTTTAATTACGGCAGGATGGTGGATGCCGCCTGCCTCTTCAACCAGCAGGTTGATAAGCCGGTCAATTGGTTCGTTGCTTCTGGAAAAACTTAATTCCATGATCTATAGCCTTCCGGAAGGTTGTCGAAGTGATGTGACGAGCCGTTTACGATATCACAGCAACTATTGTAAAGCAAACAGCTGATTACTTGCCGAATTCATGGCAGGCGGGTCGAATAAGCTTGAAAGCGGGCGGTATGTTTGCTATAAGCCATGAAATTCATTTTTTGAATTCAAAGAATAAGCGATATTATTGCCGCCGGGCAGGGAGACAGGCATGTCCAATCCAACGCTGGTCATGTACGATGAAGAGTTTCAGGAAGTCAACGAAGTTATCGGTCGTTTGCTTAAAGAGGCCAACGCCAAGGTGATTTTCCTGGTTGATAAAAACGGACAACTCATCTCCGGCGTTGGAGAAACCGAACGCTTTGACACCACCTCGCTAGCTTCCCTGACAGCGGGGAATATTGCCGCCACCGGTGGACTTGCCAAGCTGATCGGCGAGAAAGAGTTTTCAATCCTTTTTCACGAAGGAGAAAAAGACAACCTTCACATTTCCATTGTCGGCGGCAGGGTTATTCTGGTTGTTCTGTTTGACAACCGTTCTTCTCTCGGTCTTGTACGTCTGCGCGTAAAAAAATCATCGGAAGAACTTTCGGCAATTTTTGAAAAATTGATGAAAAAATCGGAAGAGCGAGAAAAACGCGGCTCTTCCGATTTTCCTTTTGCCGAAATCACCGACGACGACATCGATAATCTTTTCAGCTGAAACCAATCAAAAAAACATGACAACTCGCACTGTTTTTTCGCGGTTATGCCGGAACAATTTCTAACTTTTTGATCAATGACGGGGAAAGTCACAGATGTCCTTCATCAATTATGCTTCTCGTGAAATAAATTGTAAAATAGTCTACTATGGCCCCGGGCTCTGCGGTAAAACTACAAATCTTCAATTTGTTTATCAAAAGACCGCTCCGGACGCTAAAGGCAAGATGATAAGCCTTGCAACAGAGACCGAACGAACGCTTTTTTTTGATTTTCTGCCGCTTTCGTTGGGCGAAATACGGGGGTTTAAAACCCGATTTCATCTGTATACGGTTCCGGGTCAGGTCTTTTATGATGCGTCGAGAAAACTGATTTTAAAGGGTGTGGACGGCGTGGTTTTTGTCGCCGATTCGCAGGAAGAACGAATAGATGCGAATATTGAGTCGCTTGAGAATTTGAGAATAAATCTCAAGGAACAGGGCTACGATCTTGATAAACTGCCGTACATCATTCAGTACAACAAAAGGGATTTGCCCGGTGCCATGCCCGTTGATGAGTTGCGCCGCGAACTGAACCCCACGAGTGTTCCTGAATTCGAGGCATGTGCGACAACGGGCGAGGGTGTGTTTGAAACGCTCAAAGCCGTAGCCAAGCTGATTCTGGTTGATCTGAAAAAGGGAAAATAGAGTTGGATACGGAGTTCTCGGGTTTCTGACGTGATCTCTTTGGGCTTGATTTATATTGTGGAGCGTGGTACTTATCACATCCCGCCGTTACTGAAGTTGTCTACACATACGGAGAGATGGCCGAGTAGGTCGAAGGCGCTCGCCTGCTAAGCGAGTATACTGGGAAACCGGTATCGAGGGTTCGAATCCCTCTCTCTCCGCCATTATTTCATCGGATACCGCATTGATTTCTGCTAAAATTGTACACCTGATTGCGATTATATTTTTTTCGGTATTTTTCCTGGCTGCTTGTCAGGAACACGCCGAAAAACCGCATGACAACCTCAAGCCAAGTACCTCTCACCGGGCTGTTCATGAAAAAACGGTTGTTGTCCCGCCGGAGGTCTCTCGCCGCTGGAAGGCTATCAAACTTGCCGTGATCGATAAGACCCGCGGAACGGAAAATATTTATGTCGTTCCGGTCGGTTCACCATTCACAATTCCTTCTACAGCGCTTACTATAACAGTAGAAGCTTTTCTCCCTTCGTTCTCCATGGCGGGAGCAACGATAACAACCTCTTCAAGCGAGTTGCAAAACCCTGCTGCCAAGGTCAGAATCATCGAGAACGGCACAATGGTCTTTCAAGGGTGGCTCTTCTCGAAATTTCCGAATACTCACGCCGTCACACACCCCAAATTCGGATTCAGCCTTATTGGTGCCGTACCGAGATAAACGTCGACTACCTCCCACAGCATGCAACTATATCGGGATACCTTCTCTTGCCAGCTGATCGCACCGTTCATTTTCAACATGTCCGTCATGTCCCCTCACCCATTTCCACTGCACCGAATGTGACGCCGTCAGGGCAAGCAGCAGTTCCCACAAATCCTTGTTGAGGACCGGTTCCTTTTTGCTGTTGCGCCATCCTTTCCGCTGCCATCCTGCAATCCATTCCGTCATTCCCTTGACAAGATACTGGGAGTCGGTTGTTATCAGAACCTGACAGGGGCGGGTTAACTGGCGAAGCGCTTCAATCGCTGCGGTCATCTCCATGCGATTATTGGTTGTTTCTCTGGCACCGCCATTCAACTCTTTCACATGGCCGCCGCAACGCAGGATAGCTCCATACCCCCCCGGTCCCGGATTGCCGCTGCAGGCGCCATCGCAGAAAATCTCCACGAGTTGTCCGTTACTTTCTGCCACAATCAACTCCTTCACCATTCAAAATAGCTGCAATTGCCCGCATGACCCGATCGACGATCATCAAATGGGTTTCTTTGCAATCTTCCAATACGAACAGATCTTCAAAATCCAGTGCAGCACCGAAAACCACCGCAGCGTCTTGCCGAAAGCCGGGAAACTTCCAGCGGTTCAGCCCGATCAAAGCTGTCGGGATGACGGTTGGCCTTGTGTCGTAGATGATTTTACCGACTCCCCGGTTGCCCGGCCCCAGTTTCCCATCCTTGTGCCGGGTACCCTCGGGGAACAGCATGACTTTCTGGTCCAGGAGCAGGTCGTTCAATACTCTGCCTGCCTTTACGTCCCGTTTGCGTTTGACCGGAAAAGCTCCCCATGAAGTGTAAATAAGGCGCAGAAATGTTTTTTCAAACAGTTCCTCTTTGGCCGGAGCCCAGAGCATCTGGAGCGGATTGGATCTGATGACGGACCAGGGGAGAAAGACGGTGTCATAGGCCGATATATGATTCGAAGCTATCAGAACAGGGCCACTGTACGGGATGTTGTCGCTTCCCCTGATAACAAACCTGTTCAGGCATGACGCGTAGAACCCGACGACATATACGGAAAATGTAACCCAGCAGCGTTGCAGAAGATGTGCCTTCACGATACTCCTTTGAGCGGTACGGCTTTATGATTATGCTGCGCTTATAACATACCGGAGCGTATCAGGCAACATTCCGCCGGGTAAGGAAATGCCTTGAATTCAATTATGATGTGGTATAGGTACGATGAGTCGCGGATCGTTAACGGGCGATTGCAACAAATAATGAAATCCGGGATCGTAGCAGCATGCCTGAATTTGCCGTAAGTGAAGAAAAGAATCGTTGGCTGCGACTGAAGATGGCCGAACTGGGGGTGCGGGAAGAAGATCTTGAGGAGAGCTTCGTCCGTTCATCCGGAAAGGGTGGCCAGCATGTCAACAAGACATCAAGCTGCGTTCAACTGAAACATAAACCGACCGGCATTCAGGTTACCTGTATGCGGGAGAGGAGCCAGTCGGTGAATCGGTTTCTGGCTCGCCGCGAGTTACTGGAACGAATCGAAGCCGCTTCCGGGGTGATGACCCCGGAGATGAAACGTGTCGAAAAACTGCGCAAGCAGAAAGACCGGCGCCGGAGGCGGTCTACAACAGACTGAAGAGACGGCCGTCCTCGAGCGGTTATCCACTGAAAACCGGGAACGTCATTAGAATGGAGTGATAATAATGTCAATTATTTTTAAACAAATCGTTACAGCTACAGTCTGTGTGGTTACTCTGTTTTTGTCGCAATCTCAGGCACGGACCCCTGGTTCGACCCCTGACCTTGTTGAAAACGCCTGGAAATCCCGTGCAGAGGTTGCCACTAAGAGACTCGCTACTCCTGGGCTGGACAAATGCGACAAAGCGGTTGAAGTCGCGTTTCAGCATCCCAATGAGGTGACTTCTGGCAAACTGCGCAGCTTTGAACTGCTCATCGAAATAGATAGGCAGGCAATGGTGGCCTCATACTCATACGTGGGGCAGCGACTGGCCTCTTTTGTTCTGATTGCATTGCCGCCGGAATGGCTTGCGGTACAGAAAACAGAAAGCAAGACTCTGAATATTCTTGTCGAGGGATCAAATTGCACATTTGACTTATGTACGAATGACCCATTCATAACAGGATCTTGTGCGGAACGGAAAAAATGAAATAGCGTAATCTGTGAATAATCTTTGAGGACCTGAGGGACGTTCATCTCTTTTTCTATGAGGTTGCAAGCGTCTCTTCTGCCTCGTTAATCATCTGCCCCGGATAATCCGTAAACAATTCCAGCCATTTCGTAATCTCGCGCGTTAGAGCCACTTCCCCGAAATCATTATTTAATAATTACGCCCCAAGTTGCCATGGATGTCATCGGTGGTATAGTAGAAAAACGCTGTAAAAGGGATCGCCTGGGGAAATAAAACTCCCTGATTCAGCCACTTGGAGGAATGCCATGCCTGGAGGAACCATCTGGAAAGGGTCTATCCATTTCGGTGATACGGATGTGCCGGTGAAGCTGCATGCGGCGGTCAAGGAAGAGCGGATTCAGTTCCATCTCCTGCACCGGCCTGATCGCGTAAGATTGCACCAGCAGATGATCTGTGCCTATGAAAAAATACCGGTGCCGCCGGAAGCCCAGAGCAAAGGGTTCGAAGTGGAGGAGGGTAAATATATCATCGTAGATCCGGCGGAGCTGGAACAGACCACACCTGAAAGCAGCCGAATGATCGAGGTCCACGAATTTGTCAAGAGCGCGCAGATCGACCCCATCTACCTTGAGCATGTCTACTACCTGGAGCCGGATTCGGATATCAAGGCACCGGGGTATAACGAACTCGTCGAGGCGTTGCAAAGGATGGGCGTGGCAGGTATCTGTGCCTGGACCATGAGAAAGCGCTCTTATGTCGGAGCGTTGCAGGCAAGTGGCAGGGTTCTGCGCCTGAATACGCTGCGCTATGCCGACGAAGTGGTTTCGACGGCATCCCTCGAACTGCCGGAGATCCCGGTGTCCGAAAAGGAGCTGAAAATCGGGAGCGATCTTATCAACCAGTTGACCGCCCCTTTTGAACCGCGGAAATTCGAAAACGAGCATCAGAAACGGCTGCAACAACTGATCGACAAAAAGGCCCGCGGCGAAAAAGTCGTGCTGCTGCGCCCCAGGCTCCTGCAGCCCACGGCACCGGACAAGCTGCTGGAGGTTCTTGAAGCGAGCCTGAAGAAAGCCGCCTGATACTCATTTTGACTGTACCTTGGAATGAACGGAGGAATGAACATGTGGAGCGGGACGATCAGTTTCAGCCTGGTGGCGATTCCGGTACGGCTGGTCAAGGCGGTCAAGCCTGGCCGGATCTCGTTCCGTACCCTTCACAGCACGGATTACTCTCCGTTGGCGAGAAGGATGTTCTGTCCGAAGCAGGAACAGATAGTCCCACCCGATGAGATTGTCAGGGGATACGAACTCGGGCCGGACAGATACCTGCCGATAACTGACGAGGAATTGGAGTCCGTATCGCCCGAGAGGAGCCGCACGATCGAGATCGTGGAGTTCATCGACATGAAGATGGGACAGAGTATCGAGAAGATGATGGCGGAGTTCGATCCGGGAAAATATGCGGACAAGCGCCGGGAAAAGGTCGTGGACCTGCTGAAGTTGAAGCTGAAGGAACACGCCCCGGTCGAGGCTCCCGCAGTGGAGGAGGAAGAGGGGGAAGGGCCGGCCGATCTGGTCGCGGCGCTGGAGGAAATCATGCGCAACGTTAAGAAAAGCCGGTGAGCCGAAGGGTCGTCGATATCGCCGGAAAGCGAATCGCTCTCTCTAATCTTGACAAGGAGCTCTATCCCTCCTGCGGATTCACCAAGGGCAACGTCCTGGAATACTACGGCAGGATAGCGGAGTTCATGCTGCCTCACCTGAAGGAGCGGGCATTGACCTTGAAGCGCTATCCCGACGGGGTGGAACAGGATTTTTTTTTCGAGAAGCGCTGTCCCCCCCACCATCCGGTCTGGGTGAAAACAGCCGAGGTGTACCACAAGGGCGAGCCGATGACGGTCTGCCTGGTCAACAATACTGAAGCTCTGCTCTGGGCGGCAAACCTCGCCTCGCTTGAACTTCATGTGCCGCTGGCCAGGGCAGCTACCCCGGAGACGCCCGACGCCATGGTCTTCGACCTGGATCCCGGCGAGCCGGCCGATATTCTCGATTGCGCCAGAGTGGCGCTGATACTGCGGGAGCTGCTCTCCCGGCTGGGACTTGCAGGTTACCCGAAAACGTCGGGACAAAAAGGGCTCCATGTCTTTGTCCCCCTGAACTATCGGGAGGCGACCTTTGAGGCCACCAAGCGGTTTTCAAAAGCCGTGGCGCTGGTCATGCAGAAGAATTATCCGGATCTGGTGACCGCCAGGATGGCAAAGGAACAGCGCAGGGGGAAGGTGTTTATCAACTGGTCACAAAATGATGCGTCAAAGACGATGATCTGCGTCTATTCCCTGCGGGCCAGGGAAAAACCGTACGTTTCGTGTCCGCTTGAATGGGATGACCTGGAACGACTGGCAAAGCTTGGCGACCCGGAAAAGTTGCATGTCATTCATTCGGAAGCGGTGAGCAGGGCAGAAAAAAGGGGAGACCTTTTCCGGGAGGTGCTGGTGAAAGTGCAGCGGCTGCCGCATTTATAACAATCTATTTTAACAGGGATGAACAGGATAGACATGATAAAACCAAACCGTTTTCAAGTTAGAGCCAAAGCCTTCATCCTGTTCATCCTGTCTATCCCTGTTAATTTCGTCTTTCAAGTTTTGCAGCGATTGGACATCAACCTTGAGCTTAACTGAATACACAACCAAACGGAAATTTGAGAAAACTCCCGAACCGAAGCCTGGCGCTTGTCATGGAACGCACCGTCTCGCGTTTGTCATACACAAACATGCGGCCCGGGCGCTCCATTACGATCTCAGGCTGGAGATGGGAGGAGTTCTGAAAAGCTGGGCCGTACCGAAGGGGCCTTCGCTGGATCCTTCAATAAAAAGGCTGGCCGTCATGGTTGAAGATCATCCGCTCGACTACAAGGATTTCGAGGGGGTTATCCCGGAGGGGAATTACGGCGCTGGAAGCGTCATTATCTGGGACCGGGGCTTTTATCACCACCCGCTTGCAGGAGATGGACACGACAATGAGCTGCTTCTTTTGAGCGGGTTGCGAAAGGGAGATCTGAAGTTTTTCCTCGAAGGGGAAAAGCTACGGGGCGAATTTGCGCTGGTCAAGACCGGCAAGGACGAGAAATCGTGGCTGCTCCTGAAGAAAAAAGACCGCTATACGACCGCCGGCGACATCCTTGCGGCGAACCGTTCGGTCGTTTCACACAAAACGCTGGAAGAGCTGTTAGAAGAGACCGCGCGGAAATCGTTCCGGCAAAAAAAGGTCCGCCAGATCCGCCTTCACGAAACGATGGAAAGCGACGTGCTGAAGAATGCGCCTGCGGTACCGATGCCGCACGCCGTACAGCCGATGCTCGCAACGGCGGTCAAGGAACCGTTTGACCATCCGGAGTGGCTCTTCGAAGTGAAATGGGACGGGTACCGGGCCGTGGCCGAGATCAGGGACGGCAGCGTTTCGCTCTATTCCCGCAACGGGATCTCGTTCGAGAAGAAGTTTTTCCCCGTTGTGGAGTCGCTGCGGAAATTCGGCTTCGATGCTGTTCTGGATGGTGAAATAGTCGTCGTGGATGACCAGGGGCGTCCCGATTTCGAGCTGCTGCAGAATTACCGGGAATCGGGGAGCGGCCACCTGCTCTACTATGTTTTCGACTTGCTGTACTTCAAGGGGCATGATCTGACCGGCCTTCCTCTGCTTCGCCGGAAAGAACTCCTGAAAAACGTGCTTCCTTCTCTGCCGAAAATACGCTTCAGCGATCATGTCGCAAAAGAAGGGCTCTTATTCTTCCAGGCCGCTGCACAAAAGGGACTGGAAGGGGTAATCGCCAAACATGGCCTGAGCACGTATGAAGCCGGCAAAAGGAGCAAAAATTGGCTGAAGATAAAGTCACGTCTCACTCAGGAGGGGGTTATTGCGGGGTTCACCGAGCCGAAGGGTGGTAGACACCATTTCGGTACCCTCGTGCTGGGCGTTTTCCAGGAGGGCAGACTGGTCTACATAGGTCTCTCGGGAGGCGGTTTCGGGGCAAAAGAGCTGCAGGAAATCCGCGATAAACTGAATCCTCTGATCCGGCAGGAGTGCCCGTTTGAAGTGACGCCGGAAACCGGCGCCAAGACCACCTGGGTTAAGCCGGAGCTGGTCTGCGAAGTCGGTCTGACCGGCTGGACCGGAGAAGGGGTCATGAGGCATCCGGTCTTCCTGCGGCTACGTGAAGACAAGAACGCCGCTGAAGTGGTGTGCGACAACATCAGTGAAGGAGATTCGCCATGAAAATATACGTCGGAACGAGCGGCTATGGTTACAAGGAGTGGAAAGGCATTTTCTATCCGGAGAAAATACAGCCCAAGGATATGCTGCATTTCTATGCCGGGCAGCTCAATACGGTGGAGGTTAACTACACTTTCCATCACATGCCCACGGTCGCCGGCATCACATCATGGGCGGAGGAGGTCCCCGATGACTTTATCTTTGCACTCAAGGCGCCTCAGGTCATGACTCATTTCAAGTTGCTGAAGAACGTGAGCGAGGAGGCCACCTATTTTTTCAAGACCATGTCGCTCCTGGGCGAAAAGACCGGTCCGGCACTGTTCCAGCTTCCCGGCAGCTTTCGCGCCAACCCCGCGGTTCTGGAAGAATTTCTCAAACTGATTCCCAAAAACATACTCTGTGCATTCGAGTTCCGCAGCAAGAGTTGGTTCGGCAAGGACATTCTCGAACTGCTCCGCACGCACGGCTGCGGCCTCTGCATGGCGGATTGGGACGAGCATCCGTTACAGGAAATAATCAGCACGGCGCCTTGGGGATACCTGCGTCTGCGCCGTTCCGATTATACGGATGATGACCTGTCGAACTGGTTGGATCGAATCCTGGAGCAGAAGTGGGAGCGGGCTTTCGTATTTTTCAAGCACGAGGAAGAGGCCAAAGGGCCCGAGCTGGCGCGGCGGTTTCAAGAGCTTGCCGATGCCAGGTAACCAGCGGCACACTGAAAAGCACGGGGCGGCGCTTGACCTGACGTATTTCGCGGTCAGGTCGAGCAGACTGGCTTGGCGTTATTGCGGTGTGACTTGCTCAAAATAACTAATGCTATGCCGCCAAGAATGGCCAAGGATGCCAACACGAAACGTACGGTCAAGGACTCTCCGAGAATAATGATGCCTCCCAGCGCAGCGATGACCGGAACGCTAAGCTGGATGGTCGTAGCGGTGGTTGCTTTCAGCGCCGGCAACACAGAATACCAGATGGCGTAACCCAATCCCGAAGCTATTGCCCCCGATGCTATGGCGTAACGAACGCCAACTATTTCCAGGCTGGCGCTCGAATGAAGCAACGCGCTAAGTAGTACTGCGAAGAGCATCGCACGCAGGAAATTCCCGGCCGTAATCCGGGTGGGATCCCCGGCTCCTTTCCCGCGCAATGAATAGACACCCCATGCAACGCCAGCGATCAACATCAACACAGAGCCAGCGAGCGGTGGCGCGGACAGGCCGGGGAGCAACAGCCCAACCAGGCCTCCAAGCGCGAGCACAAGGCCGAAAAGTTGTTGTTTGTGAAGCCGCTCACCCGCCCAAATGCCATGACCGATCATTGTTGCCTGAACCGCACCAAAGAGTATTAGGGCGCCAGTCGCAGCGGTAAGGCTTATGTACGCGAATGAGAACCCGGCTGCATAAGCAAACAAGGCAAAAGCCGATATCCAGCTACCTCTTCCCGTACTGTTTCGGTGAAAGAAACTCGCGATCGCCCATAGCACCACGGCGCCGGAAACTATTCGAATAGAGGTGAAGCTGGCAGCGTCGATGCTGGTATGCTTGAGCGCGATGCGGCATAGCACTGAATTTCCGGCAAACGCGATCATGGTAAGAAGTGTTAGGAAACAAATTCGAGATGATGACATTTAATTACCTGGAGGTACTATTTGCTGGTCACTTTAGGGCTCAACAACTTGATAATACATGATTTACTACCTTCTTTCCGGTCCCGCGTCAACGTTTAAAGCGGCCAATGACAAGAGAGCTGTTATGCCGTGCGGATGAACGTTGACGCCCACTTTGCCCTCGGTTGACTTTCCGGGAATGTGTTGTAGTAGATTAAGGAATAAGAAAGGGAGACAGCATGAAAACCATGAAAGCAGTGCGCATTCACAGTTACGGCGGTCCCCAAGTTCTGGTCCACGAGGAGGTGCTCCGTCCGCAGCCGGAACAGGGCGAGGTGCTGGTCAGGGTCAAGGCCGCGGCGGTCAACCCGGTGGACTGGAAGATCCGCGAGGGGTATCTGAAGGAGATGCTGCCGCACTCCCTGCCGCTGACCATTGGGTGGGACGTGTCCGGGGTGGTCGAGGAGACCGGCTCCGGCGTAACTCGCTTCAAGATCGGGGACGAGGTCTTCAGCCGCCCGGACCTTCTGAGGAACGGGACCTATGCCGAGTACGTCGTCATCAAAGAGGCAGAGGTGGCATTTAAACCGGAGTCCGTAGACCATCTCCATGCCGCCGCCATTCCCCTCGCGGGGATTACCGCATGGAAGTCGCTCATCGAAGCTGCCGGAGTAGCTCCGGGCCAGAAGGTTCTTATGCATGGGGCCGCAGGAGGGGTCGGAAGCTATGCGGTGCAGTTGGCGAAGTGGCGGGGCGCCCATGTCATCGCTACCGCCTCGATACACAATCACGACTACCTGCATGGGCTGGGGGCCGACGAGGTGGTAGATTACCGGGCACACCGCTTCGAGGAGTCGGTGCATGATGTTGATGCAGTGTTCGACACGATCGGCGGCGAGACCCAGGAACGTTCCTGGCGAGTGCTGAAAAAGGGGGGCATCCTCGTCTCCATCGTCGCCCCTCCGTCCGAAGAAACGGCGGCCGCCCACGGTTTACGCCAGGCATTCGTCTTCATCCAACCTGATGCGGCAGTGCTGGCGCAGCTGGCAATGCTGGTCGATGCGAGAAAGCTCCGCACCTATGTGGAAAAGGTGCTGCCGCTTTACGAGGCGCGACAAGCCCAAGAGTTGAGCCAGGAAGGCCATGTGCGGGGAAAGATCGTGTTGAAGGTCGCATGAACTGCGGAGAGGGTCATTAGTCTGCCAAAAGGAGAAGTGACATGAAAATCAATCGAAACGGGTCAGCAGAATGGCAAGGCGGTATAAAGGACGGCAAGGGAGCTATATCCACGGCGAGTGGCGCATTGAAGGCCTACCCGTACGGCTTCGCCAGCCGCTTCGAGGGGGTGCCCGGCACCAATCCGGAGGAGTTGCTCGCGGCTGCGCACGCCGGCTGCTTCACCATGGCCCTCTCCCTGATCCTGGGTGAGGCAAAGCTTACTTCCGAACGGATGGACACTTCCGCCACGGTCACGCTGGAGCAGGTTGAGAGCGGCTACGCCATTACCGCCGTCCACCTGAAGCTTGAGGCCAGGGTCCCGGGCGCAGATCAGGCGACGCTGGAGAAGCTGGCGGGAATGGCAAAGGCCGGATGCCCAGTTTCCAAACTGTTCAATGCCGAGATCACGCTGGAGGTAACGCTCATTGCCTAGCGCGACCGGTCAAGATTGAAAACACACGGGAGGATACCTGGCCGTACTTTGTTCTTAGTGTGCCTCGCTCCAGTTGTTCCCGTAGCTGATATCCACCTTGAGCGGCACCCTTGCTTCCACGGCACGTCCCATTTCCTCCTCCACAAGCTGCTCCATCTTCAGCAGTTCCTCCTCCGGCACCTCGAACACCAGTTCGTCATGCACCTGCATGATCAGGCGGCTTTGCAGCTGTTCCGCGCGGATACGGGCATCGACCCGGATCATCGCGCATTTGATGATGTCGGCGGCCGAACCCTGGATCGGGTAGTTGATCGCGTTGCGGCGGGCAAAGGCCAGCACGTTGCCGTTACTGCTCTTGATGTCCGGAATCGGGAGGCGACGGTTCAAGATCGTCCTGACGCAGCCGTTTTCCTCTGCTTCCCTGATGCATGAATCGAGAAACGAGATCGCACCGTTGTGCCGTTCCTTGTAGGTATTTATGAAGTCCTCGGCGGTCTTGCGCGCAATGCCGAGTTGCTTGGCCAGGGAGAAGGAACCCTGGCCGTAGATGATGCCGAAATTGATGGTCTTTGCCTGACGGCGCATCTCGGGAGTAACCATCTCGGGGAACAGCCCGAAGACCTCGGCGGCGGTGCGGGTATGAATGTCTTCGTCGTTGGCGAAAGCGTGACAGAAGACGGTGTCACCTGACAGATGTGCCAGCACCCGCAGTTCGATCTGGGAATAGTCGGCCGACAGGATGACATGTCCCGGAGGAGCGATAAAGGCATGGCGGATACGGCGCCCCTCTTCGGTCCGGATCGGGATGTTCTGCAGGTTCGGGTCGGAGGACGAAAGCCGGCCGGTGCTCGTGACGGTCTGATTGTATGAGGTATGCACCCGGCCGGTGCGCGGACTGACGAGGCGCGGGAGGGCATCGGTGTAGGTGGATTTGAGCTTGGCAACCGAGCGGTAATCGAGGATCAGGCGGACGATCTCCTGCTCTTCAGCAAGCGCGGTCAACACCTCGTTGTCGGTTGACCACCCGGTTTTACCCTTGTTCTTCTTGCCGCTCTTCAGCCCCATCCGGTCAAAAAGCACCTCTCCCAGCTGTTTGGGGGAGTTGAGGTTGAACCTCTCGCCCGCCAAAGAATATACCTGCTCCTCTATCGCTCCCATCCGCCTCGCGAAATCGTCGGAGAGGGAGTTCAAAAGTGTGCTGTCCAGAAGCACGCCATGATTTTCCATTTCGGCCAGGATCGGCAGCAGCGGCATATCGACTTCGTGAAACAGTTTGTCGTCACCACCTGCCGCCAGGAGCGGCTCGAATTTCCGGCGCAGCAGCCAGGTGGCATCGGCATCCTCTGCGGCATAGCGCGCCGCGGCCTCCAGCTCTACTTCGGCAAAGTTTAGCTGCCCCTTGCCGCTCCCGGCAACATCACTGAAACTGATCATGCGGTGATTCAGATGCTCCTGTGCCAGGGTATCCAGGCCGTGACCCTGCCGGGCCGGATTGAGCAGATAGGAGGCCAACATGGTGTCAAACCAGACCCCGGCCAGGGTGACGCCGTTGTTGGCCAGCACCTGCATGTCGAACTTGAGGTTCTGGCCGACCTTGCGCAGGGCAGGGTTCTCCAGCAGAGGACGGAGGCGGTCGAGGACGGTGCCATAGGGAAGTTGCCCTTCGACTACGCTCAGGGACCGCTCAGTTATATTCGGGGAGCTATTC
>WNGR01002517.1_pt1 | contig 20106 bp, 23 predicted proteins | sample 5407581 | NCBI WGS metagenome assembly WNGR01 (sample SAMN13153383, study PRJNA577476) | soil metagenome | isolation source: 80 cm soil or saprolite under Garry oak tree replicate 2 | place: USA:California | collected 2016-06-15 | reverse complement strand
GCCTGAGGAAAGCCAGGCAGATCAAGACCGTTCCGGCCTTGTCTGTCTCTGATCCTGTGCCCGACGAAGTTTTGTTACACTTGGGGCTACGAAATTGACAGCCTCCTTCCAAAATTCCTTGGTGACTGGAACTCGTGCTTGATCTTGTGCAAGCCAGACGTTTTTGCCCGACCATACCCGTCTTCCCAACCGCTCTTTGATCCGGTGAACGGTGCGCCCAAGCACAACCTCGACATCGGAGTCTAACCGCTCGAGTTGCCGTATGTCACGTTGCAAAAGAGAGATATGCGCATCGATGTCGAAAACGCGGGGTGGGCGCGGAGAATGGGAATAGTCAGAATTAATATCAAGGTCAAAGATGGAAGATTCGGATGTGCGACCGGAATTCTGGGAAGATGGGGTGGTCGATGGGGTAGGAGGGGATGAAGTGCAAACCGCGCTCGAGCTCTCCGCAAGCGGATCAATTTGGGTGATGGAAGGCGAGAAGTTTGGAGGTGTTGGGGCTGACGCTTCACGCAATATATTGCTATTGGAAGACGAGTCGGCCGATGAGGGAGGTGAGGTCTCCTGCACAACATCGGTCACAAGTGAAAGTGCCTGGCTTGCATCAGACGCTTCCTCCGACTCCGAGACCCCGCCAGCGACACCGCCGCCCTCTGCCGTCCTTTGACCATATCGTGTCAACCTCTTGTAAGTATACCAGTGCAGGTCTTTGCGTTTGCGACGCAGGGTGCGCCTAATCATTCTCAGCGTCCAGTGCATCAGCTCGACATGCTTTTCGCAGTTGCTCAGCCCGAAGACGGAGAGGAACATGCTCCTGTTCACAGCCAAAGGTGGAGGTGAAATTTCGTGGACTGGAAGTGTGCATAGATCGCGCTTGAGGCGGACGTCCTCTTTCCTGTCCTGGCGCATTGCCTGGACGAGATAGTGTCGCGCGAAGACGGCGTGACCCGCCATTGCGGCGTGCTTTATAAGAAATCGAAATGTGGTGGTGTTTGGTGGAGCGAATGGAAGTGGGTGTATAGGTTCTGGACGGGACGGAGGGTTGATGGGATGGTCGTCTTCGTCTTCTTCAAAGAGTGATGTTGGAGACTGGCCAGACCTTGGAATAGGCTGGGAAAGCACCTCGAAAGCCTGCACCATCTTGGATATCCGCCCCGTACGACCCAATATGTCAAGTATCGTGTTCAGTGCAGGAGTGGAGAGGGGTTGCAGTGGGTACAAGGGCGGGTGTAGCGCCTCTGAACTTGCGTCTTTTGGGGCGGTCTGCTGTTCTATGACCTCTAGTGGCAAGCAGTCCGGATACGCTAAGTCAATCCCGTAACTGAACTTGATAAGCTCGTCAAAACCCTTCTCGTCGACAGTCTCACGAAGTATTCGAACGGCAAGGTCTACGTTGACGGATGTAAACGGCACCTTTCTCGTTCGCATGTCCCGGATGAGGTCTCGGGTCATCTTTGTCGTTTCGTCGATCAAGGTTGGGTACTTGACTTTGGAATATGGAAGCGTTAGCCGGTGTGCCAACGCTTGTAGACATAGACTGTATGTTTTCGGCTGTGGCTCTATCCCCGTATACGCCATTTCCTGAAGTATTCTTCGAGAACCGATGTAGTGGCCGGCGGCGGCGAATTGCTCCAAAATGAAGTGATAGTCATCCAATTCGGCACGCCACCCGGCGCTGCGGATGTTTTTCATGACAGTCTGAAGGCGATTCTCGTACGCGTGAGGAGCATGCGGGTAGAACCTTGCGCGATTTTCTCTTGCACTAGCTGCGCGCACGACGCTGGCTGGTGGTACACACTTTCTGAGGACAAGTTGGTGTAGTTCGAGGGGAAGTTTCTCGAGACCCATATAGTTGAGCAGATCGACGTAGTGACCCCAGGGCCGCGAAGGGTTTGAATCTCCCCTTTCGAGACTGCCTAGAAGATCTCGCGTTTTTGCTGCAACCAGCAACTCTGTCGGAGAAGGTTCTGGCGCGGGGGCGGGGGCGTGGGCGTATTCATCGAAAGTAAGGGAGGTGGCGATGACGCGGGAGGCAGATGTGACATTTCGAGGACGCGGCGCGAAAGTAGAGGTGGTCAGCGGTCTGAGTTTGAGGCCATGAACGAAGCGTGCTGACATGGAAGAATCAAAGTCGTAGAAACGACTGCCAATGCCGATCCTTTTTTCGGAACTGACACCGTCACGTGGATGCCGCCTCAAACCCTTTGGCACTGATCGCGCGCACGCAACCACCGTAGCTGCAACCCCAAGGCCTGAAAGGCCAGAACCATTGACTCGGACAAACTAGGAGACGGCGTTCGTTCTTTCATTGACGTCTTTGCTCAGGGTCATCATTTTCTGCATCATTCGAGTCGGGACATGCTCTCCCGCGAGGACTCTGGGTTGCCTTCATATTACCACTGCTGTAAGGGGAATGTGGAAATTGTACTATTTCTGGCTTCTCACCGCGTCCTAGGGGTTAAAGGACAGGAGACCTCGCACAGCTCCACGTGTGATGTCCCACCGCACGGTCACCTGGATCTCTCAATATATTCAACACGCAAGCGCTAGCTGGTGGCTCGGAAGATGACCAAGGTGACCCCGCCGCGCTTGCGAAATTAGGCCACACAACGGCACATATGGTCTTCTGATCGATCGCGTGAGTCCCACTGTCTAGATACCTATTCTGACTCGCCTCCGGGGTCGCTAGTTGACGAATTTCAGGGGACGCTTCCCAATGCTATCCATGTACACACGTGCAGGACCCCTCTTTCATCCCCGCCCATGTCTGGCAGGACGCTCTAGGGATTTGTCATTCACGATCACGACTCGTGCCTCCGACTGGATGGATGTCCTATCATCTCGGCAACTGTGAAACATTTCTACAAATACTCACCCCCCTTTCATTCGTGTTGTGGAGGGGCGGTTCGAGTGCTGAAGCAATCATCTAGTTAGTAGGTCCCCGCCGGGATTGTTTTGCCCATCTCCATGGGATTACGATTGCCGCCAGCCTCCCCTGCGGCGCATTCCGTTTGTGAGAAGTCCGTTCATCACATTGCCTACACTTTGCCTACCTCCTCGGCGATGATGTTCGGGCAGCTAGCTGAAAGTTAAATTGACAGACCATAGAGAGCGTATGTATCGCCTCTATTTACATCTTTTCGGCGACTACCTCGTCAGGCTGCACCCCGCCCATCACCGATCACTCTTAACAGGGATGGCGGAGACAAATCGTATCATCTGCATCTGCAAAACTCGTGTTGAAAGGCCCGGGGTGCCGTGCATCGTAACACCTCTACACGGTCTCCTGTGTCCGATATTGACGCCTCACACTGGCATGGAAGTTTCTTTAAATGCAATGAATTGGCGTTACATGCTTGTGGCCTGCGCTCTCCGAACTTCGAATTGATGAAAACTATTAAGGTTTACGAACTGCTAAAGAATCCGAGAATACAGTGTCCTTGCTTGTGATTGCTCCGTGGTCTTTCCTCGCCGCTAATGACACACAGGCAACACGGTGCGAGAGTCCTACCGAGGGGTGTGGTTTCATAACCGCAGCATCGCTGCGGACGGCCAGCCGCCTCGAATCCCCGACACTCACTTTTTCAGCTCGCCGCCTCACTCACGGACTTGAGCGAACCCAGAATGAACATACAAACCCGGTATCCTGGCGAAGATCCGATGACCTGGGATGACTACCATATTCGACGCACTTTGAAATTTGCCAGCGCACCAGATTGTACGTGTCGGGGTTCACCTGATCCTGGCTTGAAAAAAAAGGCAGATAAAAGCTACGTTGCTGTCCACGCTGTTTGATCATCAACAATTCATTTCATTATGATCGCCAACAATGACCAACGGATGCATTGTGGTTGTTGTATTTTTTTTTTCCCGCGGAGATGCTTGTTTTGTTCCCAACATTATTATATCTTCGTGATCACCATGATCCTAATTAAGGTCTGGTTCGCTCCACATGAATGCCATCTGTCACAAAAGTGCGGGAGTCTGATAATATCCGTCAGAGGCCTGTTTGTACACGACACACCAAATCGTGTATTTGGAAGAGGCCGATTCCCGACTGGGCACCTGGGAGACCATCAGCCCCGATTATGAAGACCAAGCCGAGGAGGAGCTCCCGACGGCACGTACTAAGAGTACAGTAATAGCCTCGTAAGTACCCTCCGAAGGCGATAAGAAGCTGGGGTTCTCCGAGCAGTGGCGCACATCTAAAGATCTCGGATGATAAGTAGGTCGAAGGGAATTACCGCCGAGTCAAGCCAACCGGGCGCAATTTAATTTCCCAAACACGCTGCCGTTTCCCAGGAGGGTCCTGGAGAAAGTGTTACCCAGAGAGGCAAGTTCTGTCCATGAGGGTTCTGATGGTTATCCGAGTAAAGCACGCAATGTCTTTACGTTACAAGAGGGGCGCGCCGACAAAATAAAAAACGCTCTAGCCCCATCTGAAGCGCAATAGTCTTTTGCTATCGAACTGGCAAAACTAGCGCGAAGACAGCATGGCGACTGTCCGTCAGCTCTCACGCGTCAGCATATGCCGTGACAAAGGGCGCCACGACGTGGAACCCAAGGAATGGCTTCGGCGGATGAACGGTCTGTTCTCCGCGGCGGAACTACAGTGAAGGTCCATACAAAACAGCATGAGAAAACAGATACGAGTATTCACATATTCATATGCAGTTTTCGTGATCCTGAAGAAGCTGCACGCGGTGCGACGAATCGGCAAACTGCGCGAGGACGGCCCAGCTACAAACGGCGGCGGAGATTCGGGGGTTGGGGTAACTGGTTTTGACACTGCCTACAAACTATTGCCCCCCGTCCCCTCATTGATCTGGGTAACCGCATCAGTGTTGCGAAACTCAAACATTCCAGTAATGATATCCTTGACATATAATTTAACAACTGTGGGTATAGCAGCATTATTGATGTTCGTTCGACAATCTCGTAATGGCATCAGACCGTCCGTACGGCAAACGCAATACAAATACATATCAACGAATCCTGCCGCAAAGTTATTAAATTGACTGCGGTCATCCACACAAAACTTACTGTCACCAGCACCTCTTGTACAACCGCATCTGAGTCCTCCCAGTGGCAAGCCATATCGGCTCTGGACAAAGTAGGTGAAGTAACTGTGATTTAGTCACGTGATTTAAACGTACCGACCACCTTGACCAGCATTCTCGTTAACTTGGGTCAATACAATATATTTGCTTGGTAATAGAGATCAGAAAGAAGAGTCGGACAGGGCTGATTTGGATGAGAGCTACTCACAACCCTCTCGGCTCGATTTCTGTATGGTTTTCAGCCGAAAGTTCTCGGAATAGCTGGGATCGGAACACATGCGCACCTAGCATCCTTTCCTTGACGCGATCTCCAATCTCTTTCACCAATGCCCGCCCTCTCTCCCTCTCTTTGAAATCTGCCCAAGCAACATTCTGCAGCGCTGAAGAAAGGAGCTTTTTGATGTATGGCTTCAATTGATCCGAGTCGAATTTAGGGCGAGGCGAGGTAGCGCCGGAGCGGGGACTGACAGGTGAGCGGATACCGGGGAACCCTGAGCTTGCCATGATAAATGAAGTATGACCGAATCGAGTCCGATAGACGAAACCACGCTCAGGCTCACAACGTGGTCGAGTAGGACACGAAGTAAGTTAGTCGTGTTGGTGGCGAAGTGAGCGCGTCTGTTGTGTTCTGTTTGGTTCTACAGTAACGCGCGATACACGCGCACTCTCAGAAAACTGCATCGTAACCACCAAACGAGTTGACTCGGTTTCCCCACATTCGCTGCTGTCCCGAAGCAGCATGTCTGCCATTGCATTTCCGGGGCAGTCCTCTTCGTCGTCACAGCACGATGCTCTATATCGACTATCATTTGAATCCGCCGCGTCCGCTAATGGATTCCAGATGAACCCTTTATCCGCTCATCCCCCACGAACGCCTCAGACTTCACTGAACGCTTCAAGTTCGATGCCTTTCGGTTCGCATACCGATGCAAATAAGGAGGACGATATAGAGGAGCATGCCACTGATCCCGGTGGGGAATTGGACGATGATGACGAGGATGCCCAGGAGAAGAGTCCCGCTAAGAACCAGATTCAGACCCAAGACGTTTGGCGTGAGTTGCTCAAGACTAGCGGCGGGAGGGATAAGGCCCTTGTACTCCATTTTACCTCTCCAGCCGCTACCCCAACCGATTGACTTTGGCACTGACCGTTTACAGAAATTAATACAGTATTCTATGAATGTCTACCTGTTTTTCCACCGTGCCGTCTCGCGACGTATGCCCGTTCAAGGAACTTTGAAGAGAGCGTTCGAAGCAGAGTTGTTGCGTCGCCTGGGATCTACTACCTCTGGCCTCTCAATGGCGCGGTGCGTGCCAACTCTTTGTATATCTATCTGAGTATTTACACCTGATACAGGAAATGCCTTATCATGTTCAATTGGTTGACGCCCTTGACGTCTATTCTTGCCGAACATTCTGCCTCTCCGGCGTATGGGGCTGAGGGTACAAAGGCCTCTCCATTACCACGGAAGCCTCTACTCCACACATTTTTGCATGCGTCGCCTCCCATATTACTCGAGCTCGTCCAGTCTGTTGCAGATGACGTTTACACGTGGTCTAGACTGGGATTGCTGGGGAAGCGAACAGGGGAGCGTGCGGGACGCTTTGCTGACTGCTGTTGGTTTGCAAGCACGCTGGTTGACTTGGTGGAAAACAACGTGGAACACAGCATGATTATCAACTCACAGCGTGCCGGTGAGTTTTGTAGTTTTCGCCTCATAGTGAAACCATTCAATGGTAACCCAAACAGTCGAATCTCGTCTTTATGCGGAGTCAATGGCAGGAGCCACGGCGAAATCAGCTCCGCGAAACACCAAGATTGATGATAGAGAACTGAAATTGTTACGACGACAGGGCTATTGGCTCCAGGTCCAGCGTACGAAACTACTCATGGACCTGATATTCGTATGTAAGTAACGTGATTTCTGGGGTGAACCTTCCGTTGGTTGAGGCACAAATACCCCAATTTAGCCTACGAGGTGTTCAAGTGGCAGCGAGGTAGAGAAGCAGTGAGAGCGCTCACGGGCTTGGCCTCGGCACTTCTCAGGTACTCATTACGCACTCAACTTCTGCCGCACGTTTCTGACAGGCCCCCCTCATTTAGCTCGTCTAAGCTGTACGATCGTCATCGGAACTCGCTCATCAAGGCGAAGGCATTGAGCTTCTGATTCGTCGTACCTTCATCTTGCTTCACATATGTAGACTCGGTTCCTTACTAGGTTCTAATCGATACCATTTGAATTTGAGCCTAACTACTACTGCATCGTGCCTGTGTGCTGACCTATAAGGCTAACGCTTTTGTTCTGACTTGTGGTGGTTCTAAACACCCCGCAAAAGCCAGAGACATGTATTAGACCGAGACCACGCGTACAACCTCTGATTTATTATCATTATCCTTGCCACAGTCGCCCAAACCAGCCCCTGGAGTTTGTGGCATGCATAACAGCGTCTGTAGCGGCGGGAGTGGGAGATGTATTTCTCCTCTCAAGTACTAGGGCATCAATCTCCCGTTCAAGTTCCTGGACGCGTGCGCGTGCCTCGTCAAGGTATTTTTCATGAGCCAAATACGTCTGTAAGAGCTGTAGACCCTGCATAGCAATTCCCCACGGAGTAAAAAGTCCGAACCCGAGGGTAGTCACAACGAGGATGGAGCCGACATACCATGTAAACGGCGGACCCTAGTAGGGCCACTGGTACCATAGCCGGTATAAGGTCGGAGTAAAACTGGGCATGACGGCTGGGTCCATGGCTACCGCTGTCGCCGCCGCGGTGCACGAAACGGCGGGTCGACAGCTGGGATGATCTCCTACGAGTCGCAAGACCTCGCCAGTGCGAGATCCTGGGAACGGACATGAAAGGATCGTAAACGTGTCCGATGCGATTGAGCGTTGTGTGGGAGGGTGTCCGAGTCGGGGTGGGTCCGGTGTTCGACCCACGCGGGAGCAGCCACGTGTCAGAGCGAGCGAGAGTGGTGGGTGCTGTGCTGACAACCGGATCGGGTCATTAATGCGCAGCAAGCGCATAGTAGACTTTAGCCCATGCTGATCTCCCCCCGTACGACGTCCCAGGGTTGCTAGCAGAACATTCGACCAGGGTTATTTCAACGGGACCACTCAAAGACGACCCTCCAAAAATTTAGACACTGTACAGACCCCACTCGATCTCCATCACTGTAGTCGGTTCCTTACCTGCTGCGCAGCGGCTTGACACATCGCATACCCACGATTCATTCCTTTATCGGCATTTCATCAGCACAGTAGCAAGCTGCGGACGCCTCTTCACCCATTCACTTGCAATGGCCTCCGCCTCAGCATCTCGGCTGCACCGCCAGCAGGACGGACCCCACTCTCCTCTGCAGCAACTTCCTCGGAGTATACCTGTCACCTCAACCCTTTCCTCGCATCGTAGGTCTCCTTCGCTTTCTAGGTACCCTAAGTTCGAAGATAGCTCGGTTGACGAGAAGTCTCGCGTCGCCCGTGTGTCACCCTTAAAAACGGAGGCTAGTGCATCGCCAGCTTCTGCCCCCGAGTCTCTGTTTGCCCGTCAGCAGCACCCATCATCGCGCCCATCGTCGGCGACATCTCTTCGACACTTGACGTCCCACCAGAACAATTCTTCGCCTGACTTACCGCTATCCCCGATTCCGAATACCACCGCGTCTTCTCAATTCGCTCTGCCGTTGCCCTCGTTACATTCGGACTACATTCATCCCCCGCGCAAGATTAGGCTCTGGTCTATCATCAAGCCGTGGATACCTGTGCTTGCGTATCTGTCGACCTCACTGGGATTCTTGGTTGCATTAGCGTTCTGGAAAGCGCAAGTCTTTCAAGGTGCGTTTTTTCAATTGTAATAATTACAGTAATCCCCACCTTAATGGCTATCTCCGTTTCGCTCCTTCGGACGCAATTGGCAACACCGTCGTGCTTACGTCTATCTGTCTCCGTCCGCAGGTTTGGACAACCTGTCCAGCTGGCTCAAGGCCGACAAGACTTTTGGCTATGGCGTTCTCTTTTTCCTCATCTTCATAACTACATTCCGTAAGTAATATTCCGTCCATCCATCCGAAATGAAATGAACACCGAATGAATGTGTATTATTCGTAGCTCCCCTACCACTCTATTCCACTCTCATTGTCTTATCTGGCTACACGTTCGGCGCCTGGGCAGGCGCCGTCCTTTCATATTGGGCCGCTCTCACCGGTGCATTCGTCGTATTCATGCTCTCACGTTACCTTTTTCGCGAGTTGATCACGCGCTGGCTCTCAAACGCAACTTCTGTCAAACGAGTGGTTCGCGCTATCGAGAAGCGACCACAGTTACTTTTCCTGATCCGCTTAGCTCCATATCCTTACAACGTCATGAACTGTCTCCTCGGTGCATCTCCGACTCTTACGTTGCGTACATACCTCCTATGCACCGCTCTGTCACTTTTCAAGGTCATCATCCACACGACCCTGGGTTCTTCCATTCACTCCTTTGCTCGGTATCATGTACAGCCCCCTCAGGACGCCATCACCGATGGAGAGCCTGGCCCCTCTCAATCGGATGGGGACGCGGGTCCAGAAGAAGAGAATCCCGTTGCCCTCTACGTCAAGGTTGCCGGCATTGTTCTAGCCATCGGCGTCTTCATCTACATATCGGTGGTGGCGCGCAAAGCCATCAACGACGAGCTCAGTGGAGACGACGGCGAGGAAATGCCGGCGCACACCGACGAGGAGGCGTTGTCGTTCTTGTCGCCAGCTGGCATGGCGCGTCAGTCAGCAGAGGACGACGACGACGACCAAGACCAAGACGGGAGATTGGGGGGAGGAGGAGATCCGATGTCGGAGGCGCCGTTTCGCGCGCCTGTCCCACCGAGTTCCGCCGCGCCGCGGCGGCCGTTCCTCGCACGCGGCCATCCCCCAACCCCCAACCCCGGAGCGACCCGGATTGGCGGGGATGGCGCGATACGGGACGTACGACGGCAACCTGAGGAGGAAAGGTGATGTCCTGCATTGAGCACAGCAGCAGGCGCTTGCTCGTTTCTTTATTCGTGAACTTCCTTCGATATACTGCTAGCCCGACGGGGCTCGCGTGGATACTTCTTTTTCGTTCGTTTTTAATTGCTTGTCTCTCCCGTATAAAGTTATTCTGGACCTGTACTTACATCTGCACGTGTGTGTAGACATGTACTCAACTAACTATGATAGCCCCGAAGAAAGAAAAAGAAAAAAGAGACGGCCACAGAATTCCGTTGGCACGGAAGTTCTTTTTGACGGACGCCATAGGATATAAAGTATAGTGTAGTAATTATACATGAGCCCATACATTTTGTTTTCCCTTTACAGTAAAGAAAAGAGAGGGATGTGACTGGGAAGCCAGGAGTATTATGCAATGGGCACCTAGTGCCCCATCTCTCCGTGCTAACCAATTTTGGGTGTTCGGTACCCACATGGTGGGAACACATGGCGCTGCATTTTTCTCTGGGCGGTTGCAATTTCCTTTGCGCGCAAACGCACATTGCAACAACCAACAACTACAGTCAGAGTGCGTTTAAGCGGCGCACCACGCCAAGAAAAAAAAAAAAACTTTGGCTCGTACCATGTCGCCACACCCTGGCAACAGCCTCTGTGTGTGTGTGAGTGTGGGATTCTCGGTTCAAAAAAGGGCGGTGCAGATAGAACGCCGCAATATGACCCATGGGTACCGTATCCAACCAACGCGGGTTGGTCCATCAGCCAAAAGCGGTAATGTCGTGCCAGGTGGGCGGAAGGGGGGCGGGCGGGGTGTTATTTTTAATTCAATGGTTTAACGGCACTATCCGAACAAAGATAGAGGTGTGCGAGGGGGGGAGAGAGAGGGGTCCAGGGAGGGTGGAGGAGGGGGGAAAAAGGAGGGAATCGGGGGAGGGACCCAGATCACACAATACAGTAGTTTACCGGGCACCCCAGAAGGGCGGAGAGGGGGTTTCGCTTTTCCCAAACGGAAAAAAAAACAACGGACATAGATGGCAGGTCGGTTGTGTGTGAGATGAGCGGCTAAGGGAAGTTTTACATGCATACACGCTCGTTGCGTGCACACGCGTGCACATAATATGCTCTAAATGTAAAAAAAAAGCAAGTAGGAAGGAAAGGGGTTCGTTTGTATTGTTATTGGTACCATATGCGTGTGTCATGCGTGTGTGCTACCCCTACAATCGGGGAGAGGGACCCGAAAGAAAAAGGTGGCGCTGGAAAAAAAAAACGTATAGCGTATAACTTAGTAGTATAGAGTTTTTGCAGTGATTTTGTGAGTGGTACGTTGTGTTGGGTGGTGGTTGTGTGATGTGGAAAAAAACAGGACAAAGTTTAAAAAAAATACTAAATAAAATTCAATGTTCCAAAGTGTCGAGTTAGACCTGCTCGTTTCGGGATACCCGTCGGCGACAGTTGCGTGTGCGCTGGAGAGCCCGCGCGCGCGGGGCGTCCGCTTTCGGGCATGAGAGGACCGATCAGACGTTCTGTTTGAACTTTCTGCCGCGGAGGTCCGGCGCCTTTATCTACCCGGAGAGTGCGCGGGACCAATCAGAGGCTTATCTGATGATGATGGGGGCTATTTTTTTTCTAACAAAACAAACATGCAACAATTGTTTGCGTCCTCCGTGAATGCGCCGAGTATTCGGTTCTCGGGAAATGCCATGCTAGAGACCCCAGAAACATTTCGATCATCGTCGCGCGATCGGCACCGCGGCCAGAAAGTCAGAGCGCAGCTGACAGGGCTGACAGACAGACTCGCCGATTAGGCCGATTAGGATCCGTAAAGTTGCGACTTGTTACCAGTCCCGCGAGACGGAACCTTCCGCCTAAATGGCTCATCCGATCGACGATGAACGTTCTGACTGAAATTGTATTGCCCTACGAGAGTAGAGTCCGTGGACGAGAAAAGCAAACAAAACGGGCTATGAAGGAGAGGTTCTGGTATACGGCATCTTCAAGGTATAGAGCGCGGAGTGCCTTGGTCCGCGGGGCATTCGAGAAAGGCTACAGCAAACAAAAACGTGATGGAGACAAAGGAGTAGCGTGCAAGAAATCATATCAAAGCATGAGACGGCGAGATTTAATATAATAGGTCTTCGACACAAAAATGACTGTGACAAGTGAAAGAAGGTATCAGTTATGTGGCACGTCAAACAGACCCTGTTTCTGCGCCGTAAACGTTTTCGGCCTTGCCGTTGTATTGTGTAACTGTTCATTCATCGCGACATAACCAAGATCGGGCGAGACTGGTCGTTCAGAACTAGAGGTCAGCAAAATGAGCGCGTCAGATAGGGGGTCAACACGGAATAAGGAAACATGCATGGATGGGGAGGGGGGTAACAGGGGGTCGACCGAGTACAGGGCTCACTTACATCGATGAACGGTTGGATCCTCGAAGTTGTCCGTCACCGGCGGGGTGTGCGCCTGTGAGGACGACGTTTGAGAGGCTGCCGAAAGTGAACTTGCAGATGTCGAAGGTCGCACTGACCGACTATTCCAATCATCCATCGTCTGATCCAACGGTGCACCGGCACCACCAGCCCCAACACTGCCCAAAGGTCCAGCCGAGTAGGCAAACTCAGGGTGATTTGATCCATAGTGATTGTAAGTCTCGACCGTGGGCAGTTGGATCATGCTACGCGAGCGATGCAGCCCGTGATCCTCCCCATTTCCGGGTTGCGGCGATGACGATGGCCTATTGTCCAAGTGCTGCTCATACGGAGCTGGATACGGATTAACGGCTTGACTATGCCGTCGCTGACGACGCACGCTCAGAGTCGAGTGAGCGTAGCTAGACTTGGACGAGGGAGGACGAGACGAAGTTGGAGTGATCGGACGGTGGTGGCCAGAATTTGGGCGAGAATAATCATTTGAATAGTGATGATTGTCATCATAAGGAAGGGACGACATCGAAGACACAGAGTAGCCAGTAGCCGGTCGACTGTCGGGAGAGAGTGAAGATGCGCTGTGTTGCATTGAAACGGAGGAAAGAGAGGACGGGTACGAGGTGTTTATAGTTGGGCGAGTAGGAGGGTACGTGGAGCCATTCGAAGGAGGGTTCAAGAGAGACGTCAAGCTACCAGAATGACTCGAGCTACTGCCACTACTAATAGGAGAGAAAGACCAATTGCTTTGTTCTGGATAAGAATACGTGGTGGACGAGGAAACCATCACGTCGCGATTAGAAGAATAATGGAGAGAGTTGAAATTGCCGTGATCATCTGCTGGAGAGACGGGATGCAAGGCGTGCGAGGAGGTATAGACGCCGCCACCATGGGACAGAGGAGGATCCGATGGAACCGTAAGCGGGGGCAGAGGACGAGGGTAGGTGTTTCCCCATTGACCGGTGGTTCCAGGTTGTGGGAGAGGTTGATAGGAACCAGGGGCTGAAAAGCCGCGAGCACGCCCGCCTTTTGGTGAAGATGTTAGACCCAAGGAGGAGGGGATAGTCAGGGGAACAGCACCAAGGCCAGAAGCTGAGCGTGGAGAGGGGATAACGGGGTTCTGCTCAGCATCGGGACGTTTTCTTGGTTTGGGAAGGCGCGGTGGGACTCTTCGCTTGAAATTAGCGACCACTTCGGGGGGAGAGTGGCGATTAAGAGTCGGATGAGCTAAGTTTACGGATTCATTCATTTCGCGTGTTGAGTAACGCATGGCACAGCCGAGGTCCAAAAGAGTGACTCACACCAGGTAGACGCGTCGGGGTCATCGATGGCGGGGTCGACGTTGCGAAGATTGACCTTGCGCATGAAACCATAAATCTAAACGAGGTTGGAAATGAGGACTAAGAACAAGAAGATGAGAACTCGCTGACGTTTAGTTGCCGAGAGAAGCTCGCGAATCTCGATTGACGATAGATACTTGGGAGGACGTGAAGTGCGAGTTGTTCTGGTCTTTCAACGATGATGTGTTCACCAGCTGGATCCCAACGAATCATATGATGGTTTTCGGGGCGCTCAAGAAGACTGTTGATGTTTTAGAGACGAGAAAAGACAAAGAAAGGTGCATTTACGCGTAAAGTTTTGTCAAAAATGTGGCTTGGGGTTTGGTGTCTGTTTTGGACAGGTTGTTCTGTTGCTGCTGTTGCTGCTGCTGTTGTTGCTGCTGCTGCTGCTGTTGGGACTGCTGCGGCTGCTGATTTTGCTGCGGCTGTGGCGAGTGCGCGGCCGAATCTGATTTTGGTGGCGAATTGTGATTGGGGGTGGCATCGGGGGAGGATTGAGAGGAAGAAATAAGACGAGGAGGGTAGACGACGGTCGGGGAGGAGAGATGATACTGGTGGTGAGGTTGGGAGTCCTGGGGACGATGGTGGTAAGAGGACTGAGGTGGATAGGAATTTGTTGCAGACTGATTGGGATAAAGGTCGGCCATGGGCTGGTCGAACTGAGCAGGACGTAGGGACGGAATGGTTGCGAAGAGAAGTCGTCGTTCGAAGGTGGAGTGACGGGGAAAGAGCCGCGCGGGGAGAGGGGAATGTTATACCGGGAGACGAGGTAGAGGCAGATCCAGCTTAGGGTGGGTGACGCGGAGGCTAAATATAATAATATGGACAGGCATGATGCCGACCGACGGTGGAGAAGGGTGTGAGTCCCGGACCCACGTAAACGGTCCCCCTTCGAGGGGGCACCCCGTGATCCTCACCTCGGCGCCGAGGTCCTCTTCCTCTTTTCTTTTCGGCAACTCTCGTCCAAACTCGCCTCACCACGCTCAATCCCTCCACCGGCCCGTCCCATTGTCCAGAAACGACTGATCGAAACCGCACAAACTTCTCCCCCAAATCCATCTCAAGATCTACAGATCCAAGATCCAAGATCCAAAGATCCCCCGTTATCAGCCTTTCCTTTCCCACACACACTTTTCCTCTCCCGTCGAACCGCCAGCCCGGCTTCAAAATCTCTCACCTACCCTACCATGACCCACATACCCACATCACCCGCACCCGAACCCGAACCCGCACCCGTACCAGCACTCACCCGCACCCGCACCCGCACTCACACCTGACACGCCCTCTTGCACATCCCCTAACACTATTTCATATGTTTTTTCTTCCACTTACTTTCTCACGCCCCCCACACGATTCATCTACCCGGGGTCTCATACACGTCGCACTTGCAAATTCGCTCACGCTTGGGGCTCCTCCTGACCTGACTCAGCGAGTGCTCTCGACGTGACGCAATTCCTCCCCGTCCAGATTCCGATCCCTACTTCCTTTTTACTTGCCCCATACTCGACTCGATCTGTCGCTTCTTCTCCCGTTCCCCCTTTTGCTTCCTCGTTAACTTGGTGGTATCAAAAGGCGAACTTGGCGCCGGTCAGATACATTCCAGAATAAACATTTTATTGTGTATTGTAAATGACAATCCAAATAGTCATATCATTGGTCGGGGCATGCGATGAGGTATCAAAAAGTTATTGTAAATGCGCGGGTCAAATGATAAAGATGAATGAATGCAATGAACAGGATATGGGGTAACCAACGTTATTTACGAGGGCAGCAAGAATGAGTGTGAGCGGGTTCGGATAGGATGCAGTGGGGATTGGGAGAAAGTGTGCGAGGGAAAAGGAGAAAGGAGTGGGGGGCTGAATATAAACTGCTTCCAAAAAAGACTTCAAGTTTCCAGGAATCTCCAGGATAGTTGGATGCAGGATGCGGGTCCTGTCCACTGCCCTCGGTCCTGAACGATGAACGGGTGTTGTGGTCATTCAGACTAGGTCCAGCCTAGCTATCACCGTCGTGGTGTAAAGTAATGCTTGAAAAGGCGCCAAACAGGTCCCCATCCGAACTGGGCTCCAAGCCGTCAGGAGTACCTGGTGTCGACGGGACAGCAGTGTTTTGTTGATTCTCGAGATGGAGTGACGTGGATTCCTCCATTCGGCGGAAGTTCACGGTGTCCGCCCCGTTTGAAGAGGCGGGGACGATCTAAACAAACCGCGAAGGTCAGCCACGGATCAGCGATTCACCTAGGTGATGAGGCAGTGCCGGGAAAAGAAACGAAAATGGGCCATATGGCCATGCGCAACGGCCAGGGCCAGACTCAACCACACAGTGGGAGCAGATCGGTATCCAACCGTCGCTAACCGAACTATGCCAAGAACATGACTCACTGGTGGTTCCGTATTCCTCAACAATCCCCAATTGATCTTGCTGAACCACTTGTGTTGTTTCACTTCGCTCGCACCAGTCTTGCTCCCAAGACGGGTGTTTTCTTCCTTATCTAACAACCGTGATATGATGTCTTTACCCGCACTGTGGAATTGACGCGCGCATTCATGAAGTAGTTTCTCCATATGACCAAAGCAATGCACTTACGGGGACATCTTCGGTAACTCCCTGAAGTGGACTGGGAGACCGATGATGTTGTTGAAGGTGTCCGTGCGCTCCCGCCCTTTGAAGGGCGTTGTGGCGTACTACTCGGAACGTATGAGACCACCTTAATTGACATAGACCCGACACGCTTACGATCATCTCGTAAATGAGAATTCCCAATGTCCACCAGTCTACGGCAGAGGTGTGGCCAGAGTTTCGGATGACCTCAGGAGCGATATATTCTGAGTCCGGACGAATGAGAAAGGTGCGATCAGATGGACCAAGGTTTGAAAATTGGATCATGACTAACCTTCGGTTCCCACAAACGAATTTGTCCGGAAATTAGCCGTGCACGATTTCGTATCCACCAGAGGAAGCTTATTGATCATACGTGAGGATCCGCATGGTAGCAGAGGAAAGAAGCGGCACATGCTCACCCCATTCAGTTCAGACTGATGTATCGCCGCCGGTCTCCCACCAGTGACACCTGAATGCTTCGCGAGGTCAAAATCGGAAAGCATGATGTGTCCAGAGTGATGCAACAAAATATCTAGGTGAAGGGAAACGATTAGCTATGATGTCCATACATGCATCCGAGAGGAACATACTTTCTGGCTTGAGATCGCGATAGATGAAACCCATGAGGTGTAAATACTCCAACGCAGCTACCACTTCGGCTGCATAAAACCGGGCAGCATCTTCTGGCAAGCATTTCCCTGGCCGGCTTTGAAGCGCCCTAAAAAACTCGCCGCCCATGCAGTACTCCATGCAATGGTACAGATAGTCATCCGATTGAAAGGAATGATGTAGGGTCACGATGAATGGATGATTGGCGGTGGCCAAAATCTCCTGTTCGGTCAAAGCACGCTTGATCTTTTTTCGTTGAATCATCTCCTTCTTGGACAGTACTATGCGCAGATAGTCTCAATAGGAATTGCAAGCCCGAGAGGGTTGGGCCTACCTTTCATGGCAAAGAGCTTCCCTGTCTTCTTCTCTCGCACAAGGAAGACTTTTCCAACATCCCCCCTGCCAAGTAACTTGATCTTCTGGAAGCTAGACGGACTTACTTCGACCTTATTGGAAAGTAGAAAGTGAGATACGCATTTTGACAATATAGACAGAAACGCCACTTACGGATTTGACCTTAATCGAGTTGCTCGAGTATGTACGACGGAAAGCGACTTTATCCGGTCGACGAGAAGATGGATCATTTTCAGCAACCTTGGGTAAAGCTGGACCGCCAAGAGTACGCGAAGCACGATTCGAGGATGACGCCGAGGAAACCGTCTCGATAGAGCTTGCCCCGTCCCCGGATGTAGGGATAGAAATTGGAACACCATTTCCAGGGGCCGATGCTGGGATAATCGCTGCTGGGGCCAGAAGTCCGTTTTTGGTTGCGATGGTCGACTGTCGCGAGCCAAGATTGAAGAGGCCCTTCGCATTAGGCGCCGATGCGACACGCCTGATAAAGCGAGACGCCGTAGCGCCAACAGACCGAGGGGGGCGGGAGCGAGTAGCAGACGAAGGAGGGGTCGGATCAGGGAAGAAGTTATGAGACACTGTGACGGCGGCGGTTGTGGGAGGACCACGCCGCCCACGAGTGACCGACAGTTGCTTTTCTGACTTTGACTTAGAGTTGTGCTTCGCGTCAAAAGACGCGTCTGGGGAGGGTGATACTAGTACGGAAGGTGCAGGGTGGTCTGGCGGGGTCGCAGGAATTTTTTCATTATTCGAGTCGGATGAGTTATTGGAAGAATTAGAAGAATCGCGCTGGGATGGAGTGACAAACGAGGTAGGGGTCGAGGCGGGGGTCAGTAGCAAGTTAGGAGTTGGCGGAATTGGGGACGGCAGGTCGGTGTCGAGGGTCAAAGACGGACTGTCGCCATTGGTGGGCGACTTCCTGGAAGACAGGCCTCCAATGCGAAACATTGACTTCCATGGGCTTGTTGGGGTAGATGAACCGCTGCGTGGTGCTCGTAAATTGTCTGTTGACCTCGAATGCGAAAAAACACCACGAGTCTGTAGCGTTGATGTGGGCATGAGAGATATGTATGAAGGGGATGTGCGGGAGTTGGGGGGGAGAGGGGAGAAGCAGAATGGTGAGCGGGCAGGTCGACTAAGCGGTGAAGTTAGCAAGAGGCCCACCATAATTGGAAAGTTATCACTCGGCCTCACCCTAAAATCGCAGATTACATAATAACCCCCCTGTTCAATGCTGCCACTGGCAGCGATCAGGTGATTTCAACTTTCTCGCCTCGGCGCGGCTACCCGCCGACAATCACCGTCAACAGCTTCTGCTATTCAAATCGGTGAGACACCCCCTAAACGTCCCGTGTGTGCAAATACTGTCTCTTGTCCGTTCAAGACGGCTCACCAGGGCCACTCTCTCCTCTATTTGGACAACGGTGGGTCAGGTGACCTTAGCCCAAAGGAGAAAGACACATATTTCATTTTGAACTATCGTCGGCGTCACCGGCATGAACGGCAAGGCGCTTGTTAGCGCAAATCATTCGGGGTTCGCGTCGACCTGGTGTTTGCACAACCTCCCACGGGACTCGATGGGGCATACGGTTGCAGTAAGGGTGGCGAGCATATCAGCTAATGAGTCGTAGACAGTGCATGCTTTCGGCACGAATAAGGGTTTGTACGTCCCGAAGTCTACGGACAATGACGTTGAGAATTACAGGCTGAGAGGGCTCATTATCGGGCCTGACGCGTGAGCCTGAGCCAGCTCAGCAGTTCCCCACAAACGTGACGCGGATGTCGGAGCTACGATATATTCTCGACAGAAAGAACAGAAAGAAAGAAAAGATAAGTATGGCTTACGGATGAATCTTTCCCTCCGGACTTCACCCATCGAAATCCAGGAGATCGTGGACGTGAGCGTCTTCTGTCCGTACTAATACTCCTTCCCCTTTCCCATGAGATAGACCCGACCTCTCTCCAAACTTGAGCAGCACGATGCGTTCCAGAGATTGGCCTCCTTCAGAATCAAGCCCATTACTTTCATCCCCCCGCGATCTTGGCGCAAACGATGAGCTCGAAAACCCTTCTCCAACCCCGCCGGACCCATTAGTCATTCGCGTATCAAGGGCGGATTTCCTCTGGATTCTTGTGGGATTATGGAGTCCTGTGTTCTTAGGTGCACTAGATGGTAAGGACAATGGCAGCACCCTTCAGCTGTTGGTGAACGATGTCCAGGGACGATTGTGGCCACTCTTATGACGCCTATCGGCAACTACTTTAATAAATCTAATCAAGCCTCTTACATCGGTACTTCCTATCTGCTTTCGGTGTGTTGTTTCACACCTCTGTATGGTACGTACATTCGCTATTGATTCGCATCTATCAGAACTCGGACATTCTATGACGATATAGGCCGACTGTCGGATATCATGGGTCGACGCGGCGCTATGTTATTGGGCTTGACACTCTTCGGTTGGTCGCACACGTGAACCGTGTAATTCGAGCAGTGCTAACGTTTTTACCGAACCAATAGGTGCAGGTACCATATGCTGTGGGATTGCCCCCTCGATGGAAGCACTGATCGCAGCCAGAGCAGTGGCGGGCATGGGTGGCGGAGGGTCCGTTCCAACTGCACGGCATGCTTCCCCGAGAGCTGACTCTCTGGTTCTCTCCTTTTAGGATCATGACAGGTGATCATATCATTTAACCGAGTTTGTAACCTGTCACCGACAAACGGCCCACCGTGCAGTGTCGAGCGTGACTCTTACAGATCTAATC
>WNGR01006767.1_pt1 | contig 20110 bp, 17 predicted proteins | sample 5407581 | NCBI WGS metagenome assembly WNGR01 (sample SAMN13153383, study PRJNA577476) | soil metagenome | isolation source: 80 cm soil or saprolite under Garry oak tree replicate 2 | place: USA:California | collected 2016-06-15 | reverse complement strand
AGGACTTCGCCCGCGCCCTGGCGCGGGCCAGCGATCCCGCCGCGGCGGACCCGCCGTATCTGTTCCTGGCCTGGCAGGCCAACACCGCCGGGGCCCGCCACTGCCGCGCGAATACCCTAAACGGGCTGCTCACCCAGCTCGCCGCCGCGCTGCAGGTCACCGACGCCACCGGGGCGGTGGTGGACTTCCAGCGGACCCACCGGATGCGCCACACCAAGGCCACCGACCTGCTGAACGCGGGCGTGCCGATCCACGTCGTGCAGCGCTATATGGGGCATGTCTCACCGGAAATGGCCATGTACTATGCCAAGACCCTCGCCGAGGCCCACGAGGCCGAGTTCCTGCGGTTCGCCAAGCTCCGCCGCGACGGCCGGCCGCTGGAGATGGATCCCGCCGATGTCTACGAGCTGGTGCAGCTGGACCGCCACACCGACCCGATCTTGCCCAACGGGGTGTGCCTGCTGCCGCCGCCCAAGCGCTGCGACCGCGGGAACGCCTGCCTGACCTGCGATCATTTCGCCACCGATGCCCGCCACCTGGAAGAACTGCGTGCCCAGCTGGCCGCCACCGAGGAACTCATCCAGGCCCGTCAGGCTCAGCACCGCCAGCGCACCGGAACCGAGATGGGACCAGATCACGTCTGGCTTGCCGAACGCGCCAGGGAACTGTCCTCACTGCGGGCGATCATCGCCGCACTGGAAGCCGGGCCGTGCGGCGGCGCGGTCCGCGGCGCGGGAGTCCCGGCCCGGCCCGGCCAGCCGGTGCCCGTCACGATCGGCAAGAAGCCGGAGGATCACGGGCATGCCAGCTGAGCAAGACAGGATTGCCACGCTGCGCCAGGCCGCAGCCGCCAAACGCGACGCCGCTATTGCCCGCGCCGAAGCCGGGATCCGCGCGCTGGCCAAGACCGGCCAGCCCATCACGTTCCGCGCGGTCGCCACGGCCGGCGGCGTGTCGGTGGATTTCCTCTACCGCCACCCCGAGTTGCGTGCCCGCATCGAACGGCTCCGCGGCCACAAGCCCGCACCCACCGGACACCCTCCGGGTGAACCCGGCGACCACGCCTCCAGCGTGGTCGCCACCCTGACGGCCAGGCTGACCGAGCTGCGCCGCGAACTCGCCGAAACCAAGGCCCAGCTCGCAGCCGCTCACGGCGAGCTGCTCGCGCTGCGCAGGCACCCCGCCAACGCCGTCCCCGGCGATGGATGCCGCCCGCCGTCCTCAACGACGCCTCGTTAAAGACGCGTCATCAACGACGTGACCAGGCCTTTCACGCCTCATATGAAAGGGCAGATCAGCGAGGCTGAGCTCCATTTCATCCGGGCCCGGCTGCGCGGCGGGATCTTGTCCAAGGCCCGCCGCGGGGAGCTGATCACCCCGCTGCCGGTCGGGCTGGCCTACGACGCCGCCGGGCACGTCAGCCTCGACCCCGACACCGCCGTCCGGGGCGCCGTCGCGCACCTGTTCGCCACCTTCGAGGCGGCCGGGTCAGCGACCGCGTGCGTGAAGGCGTTCAATACCGCGGGCCTGTCCTTCCCCTGGCGGCACCGGGCGGGACCCCGCAAGGGCGAGCTCGACTGGAAGCCGCTGGCCCACCACGTCGTGCTGCGGATCCTGCACAACCCCCGCTACGCCGGCGCGTTCACCTTCGGGCGGCACCGCGACATCAAGCTGCCTGGCGGGAAGTGGTCCCGCACCGCGCTGCCCCGCCGGGAATGGATCTCCTTCCTCCCCGGCGCGCACCCCGGATACATCACCCTGGACCAGTACGACGCCAACCGCGCCCGGCTCACGTCCAACGCCGCCGCGCACGGCCGGGACCGGGCCGCCGGGCCGCCCCGCGAAGGCCACCAGCGCCGCGACCAGCAGGTCCCCACCTATGTGTGCCAGCGTGACGGCATCTCCCACGCCCGCCGGATCTGCCAGGCCGTCCCCGGCGCCGGACTCGACCAGCGGATCGGGCAGCTGCTCCTCGGCACCCTCACCCCGCTCACCGCCGAAGCCGCCCTCACCGTCCAAGCCGAACTCCAGCACCACGCCGACGAGGCCGACGCGCTGCGCGCCGCCCACGTCGAGCGCGCCCGCTACCACGCCGCAGCCGCAGGCGGGCCGGGTGGTGCTGATCGGCATTGCCCGGGAGAAGGCCGTGGCCTGGCGGTCGTGGAAGGCCAAGGGCCAACAGCACGCCGGGCACCCGCACATGGAGTGGGGGCGGCAGATGGTGTTCGTCAATCACTTCTACTTTTACCTGTGGGATCCCGAATGGGGCGGGGCGTTCTGGAAGACCAACGCCTATGCCCCATTCCCGGTCTGGATCTGGCTCAACGGCCATGAGTGGGCCAAGCGGCAGCTCGTCAAGGCCGGTACCGGGTTCACTGCACTGGACAACGGGTTTGCTTCCTGCGAGGACCCGGTCCTGTTGCAGCAGGTTTGTGACCGGCTCGGCCCCGGAGCGGTCACCGCGTTCTTCTGGCGCTGGTTCCACCGGCTGCCCTCGCCATTCACCCAGGACGACCTGCGCGCCGGGTATGTGTACGAGCTCGCGTTCCGCCAGTTCGAGGTCTCCGATACCCGGGTCTTTGACCGTCCCGCGGCCGGGCGGGCGTTTTTCGAAGGCCTCATCCGCGACCACCTCGACCTGGGCCGCCCAGACCAGGTGTCGCTGGTGTTCGGCCGCAAGGTGCGGCTGGCTGGGCCAGCACCCACACCCGGAACCTTCCGCACCAAGGTGATAACCCGCGGCGTCGACCCGCAGATCGTCTGCTACTACAAATCCAGCCGGCTCAAGCAATACCTCACTTCAAGGAGCACCGGGCCCTGCGCACCGAGCTGGTGATCGCCGACACCCGCGACTTCGGTGCCGGGCGGCGGCTGACCTATGAGAACTGGAACGCCCTGCGCGATGCTGGCGAGCACGCCAGCCAGCGTCTGTGCGACGCTGAAGCCGCCGACGCCCTGCCCGCTCCCGATGTGGTCACCCTCAACCAGGTGACCCGGCCCTCCACCACCAGCGAGGGCCTCCACGCCCCAGCCCTGCGGTTCGGGGACGCCCGCGTGATGGCCCTGATGGCCGCCGCCACCGGGTTCTGCCACCTCATCGCCGGGTTCGACAACCGCGGGCTCGTGCAGCGCATGCGCGTCCTGCTCGACGACGGCTACTCCAGCCGGAACGCCACCTACGACCTCCGGCGGCTGCGACGCAAACACATCATCACCCGCATCCCCGGCACCCACCGCTACCACCTCACCCCGCCCGGCCGCGCCGTTGCTGTCCTGTTCACCAAGGCCTACGGCCGCATCCTCGGCCCTGGCCTGGCCGCCCTCGACCCCCGCCTACCCCACGACCTGGCTAAACGCAGCCCACTCGCCGTCGCGTGGAAGGACCTCACCAAAGAGCTGGACCGCTTCATCAGTCACGGGCTGGCCGCCGCATGACAGCGCAAACTTGATCTGTCTGAAAACTTCGGGCCGACCAAGCGAGGCTACGCCGATTCGGAGACTTCGCTCCGAATCGGTGGCCCCTTCGGGGCAGCACAACATCGCGATCCGCCATAGCCGACCGCCGTCACCCGAGCGGTAGACATCATCCGCTGGCCGCGCCCTTTGGTCCCGGCTGGGGACGAGGCATCTGCGAGGCCACCGTCTTGATCCGCTCGCCGTATTCGTGCTGGTTGCAGCGCCGGGTGTGGGCACCCTATAGTCCGCAGCGGACCAGGCATCTGCGCCCGCTGCCCGGCACTTCTAGTCTGCACGGCGCCGATGCCGTCCACACCCACATCGACAACGTTTTGTCGATCGGGACGCCCCAAGCGCCTAGCGGCGGGTCACCCGGCTCGGTCTGTAGCCGCGCGAGACGACGCCGACCCTGAGCCAGCCATGCCGCGCTTCAGCTCCCTGTGGTTGTGAGCGGCGGTGCGTCGAGGCCGCAGTGGAGGCACTCTTCGGCCGCGGGCGCGCCGGCGGGCCGGGGGACCTGGGCGGGGTTGGTGATCGTGAACGCGGCGAGCAGCCCGGCGGCGGCGCACATCGCGCCGGAGATGAGCGCCGCGGTGCGGAATCCGGCGGCCAGCGCGTCCGGGTGCAGGTACGCCGTGCCGGTGATGCCTGCGAGTGCGGGCAGGACGGCGACGGCTAGCAGGCCGCCGAACCGGGCCACATCGTTGTTGACCGCCGAGGCGACGCCCGAGTGTGCCGCGGGGGCTGCGCTCATCGCGGTGGCGGTGAGCGGCGCGACGGTGATCGCCAGCCCGAGCCCGAACACGACGACCGCTGGCAGTACGTAGACCACATAGCTGGACCCGGACGTGGCCAGGGTGAGCATGGCCAGGCCCGCGCCGACCACGGCCGGGCCGACGCTCAGCTGCAGTCGCGGCCCGATCCTGGCGGCGAGCTGCCCGGAGCGGGCCGACAGCGCAAACATGATCACGGTCAGCGGCACAAACGCCAGGCCGGAGGCCAGCGGGGAATAGCCGGACACGATCTGCAGCACCACCGGCAGCAGGAAGGTCGCGCCGGTCAGCGCGGCGTACACGATGAACGTCACCGCGTTGGTCGCGGCGAACTGCCGCTCGGCGAACAGCGACAGCGGCAGCATCGCCGCCGCCGCCCGGCGCTCCCGGGCCAGGAAGGCGGCCAGTCCCACGATGCCGATGGCCGTCATGGCGAGCACGGCGGGCGACGACCAGCCCAGCGCCGGGGCCTCGATGAACGCGAACGTGATGCCGGTCAGGAACACGACCGCGGCTGCCGCGCCGGCGTAGTCGATCTTGCCGGTGGCGGTTGCGTCGCGCGACTCGGGGACGTGCCGCGCGCCTAGGCCGACCACCGCCACCGCGAGGGGGACGTTGATGAAAAAGATCCACCGCCAGGACGCGGCCGAGATCAGGTAGCCGCCGACGAGGGGCCCGGCGGCGACAGCCACCCCGCCCAGCCCTGACCATGCCCCGATCGCCCGGGCCCGGTCTTCGGGCACGAACGACGCCTCCAGGATCGCCAGGCTGCCCGGCGTCAGCAGCGCCGCGCCGACACCCTGCATCAGCCGGGTGACGATGAGGAACTGCGCGGTGGGGGCGAGCCCGCACGCCGCCGAGGCCAGCGCGAAACACACGATGCCGATCAGGTACACCTTCCGCCGGCCGAACCGGTCGCCGAACGACCCGCCGATCAGCAAGAACGCGGCGAGCGTCAGGGTGTAGCCGGTCATCACCCACTGCAAGGCGGCAATACCGGTATGAAAATCGCGGCCGATGACCGGCAGCGCGATGTTGACCACCGTCGCGTCCAGCGCGGCGATCCCCGAGCCGAGCACGGTAACCGCCAGCACCCACCGCCCCGGTGCCGAGGAATAAGAGAGAGCGGGAGCATCTGCGGTGGTCATATCGCCCGCCGCCTCCGGTCGTGGTGATGAGTGTGCGCAGGTTGGGACATTCTAAGTGCCGCCATGCCGGGTGATCAGGTCATAGCGAGAGCCTCCGGTGACGGATCGCCGGTGGCCGCCACGATGCGCTGCGGCGTTCCCGGCAGGCTCAGGTGCTCGGCCAGCCACGGCCCGGTTGCACTGCCCGGGTCACGCGCGACGTCTTCTGGCGTCCCTGCCGCGAGGATGTGCCCGCCGTCTGGGCCGCCGCCCGGTCCCATGTCGATGAGGTGGTCGGCGGCGGCGAGCAGGTCCAGGTCGTGGTCGATGACGATGATCGTGGCCCCGGCGTCCAGCAGCCGGTCGAACACGCCAGCTAGGGTTGCCACGCCGAGTGGGTGCAGGCCGGTGGATGGCTCGTCGAAGACGTACAGCGTCCCCTGCTGGCTGGTGCGCAACCGGGAGGCGATCCGCAGCCGCTGCGATTCGCCGCCGGACAAGCACGGCGTGGGCTCGCCAAGCCGCAGGTAACCCAGGCCGACCTCGCTGACGGGCCGCAGCGCCGCGGCGACCGGGACCCGGGCAGCGAACCGCTCCAGGCGTCGTGCACGCTGAGGCCGAGCACGTCGGCTACGGTCAGGCCGTCGATCTGGACGGCCAGGGTGGCGTCGTTGAAGCGGGCGCCGTGGCAGGCGGGGCAGCCGACGGCGATGTCGGGCAGGTACTGCACGTCGAGGTCGATGTGGCCCAGCCCGCGGCAGGTCGGGCACTGGCCCTCGCGGGTGTTGAACGAGAAGTGCCCCGGTTTCCACCGCCGCCGCCGGGCGTAGGCGGACTCGGCGAACATGCGGCGGATCTGGTCGAACGCCCCGGAGTAGGTCGCGGGCGTCGATCGTGCGTTCTGGCCGATCGGCGAGGCGTCGACCTGGACGACCTGGCGGATGCCGCCGAGGTCCAGGCGGCGGACGTGCCCGGGCGGCGCCGACCCGCTGAGCAGCGCCCGCGCGGCCGGGATGAGGCTGTCCAGGACCAGGGCGGTCTTCCCGGCTCCGGACGGGCCGGCCAGCGCGGTCAGCTGGTGCATGGGGAACGTGGCGGTGAGGTGGTGCAGGTTGTACAGGTCGCTGATCTCGATGGCGATCTGCCCGCCGGGACCATGCCGCGCCGGCCGGGGCGGCACGGCTGCGGCGCCTGCCAGAAATGGGCCCATGACCGAGCGCGGGTCGGTTTCCAGCTGGCCGGGAGTGCCCTGGGCGATCACCGTTCCGCCGCTGGCGCCGGCCCGGGGCCCGAGTTCGATGACCCAGTCCGCCGAACGGATGAACTCACGCTCGTGCTCTACGACGACCACCGTATTGCCGTTCCCGGCCAGGGCGGCGATCTTTTTCCGCAGCCCGGCGACGTTGCTGGGGTGCAGGCCGACCGATGGTTCGTCCAGCACGTAGAGCATGCCCGTGGTGCTGGCGCGTACCGTCGAGGTGAGCTCGATCCGCTGCCGTTCTCCCGTCGACAGCGAGGCGCCGGCCCGGTCGAGGGTCAGGTAGCCGAGGCCGACGTCGAGCAGCGGCGTGAGCGTCCCGTTCAGCTCGGCGAGCAACCTGCTGGTCATCCGGCCGAGTTCGGCTGGTAGCGCGGTGGGCAGGCCGGCGGCGAACTCGCGCAGCTCGCCCAGGCCGAGCGCGCTGATCTCGGCGATGTTCCGGCCGCCGAGCCGCGAGGTCAGCGCCTGCGGGCGCAGCCGGGTGCCGTGGCAGACCGAGCAGACTCTGGTGATGAGGAACCGCTGTACCAGGCGGCGGGTGCGCTCGTTGTCGCTCCGCAGGGAGCGTTCCACCGCGGCGACGGCGTTGTCGTAGTTGACCGACAGTTGCACGGTCCGCCCGTTGCGGCCCGAGTGCAGCGTGACCTGCTGCCGAACCGGTTCACCGTGCAGCACGATGTCGCGCTCGCGGGCGGTCAGCGACCGGTACGGGACGTCGAGCCGGATCCCGAGCTGTCCTGCGGCGTACATCGACAGCCGCCGGCCTCCGGAGTTCCACGGCAGCACCGCGCCCTGCTCGATCGTCTTGCCGGGGTCGGGGACCAGCGTGCTCACGTCGACCTCCGACCGCACGCCCAGGCCCTGGCAGGCCGGGCACGCGCCGTAGGAGTTGAAGGCGAAGGATTCGGCGCTGGGGTCCTCGACTTGCGCGCCGCACACCGGGCAGACGATCTGTTCGGCCTGCGTGGCGATCGACGGCGCGACGCGGTGGCCGTTCGGGCACAGGTGCGAGCCGAGCCGCGACATCATCAGGCGCAGTACGTTGAGCACCTCCGACATGGTGCCGACCGTGCTGCGCGGCCCCGGTACCGGTGGCCGCTGCCGCAGCGCGAGCGCGGGCGGCAGGTGGTCGATCCGGTCCACATCCGGCCGTTTGGCCTGGGTCAGCCGCCGGCGGCTGTAGGTGCTCAGGCTCTCCAGGAACCGCTGCATGCCCTCGGCGTACAGCGTGCCCATGGCCAGCGACGTCTTGCCGGATCCGGACACACCGACCACCGCGACCGTCCGCCACAGCGGCACATCGACGTCGATGTCCCGCAGGTTGTTGTGCCGGGCACCCCGCACGCCGATGACCGTCGGCAGGGTGCCCGGCAGGGAGATCTCACCGGCAGGCATGGCGGGCACGTTGCGTCAGGGGTTGACCGGTCTTCCGAGCCCGCGGTCGAGGCCCAGCGACTGCATGATCTGGAACGTCGTGGTCATGGTGAACACCTCGATGTCCGCGGCGGCCAGCACGCGGGTGTACTTGGCGATGATGGGCGCGGCCGCGCGTTCGGTGACGGTGTCCAGGTGGGCCTTGACCCCGGCCCAGAAGTTCTCCCCGGCCGCCGCGTAGAAGGGGATCGGGTCGACCGCGGCCAGCGATTCCCTGGCGCTGGCTTCGATGTCGGCGATGTACTGCTGGTGCACGGTGACGTCGTCGCGGGTGGCGAGCCGGCCGAGGTGCCCGCTGATGAGGTGGGTCCACGGGTAGTCCAGCGCGGTGGCCGGGGCGCCCATGTACCCGGCCACGTCCTCGGTGAGGTTGACGTTGTAGATGGGCACCCAGTCGGCGTTGACGACGTCGATGAGCATCAGGGTGTCGTGGCCGGGGAAGTGGATGTAGATGTTGTCCGGCGAGTGGTTGGGGCCGTGCCAGGCCAGCTCGGCGCGCTCACCGCCCACCTCAAGGGTGTAGGTGTCGGTGAAGGTCACCTCCGGGACCGGCCGGGTCGGGTCGTTGTCCCGCGCCAGCAGCCGCTTGGTCTCTTCGTGCCCGATGCGGACCACGTCCCCGCCGAACAGCGAGGCCGCGCCGGCATGGTCGGCGTGATGATGGGAGTAGACCAGGTGGGTGACGGCGTTGGGCACGCCGTTGGCGGCGGCGATCTCGTCCACCGCCAGGCGCAGGTTGGGGCCGATGCTCGGGGGCGCGTCGAACACCACGACGCCGTCCCGGGTGGCCAGGAACGCCGAGTTGTAGACGCCGTCGGTGACCCAGTACAGGTTCCGCTCGACGCGCCCGACGTAGTACCGCTGGTCGTTGAGGGCCGGGCCGAGCGCGGACCGCGGGATGGGCGCGTAGCTGGGCAGGTCCGCGGCGCTACCGGCACCGGAGGCTGGTGATGTCACGGTATCTCCCTGGAATCTCGGGGCACGTCCCCTGGCGGCCGTGCGAGCCTTCGCGACAAGGCCAGGATCACCAGCAGCCGGGTGATCGGCCATCACCGGATCATGGTGATTTCGCCATGACCAATGCGTACCCTGGCTTGGTGCCGAGAGGGCACGGCGCAGGCAAAGGCGGGCCTTTGACCGTGGATCGAACTACTCCCCGGCTAATCAACCGGGGTGATCTTCTCGCTGCTCTTGATCGCGCGGCGGCGAGCAAGGTGACGATCATCTCGGCTCCGGCCGGCAGCGGGAAGACGTCTCTGCTGCGTGCGTGGGCCGGCCGCCCTGGCCAACCGCACCGGCTCGCTGTCATGCAGGTGCAACGCGACCAGCGCGACGCCCAGCAGTTCTGGCTTGCCCTGCTCGGCGCGGTCCGGCAGGCATGCGCCTCCGCCGGCCCCGCGGAGCCGCCGGCGGCGACACCCGACTTCAACGGGCCGGCGATGGTTGGCCGGGTGCTATCGGAGCTGGCCGGCCAGCGTGGCCCCTTCATCCTTGTCATCGACGATCTCCACGAGCTGAACTGCCCGGATGCGTTCGCCCAGCTCACCCGGTTGCTGACGAATCTTCCCGACGGCGTACATGCGGTACTGGCCACCCGCCGTGATCTGCCGCTGCGCCTGCATCAGCTGCGCCTCGCGGGCGAACTGGCCGAGATCCGCGCGGCGGACCTGCGGTTCAGCGAGCGGGAAACGCGCGAACTCCTCGAGGCCTCGGGGATCGCGCTGTCCGGGGCCGGAGCGACGCTGCTGCACCAGCGGACCGAAGGGTGGGCGGCAGGCTTGCGGCTCGCCGCGATCTCATTGGCCGATCACCCCGCCCCGGAGCGTTTCGTCGCAGAGTTCTCCGGGAGCGACCGCACGGTTGCCGAGTATCTGATCGCCGAGATGCTGGAGCGCCAGCCCGACGACGTCAAGGACCTGCTGCTGCGCACCTCCCTGCTCGATCGCGTCAACGGCGAGCTGGCCGATCTGCTGACCGGCCGGTCTGGCTCGGAACGGATCCTGCTGGAACTCGAAGACGCGAACGCGTTCGTCGTGTCGCTCGACCCCCAGCGCACGTGGTTTCGCTACCACCACCTGTTCGCGGATCTGCTGCGGCTGGAGCTGCGCCGGGCCATGCCCGAGGAGGTGCCGGAGCTGCACCGGCGGGCCGCCGAGTGGTTCACCCAGCATGGCCAGGTTGTCGACGCCATACGGCACACCCAGGCGGCAGGCGGCTGGTCCGGCGCAGCCCGGCTGCTCGCCGACCAGTCGTTCAGCTTGACGCTCGACGGGCAGGCGCAGACCATCCAGGCGCTGCTGCAGGCCTTCCCGCCAGGCGCGGATGACGACGAGCTGGCCCTGGTGCGCGCGGGAGTTGACCTTGTCCAGGGACGCTTGGACGAGGCGGCTGCACACCTGGCGGTTGCCGAGTCGTACGTCGATGCGGCGCCGCCAGATCGTCAGCGCCGCCTCCGGGTGGCGATCGCGGCGCTGAAGCTGTCGCTGGCGAGGCGGCGCGGCCGCTGGGCCGGCGTCATCGAACAGGTCAGGTTCCTCACATCGCCGGTGACTGGCCAGTCCGACGAGGACATCGCGCTGGGCAGCGACCTGCGGGCGGTGGCGCTGATGAATCTGGGGACGGTCGAGGCGTGGTCCCTGGGACCAGAAGACGCTGAGCGCCACCTCCGGGAGGGCGCCGATCTGGCACGGAACATCGGCCGGCCCTACCTCGAAGTCAGCTGCCTCGCACAGCTCGGTTTCGCGTCGAAGATCCGCCCGTTCGCCACTGCCCGGCGCCACTGCCAGGTGGCGATAGCGCTCGCCGAGCGATACGGGTGGGGGACAGAGCCCATCGTGGTGACCAGCCGGCGGCGAACCAGGCCGCCGAACGCGCCCTGGCTCTCGCCGAGGCTGACCGGCTGGTCCTGCCGTTCGCGATCACGGGCTCCGCGGAACTACTCGAGGCGCTGCCACGGCATGAGACGGCGCATGCCGCGCTCCTCGCCGACATCCAAGACGTCATGCGCGGCTCATCCCTGATGGTCAAGGGCCGTCCCGCAACGCCGCTGGCGGAAGAGCTAAGCTCGACCGAGCTCAGGGTGCTGCGATATCTCCCGACGAACCTGTCACGGCCCGAGATCGCCAGGGAACTGTCCGTCTCGGTGAACACGGTCAACACACACGTCCGCAACATCTACGCCAAGCTCCAGGCGCGTGATCGCTCCTCGGCGGTGCAGCGCGCGCGAGAGCTGCGGCTGCTGTCGTCGGGCCCTGCGCGTTAAGGCTGCGCTCACCTGATCCTGGTGATGAGGGTTCACCTACCCGCGCCCGACCATGGCGTCATGGGCCCAGCACCCGTCCTGTACGCGATCCGGATCCACGGCCACCTGGGCGCGACGGTGCTGTCCGCGTTCCCCGCGCTGGTGCCGCGGTGGCGCGGCGGCGATACCGTGCTCACGGGCCTGCTGGACCGGTCGGCACTCTACGGCGTACTGGCCGAGGTCGAGGCGCTCGGGCTCGACCTCGTCGAGATCCGCCAGCTCAGACCGCAGGGCAGATCACCAGAATCAGGTGACAGCCGCTCACCTTGATGGCCGTTAACTTCGGCTGCAGTAATCCTGTTACGAGAAGGTGCAGCCCCATGACCAGTGCGCCAGTCCGGGACCCGCTCTCAGACCATCTCATCACTCCGGAGAACGCAGCCTTCCTGCTCATCGACTACCAGCCCTCAGAGCTGGCGGGGGTCCACTCGATGGATCGCGACCTCCTGCTTAAGAACGCGGTCTCGACGGTCAGGACCATCAAGGCCTTCGGGGTCCCGGTCGTGCACTCGACCATCAACGTCGGCACCGGCCGGGGCCGGCCCACGCTCCCCGAACTCGCCGAACTGCTCAACGACGACAAGCCGCTCGACCGGACCACGACCAACTCTTGGGAGGACATCGAATTCCTCCAGGCCGTCCACGCCACCGGCCGCCGCAAGCTCATCGTCTGCGCCCTGTGGACCGAAATCTGCATGGCATTTACCGCGCTCGACGCACTGCGCGAAGGGTACGAGGTCTACCCCGTCGTTGACGCGATCGGCGGCACCTCGTCCGAGGCCCACCGCGCTGGCCTTGACCGTGTGACGCAAGCCGGCGCGCAGCCGATCAGCTGGGTCTCGCTCGCGGTCGAGCTGCAGCGCGACTGGGCCCGCCAGGACACCGTTGAAGCCGTCATCGAGATCGTCCTCACGGACCGGCTCTTGAAGGAGCAATAGTGCGGCCTGTGCAGGGGCAATAGCGCCACCTGGCAGAGAAAGAAGTGGTGAACCCCATGTCCGATGCCGCCTCCATCGACGGCCCGCGCTGGGCTTCACCACCGTGGACCGGCAGTGAGTGGTCACCGCCTTCACGCTGGCGTTCGGCAGCCTGCTGCTGGTCGGCGGCCGGCGGCGCGCTGACCGAGTACCTGTCCTGGCGCTGGACGCTGTATGTGAACCTGATCTTCGCCGGGGTGGCGTTCACCGGCGGAGCGCTGCTGCTGCAACGGCAGCCGTCCCCGGTGAAGCCCAGGCTCGATGTCCCAGGCGCCGTCCTGGTCTCCGGCGCGGTGTTCTGCCTGGTCTATGGCTTCTCCAACGCGGCCACGCACCACTGGGCCACGCCGTCCACCTACGGGTTCCTGGCCGTCGGCGCTGTCGATGGTCATCGGCACGGCCGGGCTGTTCGGGATCTTCTTGTTCCTGACCTATTACCTGCAGCAGACGCTGGGCTACTCGCCACTCGTCACCGGCGTGGTGTTCCTGCCGATGAGCGTCGGCCTCATTGTCGCGGCCAATCTGTCCACGATCGCGCTCATGCCCAGATTCGGCCCCAAACCGCTGGTCGCGTTCGGGATGCTGGCCGCCTCGGGCGGGACGGCCTGGCTGGCTCACCTGGGCCCGCACACCGGCTATGCTACGGGCGTGCTCGGCCCGATCATCCTGGCCGGAACCGGCGTGGGCATGGTGATCGCACCGGCGATCAACGCCGACACGTTCGGCGTGGCCCCCCAGGACGCGGGCGTCGCCTCCGCGACCGTCACCGTCGGCCAGATGCTCGGCGGCTCGGTCGGCACCTCGCTGCTGAACACCATCTTCGCGAGCGCCATCGCGTCCTACATCGCCCTGCATCTCGCCGCGGCCCGGCTGATTGGCCGCCAGGCCCTGACCGGGCTGGCGCTGGCACACGGCTATGACACCGCGTTCTGGTGGACCGCCGGCATCTTCGCCGCCGGCGCAGTCGTCGCCGGAGCCCTGTTCCGCCCCGGGCCGCTGGGCCAGAAGCGCCCGCCGCCCGCGGCAGACGACGCGGTGACGACGGCGCAAGCCGAAGCGGGACAGGAGCGGGCTCTGTGAGCGATGATTCCGGCCGCGCCGCGTGGCTGCGGCAGGCGCGCTCCCACCTGCGCAACGCCGACCCCGTGCTCGCCCGGCTCATCGACGAGCGGCCGGATTTCGACCCCCGGGCGTGGCTGGCCCAGTTGCCGCCGATGGACCTGTACGGGGCGCTGCTGTTCCAGGTCACCGGCCAGCAGCTTTCCGTCGCGGCGACCCGCAGCACGCTGGCCCGCATCCAGGCCCTGTTCGGCGGTCATCTTCCCTCGCCCACCGAGCTGCTTGGTGCGGATCCCAGCACCCTCCGCACGGCCGGGCTGTCCTGGCGGAAGATCGGCACACTCCGCGACCTCGCCGAACGCATGTCGGACGGACGGCTGAACACGGATGTCTTGAGCAGTCGGCCCGACGATCAGATCATGGCGGAGCTCACGGCCATTCCCGGGATAGGCCCCTGGACCGTGCAAGGCGCCCTGATCATCGCTCTCGGCCGGGAGGACGTCGTGCTGCCAGGCCGTCCAGGCCTCCTACCAGCTCGATCACCTTCCCGCCCAGCAGGAGGTCCTCGACATCGCCGAGAAATGGCGGCCCTACCGCAGCCTGGCGACCAGCTACCTGTTCTCCGCCGCCTTCGAACCGGCCGAGGCACCACCGGTAGCCCCAGCGGAGCCGTGAGCAGGGCGGCTCATGAGGCCAGGGCGGCCAGCAGGGTAGGCGGGTCGTAGCCGCCGCGGTGCACGGCACCGCCCATGAATAGGGTCGGCGTGCCCAGCATCTGGCCCGAAGCCCGCCCGCTGTCAACGTCCCGGCCGCCGCGGGCGCTGTGGTCAGGCCGGTGAATCACCAGGATCTGGTGACGATTGCTCACCTGATCGGCCGCAACACTGCAAAGGCGGGCGCAGGCCGGTTTCTTGCGCGGGATCCACGTCACGAAAGGTAAATCAAGGTGACTATTTCGGACAGCACGGTTGCCATTATCGGCACCGGCAACATCGGCAGCAGGCTCGCGGCGAACTTCGCGGCCGGCGGCCAGGACTTCCTCTTGGCCGGCCGCGACCAGGAGGCCGCCGGGAAGCTCGCGGCCGACCTCGGCGGCCACGCGGAGGTGGTGAGCATCGGCGAAGCGGTCGAGCGGGCCGACGTGCTCGTGTCCGCCGTCTGGATGGACGCCTTCGAGCAGCTCATCGACCAGTACGGCGACCGGCTGGCCGGCAAGGTGATCGTCGACCCGTCGAACCCGGTCGGGCCGGACGGCGCCGGCGGCTACCGCAAGGTCATCGGCGAGCAGGAGTCCTCGGGCCAGATCCTCGCCGGGCTGCTCCCGTCCGGGGCACGGCTGGTCAAGGCGTTCGGCACGCTGTCGGCCCCCTCGCTGTCCGCGGCCGCACGGCGGGAGCCCGAGCGCGGGGTGCAGTTCTACGCCGCGGACGACACCGCCGCGGGCGACCTGGTCGCCGAACTGATCCGCACCGGCGGCTACGAGCCGGTCAGCGTCGGCGGCCTGGACCAGTCCATCCGCATCGAGATGTTCGGCGACCTGCACGAATACGGTGCCCTGGGCCGGCTCGTGACCAAATCAGAGGCGCTGGCGGCGATCTGACGCGGGTCACCCGGCACCGGCGCGCACGGCAGCGTCCGGGCGTGATCCCGCGAAGGCCGCGCGGTCGGCGGGTTACTTGGCGGGCGCGTCGGGATGTCTGGTCAGGCGGTGGCGCTTGATCGGGTGGTCCGCTGCCATCCTGGCGATGCTGATCAAGGCCGCGCGAATCGGGGCGAGGTATCCGCCAGGCGGCGCGCTTGGCGCCCGGCCTGAACGGCTCTGGTCAGGGCCGGGGCGCACGCTACCGGTTCTGGCCCGTGACCGGCTGGAGGACGGACGCGCCGAGCCAGTGGCTCGCCTGCAGCGCCAGCTCCACGTCGTGGCGGTTCTCGCCGACCGGCCGGCCGAGGCTCTCCTGCGCCCTACGGATCCGGTACTGGACCGTGTTCTTGTGCAGCATCAGCCGTTCCGCGGCCGTCTTGTAGCTGCCCCCGCTTTCCAGGAAGACCAGCAGGGTGTCGCGCAGGCGAGCATGGTGCTCGTCATCGACGGCCAGCCCTGCCAGCGTGCTGAGCACCCAGGCCCGCAGCAGTTCGGCGGATCCGAGCATCATCGCCACGGGTGCGACCTCGCCGAACGTCACCGCCCGCGGCGCGGGAGAGCCGCCGGCCATCGCCACCGCCTGAGCGGCGACGGCCTGCTCGTGGGTGAGGCGAAAACCCGCCGTGCCCTTGGCCGCGTCGCCGAAGGCGAAATGGATGTCGCCGTCCACGTCGGCCGTGCTGGCCGCCGGGCAAGTGAACGTGTCCCGGATCCCTAGCGGCAGCCACGCCCACGCGCTCGACTCGTCGCGCGGAATGAACACGGGATCAGTGGAACCAGCTACCTGCTCCGCTATCTTCCTGACCGCACGTTCGAGCCTGGTGATGTTGTCGACAGCGCCCGGCGCTTCGTCCGTCCAGCACACCACGCCCGCGTGGTACTGGCGCAGCCGGTAGCCAAGGGTGGCCTCCGCAGCACGCAGATCGATCCGCGCACCCGACAGCAGGTCGCGGATCCGGGCGGCGCGGGCGGCGCTGCGGCTCCGCAGCCAGCTCTCCCTTTCGCGCGTGTAGGCCGCGACGATCTCCTCGGAGGTCTGGTCGACGTAACCAGCCACGATCTGGGACATGCCGAGCGTGGCGGCGGTGATCATCTGGGGGTCATCTGTCTGCCTGGCCAGCTCTCTGAGCAGCCAGTCGGTGAAGGACGTGTGCCCGACCCGGTAGGCGCGCAGCAGCACAGTCAGCGGCATGCCGCGCTGCGCCTGCCGGCGCGCGTATTCCACGGCCATGGCCGGGGCTTGCACGTCAGCCAGGTCGATCTGGTGCTGCAGGACCTGAAGGCAGGCATCGACGTTGCTGAGGACGCTCGAGCGGAGCAGGGCCAGCACCGGCCTGTCCTCGCGGAGTTCCGGGATGTCCCGGAGTATCACCTCGTAGACATCCTCGTGCACCGCGGCGGCCTGGCAGGCCACCGCCGCCGCGACGTCGGCCATCAGCTCGACGACTGCGGGACGATCGGTGTCCACCTGCGGATTCTTACACATTCATGTGGGGATACCTCGGTTGCTGCGGCGGCCAGCCGCAGCCTGTGCCCGCGGAACCATGGCTGATCCCGAGTTTGTGACGAGCGCCCAATGGAAGAACGCGCCCCGCTGCTTACGCTCGGGTGGAGGACGGAGATCATGAGCCCGGACAGCGACACGACCAGATCAGCGGCGGCGGATGCCGCGGCGGCGCCACTGGACCTGCTGCTCACCGATGCGGCGATTGGCGTGCTGCGCCGGATGAACCCGGGCGGTTCCGGGCTGCGCCTGGCTGCGGCGCTGGCCGGCCGGCCGCGGCTTGTCGCCGGGCGGGGGCGCCAGCTGGCGAGTGAGCTGGCCCGCATCGTGGTGGGCACGTCGCAGGTGCAGCCGTCCCGGCGGGACCGTCGGTTCGCCGATCCGGGGTGGGCGGGCAATCCGCTGCTGCGCCGGGCGATGCAGATGTACCTGGCTGCGGCGGGAACCGCGGCGGGCCTGGTGGCCGAGGCCGGCCTGGACTGGGCGGACTCCGAACGCGTTGGCTTCGTGGTGACGAACCTGATCGACGCGCTGGCCCCGAGCAATAACCCGCTGCTGAACCCGGCGGCGGTGAAGGCCGCCGTCGACACCGGCGGCGGCAGCGCCGTAGCTGGGCTGCGGCATTTCGCCACCGACATGGCGGCGGCGCCCCGGGTGCCGTCGATGGTCGAGCCGGACGCCTTCGAGGTCGGGGTGGACCTGGCCGTCACGCAAGGGTCGGTGATCATGCGGACCCCGGTGTTCGAGCTGATCCAGTACCGCCCCACCACACCAGCGGTGCGGCAGGTCCCGTTGTTGATCGTGCCGCCGACGATCAACAAGTTCTACGTGATGGACCTGGCGCCCGGGCGGAGCCTGGCCGAGTACCTGGTCGGCAGCGGCGTGCAGGTTTTCATGATCTCCTGGCGCAACCCGGACACAAGGCACGCGAACTGGGACTTCGGCACCTACGGGCAGGCTGTCCTGGACGCCATGGACGCGGCGGAGCGGATCACCGGAAGCGAGCAGACCGCGCTCATGGGTGCCTGCTCGGGCGGGATCATCGCCGCCATGGTGGCCGCGCACCTGGCACACACCGGCCAGCAGGACCGGCTCGCCGCGATCACACTCATGGTCACCGTGCTGGACGAGGCGCGGGCGGGCCTGGCCGGCGCGGTCATCGACGAGCGGACCGTGCGGCTGGCCGCGGCCGCGTCCCGGGCCCGCGGCTACCTGGACGGCCGGTCGCTGGCCGAGGTGTTCGCCTGGCTGCGGCCGGACGACCTGATCTGGAACTACTGGGTCAATAACTACCTGCTCGGACGCAAGCCGCCGCCGTTCGACATCCTGTTCTGGAACGCCGATACCACCCGGATGACCGCGGGCCTGCACCGGGACTTCCTCGAACTGGGCGCCTCCAACGCGCTGGTCCGGCCCGGCGGGGTGACCATGCTCGGCTCACCGGTGGACCTGGCGGCGGTCGACCGTGACAGTTACATAGTCGCCGGAATCACCGACCACATCTGCCCGTGGCAGAGCTGCTACCGGTCCACCCAGCTGCTCGTCGGCCGCAGCCGGTTCGTGCTGTCCACCAGCGGGCACGTCGCCGCGATGGTCAATCCTCCCGGAAATGACAAGGCGAGGTACCAGGTGGCCAAGGACAATCCGCAGGATCCGCAGGACTGGCTCCGGCGCGCAGAGACCTGTCACGGCTCCTGGTGGCCGGACTTCGCGGGCTGGCTGGCCGAGCACTGTGGTGAGGAGAAGGCGGCCCCGGATGAGCCCGGCAGTGGCGGTCTGGCGCAGATCTGCGACGCGCCGGGAACATATGTCTATGACCATTGACATGTCCTGTCCCCGGCCGACCCGGAAAGACCGCCCGGGAACCGGACCCGCCCGGGCCCTGCGAGCCCGGCTGTTGCGGGCCGGGCCGGGCGAACGGATGCGAATCCTCAGCGTCGGCGGGCGCGCTATCCGGGTCGCGGTGCGAGAGGGAACCCCAGGCCGGCCGCCGCTGCTCCTGTGCAACGGCATCGGCGCGAGCCTGGAGCTGCTGCAGCCGTTCGTCGATGCGCTCGATCCGCGGCGGGGAGTCATCCGGTTCGACATGCCGGGCATCGGCGGCTCGCCGGCCCCGGTCATCCCCTACCATCTGGCCGCGTCGGCGCCGCTGCTGACCGGCCTGCTCGACCAGCTCGGCTACCCTCAGGCCGATGTCCTGGGCATCTCGTGGGGAGGCGGGCTGGCGCAGCAGTTCGCGCTCAGCCGGCCGGACCGGGTGCGCCGCCTGGTGCTGGTCGCGACCGGGCCGGGCGCGCTGATGGTCCCTGGGAATCCGCGCGCCCTGGTGCGGATGCTCACGCCGCGACGTCACCGGGACCCGGGATACGCGGCCCGCATCGCCGGCGAGCTGTACGGCGGCAGCGTGCGGGAGGACCCGGCCATAGCCCGCGACCTGCTGCACGCGACGACGCGCCTGGGCCCGGCCAGGGGTTACTACTACCAGCTGATCTCCGGCATCGGCTGGACCAGCCTCCCGCGGCTGCCGAAGCTGCGGCAGCCCACCCTGATCCTGGCGGGGGACGACGACCCCATCATCCCGCTGGTCAACGCGCGGATCATGCACCGGCTGATACCACGAAGTGAGCTGCACATCTACACCGGCGGTCACCTCGAACTGGTCGCGGACGCCGAACGCATCGCGCCGGTCGTGGAGGCGTTCCTCGACGCCGGCCCCGCCACACCCGAGAGCCAGGCCATGAAAGGAAACCAGCGATGACGAAGGTGACGAGCCCGCATCTCGGGGAATCCCTCGGAACGGACTTCTTCTCCGTCCGCGAGCAGTTCACCGACGAGCAATGGTCGCACTTCGTGACCGTCCGCCGATTCGTCGACGAGGAGGTCGTGCCGGTCGTCGGCCCGTACTGGGAACGGGCCGAGATCTGCTGGCCATTGGTCAAACGGCTGCCCGAGCTCGGCATCGTCGGCGAGGACATCAGGGGATACGGCTGCGCCGGAATGAGCCCGATGGCGTGCGGGCTGGTCACGATGGAACTGCACCGTGGCGACGGCAGCCTCGGCGTGTTCCTCGGCGTGCACGCGGGCCTGGCCATGCAGTCCGTCGCGATGTGCGGCTCGGAGGAGCAGAAGGCGCGCTGGCTGCCCGACATGGCCCGGATGAACAAGCTGGGAGCCTTCGCGCTGACCGAACCGGAGCATGGCTCGGACTCTGTCGCCCTGGAGACTTCGGCCCGCCCAGTGAAGGGGGATGGGGAGGCGGGTGGGGGCTGGGTGCTGAACGGCCGCAAACGGTGGATCGGCCTGGGCACCGTCGCCGACCTGGTCGTGGTCTGGGCCCGCAACACCGACGACGGCCAGATCAACGCGTTCGTCGTGGAGAAGGGATCGCCGGGCTCCCAGGCGCAGGTCATCGAGGGGAAGGTGTCGCTGCGCTCGGTGTGGCAGGCCGACATCACGCTGGACGAGGTGCGGGTGCCGGCCGGGAACCGGCTGCCCGGGGCGCGCTCGTTCAAGGACACCACCCGGGTCCTGGCCACCACCCGCAGCACCTGCGCCTGGGCGGCGCTGGGCCACGCC
>WNGR01009699.1_pt1 | contig 20111 bp, 15 predicted proteins | sample 5407581 | NCBI WGS metagenome assembly WNGR01 (sample SAMN13153383, study PRJNA577476) | soil metagenome | isolation source: 80 cm soil or saprolite under Garry oak tree replicate 2 | place: USA:California | collected 2016-06-15 | reverse complement strand
CGTCTCGACACAGGCAATTGAGAATTTCTGGTCATGCCTCAAGCGGACATTGGGAGGCACCTACGTTGCAGTAGAGCCGTTCCATTTGGATCGTTATTTGGATGAACAGATGTTCCGGTTCAACAATCGTATTGGGCATGACGACGGAACGCGGTTCCAGAAGGCTCTAGGGCAGGTTGCAGGCAAGCGGCTCACATGGATCGAGCTAACCGGGAAGGAGTATCCCAAAGCCGTCTAAGGCTGGCCCTTTGCGGGGTCGTAAGTGTATCGCTTATGAGGCCGAAGGCTTTTCGGCCTTGGCTAGAGCGCGACTTTCCTGGATTTGTTCAGGAGAAGCGGAGAGGACGGAAGCCAAAGCCTTCTTGAACTTCTCCTGCGGAGACGGTGCTATTGGCTTGTTTTTCACATCGAACAGGATACCACTTGCCCCATACGGGCGTAGTGGAGTTAGTATTATCCCGATGGCAACGCCTAACGCACTTTTCGCAATCATGAGCGTTTCCGCTCCCGCTATGGTGGAGGCCAAGTTGAACGTTGTTCCGCAGTGGCTTCATCTCAAGCTGCAAGAAGGACAATGGCTTCTAGTAGCCCCTCCCGCTACAACCTCCAAAGAAGTTTCCGACGCTCTCGGTATTACGGGCGAACTCCCTCCGATTTCCAGTGCGATTGTGCTACGAGTAGAGAGTTATTTTGGGCGCAATCCAACGTCCGTTTGGGAATGGATTTCAGCAAAACGAGGGGCTGAACTTGACACAACCAAGGCGTCCGTCTAGAGACGATGACTCATCGCCAGATGCTGTATCGATCCCAGGCGGGGGAGGGCCTGCGTCCGTTGACCACCTCTATGCTATTTATCAAAGGCTAACAACCATTGAGAGCGAGCAGGGATATATTCGGGCCACAGTAGATGACTCTAAGACAAAGATCGAGTTTCTGTCGCGGGAGTTCACTGAAACTAAGGCCAAATTCTCTACGCTAGTACCAATCGCTAAGACAATCGCAGGGACACTAAAGGGCATTCTCGCGGCGATTTGCGTATTTGGGTTGAGCATCCTTGGGATGTGGATGAAACACCACTTTGGTTGGTAGTGGGTTAGCCAACGTATTTATTGCCCTCGCAAATATTTGATTCCATTGGCGTTATAGGCAAATATTTCATTCGATTGCGCTTATCCTGAGAATCGTTAGAGCATAGGCCTTATGGTCGTGGTTTCCGACGGAAAGGGCTGGAAGTGTGGTAGTGGCAGGTCCGGCCTGAGTCACCCCTCAGGCACGACGCTGGTTGTTGTTTGATCCTTCTTTAATTATATCGTGCGTGTCAAGCAGCATTCGGTGTTCATTCAGTGGCGGTTTTTAGAATTGCACGCCCAAATTGGAAACGGACGATGTTGCAGCAGCGAAAATATATCCGTATAGCGTAGCGTTGCGGTATACGATGGTTGGGTGATCAAGAGTTTCCGGCATAAAGGCATTCAGAAGTTCTTTGAGACGGGATCGAAGGCGGGGATTCAGCCGAAACATGCGAGCAGGTTGAAGCTCTTGCTAGCGCAGTTGAACATTTCGCAGACGCCCGCGGAGATGAATCTGGATGGCTGGGACTGGCATGCGTTGAAGGGCGACATGGCCGGACACTGGGCCGTGAGCGTGAACGGGAACTGGCGATTGACCTTCACATTCGAAGGTATAGATGCAGTGCTTGTCGACTACAAGGATTACCACTAAGGAGGAGCTATGCAGATGTACGATCCGGCACATCCAGGCATGTTGATCAAGGACCAGATGGGCGATCGCTCCATTGCCGAGTTGGCAAAGCACCTGGGAGTTACTCGCGCCGCGCTTTCGCGGGTAATCAATGGAAAGGCCGCGGTTTCCGCGGGGATGGCGCTTCGGTTGGAGGGAGCCTTCGGGATCAAGGCTGATATATGGCTTCGCCTTCAGATTCAGCGGGATTTGTGGGTGGCTTCGCGGAAGAATAGCAAGAAAGTTGCGCCTGCGGGCGACGCCGGAGCAGCGGAAGGCCGCGTAAAGCTCGTCGGCCAGTGCCGGAGCGTGCGGTGACTATGATGGTTGCCGTTAGGAGATCGTCATGCGAATGTACAACCCGGCGCATCCGGGCATGCTGGTACGCGAGTTCATGGTTGGCCACAGCGTGACGAAGATTGCGAAGCATCTTCGCGTGGCACGGGGGACGCTTTCGCGGCTGATGCAAGGCAAGACGCGGGTGAAGGCAGAGATGGCCTTGCGGCTGTCGGAGGCGTTTGGGCTGGATGCCGCTGTATGGATGGAGTTGCAGGCGGGGCGGGACCTTTGGGTGGCATCGCGGACGAGGCGGAAGAAGGTGAAGAGGCTGATGGTGGACCAGCCAGCTTAGTTGTGGTTCGAAAGACAGGTCATTCCGCGCTACGCGCTCCATTCCGGCCTTCGGCAGAGCGGAAGCTGCTGGCGCGGCGGCTGGTTTCTGGCACGCGTGAACGCGTGCCCTTCCGAGTCCAATGATCAGTAATGGCGGCGACCTCTTTGAAATGGATCGCTTCCGACAAGCCGACTTTATCGGTATCGATGCTTGATTGGAATGACAAACCTCAACTTTACAATTATTGGGGCTGGAGCTCTTCAACGGCAGATCATGTACACAAGCTGCGCACGACGGTGGGTGAACCGTGCCTTGTCCAATGAAGCGCTTGCCATCCCGCCTTTAGCGCGGCCTCAATGTTTTGGCGGCTATCGTCGATGAGCAATATCTCTTCGCCGCACAGCCCCACCGCTGCTTGAATCTTCGCGAAGAATTCAATATCAGGTTTCTTTGCTCCAAGGCGTGCGGAATAGAAGATACCATCTACATGTTCTGCCAAACCTAGTTCTTCCATGAGATAGGTAGCTCTCAAGTGTTCTTGATTGGTCGCCAAATACACACGAATTCCCATGGAGCGAGCCAACGAAAGTTCCTCCAGCAAAGGGGCGACGAGACGCGAATCCTTTTCGAACCAATAAGAGACAAACTGAGCCGGACTTACATGTGGAGCGATCTTCTGGAGTGCAGTCGTCAAATGTTCCATCAATCCAGCGCGACCGAGGACGATGTTCTCCCAGTAAGGAGCAAAGAACTGTTCACGAAGGGTGTCAGAAGTGAATCCAAGATCCTCTTCAATGGATGTGTGCCAGTGACGCCCGTCTTCTGGCCGCCCGTCGATTAGAACGCCATCCACATCTACCATCAGCGCTTTGATAGCCAACCCTCTCCCTCATTTAGATACCAGTGCTCGTTTTCGACAGTCCGCTATGCTCCCAAGCGTGATAATTGCGCTTGCCTTACGTAAACAGCCTGCTCCAATTCCTTACACGCCGAGTTCGGTGCGGATGGCGTTGGCTATGGTGTCGGCGTGGTGGTGCATGAGGGGTTCGGATTCGGCTTCGATCATGACGCGGGCCAGGGCTTCGGTGCCGGAGTAGCGGATGACGACGCGGCCGGTGTCGGCGAGGGCTAGTTCGGCGGCGGCGATGGCGGCGGCCACAGCGGGGATCTGGTCGAGTGGACGCTTTTCGCGGACGTGCACGTTGACGATGACCTGGGGGAAGGTCTTGAGGTCGGCTGTGAGTTGGGCGAGGGTCTCCCCCGCGCGGTGGACAATGTCGAGCAGAAGGAGCGCGGTGAGCAGGCCGTCGCCGGTGGTGGAGCGGCCGGAGAAGATGATGTGGCCGGACTGTTCTCCGCCGAGGGCTGCGCCGGTGGCGAGCATCTGTTCGAGGACGTACTTGTCGCCGACCGGGGCGCGGAGCATCTTGATCTCTGAACGCTTGAGCGCGGCTTCGAGGCCCATGTTGGACATGGTGGTGGCGACGACGGTGGCGTTGGTGAGCAGACCGCGGGCGGTGAGGTCGCGGGCGGCGAGCAGGAGGACGGCGTCGCCGTTGACGACGGTGCCGTTCTCGTCGGCGAAGAGGGCGCGGTCGGCGTCGCCATCGAAGGTGATGCCCATGGAGGCTTTCTGCGCGACGACTTCGGCGGCGACGATGTCGGGGTGGAGGGCACCGCATTTCTCGTTGATGTTTCGGCCATTGGGCGAAGAGTGGGTGAGGATGACTTCGCCTCCGCCGTTGGAGTTGAGTTCGGCAAAGAGTTGCGGCGCGATGGCGCTGGCGGCTCCATTGGCGCAGTCGACGACGATGCGGCGGCCGTCGAGTGAGAGGCCGGGGACGGCGGCGAGGAGGAAGCGGATGTATTCGGCGCGGTCGGCGTCGTTTACGGGAGGAGGGTTACTGGTTGTTGGTTGCTGGTTGCCAGTTGAAGATGCGAGGTGGCGGAAGATTTCGGCTTCGATGGCGAGTTCGGTGGCGTCGGGGAGTTTGAAGCCGTCAGGACCGAAGAGCTTGATGCCGTTGTCCTGCCAGGGATTGTGCGAGGCGGAGATGACGATGCCGGCGGCGAATTTATGCGCACGAGCGAGGAAGGCGACGGCGGGAGTAGTGATGACGCCGGCGCTCTCGACGGTGGCGCCGCCGGCTGTAAGGCCCGCGGTGAGCGTGGCGGCGATCCAGTCGGAGGATTCGCGTGTGTCCTGGCCGATGAGGACGCGAGGGGCGCTGCCGAGGTGATGTGCGAGAGCGAGCCCGACCGCGTGAATCGTAGGCGGATCCAGCGGAGGCTGACAGGCGACTCCGCGGATGCCGTCCGTTCCAAACAATTTCTTCATAGATACAGGGTACTAGGTACTCGGTTCCAGGTACCAGGGGTGGATACGCGTCTTGGGCGTTGCAGAAATTTGTGGGGGCCCTGGAGCCTTGTAACTGGTAACTAACTTTCGGTTTTGGTTACTTCGGCTTCAAGGGTGCCTTGGGCAAGGCGTGCGCGAACGGTCTGGCCGGGTCGTGTGTCGCTGGCGTTGCGCAGAAGAGTGCCGTCGGGGGCGTAGACGAGGGCATAGCCGCGATTGAGAACAGCGAGGGGCGAGAGTCCGTGCAAGCGCGCGGCGGCGTGGTCGAGGCGGGTGGTGCGGGTAGCAATGGTAGTGAAGGCGGTGCGGTCGAGCGATTGGTTCGCGTTGTCGAGACGGCGGCGGGCGAGCGCGAGGCGGGTGGTTGGGTTGTGGCGATCGAGCCGGACGGTGAGCGTGGCGATGCGTGTGGCGGAGATGCGCAGACGACGGTTGGCCGCGGACTCCAGACGGTAGCGGAGGTCGTCGAGACGCTGGCCGCGGCGGCCGATGAGAGTTTGCAACCGATTTTGCATTTGCGCGATGGAGAGTGTGCCGAAGCGCTGGCGGGCGAGGATGAGCTGGTAGCGAATTGCGCGGCGGATGCGGCCGTCCAGAGATTGCACGCGCTCCTCGATGCGGTGCTGCGCGGCGGTGATGAGTTCGGCGGCCGCAGAGGGAGTGGGGGCGCGGAGGTCGGCGACGAAGTCGGCGATAGTGAAGTCGGTTTCATGGCCAATTGCCGAGACGACCGGCAACTCGGATGCGGCGATGGTGCGGGCGAGGGTCTCGTCGTTGAATCCGGCGAGGTCTTCGAGGGAGCCGCCGCCGCGGGCGATGAGGATGACGTCCGCTTTATCCTTGTGCGCGTTGAACCAGCGGATGCCGGTGGCGACTGTGGTGCAGCATGCGGGGCCTTGAACCGCGGCCGGGTAGACGAGCAGGTTCAGGCGCGCGTGGCGACGGCGGATGACTTTGACGATGTCGTGGAGGACGGCTCCGCCGGTGGATGTGATGACGCCGACGCAGCGCGGGAATGCTGGGAGCGGGCGCTTGCGCGCGTTGTCGAAGAGGCCTTCGGCGAGCAGGCGGGCTTTGAGCTGTTCGAAGGCGAGTTGGAGTGCGCCGGCACCGCGCGGCTCGAGCGTCTCGGCGATAAGTTGGAGTTGGCCACGGGATTCGTAGACCGACACGCGACCGCGGGCCAGGACGGCGAGACCATCCTGCGGGTGGAAGCGGAGGAGTTGGGCCTGGCTGCGGAAGAGGACCACAGCGAGCTGGGCATCCCCATCCTTGAGTGTGAAGTAAATGTGACCGGAGGGCGCGGGGCGGCAATTGGAGATTTCGCCCTCGACCCAGATGTCCTGGTACTCGCGCTCGACGCGCTGGCGGATGCCGGTGACGAGATCGCGGACGGTCCAGATGCGGCGCTCGGTGGGCGGCGGGGCCGTGGGCTTGAGGGCGAGGGCAGAGCGGGGCCGTGGTTTGGTGGGTGAGGAGGTGGCGTCGGGTAATGCGAGTGCTCGTGCGGATTTGCGCTGGCGTGAGCGTGGCGGGGCTGGGGTTTCGGTTGGGGAGGAAAAGAGCAGGCCCATCTGAGAATTAGGGGTGGCGGATTCGGCGGAGGAAGACTCGGCGGGAGGAGGCTCCGTTGGGGAAGTGGGTCGCGAGGGCCGGGATTTCAGCCAGAGGTTGGCGAGCGTCTGCGGACCGGATTTTTCGTTGCCGTCGGCCATATCGGATGAGTCTAGAGGATGTGTGCGGCTAAAGGTAGAGGTGGTGTACCTGGATGTAGGCAGCGACGGCGGGAGGGAGCAGGCCGGGGCAGGAGTCTCCGGCGCGGAGGCGGTGGCGGAGTTCGGTGGCGGAGACGTCCTCGTGGACGGTTGTGAGCAGGTGAACGCGGGCGCGCTGGGCGGGGGTGAGGGAGAACTCGGGGCGTGCGAGGAACTCAGGCGTGAGAGGAAAGTCGGGGCGGGAGACGACGATCCACTCGGCGAGAGCGAGGAGCTGCGCGGGAGAGCGCCAGTTGCGCAGGGTGAGGAAACTGTCGGCGCCGGTGAGGACGCAGAGGGTTGCGGCGGGGTATTCGCAGGCGAGGGCAGCGAGGGTGTCGACGGTGTAGTTTGGGGTGCCGTCTTGGCGGGGCGCGTCGAGGTTGGAGACAAGGAAGTTGCAGGTTGCGGGGCGCAGGTTACGAGTTGCCGGGTCAGTGAGGGCCAATGCTGTCATTGCCATGCGGTCGGCGAAGGAGGCGGTGGGGTCTTCGGATTTCAGGGGCTGGTTGCCGACTGGGGCGAAGAGGACGCGATCGAGGGAGAAAGCGTCGGCGGCTGCGGAGGCGACCGCGAGATGGCCGCGATGGATCGGGTCGAACGTGCCGCCGAAGAAGGCTACGCGCATTCTGACCATGTTAGAGCAGATTGGGGGTGGGGAGCGCTGATCGGAACTTTACGGCCCCTTCAGGGGGAACGTTCTGAAAGGGGGGTATGTCTGGAATTTCGAGTGGGTTAGCGCAGGCGGTAGACGATGCCGGTGCCGAGCGTGACCAGGTAGTTGCTCTGGTTTGCAGCCGTGCCAACCTTGTAGTCGCCGAGGAATCCGGCGGTCGCTTCCACGACGCGCCAGTCAAAATGCTTGTTCAGCCTGCGATCGACGCCGAGGCCGAACTGGTAGACGAAGTTGTTGGAGTAGTGGGTCGCGAACGGGATCCGGGTGTGGCCGATACCAAAGCCGCCCTGCACGTAAGGGGTAGTCCCCATGAGCTGCTTCTTGGGAGCGACCCGCAGACTGAAGAGACCGTCCTGGCGATTGAGGCCGGATCCATACTCCCTGAGGCGGAGGGTCTCTCCGCGGGCGTCGATACCCACCGCAAAGGGTCCAGTCTTGAGCTTACCCAGGTAGGGAAGGCGGGTGATGTTGGCATAAATTCCATAGCCGGGTCCGTAGAGCCATGGCCGGTCCACGTTGCCGTGGATGCCAGGATTCGCATAGATGCCGTCCTGCGTGAACTGCTGGGCGTTAAAGGTGATATAGACACCCGATTGAGCTTTGGCAGCGGCAGATACGAGCATGACAGACAGAGCAAGAGCTATGGATCGCAGTTTCATCAATGTTCCTTTTGCGAGTAGTTTTGGCGCACCGATGAGCATATAGAAGAGAAGGGGTAATGTCAGCAAATTTCTATAGCGGAAAGATTCCCCGAGTGGAAAAAAGGCCACGCAAACCACTCGAATTTGGCCTCCGAGAGGGCAAATTCAGCGGGATTTGGAGGGAATTTGCCGCTAGAACCGAAAGACGAGGCCAGAGCTGAAACTGATCAGTTTTGAAGAGGGAATTGCGACGTTACCACCCGCTCCTACTGTGCCACTGCTGACCGTAGTCTGGGATCCGTAGCCGATTTCAAAGACGCGAAAGTCCACATGACGCGCCAGCGTGTAATCGACGCCGCCGTAGACAGCGTAGGCAGCTTTGCCAACGTGAACGGTGCTTTGGGGGGCCTTGGAGGTGCCGTACCCGACTGACCCCTGGACATAGGGCTTGATTGGACGGCTAAATGGGGTGCCGGAGACGCGGATGCCGATCAGGAAGTTCTTGAGCATGGCATTGTTGGCGTGCAGATCCGAGAAGCGCATGTCAAAGCCGGTGGCCAGCTTGCCGGAGTGGAAGAAGTCGTAGTAGCCGCCGAGGTCGTAGCCGTAGAAGACCTGCGAGGTGGATTTCTGGCCGAGGAAGGCAAAGGGGCCAGTGTCCGCGACCGAGTTGCTTACGCGGATGGCGATCGGATTTAGGTAGATGCCTGTCTGAGCATGAGCGGCGACGGTCGTCAGAGCTAGAACGACGACAGTGGCAAGGTACCGAAGCTTCATGAATGATCCTCAAAAAATGTGACGCTGACGCCGCCCGCTAGAGCAGCGCAGCTACAAGTCTATAGAAAGATTTGTGTCCGGATGCAGGTGCTTGGCAGAATGCCGAATTTGGGTGTCCAGTTTGTGATCAAGGCAAGGACGTCTCCCCTGGAGAGTTACCGGGCGCGGCCGCGGGCTCGGGGGGCGGGCGGTGGATAGGCGGGCTTGGGTTTGACCGCGGCCGCGGGTTTCGCGCCTGCAAGGTCGATGGGAGCCGGCCGGTGCGCGGTGACAAGCTCTGCGATTGCGTATCGGAGGGGTTCGATGCCTTCGCCCGTCACTGCGGATATGGTGTAAAAGGGTAGCTTCCGGCGCTTCGCCATGGCTGCTAGCTTCTTGAGCTTGTCGGGATTGGCGACGTCGGCCTTGGCGGCGACAAGGATCGTGGGCTTGGCGGCGAGCGCCGGATCGAAGGACTTAAGTTCCGCAGTGATGACCTTGAAATCCTCGACCGGGTCGGGGCGGTTCGATGAGTCGGAGACATCGACCAGGTGGACGATGACCGAGGTGCGCTCGATGTGCTTCAGGAACTGGATGCCCAGGCCGTGGCCGAGGTGAGCGCCTTCGATCAGGCCGGGAAGGTCGGCCACGGTAAAGGAGAGTTCGTGGGGAAAATCGCCGACCTGGACGACGCCGAGATTGGGCTCGAGCGTGGTGAAGGCGTAGTTGGCGACTTTGGGTTTGGCGGCAGAGATGCGCGAGATCAGCGTAGATTTGCCGACGTTGGGATAGCCGACCAACCCGGCATCCGCCAAGAGGCGCAGTTCGAGGCGGTAGGAGCGTTCCTCGCCGGCGCGGCCGAGTTCATGCTCGCGCGGCGCCTGGTGGGTGCTGGTGGCAAAGTGTTGATTTCCGCGTCCTCCGCGTCCTCCGCGGGCGATGACGATAGTGTCGCCGGGCTGGGTGAAGTCGTGCACAAGCTCACCGGTGGCGTCGTCGTAGAGCATGGTGCCGACGGGAACCTTGAGGGTGGTGTGCTCGCCGGCCTGGCCGGAGCAGTTGGAGCCCAGGCCGTGGCCTCCCCGTTCGGCCTTATGCTCCGGATTGAAACGGAAGTGGACGAGGGTGTTGTGGGAAAGTGAGGACGACATGAGGATATCTCCACCGTGACCACCGTCCCCGCCGGACGGACCTCCCCGGGGAACGAACTTTTCGCGGCGAAAGGCCATACAGCCGTTGCCGCCATCTCCAGCCTTGACGCGAATTCTTGCTTCATCGATGAACATTATTCTCTATGCAGTGTAGCGGAAGCAGGGTAGGCTTTATTCCATACCTTGCCGGATATGTCAGGATCGGATCCAAAGCAGAAAAGCCGGCAGTAATAAAGAGTCTGATTCCGTATCAGGCGGGTTCGCAATTCGATCCGCACAGACAAAAGAACCGAGAGAAGTCGTTGAACTTTTAGGAGACCAAATGCTGAACAACAAGTGGATAAACAAACTCATCTTGGCAGCGCTTTGTATCGTGGTGCTTGGCGTGACGCCAGGCGCGATGAAGGCGCAATCGACAACCCAGGGCGGCATCGCCGGGACGGTGTTCGACTCGACCGACGCGGTGGTGGGAAACGCCACTGTGCTGATCCGCAATGATGGAACGAACGCCGAGATGACGCTGACGACGGATAGCAGCGGATTTTACAAAGCTCCGCAGGTTGCGCCGGGAACGTATACCGTGACCATCACCGCGGCGGGCTTTAGCGAGACCCGTTCGTTGCAGGTGATCGTCGAAGTGAACCAAGTAACGGAAATGAATGCGCACCTGAAGACTGGGTCGTCTACCACGGTTGTCGAAGTGACGGCGGACGTGCCGGTGCTGAATTTCGAATCTGCGACGTATGGCGGCCACCTGGGAGATAAGGAGATCGAGAACATTCCGATCAATAACCGCCGTTGGTCCGCGCTTGCGTTGACGACCCCCGGGGTGACCAACTCTTCAGACGGCTTCGGCTTGCTGAGCTTCCGCGCGATCAGCCCGCTGCTCAACGTAATTGAAGTCGACGGCGCAGACGATAACCAGGCGTTCTTCGCCGAGGAGCGTGGACGAACGCGCGCGGGATATTCGACGTCGCAGGGCGCGGTGCGCGAGTTCACGGTGAACACGGGCGTGTATGGCGCGGACTTTGGCCGGGCAGTGGGCGGCGTGGTGAACACGGTCACGAAGAGCGGTGGGAACCAGTTGCACGGTGAGGCGTATTTTTATAATCGCAACTCGAGCCGTTCGGCGAAGGTGCCTGGTGCGGCGAACACGGTGTTCAACTCGACGACGAACCAATATGTGACGTCTCCATACCGTCCTAAGGACAATCGCAACCAGTACGGATTTGCGGTGGGCGGTCCTCTTGTCAAGGACAAGCTTTTCTGGTTCTACGCGTTTGACGCATATCGCCGGAATTTTCCGGGAACCGCCAAGGCCAACAACCCAGGCGCCTTCTTCATCAATGCAAATCCAACGCTGAATGGAACGGAGACCTGCGTCAACACGGCGACGTCGACCACCTTTGCGGGAGCACCGACGACGACGACTCCGGGGCAGACGGCCGCTACACAGGTTCTGGCCGATAATGCTGCATGCACGCTGGCTGCCCGTCTGGCAACAAGCTACGCCGGGGGAGCATCCGCATTCAATACTCAGCTGCAAGCGTTCCTTCCGAATCTCGGCTCGGTTCCGCGCTTTGGCAACCAGCTTATCAACACACCGAAGCTGGACTGGCAGATAACTTCGAAGCATCACGTTAGCTTCCTGTACCACCGCCTTCGCTGGGACTCGCCCGGTGGCGTACAAACACAGGGCACGAACAACTACGCGATCGACACCTTCGGCACGGATTTTGTGAAGCTGGACTACGGCGTTGCGAAGTTGGATTCGCTGATCACCAGCCGCATCACCAACGAACTGCGCTTCCAGTACGGCCGTGAGCTGAACGACGAGGGCCTGCAGACGCCGAGCGCATACACCAAGGCCAACCTGATCAACTCCACCGGCTTTGCGCCGGAGATCTCGCTGAACTCCACCAACGGGTTTATGTTCGGTGAGCCATACTACGGCTTTCGTCCTTCGTACCCGGATGAACGTAAGTTGCAGGTTGGCGACACCGTGTCGTTCAGCTTTGGCAACCACAACGTTCGTGTGGGCGAGGACATCGTACGCAACAGCGACTACCAGAATTACAACTTTGAGCAGAACGGATTTTATACGTACTCGCAGGGAACGACGCAGAACAGTCAGACGAACTACTTTGCCGACTTGATTACTCACGCCAAGACGTGCTCGACAACGGGTACGGGCGTGAACATCACTAGCGGAATCCCCTGCTACAACTCGCTCGCCCAGGGTTTTGGCCAGTCTAAATTTCAATTCAACACCATCGACTACGGGTTCTTTGCGCAGGACGATTGGAAGATCCGGCCGACCCTGACCCTGAACCTGGGTGTGCGGTACGACTACGTGAGCCTGCCGCAGCCGTTCGCCTCGGTCGCTAACGCGGCACTTCCGCAGACTACGAACCGCCCGAGCGACAAGAACAACATCGCTCCGCGGCTGGGCTTTGCATATGATCCGTTCCGCCTGGGCAAGACAGTCGTTCGTGGCGGCTTCGGTCTGTACTACGGCCGCATCCCGAACAATTACGTTCTGGGAGGCTTGAGTCAGACGGGTTCAACCGCTGCCACCACGCTGGCGACGTATACGCCGACGACGGTGGGCGCACCGCTGCTACCGGGCGTCGGCACGACTCCTGTGTTCGGTACGGCTTCTGCACAATTCTTTGCTCCCAACTTCCAGAACCCATACGGAGAGCAATATGACCTGGCTATTCAGCAGGAGATCGGGTTCAAAAACGTGGTGTCCGTCAGCTATATCGGGGCCATGGGGCGCGCGCTGCCGAACTACATCAACGTGAACCTGGATCGGACGAAGACCTACCAGGCGACGTATACAGTGGCTGCGGGAACGAATGGAAGCTGCGGTCCTCTGGCTTGCGGATCGCAATACACGGTGAACACCTACGCAGGCACACAATGCACGAATGCGGGTTGCAGCACGACCCAGAACATTCTGCTGAACACGCAGTACAGCGCGATCACAGAGTCATTCTCCAACATCAACTCGTCCTATAACGGCCTGACGGTGGATGTGACGAACCGCTCCAATAAGTGGGTGCAGTTCGACGCGAATTACACGTGGTCGCATGCATTGGATTTCAGCCAGAATGCGGTGACGACGCCGGGCACAAACAACTGGATCGATCCGTTCGGCAACCAGCGGTTGAACTATGGCAACTCTAGCCAGAACGTTAAGAACCGCGTTGTGGGATGGGCAAACATCAATGCTCCGGGCTTATCGGGCCACGGGCCGCTGACCTACCTGACGAATGGCTGGTCGATCAAGCCATACGTTCAGATCCAGAACGGCCTGCCCTACTCGTTGCTGAGCAGCGGTACAGCGGTGCAGCAATGCACTGCGGTTGGATGTTTGAAGGCGGCGAATTCCGGTATCGCGGGTACGGGTGCATCAGCATACCTGCCGTTCTTCGGACGCAACACGCTGCAGTACCCACGGACGATTGAGGTCGACCTGCGCGCGCAGAAGGCGTTCAAGGTCAACGATCGCTACAACGTGGAGTTGTTTGGCGAGGCGTTCAACCTGGCGAATCACCAGAACGTGACGGGTGTAAACACGACTGGATATGCGATCACCGGTACGGGCACTGGAACGCTGACCTATCAGGCCAACTTCGGCGTAACGTCGACGGCAAACACGAACTACGCCTACGGACCGCGCGTGATCCAGATCGGCGCTCGTGCCAACTTCTAATTAGTTCTCAACCTGAAGGGCGGTGGCTTCGGCTGCCGCCCTTTTTCTTTTTGCTGCATGTAATTGCGGCGAAGGGTAGTTTTATCTTCCCTATTTGGGAAAAGTCGGTTAGTCTGCGGCTGCTGTTGAGCACGCCCGATTCCGGTCGCCAACCGGTCGGTGCGCGGCTGGCCCTGCTCCCCGGATCGCTCCGGGTGATGCAGGAAACGCGTTGTATCTCTCTCCCGCTGGCTGTATCGGAGGGCGCGTGAAGGTGGGGTTGAGCGGCCTTGGCTGTTTGCCCCGGGACCTCTTCGTGCTGCCCTTGTTTATCTGAAATGAGGGTCGATTGAGGATCGGGCTCTGTCGCGACTGGAGAAGGCGGATCGGGGCTGTGCGCGTGTGGCCGATCTGTCTCTGTTGCACGATGAGTCCGGCGGTGTGGGCGCAGACTGGGACGGACGGAGCCATCGGCGGACAGGTTACGAGTGCCTCAGGCGCGCCAGTGGTAGGTGCGCTGGTGGTGGTCCGGGAGTTGGAGACGGGTCTCACGTTGCGTGCGCATTCGGGGGCGAAGGGCGAGTTTCTGGTGGTCCGGCTGCCCGTGGGTGAGTACGTGGTGACGGTAGAGGATGCGGGCGCTGTGCTGACACTGCCCGAGCCGGTCGAGGTCGGGCTTGGCGAAGTGACCGAAGTGCAGGCGCGGATGCAGCAGCCTGTCGCTGGACAACCGAGTCCACCTGAAGGACCAGGCGGCAGTGCGACGACAGTGAGTGAATCGGACCTGACCGCGTTGCCGATCGACGGCGGCGAGTGGAGATCGCTTGCCAGTTCTGCCCCGGGAGCGAATGGTGCCGCGGCAGGAGAGGACGATGCCGGCGACGTGAGCTTTCGTGGCGTTGCGGCGGATCAGAACAGCACTCGGACCGATGGCGCCAGCGGGGATGAAAGCTTTGCCGGATCGCGCGCCGGCGCGGGTGTGGAGGAAGACGCGGATGCGAGTGGGGACGAGGTTTCCGATCCTGCCTCGGGTGTCGGAAGCGGATCGCGATCGGTGTCGGGTGGGGGTCGGCGAGCGGGGTCGTCCTATGTGTTCTCGCAGGCAGCAGTCCGCGAATTCCGCGTGCATGGCCAGGGAGATGCGGCGGCTTACGGCTCTGCGCTGTATGGTCACGGCGTCGGCGGAGTGATCACGGCGGTGTCGCGCTCGGGCGGAACAGCATTGCACGGGATGGCGTTCTATACGGTACGCGACAGCGCGTTGTCGGCGGCGAATCGGTTCTCGGTGGCATCGACGTACGCGAATGGGGTAGTGACCAGCGCGGTGGTGAAGCCTCAGGATGTGCGGCAGCAGTTTGGCGGCAGGCTGGGTGGGCCAGTGCCGTGGATGCTGTCGGCGAAGGGTCATCGGGGATCCACACGCACGAGTTCGGACGAGCGACAGCGACTGTCCTACTTCTACGCATTCGACGAGCAGCGGCGGAATTTTCCTGCGATCTCTGCGCCGGGCTATGCAGGATTCTATGCGTTGACGGCGACACAGAGCGCGCTCCTGGCGAACCGCGGAGTGACACCGGCGAAGACGAGCGCCGCGCTCACTTACTTGAATAGCCTGACCGGGACGGTTGCGCGCAGGGCCGACCAGACTGTGAACTTCGGTCGTCTCGACCGGCAGCGTGTGGGCGGTAGCAGGGTTGTGGCAGAGTACAACCGTGCGCGCTGGAGTTCGCCGGCTGGTGCTCGGTCGGGCGCGGTAGTGGACCGCGGCGTCGCAAGCCTGGGCTCGAGCTACGGCAGGATGGATGCGATCGTCATGCGCTGGATGCAGTACCTCACGACGGGTCTGAACAACGAAGTACGGGCGCAGTATAGTCATGAGCTGCAGTACGAAGCGGCGCAGACGCCGCTGGCTCAGGAGCCGAACGCCGGGCCAGGCGGGATGCCGCCCGAGGTCTCGATCGGGCCGCAGGGACTGGTGTTCGGAACGCCGGCTGCACTGGGACAGAGAGCGTATCCCGACGAGCGGCGGCTGGAGGTCGCCGACGCAATCGGGTGGGCGCACGGGCGTCACTTCGTGCAGCTTGGCGGCGACTTCAGCGCGCTGCGCGATTTCACCGATTCGCTGGCGAACGTCATCACCGACTATACCTTCAACGTGAATGCGTATCCGAACGGCGGCTGCCCGTCGATCGTGTCGGCGCTGCACTACTTTTGCTTCCGGTCGTATTCGCAGAGCTTCGGGCAGCAGAGCCTGAGCTTCGATACGCAGGAATGGGCCGGCTTTGTGCAGGACGACTGGCGAGTCGGGCCGCGGCTGACCGTGCATGCGGGACTACGGTACGAGTATGAGTTCCTGCCGCTTCCACAGCAGCCGAACGCCGCGTTGGACGCGGTGTTTGGTGCGGTGGGCGCGACCGGCGTGTTTCCTGAGGATCGAAACAACTTCGGACCGCGGCTGGGAATTGCGTGGTCTCCTTTCGGCGCCGGTCGCGGCGTGCTCAGCGTGGGCTATGGCGCGTACTTCGGCAAACTGCCGGGTGCTACGATACGCGCGGCGCTGTTGGATACCGCGAAGCCGGGTTCAGTGACGCGCGTGCGGATCTTGCCGAAGACGGAGACTGTCTGTCCGCAGAACCCGGGTGTCGGATTTGGGTATGCATGTTCGTATCTTGCGGCCCCGCCTGGCGCGGTGGCGGCGACTACGTCGGCGATGGTTTTCGATCGCAGGTTCCGTCTGCCGGCCGTCCAGCAGGGAACGGTTTCGCTGGAGCATGACATTGGTTGGGGCATCGCCGGGCGCGCGGAGTACGTGATCAACCTCGACCGGCAACTGCCGAATTCGGTGGACCTCAACATCGCTCCTTCGACGGGCGCGAAGCTATTCCAACTGCAGGGCGGTTCGGGCGCAAGCGGTGCCCAAGACGGAGAGACGTTCGCCGTTCCGGTTTACACCGCGCGAGTCAGTTCCAGCTTCGGGCCGGTGACGGATATCGAATCGAACGCGAATGCTACGTACAACGGGCTGACACTCGAGGCGCGGCGCGGGCTGGGCGTACGCCCCAGGTATGGCGGTGCCGGCCGAGGTCTCGAGTTCCGCGTGGCGTGGACGTGGTCGAAGGCGATCGACTACGGACAGAACGCGGGCGCGGTTCCGCGGACCAGCGGCCAGTTCGATCCGTTCACCGTGGGCTACGACAAGGGCGTGTCGGCGCTCAACTTTCCGCAGCGTGTGGTGGCGACTGCGGTGTGGTCGCCGCGTCTGCGCGGGGCGGAGTCGGGCATGTCGGCTACGGCGGAGCGGGCGATCTGGAACGTGGTCGACCGGTGGTCGCTCGCGGGGATATTTTCCGAGGCAAGCGGGCGCGGGTACAGCTACGACGTCTTCGGAGGAACGCGGTTGGCGGGCGGACGCGAGAGCATCAACGGATCGGGCGGTTCGGCGGTGCTTCCGACGGCTGGGCGGAACACCCTTCGGTTGCCGGCGGCTGCGAACCTGGATCTGCGGCTGAGCCGGACGTTCCAGTTGAGCGAAGGAATTCGGCTGCGCGGTGCTGTCGAGGCGTTCAACCTGATGAACCGGCTGAATATTTCGGGAGTGACTCAGCGCGCGTTCCTTGTCGGAACGCCGGTTGCGGGGATGACTCCACTGGTGTTTCAAAATGCGGCGGCGGTGGAGTCCGAAGGGCTGAACGTTCTGCCGTTTGGCGCGTATACGGAGGCGGGAACGAGCCACGCGCGCGAGCGGCAAGTGCAGTTCGGGTTGCGGCTGGAGTTCTGAGCCTTTATTGCGGGCCCATTACGTTTCTGCGGTCCGGGCGGTACGACGCATTACCATCGGCCATTGTGCAATCCCAATCGCCGAAGGTCGTACGCCAGCAGATGCCAGTCGCGTGGGGCGCCAGGAACAGCGAGCAGTTCTTGCCTGGGGGCGAGACGGAATTCCCCCGGGCATCTTGCGACGCATGTGCCGGATCGGAGCACTGATATCGATCGAAACTGCCGCGAATGGGGTAGACCAGCTTTGAGGGGTCGATCTCCGGGATGCTCATTTCGGACACTTGATAGGGCCGTCCCGCGCCGACCTCTACAGTGATGTTATCGAGCAAGTACAGATAGTTGCTTCCCGAAGAGCGTTCACCCGTTTCTGAGTTGCAGCGAAAATACTGCTTGATCTGGTCGGGCGAAGGCGCTCCCTTGGCGGGGTCTTTCTTCGACTTGCAGACAAACGGGTCACGAGTGGCGAATTTCTTCCCGGTGCCTTGTTGGGCAGGAAGTGCCACCGTAGCGCCTATCGCGAGAAACGCACAGATCAGCAGATGTCTTGTCATGACTGTCCTTAGGATTACGGCGAGATTGTGGGGAGCCAGCGTAAGCGACTATACACTCCGGAATCGTTCCGAGAGTTTAATATTGCGAAGGCAAGCTGAGCGCCGGTTTGGAAGGCGTTGGTGAAGCGGCCGAGGCCGTGGCTACCTCCGTTGACCAGGCGGCGAGCGGCTGTGAGATCGTTGGTGGCGAGGGCCGGCCGGATGCGGATTTGGTGCGGTGAAATATTTTTTTGTCGTGAGCGGAGGGGGTTTACATGTTTTGGAAGGTTCGGGGTTCGAGGGGAAGGGAGAACCCCACTTATAACGGTGAGACTGTCATGAATGGGGCACCCGGCGAGTCAGCAATGCAACTACGGAGATTCTGACTCTGCGAGTCAGAATGACGCCTGAAGAGGGTTATGACGCCTCAAGAGGGGTGGTGGTGTTTCAGCAGCGTCTGAAGCCCGCTACTACTCCGGAAGCCTTCTTGTGGGCTTAGTGCTGGGAGAGGGAGAGGGTGTTGCCGTCGGGGTCGGGGAACCAGGCTACTTTGGCGGCGTTGCCGGGGGCGGTCCAGACGCCGTTGGGGGATTGTTCGAGGAAGCTGTAGCGGTTGAACTGGACTCCTTTGGCGGCGAGGTCGGCGACGGCGGCTTCGATGTCGGTAACCTCCCAGCCGAGGAGGGTGAAGGGGAAGGGAGTGAAGTCGGGGGCGCGGACGACACGGATCATGGTGCCGTTGGAGTCGAAGACGAGGGCGAAGTTGTCGTCGGAGACGAAGCGGAGGCCGAGCGTGGTTTCGTAGAAGGCGCGGGCGCGGGCAGCATCGCGAGTGGGGATGAAGCCGATGGGTTTGGCGGTGGGATTCATGAGTTCTCCTTCTCTGAAAAACGGAGATGCGGCCACTTCTGGAGTTGCTGGAGCATGAGTCGGCTATGAGGTGACGGTGTTTCGCTAAGTTCGATGCGCCGGGATCTTTGAAGCGCGAACCTGGCGAAACGGATTTGGAGACTACTGCATGCAACTTAAAGCGATTGGATTGAGACGGGGCCATGCTGGATCATCCGACCTCGGCTGCGCGATGCCACGCCAGAACTTGTCTTCGAAGTTCTTGCCGTAGAAGGTTTCTTCTGCGGGGGTCATCACCTTCTGATAACCATTACTGAGGCATTGACAGTAGCCTTCGGGGTCGCGCGGGGCGTATCTGGACGTTTTCGGGTCCCGCATGAAGGTGTTGCAGCCGTCAGCGAAGGGACTCTGGCGCGCCTCTGCCGCGGTGTACCTGGCGTAAGCATTTTTCTGGTAGGCGGAGATGACGCGCTGACTGGGGACGTGGCAGTTGTCCGGCGCGTCTGAGAAGTAGAGACAGTCGGGGACTCCGTCTTTAAAGGAGACAGTGACACGTCCGCTCTGCGAGCCAACATAGCGGAAGCGGGCAATGATGCGGACGGGGTTACCCAGGGGGTCATGCGAGACGATGGGGTCGGATATGCTGCCGGGTTGGTAGCGATTCATCGTCCATCCGAGGGCGTTGTCAGAGACGAGGTCATCCAAGAGGCGAGTGAAGTCGGCATCTCTAACGCCTGGCAGGACAGCGACCGGGGCTGTGACGACGGCGCCCGCGTATTTCACGGGAGCCTGGCCGCTGGCGAAGCGGATGAGGTTGGACTGGAAGTTCTTGAGGCCGGGGCTGCCGCAGGCGTTGGTGTGGATGAGGGTTTGCATCTCGGTGCCGACGGCGGTGAGCTGGTCGACTATCTGCTGACTGATGGTGAAGGGATTGGCTGCGCGGCCGCCTTTACCGGTCGCAACGCCGAGCATGTTTTGGACCAGGTGTAACTGAGCCTTTGCGCTGACGTCCTTGACGGCGTCGTAGAGTTGCGGGTCGGCGAAGAGGCCGGTGCCGACGGTCTGGTATGAGGTGCAGCCTGCTGAGGTTTGGATGACGTTGCCGTAAACGTCGTGTACGCCGTCGGGACTGTAGGGTGTGTATGGGGTGCTGGCGCAGACCTGTTGCGTGATCTCGACCTTGTTGGGCGGCAGGAACTGCTTGCAGTCGCGGGCGAAGTCTTCCATGTAACCGGAGATGATCAGCATGAATTCGCTGCCGTCATGGTCGAGGTGGATGGATTGGAAGTCGCCGGAGTAGATGCGGAGGAGATCGTCCTCGTTGTTGAGGCCGGCGGCGGAGAAGTGCGCGGGCTTGGCATCCGCGGTGGCCGGTTTGGCGGATGCGGCGGATGGCTTGCCTACAGGTTTCCTGGTTTGAGCGGTAGCTTCGACCGCCAGGGATGCGATGAGACAGAGGACCAGCACGCGCATGGCGTACCTCCTTCTTGCTTGATGCAGCATGAGGCTTGGCCCGGAAACGTGTAAGGGAGTTTAATACCACAACCTGCGCGGTGCTTGCGTTG
>WNGR01002515.1_pt1 | contig 20111 bp, 18 predicted proteins | sample 5407581 | NCBI WGS metagenome assembly WNGR01 (sample SAMN13153383, study PRJNA577476) | soil metagenome | isolation source: 80 cm soil or saprolite under Garry oak tree replicate 2 | place: USA:California | collected 2016-06-15 | reverse complement strand
CGAGAACATCATCGCCGCGAGCTGGCACGCCCTCGAGGAAGCCGTCACCTACTGCCTCCTCCGCTCCGGCCGCGAGCCCAGCTAACCCCGCCCCGCCCCCCCCCCAACGCCATGAAACCCGGGATCCAGTGCGTTCGAACGCACTGGATCCCGGGTTTCACTCCCTTCCGAGCACCGCCTTACGCGGCCGGAACCTTGTCCAGGAAGCCGTAGACGCTGCGGATCTGGCCGCCCCCGTTCAGGACCGCGACGTCGAAGCCGACCACGACCGGCTCGGCCGCCCCCGCGGGCCCCAGGTGCCAGGTGAACCGCGCCTGCTCGTGGTGCGCGTCGACCGGGCCGCCGAGCGTGAACACGAAGCCGGGGAACTGCTGCTGGACCGCGCCGATGAGCCCGTCGATCTCGGCCCGCCCGCGCGCGTCGGCCAGCGGGTCGGTGTAGCTGCCGTCCTCCGTCCACAGCGCGTCCACCAGCCCCCGGCGGCGTTCCGCGTCCTTCTCGTTCCACGCGGCGAGGTAGCGCTCGACAATCTCCTGCATCGTTTTCTCCCTCCGTAGGTACCACCGATCCTGCCGACCGGAGGGAAGCGTCGCAATTACCTCCGAGGTAATGCAAACGCGGACGGAAACCGGCTAGGCTCACCAGGATGCACGCCGGTGACCTGATCCGCGAGTGGCGGCAGCGCCGCCGGCTCAGCCAGCTCGACCTCGCCATCGCGGCGAACGTCTCGTCCCGGCACCTGAGCTTCGTCGAGACCGGCCGGTCCCGGCCGACCAGCGAGATGATCCTGCACCTGGCCGAGCACCTGGACGTGCCGCTGCGCGACCGCAACGCGCTGCTGCTGGCCGGCGGCTTCGCGCCCGCCTACCCCGAACGCGGCCTGGCCGAGCCCGAGCTCCACGCCGTCAAGAACGCCCTGAAGCGCGTCCTGGACGGCCACGAGCCCTACCCGGCCGCGGTGGTGAACCGCTGGTGGGAGCTGGTCGACGCGAACGCCGGCATCGCGCTGTTCACCGGCGACGTCGGCCCGGAGCTGCTCGAGCCGCCGGTCAACGTGCTGCGGCTGAGCCTGCACCCGGACGGGATGGCGCCGCGGATCGCGAACCTCCCCGAGTGGCGCGCCCACCTGCTGGCCCGCCTGCACCGCCAGGCCGAAGCCACCGGCGACCAGCGCCTGACCGCCCTGCACCAAGAGCTCAGCGCCTACCCCGGCGGCCTCAGCCGCCCGCCCGGCCCGGCCGACGTGGTGATCCCGCTCCGCTACCGCGCTGCAGGGGCTGAGCTGTCCTTCCTCAGCATCACCGCCGTGATCGGCACTCCGATGGACGTCACCGTCGAGGAGCTGGCCATCGAATCGTTTTATCCCGCCGATCACCAGACCGCGAAGGCCCTCGCGTGACCCCTGGCCGGCTGAGCCCGCGGGCCCCACCCACCTCCCCTGCCCCCTTCACTGCGCCGCCCTGCACCGCCAGCTCCTGCTCGACCGGGCCCCGGTGACCGCGCTCGACGCGGTCGGCCACCTGGCCGGCCTGCAGGCGCAGGCCCCGCTGGCCCCGTACGTCGGGCTGTGGACGAGGCTGGCCGGCTTCCGTCATGAGGAGCTGAGGGAGCTTATTACCGAACGGGCCGTGTTTCGCGCTCACCTGATGCGCAACACGGTCCACCTGGTCGACGCCGCGGACTACCTCGGCTTCCGCCCGCTGTACCAGCCCCTGCTCGCCCGCCACCTGGCCGGGAACTTCGGGAAGAACCTGATCGGCGTCGACCTGGCCGAGCTCGCCGGCGTGGCGGCGGACTTGCTCGGCCAGATCCCGCTGACCCGCGTCGAGCTCGCCGCCCGGCTGGCCCCGCGCTGGCCGGACCACGATCCCGCCTCGCTCGCCTACGCCGCCAGCCACCTGCTGGCGCTGGTCCAGGTGCCGCCGTGCGGCCTGTGGGGCGAGCCGAACCACCGGGCCGCCTTCTTCCTCGCCTCCGCCTGGCTGGCCGGCCGCGATCCCTCCGCCTCACCCGACCCCGCCCAAGCCGCCGAGCAGCTTGTGCTGCGCTACCTGGCCGCCTATGGCCCGGCCAGCGTGGCCGATGCCCAGGCCTGGTCGGGCCTGACCCGGCTGCGCGAGGTGACCGAGCGCCTCGCCCGTCAGCTGCGCACCTTCACCGGCCCGGACGGCACCGAACTGCTGGACCTGCCGGACGCGCCGCGCCCGGACCCGGACGTCCCGGCGCCGCCCCGCTTCCTGCCCGAATACGACAACCTGCTGCTCTCCTACGCCGAACGCACCCGGGTCATCCCGCACCGCCGTCCGGTCCCGCTGCCGCCCGGGCACGGCGCGACGGGGGGAACGCTGCTCGTCGACGGCCTGTGGCAGGCCGACTGGAAGATCAGCCAGAGCGTCCTGGAGATCGAGCCGTTTACCCCGCTGGGCCCGGCGGACCGGGACGCCATCGTGGCCGAGGGGGAGCGGCTTCTCGGCTTCGCCGCCCCCGCGATAGCCGTCCGCGATGTACGTTTTGTCCCCGTTCGTTCGGGCTAAATAACTGACCCAGGGCCGCAGTGGGCCGGCCAGGGATTTACGGTAGGGGCATGGACGACAAGCAGATCATGGCTCACATCGACGAGCTGATCGATACCGAGCACCAGCTCCGCCGGCAGCTCGCGGCCGGCGAACTGACCAGCCAGCAGGAGCGCGAGCGGCTGCGCTCCGCCGAGGAGGCGCTGGACCAGTGCTGGGACCTGCTGCGGCAGCGGCGAGCCCGCCGGGAGTTCGGCGAGAACCCGGACGAGGCGATGGCCCGGCCGGCCGGCGAGGTCGAGGGCTACCAGCAGTAGCCAGCCGCAGGATCACAACGACAGGAGTGGCGTGCGTATCGCGAGATTCGCCAAGGGCGACGGGGTCGCGTACGGCGTAGTCGAGGGCGAGCTAGAGAGCGGAGGAGCGGGGAGGCCACCGCGGCCGGGACTGACGATCGCGGAACTGTACGGGCACCCGTTCGGCGTGGACCCCGGCGGGGTCAGGCTGACCGGTAACCGGTACCCGCTGGCCGAGGTCAGGCTGCTGGCGCCGGTGCTGCCGAGCAAGGTCGTGGCCGCGGGCCGGAACTACGCGTCGCACGCGCGGGAGGTGGCCGGGGAGCCGCAGGCCGAGCCGGTGATCTTCCTCAAGCCGTCCACCTCGGTGACCGGTCCGGGGGACGCGATCAAGTACCCGGTCAAGCTCACCGACCGGGTGGATTTCGAGGGCGAGCTCGCCGTCATCATCGGCAGGCTCTGCCGCGGCGTGCCGCGGGAGCGGGCCGAGGAGGTGGTGTTCGGTTACGCCTGCGCGAACGACGTCACCGCGCGGGACCTGCAGGCCAGGGACGGGCAGTGGACCCGGGCCAAGGGCTTCGACACGTTCTGCCCGCTCGGGCCGTGGATGGAAACCGGGACGAACCCGTCCGACCTCGAGCTCACCACCACGGTCAACGGCGAGATCAGGCAGCAGGCCCGCACGTCCGAGCTGCTCTGGGACGTGCCCGGGCTGATCGCGTACGTCAGCCAGGTGATGACGCTGCTGCCCGGGGACGTGCTGCTGACCGGGACGCCGGCCGGGGTGGGGCCGCTGACCGACGGGGACGAGGTTTCCGTGACGATCGAGAGCATCGGCACCCTGACCAACCGGGTGGTAATCGGCGACTGAAAATTTGCCCCCATTTAGTTTAGGATTAGCGTTCGGAGCGGGCGCGACCGTGCGCCAGGACCTACTCCGGCAGGTTTGCGCAAGGGTGGGCATTATGGGTGGGGGCTACGGTCGCGATTCCGGTCGGCAATCCCCGTCGTATTCCTTCTCCCACCTGGTGCCGGTGCGTCACTGGGCCCGCGACCCGGCGCTGCGCAGCTGGCCGGTGCTGCTGCTGGTCGCCCTGGTCTGCGTGCCGCCTATCGCGCTGGTCATGCTCAACGACCCGACCCCGGCCAAGATCCGCGACATCGCCTGGATCTTCGCGGTCTACTTCGCCGTGGCCTGGCTGCTGCTGCTCGGCGTCATCGTCCGCCCGCAGCACGTCAGCCGGGCCATGCTGGCCGCCATCGCGGTCGTCGGCGTCGTCACCCAGGCGCCCACCGCGATCTTCCTCGAGACCAAGCTGCACGCGGGCACGAGCAGCCTGCTCGACATCTTCACCATCGGCATCCCCGAGGAACTAGCCAAGGCCATCCCGATCGTGGTGGTGGCGTGGATCTGGCGGCGGTACTGGCACACCCAGACGCCGCGCGACTACCTGTTCCTCGGCGCGGTGAGCGGGCTGGTGTTCGGCGCGGCCGAGGTCGTGCACTACTTCACCGACGTGCTCGGCTCGATCTCGGGCCACGCCACCGGCCTGGACCTGCAGACCCTGACCATCCAGTACATCTGGCGCTTCCTCACCGACCCGATCGACCACGCCTGCTGGGCGGGCATCACCGGCTACTTCATCGGGCTGGCCATCACCAGCCCGCACCGGGAGTACTGGATCGGGCTGATCGGGATCGGCATCGCGGCGGTCCTGCACGGCCTCAACGACTGGAACCCGATCAACAGCCACCCCGCCTGGGTGCTGATCACCCTGATCAGCGTGCTGCTGTTCCTCGGCTACGCCCGGGCCGGGGCCTGGCTGCCTGAGCAGGCGATGGCCGCGCCGGACGGCATGGCCGTGCCCGCCGGGCAGGCCCGGGCACAGGCCCGCCCACGGGCAGCGCCCGCGCCCTGGGCCGCGGCCCCGCCCGCCCCGCCGCCTGCCCGGCCGCGCGCGCCCGCGACGCGGGACGAATGGTGGCAGCACGTCCCCGCGGCCGCCGCGCCGCCTCCGCCCCCGCAGCCCGCCGCCGCCAGGTCGTCCAACCGGACCGCACCGGACGCCGCCGCGCCGTACAATCCGGCCACCGCGCCTACCGTGCTCCAGCGCAAGCCGCCCGTTCGGCCGTGGTGGGAACAAGAACGCTAGGTCCGTGACAGGCTAGTAGCGCCCGAGCCGGGAGAGGAGGGGATTCCTCCGGTGGTCAACCTCGACCGCAGGAAGCTTGCCGCGCCGTTGTTCGCGCAAGCCGCCGCGTTCGTCGTGGTGCTGGTTATCGGCGGGTTCACCGGCCACGCAAAGACGCCCTCGCCCGCACCCGGGCCGGGCGGGACGCAGGCCCCGACCGCCACCACCGCCTCACCCACGGCCAGCTCGGCCTCGAGCAAGGGGGCCGCGCTCAAGCTCACCGTCAGGGTGATCAAGGACGGCGACGGCCTGCCGCTGCCCGGTACCCAGGTGAACGTGCTGCAGACCGGGACGCTGACCAGCGTGGTGACCGGCACCCTGAACCCGGCCCTGGAGTTCGCCTCCAACGTCCCCGCCGGGCAGTACCAGGTGTGCATCCAGCCGCCGATCGGCTGGGGCAGCGAGGTCCGCACCACGCACGTGCTGGCGGGCTGGATCTGCTCGCCCGCCGACCTCAGGACCAGCCCGCAGCTGGTGACGTTCCGCCTCGGCAACCAGGTCCCGCAGGTGGGACAGTGAAGGGGGAAGGGGAGGTGGGTGGGGCGCACGGGCGCCGCGGACCGGGGCCGGCCGGCCCTGGTCAGCAGGGCCCGGCTCAGGTCGGATGGGCCCTGCTGGTGATCGCGATGGCGCTGATCGGCGGCCTGGCCGCGGCCACCCTGGTGGACGCCTCGCTGCTCATCGCGGTAGTCGTGTCCGTGGTCATCGGCGCCGTCGGCGTGGTGGTCGTGCTCCGCTCGCCCGCTCGGGAGCCAGAACTGACCGCCCCGCGCACGGCCACCATGCCGCGTGCCCACCCGCGCCCTGCCCCATCGAGCCGGGCCGCGCCGCCGCCCGACTCCTACCCGCCCGACCCGGTCGCCCCGGTCACCGCCCAGATTCCGGCTCCGGGCGGAGCCGACGGGTTGAACCGTGGCGGTGCGCCCGCCGTGAACGAAACTGTGGTCCAGATGCTGCCGCTCGGCACCGAGGGCTCGCCGGACGCGCCCTGGTGGGATTCGGCCCATCCCGCGCCGGCCCCGAGCGCGGGCGCCAAGCGCGCGCCCGCCCCGGACCTGTCCACCTACCTGGCGTCCACCTTCATCGCGCAGTGCCCGCGCTGCGGTGCGTTCCGGCTCGACATCAGGCGGGGCAGGAGCGGCTGGAATTTCCGCTGCGAGGCGTGCGAGAACACCTGGACCTGGCAGCCCGGCACGCCGTGGCCGCCGGTCCGGGTTATGCCGCCTTAAACCCTGGAGTTCCTTGTTATCGCCGGAAAGCAACGGAGGTCATTTCATGTATGAGAGGGATATCAGCCGGAGAGATCCCGGCTGCGTGGTTTTCCTGCTCGACCGTTCCGATTCGATGAAGTCCACCTGGGTCAACAGCCAGGAGACCCTGGCCCAGGGGGCGGCCCGGGTGCTCAATGAGATATTGCTTGAATTGCTCTTCACGTCACAGGGCGAGCCGGGGAAGGCGCGCCACTATTTCGACATCGGCATCTTCGGTTACGGCCTGCGCCCGGTGGCCGGCGGCGAGGGCGTCGAGCCCGCCTTCGGCGGAAAGCTGGCCGGCCAGCCGCTGGTCGCGCTGCCCGACCTGCGAGACAACCCGATCGCGGTGCGGGAGACTCCGTCGGTGGACATCGGCGCGCCGCCGAGCCGGGTGCCGGTCTGGGTCGAGCCGGTGCACGGTTACCGCACCCCGATGTGCCAGGCGGTGGCGGTGGCCGGCGCCCACGTCTACGAGTGGGCGAACGCGCACCCCGACTCGTTCCCGCCGATCATCATCAACATCACCGACGGCATGGTGACCGACAGCCCGTACGAGGGCGCCTCGCTGGAGGAGTGGGCGCAGCGGCTGGTCAACATCCAGACCAGCGACGGGCCCACGTTGTTCTTCAATATCTTCCTGTCCCCCGCGGCGTCCAACGGCGTGCTGTTCCCCGCGACGGACTACGGCCTGCCCGAGCCGGGCCCCCAGCTGTTCCGGATCAGCAGCATGCTGCCCCCGCCGATGATCGCCAACGCGCAGAGCACCGGCACGACGGTGGAGCCCGGGGCACGGGGGTTCGGCTTCAACGCCGACGCCACCATGCTGGTCCGGTTCCTCGAAGTCGGCACCAAGGTCGACGTGCGAGACTGAGCTGCCCGTCATGCAGATCCAGATGGTCACCTTCAGCGCGGCGAAGGACGGCAACGCGCCCGGCGAGTGGCAGGACGGCGCCTGCGGCGGCGTCGCCGCCGACGGGAGCTGGGCCCGCTTCCTCGTGCTCGACGGCGCCACCACGGCCTACGACCCGGTGCGCTGGGTGGACCAGCTGGTGCGGTCGTTCGCGCCGCCCGCGGGCGGGTCGGGCGGGCCGGGCGGATCGCGGCTGCCCCGGCTCGAGCCCGCCGCCATGCGGGCCTGGTTCGCCGAAATGCAGGACCAGTGGGCCGCGGAGGTCCGGGACTTCGACAGCATCATCGAGGAGCGCAAGTTCGCCGAGGTGGGCTCGTTCGCCACCCTGCTCGGCTTCGACATCTACGGGCTCGACGGCCCGGAACCCTACTGGCGGGGCGTGGCCCTCGGCGACACGGTGCTCTTCCACGTCCGGAAGGGGCACCTGATCGCCGCGTTCCCGCCGATGGGACCCGATGACTTCGGCACCCTGCCCGACGGCGTGCACACCTTGCCCGCCAGCCTGGAGCGGATGACCGAACGCCTGCTCACCGGCGGCGGGGCACTTGAGCCCGGCGACTTCCTTTTCGCCGCGACCGACGCGATGGCCCAGTGGATCTTGCGCACGATCGAGCGCGGCGAGGCCAAGGTGTGGGACGCGCTGACGACGCTGGCGCACCCCGACGTGTTCGCCCGGCTGATCGAGGACCAACGCAGAGAGCAGGACAGCGCTAAGAGGATGAAGAACGACGACGTGACGCTGATGCGCCTGCGGATGCTGGCCGGCCAGCCCGCCTACCTGCTGGCGTGCCGATGAACGCCTTCCCCGCCGCCGGCGACTACTACAAGGCGGTACAGGCGCCCGGCCGCTGCTTCACCGTGCCCAAGCTCCAGGCCGCCGAGTTCGTCTGGGACAGCCTCGGGCCGACGCTGGCCCGGGGCAGCAGCGCCGTGGTGTTCCAGGCCTCGGTGCAGGGCAGGACCCAGGCCCTGCGCTGCTACATCAGGGAAGATGCCTCCAGCCGGGACCGGTACAGCGCGCTGGACGCCTACCTGGCCGGTCACGACCTGAGCCCGTACGTGTCCGGCACCACCTGGCTCGACGGGGCGATCACCGTCAACCGGGCGCCCTGGCCGGTGCTGACCATGGACTGGATCGACGGCCGGACGCTCAACGAGTACGTGGACTTCCTGGTAGCCGGGTCCAACGCCGCCGCCCTGACCACGCTGGCGGGCCGGTGGCGCGAGCTGGTCGCGCTGCTCCAGCGGAGCGACTTCGCCCACGGCGACCTGCAGCACGGCAACGTCATGGTGGACCAGGACGGGCAGCTCCGGCTGGTCGACTTCGACGGGGTCTGGATTCCGCAGCTGGCCGGGCAGCCTCCGCCCACCGAGTACGGCCACCCGAACTACCAGCACCCCCTGCACCACAACTGGGACCGCTGGCTCGACACCTTCTCCGGCCTGGTCATCTACTTGTCGCTGGTCGCGCTGGCCAGGGATCCCGGGCTCTGGCTGGCCCTGTACAACTCCAAGAACCTGCTGTTCGCCAAGACCGACTTCTTCCCCCCGTTCACGTCCGAGACCTGGAAGCAGCTGGCCGCGCTGCGGGACCCGCAGGTCGACGAGCTGGCCAGGAAGCTGCAGGAGTGCTGCAGCCCGCTCTGGGTGTCCAACCGGAGCCTGGAGGCGACCCTGGAGCAGCCGGCCGCGGCCCCGGCCCCGCCGCCAGTACCGGCCGGCCAGCCCTGGTGGCAGCAGCAGCCCGCGCCCGGCGCGGGGACCCCGGCCCAGGGGATTCCCGGCTCGGGGATCCCCGCCCCGGCGTCGCCGTCCCGGCCCTGGCCGCAGGCGGCCCCGTCGCCAAGCCCCGCGGCCTCGCGGCCCGCCGCCTCGCGGCCCGCGGCAGGACCAGCACCCGCATCCGCCGCGGCGCCCCCCGCGGGTCCGCCGGGGGCCGCGCTGCCCGCCCCGCCCCCGCTGTCCGCGCCGCTCGGCATGGCCGGTACCGGACCCATGCCGCAGCTGAGCCAGACGATGATGCCGCCCAGCGAGACGATCTGGTGGACGCGGCCGCCAGCCGGCCAGGCCCAGGGTCCGCCCGGCCCCGGGTATCGCGGTTCCGGATATCAGGGCTCCGTGCCGTCCGCGCCCATGCCCCGCGGGTACGCCCCGCATGCCCCGGTCCCGGCCCCGCCGGGATCCCCGGTGCCAGGACCTGGCGCCCCGGCGACGCGGACGCAGACGGGTACGGCGGTCGGCGCGCTCGCGCTCGCCCTCGGCGTCCTGCTGCTGGTCATCGGCGCGGCCAGCCACATCTCCGTCGTCGTGATCGGCGGCCTGGTGGCCGGCGCGTGGGGCATATGGCGGCTCGTTACCGCGACCGGGAGGAGCGGCAAGCCGCCCGGCTAATCCTTGATCCAGGTCAGCTGCTTCCAGTACGACAGCAGCTCTCCGGGGTTGGTCCCGACCAGCACGGCCATGACGTTCTGCTGGTTGTCGCTGGTGACGATGATCGGGGCGTTGCTGGTGCTGCTGTACTCCGCGATGCTCCCCGTCATGAACGGCGTCTGGTTGTGGAACTCCGTCCGGCATTCGACGAGGAAGTCGGTGAAGTCGTTGCCGGTCGTGCACTCCCGGTTCTTGTGGAAGTGATTGTCGCTGAGCAGCCTGCTGACCCCGCTGGCCAGCGCGGCCGGACTGGGATAGAGGTAGTAGATGATCGTCCCGGCGGGCAGGTTCAGCCGGGAGCACTGGCTCACCGCGGTCGCGCGGAACTGGGTGCCGGCGAGGTGGCAGTTGTCCCGGCCCTGTATCGCGGCCGGGATCTTGCTCAGCAGGACATCGTAGTCCGAGGCCGGGCTGGCGTCCGGTGACGTGGCCGGGCTCGTGGCCGGGCTCGTGGCCGGGCTCGTGCTCGGCCCGGTGCTGGCCGACTGGGACGAGGTTGCCGCCACCGTCTTGGCCGGGAACGGGCTCAGGTGCGCCACCGCCGCGACCCCCAGGTAGCCCGCGACCAGCGCGATGGCCGCGGCTATCCCCACCGTGTTGCGGTTGAGCAGCTTGGACCCTGACGACCCCCGCCCCGCCGGACCGCCCCCCATCCCGGGCGGCGGTCCCCCCGCCATCCCCGGCTGCGGTCCCCCTGCTATCCCTGGCTGCGGTCCCCCCGCCATCCCCGGCGCCAGCTCAGGCCCGCCCGGCACTCCCGGTCCGGCCGGCACACCGGTTCCGCCACCGCTCCCCGCACCCGTGCCGCCCGGCGCGGGGCGCGGCATCGACTGGGTTCCGCCCGGCGCGATCAGGCCGAGGGCACGGGCGAACTCGCGCACCACCCACAGGCTCGCAGCGCCGTCCAGGTCGCTCGCCTGGGCCAGGGTGGTGGCGACGGACTGGATGGCGCCGTAGTTCCCGTACTGCGGGATCGCGTCCCTGAGCAGCGCGGGCACGTCGGACCGGGCTGCACTGACGATCAGGATGCACTCGCCGGGCAGCGCGGTGAGCTGAGTCCGGCAGAGGTGATCCATCACGGTCGCGTCGGACAGCACCTCCGGCCCGTGCGAGGTCACGGCGTCCTGCAGGGCCCGGCGGGCATCGCCGGCCGGGTCGATGACGTGCCCAGTCCCCTCAGTCACGAAGGACCTCCCCAAGAGGTATCCGCAGCGCTGCTATCGGCCACCTTAGAGGACGATTGCGTCGCTGGCTCAGCGCAGGAAGTCCCTGAGGTGACGCAGCTGTCGTTCTACGTGCGCCGTGGGCACCTGGTGACCGGTGAACGGGTGCACCGCGATGTCCTTGCCCGCGGCGATCTCGTTGTAGGCGGCGAATACCGTGGACGGCGGGCAGATCGTGTCCATCAGGCCCACGCTGAGCAGGCAGCGCGCGGTGATCCGGCGGGCCAGCAGCGCGCAGTCCACGTACCGCAGGGTGTCGAGCGCGGCCGGTATCAGGTCCACGTTGTGCGCCAGGAACTCGGGTATCTCGTTGTACGGCGCCTCCGGCGCCAGCGTGATGCCGCGCTGGATGTCGCACAGGAATGGCACGTCCGCGTGGCATATCGCGACCGCCTGCGGGACCAGCGCGGCGGTGGCCAGCGCGAGCCCGCCGCCCTGGCTGACGCCGCTCACCGCGACCCGCGGCGCTCCGGTCAGCTCGCTGGCCGCCTCGACGGCGAGCACGGCGTCGGTGAACAGCCGGGTGTAGTAGTAGCCTTCCGGCCGGGCGATGCCCCTGGTCATCACCTGAGCGTTCTCCGGCCCCGCGCCCGGGTCGCCGTGGCGGTCGCCGGTCGCCCCGGTGGTCCACCGCCCGCCCTGGCCCCGGGTGTCCATCACGAATACGGCGTAGCCGAGCGCGGGCAGTAGCGCGTGCTCGGCGGGCATGCCCCGGCCGCCGCCGTAGCCGATGAACTTCACTACCACCTGCGTCTGCCCGTCCGCACCCGGAGGTCGCAGGTACCAGGCCCTGATCCGGTCGCCGCCCGCCCCGGAGAACTCGGTGTCGAACACCTCGACCGGCGCGTAGATCTCGGTTTCGTACCTGGCCAGCACCGGCGGGCGGACCGTCGCGCGGGCTTCGTCCAGGCGCCGCTGCCACCATAGGTCGAGGTCCGGCGGCTCTGCGGTGCCCGTGCGATAATCGCGCAACTGGTCCAATGACAGGTCAAACCAGGGCATTCGTCCCTCCGGCCAGTCAAGGCGCCTGAATCTAGGCCCTACCATTTTCCTTGTGACGGCGGATCCCGGGGCGCGCGGTAGCCAATGGCGCCGCGTGTCCGGGGTATACGTTAACCGGGGCCCTGCTAGCTCCGGGGGGAACGATCCCCCCCAGACCCCCCCTGCTTATGGGGGGGCCGGCCCCCCCATAGCCCCCCGGGGTCATGGCTACGGGATACGCGGTGACGGTATGTACGCCGACGGGACGGACGGCAGCCGCCGCGACCGCGGTGCGCCTGCGGGACGCGGCCGCCGCGCGGCTGCCGTCATCGCCCTGACCCTCGGCCTGGCCGGGTTCGCCGTCTCCGCGGTCGGAGTGGCCATCCAGCTGCTGCCCCGGCATTTCAGCGCCGGGGAGCAGAGCCAGATCAAGGCGTGGGAGGTCATGCGCCGCTGGCAGACCACACCCGCCGGGCAGATCTTCCCGGCCTCGGTCCCGTACCAGCTCCCCGCCAGTGTGCTCCACGATGTGGCCCCGCTGCACCTGGAAGCGCTCCGGATCAGCATCGCGCCCCAGGAATCTGACTGCGCCAAGGCGGTGACCAGCGCGGCGGCCGGCGCGGCGCTGCGCAAGAACGGGTGCGAGGCGGTGCTCAGGGCGACCTACGTCGACGCCACCAGGAGCTACGTGATGACCGTCGGCGTCGCGGTGCTGCCGAACGCCGCCGCGGCCACCAGTGCGGACAGCGGCCTCGCCCCGCCCAGGCTGACCGCGGCGCGTGTGGCCAGCGGCCGCGGCGGGCTGGCGGCCGGCGTCCAGGTGGTCAGGTTCGGCGGCGCGACGGCCGGTGTCTACGACTACCACAGGCAGATCTCCACGAGCTACACGGCGGGCCCGTACCTCATCATGTACGCCGCTGGGTACGCCGACAGCCGGCCGCGGGTGCCGTTGAAGGACGACCCGTACTCCGACGCAGAAATGACCAATATGGCCCAGGGGGTCGCCCGATCCGTCGCGCACACGCTCGCCGCTGCTCCGGCCCCGCCCCGCTGCCCGGGGACGCCGGGATGCTGACCCGGGGGTGGCGTCCCGGAACCGCCCTGCTCGCCGCGGCCGGCCTGGTCGGCCTGGCCGCGCTGGCCACCGTCTCGGCCCCGCCCGCGGCCGCCGCCCCCGCCGACAGCATCCAGGCCAAAGAGCAGTGGGTGCTAAGCATGCTCAGTGCCCAGGCGGCCTGGTCGGTGACGCGTGGCGCTGGGGTAACCGTCGCGGTCATCGACAGCGGCGTGAACCCGCACGTCAGCGACCTGTCCGGCTCGGTTATCACCGGCCCCAACTACACCGGCGTGACCACCCGCCCGTCCAGCAAGGACTGGGGCGTGCACGGCACCTGGATGGCGTCGCTGATCGCCGGGCACGGCCACGATGGCGGCCTCAGCGGGGTCACCGGCACCGCGCCGGCGGCGCGGATCTTGTCGATCCGGGTGATCCCCGATCGCGCTGACCCGCACTACGGCAAGTACGAGCGGGAAGATGAGACCCGCATCCAGCAGTCGCTGGCCAACGGCATCAAGTACGCGGTAACCCACGGCGCCAAGGTCATCAGCATGTCGATCGGCTACAGCGCGCCGAGCAACACGGTCCGGGCGGAGTTGCAGGACGCCTACGATCACGGCGTGGTGGTCATCGCCTCCGCCGGGAACTCGGGTGACCCGGGCCCGAACAAGCACGGCCACCCGGCTCCCGAGTCCTTCCCCGCGGACTATCCCGGCGTGATTAGCGTCAGCGCCGTCGCCGCCAGCGGCGCGGTGGCCCGTTTCTCCAGCGACAACCTCTCCGTCAAAGTGGCGGCGCCCGGCGTATCGGTGCCCGCCCAGGGCAGGGACGGGCAGTACTGGCTGGTCAGCGGCACCAGCCCGGCCTGCGCGCTGGTGGCCGGGGTGGCCGCCCTGATCAAGTCGAAGTATCCGCGACTCGCGCCTGACCTGGTGGCCAGCGCGCTGACCTCGACGACCACGGGCCGGCCGGCGGACGGCTACGACAGCCAGGTGGGGTTCGGCATCGTGGACGCGGCCGCCGCGCTGACCAAGGCCGGGCGGCTGGCGGGTGTCCGGCCCGTAGCGACCAGCATCAAGGCCACCGTCAGGTATCACGGCGTGCTCCCGCCCGCGCCGGTCCGCCCGCGTGGCTCCGGCCAGCTCGTCTTGTTCTCGCTTCTGGCCCTCACCTCGCTGGCGCTGATCGCCGCCGCCGGGACCCGGCTGGCCGTGCTCCGTCGCGCCCAGGGCCGGGCGAACCGGTGACGCGGCCCGGAGACGACGGCGGCCCACCGCCGGTCGACGACTTCGCCAGCAGCGTGCTCGACGTGGTCGACTCGATCCCGCCCGGGCGCGTGATGTCCTACGGCGACATCGCCGAGTACCTGGGATCTGGGCCCGGGCCCCGCCAGGTGGGCCGGGTGATGGCTACCTACGGCGGCGCGGTGGCGTGGTGGCGGGTGATCCACTCCGACGGCACCCCCGCTCCCGGGCACGACAGCGTGGCCGTCCAGCACTACCTAGCCGAAGGCACCCCCCTCCGCTCCGCTCGCCCCCCGGTCCGCGTCGACATGCGCCACGCCCGCTGGCCCGGCGGCCCCACCCCACCCCACCCCCGCGTCCCTAATAGATCGCGCTCCGCCCGGCCGCAGCCGCCTCTTCCATGAGTCCTGGCTGCACCCGACGCGAGGCGCGCCGCGGCGGCGCAATCTCGCCGTCAAGGCCTCAGCCTCCCCACGCAGAACCCCACAATCGCTCTGCCGCATGGACACGAAACCCCGCCGCGAAACCTGCCCCGCAGCCGCTGCCAAACCCCGCCGCCGCAACGTCTCAGCCGCCCCACGCAGAACCCCAGGCGCACCGCACCTGGGGCACCCGAAACTCACCGCGCCGTGACACGCCGAACCTCCCCGGATGAGCCCCGAAATGTCACTGGCGTCTGCTGGAATGCTAGTAATGGACCAGTCCCGAGCCCCCGCGTACCGCCTCGTCCGCCGCCCCCCGCCCGGCGGCCAAGGCGGAGCCGCGGCCGGCGCCGGAGCGGGCGCGGGAGCGGGCGCGGGCGCGGCGGGCGGACCGCCCCGGCTGGACCAGGCGCAGCAGCAGGTCGTGGATCACGCGGGCGGCCCGCTGCTGGTGCTGGCCGGGCCGGGCACCGGCAAGACCACCACGATCGTGGCCGCGGTGGCCGACCGGATCGAGAACCGCGGCATCGCGCCCGAGCGGATCCTGGTCCTCACGTTCAGCCGCAAGGCCGCCGCCGAGCTGCGCGAGCGCATCACCGCCCGGCTCAAGCGCACCACCCGGGAGCCCCTCGCCGTCACCTTCCACAGCTACGCCTACGCGCTGGCCCGGCGCGAGTTCGTGCTGGCCGGCGACGAGCCGCCGCGGCTGCTCTCCGCGCCGGAGCAGCTGCTGGAAATCCGCCGGATGCTGAAGGGCGAGGCTAGCGACGGCGGCTCCCGCTGGCCGGAGCGGCTCAGGCCCGCGCTGGCCACCCGCGGCTTCGCGGAGGAGGTGCGCGACCTGCTGCTGCGCGCGGCCGAGCGCGGCCTGGACGGCCGCAGCCTGCGCCAGCTGGGCAAGCACAAAGACCGTGACGACTGGGCCGCCGCGGCCGGGTTCCTCGACCGGTACGCGGCCCGCTTCGACCTCGCCCCGGTCCCGGCCTACGACTACGCCGAGATCGTCCGCATCGCGGCTGCCCTGCTCGGCCGCGAGGAGACCAGGCAGCGCGAGCGCGGCGCCTACGACGTGGTGCTGGTCGACGAGTACCAGGACAGCGACCCGGCGCAGGAGTCGCTGCTGATGGCGCTGGCCGGGGACGGCAGGGAGCTGATCGCGGTCGGTGACCCGGACCAGTCCATCTACGCGTTCCGCGGCGCCGACGTGCGCGCGCTCACCGAGTTCCCGGACCGGTTCCGCACCGCGGACGGCCAGCCGGCCCCGGTAGTGGCGCTGCGCACCTGCCGCCGCAGCGGACATGACCTGCTGGCCGCGTCCCGCCGGGTGGCGCGCCGGCTCCCGGCCGCGCCAGGGGCAAGCGCCGCCCAGGCCCGGCACCGGCTGCTGGTGCCCACGCCGGAGAGCCCGCCCGGCGAGATCCGCATCCTGATCGCGGACAGCTCGACCCAGGAGGCCGCGCTGGTCGCCGACACCCTGCGCCGCGCCCACCTGGCCGACGGGGTGCCCTGGCCGGACATGGCCGTCCTGGTCCGCTCGGCCACCCGGCAGGTGCCGCTGCTGCGCCGGGCGCTGACCGCGGCCAACGTGCCGGTCGCGGTGGCCGGGGACGACCTGCCGCTGGCCGAGGAGCCCGGCACCCGCCCGCTGCTGATGCTGCTCCGCTGCGCCTTGAACCAGACCCACCTCGACGAGCCCACCGCGGCCGAGCTCCTCTGCGGCCCCCTGGGCGGCACCGACGCCCTCGGCCTGCGCCGCCTGCGCCGGTCCCTCCAGCTGCTGGCCGACGCCGACCCCGAGGGCCAGCACACCTCAGGCTCAGCCAGCAGCGACATGCTGGCCCACGCCCTGCTCGACCCCCGCGACCTGGCCATGGTGCCGGACCGGGTGGCGGCGCCGGCCCAGCGCCTCGCGAAGCTGCTCGCCACCGCGAAGGATGCCGTCAAGAAGGGCGGCAGCGCCGAGGACGTGCTCTGGGCCATCTGGGCCGCCTCCGGCCTGGCCGCGCAGTGGCAGCAGGCCAGCGCGGCGGGCGGCCCGGCGGGCGCGGCCGCCGACCGGGACCTGGACGCGGTGCTGGCGCTGTTCGACAAGGCCGCGCACTTCACCGACAGCATGCCGCCCGGCGCGCCCGCGCTGTTCGCCAACAGCCTGACCAGCCAGGAGATCGCCGGCGACACCCTAGCCGAGCGGGCCGTCAGGGACGACTGCGTCCGCATCCTGACCGCGCACCGGTCCAAGGGCCTGGAGTGGGACGTCGTGGTGGTGGCCGGCGTCCAGGAGGAGACCTGGCCCGACCTGCGGATGCGCGGGTCGCTACTCGGCGTCGACGAGCTCGCCGAGGCCGCGAGCGGCCCCGGGCAGGACGCCAGCGCGGACGTGGACGCGGCCCTGCTGGCGGCCAAGCTGCTGGCCGAGGAGCGCCGGCTGTTCTACGTGGCCGCCACCCGGGCGAAGAGAAAGCTCGTCGTCACCGCGGCCGGCGGCGAGGACACCGACCAGCGCCCGTCCCGGTTCCTGACCGAGCTGGCGGGTGACGACATCCGCATCGAGCGGGTCGCCGAGAGCCAGCACCGCTGGCTGTCCATGCCCGCGCTGGTCGCCGACCTGCGCCGGGCCGCGGCCGACGCGGCGCGGCAGGCCGCCGTCCGGCAGGCGGCAGCGGCCCAGCTGGCCCGGCTGGCCGCCGCCGGGGTCCGCGCGGCTCACCCGCGCGAGTGGTACGCGCTGACCGAGCTGTCCGACTCCGGCCCGATCGTGGCCGGCGGCGAGGCGGTCCGTCTGTCCCCGTCCCAGGTCGAGTCGTTCACCCGGTGCGGGCTCCGCTGGCTGCTCGAGGCGGCGGTCGGCGCGGGCCGCACGGACGTCCTGCGCCACCTGGGCACGGTGATCCACGCCGCCGCCGTACTGGCTGCCGAGGGAGCTACCGAACGGGCCGTGGCTGATCGCATCGATGAAATCTGGCACCATCTCGACTTCGGGAGCGCCTGGTACAGCGCGAAGCAGCGCGCGCTGGCCGAGCGCATGGTCCGGCGGTTCCTCGACTGGCACGCGGAGAACCCGCGCGAGCTCGTCGCGGTGGAGCAGGCGCTCAAGGTGCGCGTCGGCCAGGTGGAGATCACCGGCCGGGTGGACCGGCTCGAGTCGGACGAGGAGGGCCGCGCCGTCGTCGTCGACCTGAAGACCGGCGGCAGCGCGCCGCGCGAGGACGAGCTGGGCCGGCACCCGCAGCTCGGCGTCTACCAGCTGGCCGTGCTGCTCGGCGCGTTCGAGCGGTTCGGCCTGGCCGAGCCGGGCGGGGCGGAGCTGGTCCAGGTGGGCAAGGCGGCCGGCGTGACGCTGCGGGCCAAGGTGCAGCGGCAGGGCGCGCTGGCCGAGGACGACGAGCCCGGCTGGGCCAAGGACCTGGTGGAGACCGTCGCCGCCGGCATGGCCGGGCCCGTCTTCGAGGCCCGGGTGAACCCCGGCTGCCGCACCTGCCCGGTTGCCGCCTGCTGCCCGGTCAACCCCGAAGGGGAGCAGGTCGGGCCCTGAGCTTGCGCGATGACCCGGCTTCCGGCGTGCTGGTCCGCGCGTGGTTCATCTGCGGCGGGTGATACAACTGGATGAAGATATGCGCGCCGTTTCCTGGCGGCGCCGGGGATCCTGCCCCAGCGGCCGGCCGGGCCGACCGACCGGGATGCGCCGATGACCGGGTGGCCGGCCAAGCCGGTGATCTACGAGATCAACACCGCGATCTGGCTGGGCGACTTGTCGCGGGCCGCCGGGTGGCAGGTGACGCTGGCCGACGTGCCCGCCTCCGCCTGGGACGATGTCACACCAGCCGGCGCCGACGCGGTGTGGCTGATGGGCGTGTGGGAACGAAGCCCGGCCGGCCTTGAGCTGGCCAACGCGAACGCGGGGCTGCAGGCCTCGTTCCGGGACGCTCTGCCCGATGTACGGCGTGACGACGTGATCGGATCGCCGTATTGCGTACGCCGGTACGTCGTCGACGACTCGTTTGGCGGCCCCTGGGCCCTCGCCGAAGCGCGCGCCAAGCTGGCCGCCCGTGGCGTCCGGCTGCTCCTGGACCATGTGCCCAACCACGTCGCGCCCGACCATCCCTGGGTGACGACCCACCCGGAGTTGCTGGTTAATGGCGACGAGGCTGACATCGAGGCGGAGCCGGCGGCCTGGGTGCGGGCCGCCGGGCACATCCTGGCCCACGGCCGCGACCCGTACTTCCCGCCGTGGCCCGATGTGGTGCAGCTTGACGCGTTCTCGCCCGCCCTGCGCGCGGCGACCGTGCAGACCCTGTCGGACATCGCCGGGCAGTGCGACGGGATCCGCTGCGACATGGCCATGCTGATGACCAATCAGGTCTTCGCCAAGACCTGGGGCGGCCGTACTGGCCAGCAGCCCGGCGAGGAGTTCTGGCCGACCGTCATCGCGGGCCTGCGCAGCCAGCATCCGGAGACCGTGCTCGTCGCCGAGGCCTACTGGGATATGGAATGGACACTTCAGCAGCAGGGCTTCGACTTCTGCTACGACAAGCGGCTCTATGACCGGATCGTCGGCCGGGACGTGGCCGGCGTCCGCGGTCACCTGCGCGCCGAGCTTGCCTACCAGTCGCGGCTCGTCCGCTTCCTGGAGAACCACGACGAGCCTCGCATTGCGGGTCTGCTCCCCGGCGACGCCGAACGGGCCGCGGCGGTGGCCATCGCGACCCTCCCGGGCGCCACGTTGTGGCACGAGGGACAGTTCGAGGGCCGGCGAGTGCGCCCGCCGGTCTTCCTGTCGCGCCGGCCCGGCGAACCGTCCGACCCCGCCCTGGCCAGCTGGTACCGGCGGTTGCTGGCCACCGTGGCCAGCTACCGGGTACGGGCGGGCGACTGGCAGCTGCTCGAGGTGGCCGGCTGGCCCGACAACGATTCCTGCCGTAACCTCCTCGCCTGGTCCTGGACCGCTGACGGCGCGGGTGGCGGCGTTGCTGACGACGTGGCTCGCGGCAATGGCCGGTACGTGGTGGTGGTCAACCTCTCCGCCGAGCCCGCCGATGGACGGGTCGGGCTCGGCTGGATCGACCTGCACGGCCGCAGCTGGAACCTCACCGACCTGCTCGATGACCGGGTATACGAGCGGAGCGGCGACGAGCAGGCTGACCAGGGACTGTTCGTCGCGCTGCCGCCCTGGGGCTGCCATCTGCTCGCCATGCCGTGACCCATGTCCCCGCGCCGCGTATCACCTGCTCCGAAGAGGTCCGGTCCGCACCGATATTCTGCGATTCCCGGCGCGCTTGAATTCGGGTTCATGTCGTCTTTTGCCACTATCGTTTACCCCTAATTGTTGGCAAGTTCATCTGAGGGTCGGAATCCCGGCCTGCGCGGCTTGTTTCCTGATTGTCAATCACCCGTGATGGGCGATGACGTGTCCTTGAGGGTTATTCAGGCGGTTACGTAGAAGTGCAGGGCGACTACGGCTGAGATGGTTTCGGGGAATGTTGCTAGGGGTCGGCGGTAGTCGGTGTGCATGATCCGCCAGGTTTTGAAGTTCGCAATGACCTGCTCTATGACGTAGCGGATCTTATTGATCTGCTTATTGAACTCCTTCTGC
>WNGR01006532.1_pt1 | contig 20118 bp, 16 predicted proteins | sample 5407581 | NCBI WGS metagenome assembly WNGR01 (sample SAMN13153383, study PRJNA577476) | soil metagenome | isolation source: 80 cm soil or saprolite under Garry oak tree replicate 2 | place: USA:California | collected 2016-06-15 | reverse complement strand
AGCCCGGGAGTGGCGGCGGGGGTCTCGTTCCCTGCGCCCAAGTTCGCGCTTGAGGCAGAGGGCGCTGCTGGACGCTCCGTATATTTGGCGAGTGATTCGCCGGGGAGAATGATGGGTTCCGCTCCCGGTGGAACAGGTTCGAACGGCCGCGGCTCGGAGGGCCGCCGGTCGTAGGGACGATTCTCGTAGGGGCGCGACGACGCATATTTCGAAGGAGGCAAGTCGCGGCCGGGGCGGCGATCGCCGCCGCTCCCGCCACCGCCGCGGCGTCCCCAGCGCCCTCGCGGTCCGCGTCCCTGATCGCCGCCGAAGCCGCCGCGCGAATCGCGCTCGCGCCTCTCCGGGGGACGCCCCTGATTCGAGTACCCCTGACTGCTTGCGGGGGGCTGGGCCTGGCTCGCTTGCGAATCGGCTGCACCCCTGGTTTCGCCGGGCAGGATTACGCGCTCAACAGGTTGACTGGCGGCCGGTGGCTCGCTTTCCACCTCAGCCGCCGGCGCCGGCGCTGGGGCTTCGAGCGGGACGGGCGAAAAGACTTGACCGCCCTGCTGTTCCATCTTTTCGACTTTGGTTTCGACGGTGGAAACGACGTGGTCGTACTCTTCCAGGTGTTCCAGGAAATCGCTGACGTACAGGAAGGCGTCGCCGTCGAGTCCGATATCCACAAAGGCCGACTGCATGCCGGGCAGCACGCGTGTAACCCGTCCTTTGTAGATGCTTCCTACGAGCGCAAATTCTTTTTCGCGCTCAATATAGATTTCGCAAAGTTGCCCTTCTTCCAGAATGGCGACCCGCGTCTCGTGCGGGGCCGCGGAAATAACCAGCTCTTTGGACATGAAAACTCCTCGGGGGCATCGCCGCGTGCGGGAGCCCGGCGGTAGGGCGGGCCACGTCTTCCGTTCTTGCGGAAGCGGAGCGTCCGGGTGCGGATTGGTTCCACGCGTTCATTTCGCGCTCCAGGTTCCCCGCCCGGGTTGTTCCCGGGCCTTTTTTCGGGCGATGCGTACCTCTGCAATTTGGCTTTCCCGACCAGGATGCGCCCCGGCGAAGCCGGGGCTGCAAAGGAGCGGGAATCGAATTGATCTTGCAAATCATCTTGTGAGGGTCAGTTGACGAAGCGGCGGATGCGCACGTTCATCACCAAGCCCAACGAAAGAAAAACAAACAGCGTGGCCGAACCGCCGTAGCTCATCAGCGGCAGCGGGATGCCAGTGACCGGCATGAAGCCGATCACCATGGCCACATTGACCAATACATGGAAAGTCAGCGCTGCTGCGACGCCCATCACCAGAAACATTCCCGCGCGGTCGTTTGCGCGCTTTCCGTTTTGCACCAAGCGCAGCAGCAGAGCCAGGTAAAGCATCAGGGTCACAAAAACCCCGACAAACCCAAATTCTTCGGCCAGGGCAGCCAGGATAAAATCCGAATAGCGCACGGGCACGAAACCCAACTGGTTCTGACTGCCGTTGCCAAGCCCCTTGCCGTAAAACCCGCCGGATCCGACCGCAATTTTCGACTGCAATAATTGGTACCCGGATCCCCGGGGGTCATCTTCCGGATGAAGGAACGTCGTAATGCGCTCCTTCTGATACGGCTTCAAGACGTGCCAGCCCAACGGCAGCATCATCACGCCGAGAAGGACGACGGCCAATGCGTGTTTCCATTGGATGCCTGCCAAATACGCTCCGACAACCAGCATGGGCAAAAGCACCAGGGCCGTGCCCAGGTCCGGTTGAAGAAGAATCAAGCCGAGCGGCACTCCGCAAAGAACCCCGGCTTTCAAAAGGTCCGCAAGGGAGAGCCGGTCGGTGCGCACCTCGCTCAAGAAGCGCGCCAACACGATAATTATAATCAATTTGACGAGTTCTGACACCTGTAAAAACTGCCCAAAGAGGGCAATCCAGCGTTTGGCGCCAAACCGTCTGTTCCCGACGGCCAGCACCGCGATCAGCGCGACAATGCCTACCTGATAGAGGGTGGGAGCCTGGTCGAGAATTTTGTGGTAATCGAAGCGGGAGAGCGCAAACATCAACACCGTGCCGATCAAAATCCAGCGCAACTGCTTGGTGTGCATGCCGGCGAATTGGCTGCTGGAGTGCGTCGCCGAGTAGATCTCCATGACTCCGAGGGCGCAGATGGTAAAGACCAGGGCCAGCAGCCACCAGTCGTATTCTCGAATTCCCTGGGATTCCTTCATCTTGCGGGGACGGATGATCTGTCGAAATCTTCCTTGTTCAACTCAACGCTGCGCGCTTGCGTGCTCCACTCGCAGCGGGTGGGGTTCGGGCATCGCGTCTTCCGACTTGATGGCCGGCCGGGCTTCCGCCACGGGGATTTCCTTTTTCTTCGAACCCGGATCATAGCGCTTGAATTCCACAGTGTACTGTCCCTGTTCCTTCCTAGTCTTCTTTTCGTAATAGGCTTTGACGACATCGCGCGCCAGCGGCCCGCCTACCGCGCCGCCATGCTCGCCTTCCTCGACAAGAACGGCCACAACAATTTCCGGATTGCGGCGCGGAGCATAGCCCACAAACCAGGCATTGTCCTTGAAGCGTTTCTGCTTGCCGACTTTATCCCGAGTGGTGTAGCCGATCACCTGGGCGCTGCCGGACTTGCCGCTGAACTCGATGCCCTCGAGCTTGGCGCCCGCGGCGGTCCCGCCCTCGTTGACGACGCCCCACATGGCCTGCGTCACTTTTTCCGTGGTGTCCTCAGAAATAGGGAAGTCGTCTTCGCCGACTGATTTCGCGTGGAGCAAGAGGTGAGGCTGTTTGAAGATGCCGCCCATGGCGACTCCGCCGATCGTGCGCGCAAGCTGCAACGGCGTGGTGGTCACCGCGCCCTGTCCCACGGCGACGGATATGGTCTCTCCCGCGTACCATTTCCTGTGATACACGCGCTGCACCCACTCTTCCGAGGGAATCAGGCCAGGCTCTTCCGAGGGCAGATCAATTCCGGTTCGGTGGCCGAGCCCGAGCTTGGTGGCGTAATACGAAATGCGGTCGATGCCCAGTTGTTTCCCGACATTATAGAAATAGACGTCACACGACTGCACGATGGCTTTGTGAAAATTCACGACACCGTGCCCGCCCTTGCCATAGACGTGGCACTTGAACTGCCGCCCATAAAACTCCGCGTAGCCGGGGCAGAACGCGGTCATGGTTCTCGGAACGGCCTTGGACTCGAGCATCGCGGTAGCCATCACGATCTTGAAAACCGAGCCGGGAGCCAACTGCGCTTGAATGGCCCGGTTCAATAGGGGCCGGTCGTCGTCTTCGTTCAGCCGCTGCCAGTCTTCTTTGGGAATACGGATCGCAAATTCATTGGGGTCCGGCGCAGGCCGGCTCACCATGGCCAGGACTTCTCCGGTGCGCGGATCGAGGGCCACAATCGAGCCCTTTCTTTCGCCCAGGGCCTGCTCGGCGGCCACTTGCAGGTCATAGTCAATCGTCAATTGAATCGGCTTGCCGGGAGTCGCACGAGTCTCTGTCAGGTCTTCGACTTTCTTGCCCACGCTATTCACGATCATGCGTCGCTGGCCGTCGGCGCCCATCAAGATGTCGTTGTATTGTCGTTCGAGGCCTGTTTTGCCGACGATATCACCCGGCCGCAGCCGCCCATTACTACTTTCCACCTGCTGCTCGCTGACTTCACCGACATACCCGGACACGTGGGACATAAATCCGCCCCGCAGATAGCGCCGCCGGTGTACCAGCAACATTTCCAGCACGGGAAGATCCGCGCGATGCGATTCGATAAATGCGATGTCTGCTTTGCTGGCTTCCGGCTTCACCACAATGGCCTGGAACTTCGGGAGGGGGCGGGCCGCCTCTACCTGCTGGCGCAGATCCTCCAGGGAAATGTTGAGTCCATCGGCAACGAGCGGCAGAGTCCGCTCCAGCAAGGCGGCATCGTCGCGCAAGAGCAGGACGCTGAAGGAGGGATAACCGTCCACAAGCACGCGACCTTCGCGGTCCAGCATGTTACCGCGCGGCGCGATGATCGGGATGGTGCGGATACTGTTGCGTTCGGCGAGTTGCGTATAGTGGTCGGAGTCAACAACCTGAAGCTTCCAGAAACCGGAAAGCAGCAGAGTGATTATCGCAACGATACCGAAGGACACAACCTTGAGCCGCATCTGCGGCATTCGGCTATCGTTTCTGAACCAGTACGACACGCAATCTCCGCGCGCGGGTTTTGCACAGGCTGCGAGTAGGGCCGCTCGCGCTGCGCACGTTTTCTTGCGGGTACGTCGGTGAGCTCCGAATCTCAGGACCGCGTTGGGAGGTCCAAAATCAGGGGCCGCCGCTGTTCCGCTCCCGCCACGTCCCAAGCGGAAGTCTCGCATAACCTATCACTTGCACAAGGTTGGCGCAAGCCGTCCTGTGGGACAGGTATGCACCTTGAGACACTTCGAGTCTTTCCAATAGCCCCGTGGCCTCCGGAATTTCACAGCCGCAGGATGCGCAGACAGCTTGCGGGGAATGGGGCGAAACGATATGTCTAGCCTGGCCGTTTTTGTTCGTTTTCAACAGGGATAACCAGGATTGCCACTGTGCTCAAGCTGGCTCTGATCGGGATGTCGGGCAGCGGTAAGACCTTCTGGGCCAATAAGTTAGCGGGGTGCGGATACCGCCTGATTTCTTGTGACGACCGCATCGAGCAGAAACTCGCCGCGGAGCTTTCGGCCGCCGGTTACCGTGGCATTGGCGGCGTGGCCGCTTGGATGGGCTGGCCCGGCAGCGCCACCTACCGCGACCGCGAGCAGAAATACCTCCAGTGCGAAATCGAAGTGATCCGGGAGATTCTTACTGAACTTGCGCGCGCGCGCGAAGAAAAGATCGTGGTGGATACAACGGGCAGCGTCATTTACACGGGGAAAACACTCTGCCAAGGACTGCGGCAGCAAACAACCGTGGTGTACCTCGAAGCGTCTCCGCAAGAGCAGGCAACCTTGATCGAACGGTACTTGCGGGACCCCAAACCAGTTCTCTGGCGCGAGCAATTTCATCCGCACAAGGAAGAAACTCCGCGCGAAGCGGTGGGACGCTGTTACCCGCAACTCATCGAATACCGCCGGACCCTGTATGAAGAGCTGGCCCACCGCGTCGTGCCAATTTCCGATTTGCGGGGCGCTCATCTTGGCGGCAACGATTTCCTGCGCATCCTCGAAGAACAGGCTCACCCCGCGTGATGAGATTCCGCAGCACCAACCGTCAATGCCCGGAAGTTTCCCTGCGCGAGGCCGTCCTGCGCGGGCTGGCCGAGGACGGCGGGCTGTACATGCCCGTCACGGTTCCCGCATTGCCCTCTGCGTTCTTTGCGCGCCTCCGCGGAGTGACGCTCCCGCAGATTGCTTTCGAAGCAGGGAGGTTGTTTCTGGATGACGATGTGCCGGAAGACATCCTCCAGACCATCGCCGCCGAGGCGTTGAACTTTCCCGCGCCGCTGGTGACGCTCGCCGGAGATTTTCACATTCTGGAACTGTTTCACGGGCCCACCCTGGCCTTCAAAGATTTCGGCGCGCGATTCATGGCGCGGTTGATGGCGCATTTTGTCCGCGTCTCGGGGAAGGAATTGACCTTGGTCGCCGCCACTTCCGGCGACACCGGGAGTGCCGTCGCGCACGGGTTTTTCGGCCTCTCCGGCATCCGCGTGGTAATCCTTTATCCCTCCGGGCGGGTTAGTGAAGCGCAGGAAAAGCAATTCACGACGCTGGGAGGGAATATCACCGCCGTCGAAGTTGCCGGGTCGTTCGATGATTGCCAAAAACTCGCCAAGCAGGCGTTGACCGACGCCGAGTTGTCCCGGACGCTTTCGCTCACTTCGGGGAATTCGATCAACATCGCCCGCCTCATCCCGCAGATGTTCTACTATTTCGCCGCCTACGCGCAGCTCAAAGACGCTTCCACCCCGGTGGTGTTCTCCGTCCCGAGCGGGAATTTTGGCAACCTCACTGCGGGGCTCCTGGCCAAGCGCATGGGGCTCCCCGTGGCCCGATTCGTGGCGGCCACAAATGCGAATGACGTTGTTCCCGAATTTCTACGAACGGGGAAATTCCATCCTCGGGCATCGCGCCGCACCCTTTCCAACGCGATGGACGTCGGAAATCCGAGTAATTTTGCGCGGATGCAAGACCTTTACGATAACGATTGGAGGGCTCTCCGAGCGCATGTCTGGGGGGCAGGGTTCTCCGACGCGGATACCGAACATGCCATGCGCGTTGCGAAGGAACAAAACGGCCATCTGCTCGATCCGCACACGGCCATCGGGTTGCTGGGCTATCGAGTTTTTCAGCGCCAGGAAAACCTCCCCTGTCAGGGAATCGTACTGGCCACGGCGCACCCCGCGAAATTCGCCGATGTTGTGGCGCGCGCCACAGGCGCAAACGTGCCGATGCCCGACCGGTTGAGCGAATGCCTGTCCCGCCCAAAGCGGTCGGTATCCCTGGCGAACCGTTACTTCGACTTTAAAGAAATGCTGCTGGCTTGAATGCAAACGAGGGCCGGCCCGCGGTCCGTATGCTACGACCTTCTCAAGCGGTCAAGAAGCATGAAGAGTCCGACGGCGATGACTCCATTGATGAGCGCCGCGGCCAGCAACTGCATCGAGAAGAAGGGTTGCGCCAGGCCGAGAATGATCCGTTTCGTGAGGGTCAAGACCACCTGTTGCAACACAAAGAAACCGATGGTCAGGGAAAGCCGGCTCAGCGGATGTTCCGTATCGAGCCGCGTGCCAATCGAGGACGCGATGAATCCGACGATGGTTTTTGCGATGCCATACAATCCCATCGGCGAGTGGCCCAGGCTGTCTTGCAGCAAGCCGATGATGGTTCCCAGGAGCAAGCCCGTGGAAGGATTGCGGCGGCTCAACCCGAAGTAAACGGTGATCAGCAGCGGCAGCTCGAGCAGGGAAGCCCGATGAATGTAACGCGGCAAAAAGGATTGCAGCAGGAGGGCGAGCAAGGCCGCGGCGGCGATGCTGCCGGCGCGAAACTTGTGCACCTCAATATGCTGTTCGATTACGGCACCGAGTTCCATGGGCTCTAGTGCGAAGCAGGGGCTGCGGGACGGACCTTTAGCTTTGGCGCCGCTGCTGCCTTCTCCGGTTCTTTCCTGGTTTCGAGTTCTTGCGTGGTCACAAGGACCAGCACTTCCTCCAACTGGCTGAGATGCGCGAGCGGTTTGAGGCGCACGATTTGGAATGGACTGGCGGGCCTGGCTTCCACCACAGTGCCCACGGGCCAGTCCGGCGGGAAAATGCGATCCTGCCCCGACGTGAGGACGCGCTCGCCGACCGCGATTTTGTCATCGTTGCTCACGTATTTCATCACCAGGGCCTCGCCCGTTCCGCCCACCGGGCTCTGAATGCGCGTGCTGGCAAACATTGCCCCCACACCGCTCTCCCGGTCGGTGATCAACAATATCTGCGCCGTGTTGCGAAACACTTCGACGGTTTTCCCCACGGCGCCGTCAGGGGTAATGACTGCCATATTGCGCTTCAATCCGTCACGCTCCCCGCGGTCAATATAGATCGTCTTGCTGGCGGAATCAGCGCTCGACCCGATAACCCGGGCCGCGACCATGGGCACGTTGCGGTGCGCCTGGCGGAAGCCCGCCAGGGCTTCCAACCGGTCCACCTCGGCGGCCTTGCTTTCCAGTTTCAATCGCTCGAGTTCGGCGCGCAATTGCTGATTTTCCTCCCGGGTGTGACGCAAGCCGATGTAGCGGTTCCAGGCGCCGCGCACCCCGTCAACGGCCCACACTCCGGCGCGCTCGAATGGGGAAAGGAGGGAAACGCTCCAGACGCGGATTAACCGGCCCTGGCGTTCGCGCTTGATTTGCACCGCCAGCACTAAGACCTGCGCGGCGACCACAGCGGCCAGCAATACCAACGAGCGGTGACGTGAGGGAAGAGCGGCCATCTAGGTCAGACGCGATGAAAGCATTCAGTCAATGCAAACCAGCCGCAGGAGACGGAAGTCGCTGAGCATCTTGCCGGTGCCGAGCACCACCGAAGCGAGCGGGTCGTCGGCAATCGAAACCGGCAGGCCGGTCTCTTCGCGAATGCGCTTGTCGAGATTCTTCAGCAGCGCTCCGCCCCCGGTCAACACGATGCCGCGGTCGCTGATGTCGGCGGAAAGCTCCGGCGGGGTGCGCTCGAGGGCCACGCGGATGGCGTTCAGAATGGTCGCCACGCATTCGGAAAGCGCTTCGCGGATCTCGCTGTCGTCAATGGTGACGGTCCGCGGCACGCCTTCGATCAGGTTGCGCCCTTTCACTTCCATGGTCAGCGGCTTCTCCAGCGGATAAGCCGAGCCGATCTCCATCTTGATCTGCTCGGCAGTCCGTTCGCCGACCAGCAGGTTGTACTTGCGTTTCAGGTAGTGCATCACCGACTCGTCCATTTCGTTTCCGGCGACGCGGACGGAGCGCGAATACACGATGCCGCTCATGGAAATGACCGCAATGTCGGTGGTGCCGCCGCCGATATCCACAACCATGTTGCCGGACGGCTCTTCGATGGGCAGGCCCGCTCCGATGGCCGCAGCCATGGCCTGCTCCACCAGATAAACTTCACTGGCCCGCGCGCGGTAAGCGGAGTCCTGCACGGCGCGCTTTTCCACAGGGGTGATCTCGCTCGGCACGCCGATGACGATTCGCGGATGCACCAGCACACGCCGGTTGTGGGCCTTCTGGATGAAGTAGGTGAGCATTTTTTCGGTCACCTTGAAATCGGCGATGACCCCGTCCTTCATTGGTTTGATGGCCACCACGTTTCCCGGCGTCCGGCCGAGCATTTCCTTGGCCTCGCGGCCCACGGCAACCACCTCTCCGCTGTTCTTGTTGATGGCCACAATCGAAGGCTCGTTGACGACGATCCCTTTGCCGCCCGCATAGACCAGAGTATTCGCGGTTCCCAAATCAATCGCCAAGTCTGAGGAAAAAAGACTGAAGATCGACCGGAAGTTGAAACCGTTTTTCATCTTGCCCTCAGTTCCGCACGCGGAAAACATGCCCCGCGGCCTCCCGGGACATTTGTCCCCGAAGGCTGTGACATTTCGTTGATTCTACACGGACTAGGCCTCGGCGCGGAGCTTACCTCGGCACGACGATCGAAACTTCTTTCTTAGCCGTTCCTCCCCGGCGGTTTTGTCCGATGATTACAATCTCATGATTTCCCGGAGCCAGCGGTTCGGTAAAGTGCCGGAACTGGCCGTCGGCCTGGATGTTCGCAACCGGCTGACCGTTGACCATCAGGGCGGCTCCTGGCTCGGTTCGACCGATGATTTCCACCACTTTTCCCAGCAGGCGTGTCCCCTCGATTTCCAGGACCATATCCTGGCCTTTGCCCTGGGTCACCAGTGTAAACCTAAACATTTGGCTCGGCTCGCTGAAGTGTTTCTGGGCGTCCATGGCGGTGACGGTCCAGAAATAGTCGCCGGGATCAAGCCCGGTTAATTCCAAGGTGGTCCCCGTGACTTTCTTTTCCGTGAGGCCGGTCGTAAACATGGAGGTGTTGCTCACGCGCACGTCGTATTGCACTGCTCCGATCACGGGTTTCCAATCGAACCGGATCGGCGTCGTCTTGGCGTCCTCTACGATTAGCGGTTGAAGGTTAATGGGGGACACCAAGTCCGGTGGCGCCAGCACGCTGCTCTTGACCAGTTGCCCGTTTGCGGGGACGGTCAGCTTTTCGTGCGGGGCCAGTTCCACGTGCTCGCTGCCGCGCTTGACGTCCGCGCTGCCGACGGCCATTACAAACTCGCTTTCCTTCCTGCTCGGGTCGTTTCTCGCCGTCATGCGGCTATTTCGCCGCACCGATGCTGTGGCATCCTCCACCGAAACCGCGGCGCTGGACTGCGGCGAACTCCAGTTCCCGGTGTTCAAGTCCACGGCGCCCGTGCTGACGCGCACGGCCACGCTGGTGGCGCTTCCCTGACCCCCCGAGGGCGCCGGCATGGAGTTCTCTTCCACGGTCACCAGGGTGTCGGATTTCACCGTAAACCAGGTTCCGTCGGCGAAGGAAATGCGCGCGGCGCCGTCTTGGCCGGTCTGGATCAGGTCGCCCTTGTCGAGCGGGGTGCGGTAGTCGGCATTGACCCATTGCACGTAATTCACTTTCTTGACCTGGACCTTGCCGTCCAGGTTCAAGAACCGCGCCTGTTTCTGCGTCATGTTCGCCGTGGCCGGCGCGTTCCCATTGATGGCCGTGGTAACCTTGGCGAACGCCCGGCTGTACCAGTCGGGGAAGATCAAATACAGCGTCGCCAGTATGATGACGAGGATCACAGCGGTATACGACGCGACGCTCTTGTAGGTGACCGCAGTCCAATACACCTCCAGACGATTGAGTTTCGGCCTCTGCGGTTCGAGTTGTCGGTTGTGGTACACGGTTTCGTGTGCGGCGTTTCGCCAAAATTTCAATTTAGCACACGCCGGTCAGAGCGTCCAATTGTGCCGCGCACGCGTAGACAAATAGCCAATACCTGCCCGGCGCGAATCCGATGAATGCGCATCTCCGGCGGGATGGCACGATTGTCGTTGAGCCGAGAGAGCAGCTTCCACTATAATTCATCGTTTGAGCTGAAGGTCCGGAGAAAACCTGCATGGCTGGCTGGGTGCAAAGCAAAAACACGGGAGTACGGATTCTTCTGGGGGTGATCCTGGGAGTGATCGCCGTCAGCATGCTCCTCTACCTGGTGCCGCAGGGCAATCCCAGTGGTTCGGCTCCGGATACGCTCGCGCAGGTCGGCGACGAGGCGGTCAGTGTTCTCGATGTCCGCCAGCAATTGCAGAAGATCGAAAGCCGCGGGCAGCTTCCGAGGGCGCTCGAGCCGCTCTACGCGCAGCAGATCCTGGGCCAGCTCATTTTTCAGCGCGAACTCGAATTGGAAGCCAAGCGCCTGGGGATTCGCGTGACCGATGAAGAGCGCGCGGACCGCATCCGGCAGCTGGTTCCCACGGCGTACAATGGCGACACGTTTGTCGGGATGGAACGGTATTCCACCGAAGTGCAATTCCGATTTCAGATGGGCGTCTCGGAATTCGAAGAGCTGGTCCGCGAGGGGCTTCTCGAGGAAAAATTTCGCCGGCTGGTCACCGACGGGATAACTGCAACCCCCGAGGAAGTGCAGCAGGAATTCCAGCGCCGGAACGAAAAGGTCAAGCTGGATTACGCCCTCATCAAGCCCCAGGACCTGGAATCCAAGGTGGCCCTAAGCGACGCCGAGGTCGCAGCCGCCTTTGAAAAAAACAAGACACGCTATCCCATCGCGGAGCGGCGCATCGCCCGCTACGCCCTGCTGGATATCAATCAACTCCGCCAGCACGTCCAAATTTCCAACGACGAGCTGCGCGCGCAATACTCAAGCCACATCGAACAGTACCAGATTCCCAACCGCGTCCACGCCGAACACATCCTGTTCAAGACCATCGGCAAAACCGACGCCGAGGTCGAGGAGATTCGCAAGAAGGCCGAGGACGTCCTCAAGAAGGCGAAGAAGGGAGCCAAGTTCGAAGACCTGGCGAAGCAGTATTCCGAGGACACCTCAAAGGACAAGGGCGGCGACCTCGGCTGGATTGTCCAAGGGCAGACGGTTCCGGAATTCGAAAAGGCGGCATTCAGCCTTCCGAAGGGCGGCATTTCCGACCTAGTACGGACCCAGTACGGCTTCCACATCATCAAGGTGCTGGATCACGAGAATGCCCACACGCAGCCGTTTGAAGAAGTGCGCGCCTCGATTGAGGCCCCCATGCTCCTGAGCCGCGCCGACCAGAAGGCCGAAGATGTCGCGAACCAAATCGTTGCCGCCATCCGCCGTTCGAATCGCACGCCGCTCGATAATATTGCCAAGCAGTTCAATCTAGCGGTGGGCGAAACGCGCCCGCTGGCGGTCAACGACCCCGTCCTGGAGCTAGGCAACTCCCAGGAGGTTCGAGACACCATTTTTCGCCTGCAAACCGGCGAGGTGAGCCAGCCGATTCGAACCGATCGCGGCTACGTCGTCCTCTCGGTCAAAGAAGTGCAACCCTCTCATCCGGGAACACTTGCGGAAGTGCGCGACCGCGTCGTTGCGGACCTAAAGCACGAGAAGACCGTCGAACTGGCGAAGAAGGATGCCGAAGAGCTTGCCAAACGCAGCCAAGGCGGCGAGAATTTCCAGGCGGCAGCGAAGGCGCTGGGTCTCGAAGCCAAGTCCAGTGACGCTTTTTCGCGCAGCGGTTCTATTACCGGCGTCGGCAGCGCGAAGCAAGTCAGCGATGCCTTCCACCTATCCGTCGGGCAAACCGGCCCGCCAGTCAACCTCGGCGCCAACTGGCTGGTTTATCGCGTCGTGGAACACGAGCAAGCCAAGCAAGAAGACTTCGAGAAGCAGCGCAAAGATCTCGAAGAGCAGGTTCTGCAATCGAAACGCGCCATGGCTTACGAAGCTTTCCGCCAGGCGCTGGAAGATCGGCTTATGAAAGAGGGCAAGGTCAAGAGGAATCCAGCCGCCATGAAGGCGTTTGGTACGTTCGGCGGATAACCCCTGCAATAGACGTATACTACTGAAAATAAAAGAGTTAACTGTCCACATTTTTGTTGTTGCCTTCCTCCTTCCCCTTTGGGTAGCATATTGGTTCCCAAGAGGCGCCCATGAGACCATCGGGGCCAGAAGCGAACGTGCTTTGCCTTCCCAGCAGGACCCTCACGCGCTTGTGGAAATTCATACCGGCGGATCCATCCCGATGTCCGGCCGGGGAGGAAGCAGCCAATAATTGTCAGGCGAGCCGTCTATGAGAACAGCTTCTCAGGCGAGGTTGGTTATGCCGAACAAGAATGGTACCCAGCGAAACGACTATCGGTGCAGCATCGAGCGGAATCAGGGGGGCAAGTACTGCGTGCGCATTCGCGCCATCTTCCCGAGCAACTCCTGGTCGCTCTCGGTCTATTTCCTTGCCTCCTCGTTTGACCGGGCCATGAAAAAGCTCGAACAGTCCCTGCAATTCCTTCAGCAGAAGGAAGATAAGCTGTGGTTCTGGGGCGTGGATCGTTCTGACGACCCTAACTTCTCGAGCGAAATGCTCCGCGAAGCCGGTCTGAAGCTCGACCGCCGCACTGAATTTCCGCGCAAGGCCGCCAGCCTTTCGCTGCCGCCGCAAAAGGTCGTTCCTGCTTTCATGCTCGGGCCTATCCGCCGTGGCTTGGCCGAGTCCATCGAATCGGCACGAGCCGTCGGCGATTAGCTCTACCCGCGCGGCAGGGTAGCGCAGACTCCCGCCAATTTGCGGTCGTCGTTTGGGTTCCTGCTACTTTTCGCGGAGGATGACTTCGCCCGAGCCCACGAGCTGGTCGTTGAGCCACAAACGATACCGGTAAGAAGCCGGCTTGGTGCCCGGGCGTGGCGTGCCGGAAAGCAGGCGCATCCCGGCGGGGGCCTGAAAGACATTCGAGGAAAACGGGCAGCGGTTGGGATCGAACTCGATGCGCAGGCTGCCTGCGTCGGAAAGCCAGCAGACCTGGTCGTCCGGCTCGATGACCATCGCCTGGGGAATTAGTCCCACCAAGACCTGTTTTTCGGCCATATGTGCACGCGCGCCCGAGAAGTGAAACTCACCAAATACGGGGTCTCGTTTGCGGCCTCGGTACGATAACATAGCCCCCGACGAAATTCACTTGTGTGGCCGGAGGGTCCCTTCCACTCTGCCGACGTGGGTTACCGCCTTGTGGTCATTAGAGACTGCTGCGCCGACCTCGATGCGGATAAAAGAAGGAGCGTGAGGGGACGACTGCCTAAGTCAGGCGTACATCAAATAGCGCCAACCAATACTGAATGGATTGCAAAGCAAAACCGCAAAGAATGAGTCCGATCCCGAATGCCCCAAGCCGGCGCTCTGGAAGGTTGTCAGCGTAGTATTCGATGTAAGGATTGACCGTTATTCCGACGCCGGTGACAATGCCTGTCACCAACCCTACGCGAATTGCAAAAGACCAGGCGTTGTCAACGTGATGGATGAAGGCGCTGCAGATAAGGGCCGTGGCCACATAGCCGACAGTACGGATCACCGTTCCCCGAAACTGCCGACGCGTGAGCCGCGGACGGCGCGATGCTGCATAGTCGAGGGCAGGACGCATGCCGCGAGAGTAGGCAAATACCTGGCCGGCTGTGATGAGAATGGCAAATGCGATTGCGAATCCCAAGCCCACAATCCTGTACAGTCCAGCTCCGAAGCCGAACCCGCGGACGGCGGAAAACAGCGCTTCCCAAGGCAAGGAGTAATGATCCAGCCCGCGAGCTGCTCGACTGAACTCAATCGACAGCGTAATACCGGTCGTAATACCGGCGGCTAAGCCAAAGAAGAGGCCCAGGCCGAGCCCGTAGCCGATGCCGAAGACAATCGAGTACGTCACCGCGCGGGTAAGCAGCCGCAAAGGACCGTGTTGTCCGCCCAACAGGTCGTAAGCAAGATAGAGACTGCCCAGAACATCAAGACAGATACCCGTAATGCTGACGATCGCGACTGTATGGTGGTCCACTCAACGATTGTAGACCTAAATTTTTGGTGATCATGCCCGGATGACGGGCCATCCGGAAACTAACCTGCTCCCCGAGTTTGGCGGTATTGACTTTTCGCTTTTTGTTCGCCTATACTCCCCCTTGCCCCACAGAACGCATCGCTGCAAAACGTTATGGCTGCGCATCCCATTCCGGCCGGCACTCCTCTCGCATCGCCCGCGAAGCCCTGGGTGCTGCCGCGGCAGGGACTCTCGGTGTTTTACGGCTGCCCGGAGATGCCCCGGCTGTTTCACTATTTTCTTCCGCAGGAGCTTCTGGCCGGGCGGCAGATTTTGTGTCTGGATGGCGCCAACCGCTTTGACCCTCTGCTGATCGCGCGCTTCGCCCGGCAGCGCGGCGTTCCGGCGGCGTTGTTCAACCAGCGGCTGCGCGTAGCCCGCGCCTTCACCTGTTTTCAATTGACCGAACTGCTCGCGCGCCTGCCGCGTCTGCTGCGGAATTTTTCCGCCGGCGCGCTGATGGTTACGGCGCTCCCGGATTTGTATTTTGACGAAGACGTGCGCGAAGCGGCTGCCGGAGCGTCGTTCCAGCAGGCGCTGGGGCATCTGCGGCGAGTCTCGCGGCTTCTGCCGGTGGCCGTGTTTTCCGATGCCACGTCGTTTACCACGCCGCGGCAGCGGTTTTTCCGCGCGCTCGCGAGCGAAGCACATCGCGTGTGGAAATTCACCGTGCGCGAAGACCGCTCGCTGGCTTTCGCCTGCGAGAAAGATCGCCTGCCGCCCCCTGCGGCAAAGGAGATTTCCGATGGGCCGCACCGTTCCCACATTCCGCCAACTGATTGAAGAGGCTGCTGCGCGCTGGACAAAATTCCGCCGCGCGCTGCGCCGCGAGGATCAGGAACACTTCGACCGCTTGTTCCACCGCGTCCGCTGCTACACCCAGGCGGCCACCTATCAGTGCAACGACAACCCCATGGAAGCCATTCTGCTCTCCATCGCGCTCGACCAGGAAAAACGCCTGCACGCGCTCGAACAACTGGCGCAACCGAAAGAGAACAACCATGCAATTTCAGAGGCAGTGCCAAGTCCCACGCAAGGGTCCATCCCAGAACCAAATGAAGGGCCCATTCAAAGGCTGGCTCCTCGACCTCTACCCGACGCCGCAGGGCATGACCCTCTGGCTGATGGACCGGGAGCAGAACCGCCGCCTTCTGATTGACCGCTTCGCGCCGTCGTTCTACGTTCACGGCCCGGCGGCCAATTTGCAGCGGCTCGCGCAGGCGCTCGGCTCGAAGGCGCCGGCGGTGGCCTGTTGCCTCACCGAGCGCCTGGATCTGTGGGAGCGGAAAAATCGCCCGGTGCTTGAGGTCGCGGTGCGCCACCCGACGGAATTTTCCGCCTGGGTGCAGCGCGTTCACCGTTTGGATTCTTCGCTGCGGCTTTACAACAGCGACCTGATGCCCGCGCCGCTGTACTGCTGGCAGAAAAACGTTTTCCCCTTTGCCTGGGTGGAGGGCGAAGCCGATGAAGAGGGACGCGTCCTCGCGCTCGAGTGCCGCGACGATGAGTGGGCGCTCGACTACGAAATCCCTGCGCTCGAAATCCTGCAGGTGCGGCTGGCGGGGCTTTCCAAAATAAATCCTGCGCACGGCCGCCGCGACATCCTGGAAATCGAAGTAGGCGGCCGCGAATATTCCAGCGATGGCAGCGAAGAGCCCGCCGCGGTCACCTTTCAGCATCTGCTCGAACGCCACAATCCCGACCTGCTTCTGACCGAGTGGGGCGACGGCACCATCCTGCCGTCGCTGCAGCGGCAGGCGCTCTCTCTCGGCGTTGCGCTCCAGCTCAACCGCGATCCCGCTGCTGCCGTCCAGCAGAGCCGCGCGCGCAGCTACATGAGCTACGGCCGCATTCTGTTCAAGAACAGCGCCACGACGCTCTTTGGCCGCCTGCACGTGGACACGCAGAACTCTTTCATCGCCGGGAAATGCGACCTGGCGGGATTGTGGGAACTGGTGCGCGTCACCAAGCTGCCGGTGCAGTACGCCGCGCGCACCACCACCGGCACCGGCATCTCCTACATGCAGATGGAGCTCGCCTGGCGCGACGGCGTCCTGATCCCCGAGCAGAAGGCCGAACCGGAAGACCCCAAGTCGCCGGATGAATTGCTGGCCGCCGACCGCGGCGGGCTGGTGTTTGTGCCCAAGCTGGGATTTTTCCCGAACGTCGCGGAACTGGATTTCGTCAGCGAGTATCCCAGCATCATGGCACGGTTCAATATTTCTCCGGAGACGGTGAATTGTCCGTGCTGTCCGGAGACGCCGCGCGTGCCGGAGCTGGGCTATCGCGTCTGCCGGCAGCGGCGGGGGATTACCAGCCGCGTGGTCGAGCGCCTGATCCGCAAGCGCACGGAATGGAAGCAGCTCCAGCGCGCCGCGCCCGCCGAACTGGCCCGCGACTACAAACTCCGCCGCGACGCGCTGAAATGGCTGCTGGTCTGCTGCTTCGGCTACACCGGCTACAAGAACGCGCGCTTCGGCAAAATCGAGGCTCACGAGGCCATCAATGCCGTGGCGCGCGAGACCCTCCTGGTGGCCAAAGAAACCGCGGAGAACCGCGGCTTCGATGTGCTCCACGCGCTGGTGGACTCCCTGTATGTCCGCAAGACCGGCGCCGCGCGCGCAGACTACGAAGCGCTGGCGCGCGAAATCGAACGCATCACGCGGCTTCCCATCGCCGTCGAAGCGCTCTATCGCTACGTCGTGTTTCTGCCCTCGCGGCAATACACCGAGGTGCCTGTGCCCAACCGGTTTTTCGCCGTGGATGAGGAAGGAGTTCTCAAGGTGCGCGGCCTGGAATGCCGCCGCCACGACACGCCGCCGCTCATCGCGCGCATGCAGCGCGACGTGCTGGCGGTTCTTGCCGAGGCGCGCGGCTGGGAGGGCTACCGCGCGAAGCTCGAAGAGGCCGGCGCGATTTTCGAGCGCTGCCGCGAGAGTCTCGCAGACGGCTCGGTGGCCATCGAAGATCTGGTCATCAGCAAGCGGCTCACCCGCCCGCCGCGCGAGTATCAGAAAGCCGGCCTGACCGCCATCGTCGCGCAGCAACTCTATGGCTTGGGGGTCAGGCTCCGCCCCGGCGAGACGGTCGAGTACGTCATCACCGATGCCGGCGCGGCGGTGCCCAACGACCGGGTGCGCGCCTATTCCCTCTGGGAGGGCTGGCGGGGTTACGACCGCGAAAAATATCAGGCCATGTTGCGCGAGGCGTTTGAGCTGTTTTTTGAGCCGCTGCGCCGCGGCGCTATTCCGACGGAGTTGCCAGCAGCATCTTCAGCGCTTCGCGCAGGCGGACCAGAGTGAAAGGCTTGCGGAGGACGGGAATGCCTTCGAGGCTTGCGGCGTCTTTTTCCGGCGCGTCGGCGAGGTTGCCGGTCATCAGCAGGAAGCGGCGCGAGAGCTTTGGGCGATGCTCCCGCAGCCAGCGCAGCACTTCCATGCCGTTGCGTCCGGGCATTTTCAGGTCGCACAGGACGACGTCGAACGGCTTGGAATCGAGTTGTGTTTCGAGCTGCGCGGGATTATTCAGGGCCGTGCTTTCCCACCCAATGGACTGGAGGAATTCAGTCATCATGTCGGTGAGGGAGGGCTCGTCGTCAATCACCAGCGCGCGCAGGCCCTTCGGGAGGGACGCGTCTTGGGAAGCCTTGACCTGCCCCGAAGAAGAAGGCGGCGCTGCTTCCGGCGGGCTGGCGAGCGGAAGCGAGATGCGAAATGCCGCGCCCTGGCCCTCGCTGCTTTCCACTGTCATCGTGCCCTTGTGCTGAAGGATGATGTTCCGGGAGATGCTCAGGCCCAGCCCCGAGCCTTGCCCGGCAAGGCGCGTGGTGACAAACGGCTCGAAGATGCGCTCCAGCATGTTGGCCGGGATCCCCACGCCGTTGTCCAAAACTGCGGCCCAGGCGCGGTCGCCTTTCACGCTGCACTCCAGCCAGATATCTCCGCGGCCGGGGCGGGCCAGCACGGCGTGCTCGGCGTTGAGAACCAGATTGAAAAATACCTGCACCAGGTGGTCTTGGTCGCCCCAAACCCAAATGGACTCAGGAGGAGCGGAGAAGTGCAGGGTGATGTCCACCGCGCCCAATTGGTATTTCCGAAGGTCCACCATTCGCCCCAGCGCCTGGCGGAGGTCAAATCGCTCGTGGTGCTGCGGCGCGCGGCGCGCGAAATTGCTCAGATTTGTAACCAGCATCTTCAGGCGGACCGATTCGTCCTTGATGGTTTGCAGATGGGCGCGCAAGCGCGGGTCCAGTTCCGGCCGGCCCAGCTCGAGTTCCGCAAATCCCAGGATGGTCGTCAGAGGATTATTCACCTCGTGCGCCACTCCCGAGACCAAGTCGCCGATCGAGGCGAGTTTGGCGGCTTCGATCAGCTCGCGCTGCGTCGCTTCGAGTTCCGCCGTCCGCGCGTGCACCTGCTCTTCGAGGGATTGGCGTCTCTTGCGGATCTCCGCGGACATTTCGTGGAAGCCCGTCACGAGCGCGCCGAACTCCACGGTATTGGGAATTCGCCCTTCGGGACTGAGATTGCCGCGCCTCACTTGCAGCACCATCTGCCGCAACTCTTCGAGCGGTCCCCAGATGTCGCGCCGATGGACGCGGCGGAAGACAACCAGAGCGAAGACCGATATCAGCCCAAATCCCCCGAGCACGACATAAAGCCGCAACGTGTCTTTTCGCAGTTGCGCGTCGTCGGCTTTCCAATCCCGTTGATTGTTCAACGCAACAGCGTGCAATCTTTGTGTGATTTCAAGACTCAAACGCCGGACCTCGGCAAGGTCTGCATCCTCTCCGGCCGGATGGTCTGCCCGGCTTAAATAGGCGCGAGCGTGTTCGGCCATTTCCTGCTGCAGACGAACGGCGGTTTCCACCGCCTCTCGCTCCTGGCTTTGCAGAGGGAGTTGCGAGGATTGTCTCCCTAGGTCAGAGAGAATCCCTGCCGCTTTTTCCAATCGCTCCCGTCCAGAGGGGCCGCCTTGCAGCGTGGCATTGAGCAAATTCTCCCGAGCTGCGCCCATTCCGGCTTGCAGCCCGGACAGCGTCCGAAGCCGCGTAAAAGGATCCACCAGATCCCTGCGAATGCGCTGTCCAAAGTAAAGTGCGCCCGCCAGGAACCATGTTGCCAAAGCGAAAGCGGTTCCCTCCAGGAGAACAAACCGGTGCTGGATCGAATGAGGTTTTGGTTTCACTGGCTGTGAATCAACCTAAGACACCTGAGCCCGCGCCAGGGTCAAACATCAATCCCGCATGCGCGTTTCCAAACTGGATGGGAAAGACCACTGGAAATAAACAAGTTGCGCTGCTCTGAAGACGCCTTTCACAAGAAGTCATTCCAAAACGGAACATGTGTGCCGCCCCGGCTCATTTCCCCAAGAAAGACTCCATCTTGCGTAACGCAAGAATAGGCGCCTCCAGCAAACTAATTGCGCGTTGCCAGGCACCGCTAGGGCAACAAGCCTTTAGTCTTGGCTTGACGCCCTCGCCCCGCGGGCCTATAGTCAAAGATGTCTTTCCTGGCGCCGCAGCGGGCTGCCCTACCTCAACGCTTGCGGAGACCGCAG
>WNGR01002512.1_pt1 | contig 20124 bp, 27 predicted proteins | sample 5407581 | NCBI WGS metagenome assembly WNGR01 (sample SAMN13153383, study PRJNA577476) | soil metagenome | isolation source: 80 cm soil or saprolite under Garry oak tree replicate 2 | place: USA:California | collected 2016-06-15 | reverse complement strand
ATGACCTGATAATCCTTGTATGATCATAAAATTTGATTACAATAATTTTCTCATTATGGATGGTGAAAATTTGTTAAGTATTAGTCACCACCTTTTCCCGGTTTTTACATGCAAAAACAGAATCATGTTGTCAGTGTCATAAGTTATCACTTTGCGCCTTCTCAGTGACGAGGCAGTGTTCCATGGCATCACTGGCAGTTCAACGCACCCTCACGAGTCCTCAGACTATACCCATACATTATTCCCGTCAGTGATCAGCCTCGCTCGACTATACATCTATACCATGTCCGGAACACAACGTGCCACTGCCACCTCTTCCACCTCTAATTTTATCTCAGTTTTTGAAGCCGCCTCGAAAGAGTACAAGAAGCTGACGAAACAGGATCTCAATATGCATCCATTTGCTGTGGCGTTCGACAGCTGCGACTCGCCCGATTCTGTCTTGAGCATATTTCGAAAGCAAGCAGAAATCTTCGACGAAATGCGTAAAGGCGATGAGAGGCTCATAAAGTGGCTGGATCCGATGGTCCATATCTTGTTCACGTTTTCGGCGACACTTGGAGAGGGAGTCGGACTCGTAAGTTCGCAAGAAATTCATTCATTGCATACCACAACCGACGTTTTCTCAGATATTTTCACCTGCAAAAGTAATTTTTACTGGCGCCGGGGTACTTCTTACAGTGGGTACCCCATAACACTACCTGAGGATGTAGCACATCGAGTAACATTGAGCTCTTTCAGGTGGCCAAGGATGTTGTAGCGAGTTACGACATACTCGCCAGCCTCTTCGAGCGCATGCAAAGTTTCTTACAACGACTTGAGATATACGGCAACACCCCTCTGACACCTGTAATGACGGAGGTTCTGGGAAAAATCATGGGCGAAGTACTGTCCATCTTTGCTCTTGTAACAAAAGAGATGAAGCAGAGTCGATTCAGTGAGCCGGCTCATTCAACTCACGATTTCTGGCTCATTATGGGGCAGAGAAATATCTAAAGAGACTAGTGGGATGGACGAATGTCGAGAACGCACTCAAGAGATTGGACACACTTACTCAGGAAGAGATGCGGATGGCTGTGGCAGGAAATTTGGAGGTCACACACGGCATCAATGATAACGTCAAGGTGATCAAGGCGATCACGAGTGATGTCAGCAACAATATGAATGTGCTTAAGGAGGTCACACGCAGCGTCGATAACAACGTGAGAGCAATCAGAGAGAGTGCGTACCGATTGTTTTGTACGTTGGCTCGGCCTTGAAACCACGGCATCTGAATAGCAACAGGCACACTGAACCGTCAGTTTATTTTACAGTCGATGTACCTGTTTCCTTGAGTGCTTAACCTCCTTCACAGGTGGTCGTGCACGAAGCGACCTCCGAAAATGGATCTCTCCTCCAAATCCTTCCATAAACCATAATCTTACCTGCGATACTCACCACACTGGCACTGCAAAGTGGTTTGCTCGAGGCAATGCATTCGGTGAATGGAAAAATAATGGTTCCTTGTTATGGATCCGCGGAAATCGTCCGTTTTTTTTAACCCTCTGCGCCTGCAATGACGTTGATTTCCCTTCTCCTGCCTTAGCCGGTTCCGGAAAGAGTGTTCTTTGGTATGTGATTCTATGCACCTACGTTTCCCCGAGGAAATTTACGTCGTTGATAAGCTCCACGATCATTGAAGACCTCAAAAGAACTGCCGGGTCGTCATCATTGATGATATACTTCTATTTCGACTTTAAAGACGCTGCGAAACGGGACGTTCGCGGCCTGCTTTCATCTCTCCTCATCCAGCTCAGCGACAAATGTGATATTTGCTGGAGCATCCTTTCGGATTTACACACCGAACACCAGGACGGCTCAGATCAACCAAGCGAGGCCGCCCTTGTACAATGTCTTACGGACATGCTCCAATCTGTGGCATATACCCCATTTTACATCATCATAGACGCCCTGGACGAGTGTCCGAATACCACTGGAACACCATCCCCTCGTGAAAAGGTCCTGAATTTTGTTAAGGACCTTGTCGGCGGCCAGTATCCGAATCTGTATTTGTGCGTTACAAGTCGTCCCGAACAAGACATTCGAACTATTCTTGACCCCTTAACACCCACATTCCGCCGCGTGTCCCTTCATGAGGAAGGTGGGCAAAGAGAGGATATCAACACCTACATCAGGTCTTTTGTTAACATGGACCGAGCGATGCGAAGGTGGAGAGCGGAGGAAAAGCAACTGGTGATAAGTACACTTTCAGAAAGAGCCGATGGGATGTAAGGCGCCTGTCCTTGAACGTTTTAAACGTCGCTCATGGTGTGACACACAGGTTTCGCTGGGTGTTCTGTCAGCTGGACGCGCTGCGCCGCTGTATGGCAGCAAGCATTCGACAGGCTCTGGACGAGTTGCCGGCGAGTCTGGATGAGACGTACGAGCGGATATTGCAAGGCATTCCCATGCAGAAACGAGAGCACGCGCATCGTCTATTCCAGTGCCTGATAGCATCCATTCGTCCGCTCAAACTCGAAGAGTTTGCTGAGATCTTTGCGATCCGGTTTGACTCGAAAATAGGTACCAAGCTCGAAGAAGGCTGGCGCCCGGATGATGCAGAAGACGCAGTGCTGTCCGCGTGTTCTAGCTTGGTCTCCGTTGTCAAAGTGAAGGATTCTCAAATCGTGCAATTTTCACACTTCTCGGTCAAAGAGTTCTTGACTTCTGATCGCCTTGCCATCTCGACAGCTACAAATATCCGTTACTTCCACGCTCCCTTAGAGTCGGCTCACACGATTCTGGTGCGAGCCTGCCTAGCCGTGCTGCTTCAACTGGACGAGAAGGTGGATAGAAAACGTATCGAGGAGCTTCCTCTCGCCTTTTATGCTGCCCGACACTGGGCCGATCATGCGCGGTTTGAGAATGTAGAATTACAAATTCAAGATCGCATCGAGCTTCTGTTCGACTCCACCAAGCCTCATTTCGCAGCATGGACCTGGATATACGACGGGGGTGAGGACGGCCGATCGGTGACCGATCTGGCAGAGCACCCATCGGCATCCAGGGCCACCCCGCTATACTATGCCGCATCGCATGGCCTCAGCTGGGCGACAAAGCAGCTTGTTACGCAGAGGCAGGATATAGACGTTGGGGGCGGTCTGTTTGGCACTCCAATGCGCGCGGCATTGACTATGGGTCACCTGGAAGTTGCTCGTTTTCTGCTCGAACACGGGGCCAACGTCGATGCTAAGGATTGGCAGGGATATACTCCACTGCAGTCCTTTTCCCGGGATGTGGAGGTCATGCGCCTGTTACTTGATTTTGGAGCAGATGCGAACGTGCGCAACCTTGCCAGCTGGGCACTACTGCACAATGCGGCGTGCAATGGAGACTACGAGCTCACGCGCATACTACTCCAGCACAATGCAGATGTCAACGTCAAGGGCTTTATGGACCTCACGCCGTTGCACTATGCGTCGGAAGAGGGACATGTCGAAGTCGTGCGGCTCCTCATCGAGCATGGAGCTAACATAGCTCAAGATACCCCCTTTGGCACTCCACTACACATGGCGTCGAGGCAGGGAATGCTCGAAGTCGTGCGGTTGCTATTCGCGCACGGGGCGGATGTGCATACGCCGAGCGAATTGAACAACACGGCATTTCAGGAGGCGTCAGTGCGTGGATTCAGTGAGATCGCGCAATTGCTGTTGGACCACGGCGCCCAGAAAGAATAGGCGGTGGAAGTTAGGATTATGTACTGTAACTATATAGCATTCTACTTGTTAAGTTACATCCACGAGACAGTGACGTGGTCTGTTTGTTTTCGTCATCTCCATCTTGATGTGTGTGTCATGGCATCAATATCATATAGGCAGTCGAGGACAACCGCCGAGGATGCGGGGCACAGGTGTAAGTGCGGCCCAGATCCCGACACCCCACGGACACCAGCGACTTGCCGTCCGACTCGTCCTGCGTCACTATCAGTGATGATGGTGGATCGAACGGCGGCAAGTCACCGCGCGTGTCATGCACGAGGTGGTGGTTCAGTAGGCGCCAGTGTGGCGATGGCGGCGGGGCGCCAACGCCTTGGGGTTTGTGCGGCGGTTGAGGGCCGCAGCGATGGGTGGCGGTGGTTGCGGAGGACGAGCAAAAAAGCGATGTTGAGCATCTGCGTATACAGGAAGCGGGCTCGCTGGGTTGGGCGGCGAACCGCGTTGGGAGTTTCAGGGAAGGGGGGAGAGCCAGGACCAAGGGAGCACGACGCGGGAGGTGGGGAATGCAGTCGTGATCTTATTGAGTAAACATGAACAATAATTAGAGCTTAGAGCTTTAATATGTACCGTGTGTATGCAAGGGGCTTGTTGTCGGCTGCCATTGTCATGCGGGCAGTGGAACGCTGTGAGCAACGGAGAAGACCATCAGTGACTTTTCTTAAGCCCTCTGGTTTGCCCTCAGGAATGATTCAAAGAAACTAAAAACTGAGACTCGGATACCTGTCGCACGCCTGCAGCAACCCCACCGGCTCTCTGCTTTCTTCGGCGTGCGACCCACCGTACCGCCCCAGCGCGAATATATGCCAGCTCGCGCTGGTATGACTGATGTCCCTGCAGTAACCCACATATTTAAAACAACGTGCTAGATAGCGCTTCGCGTCTTATATCTTATCCTTTACGCCCCCTAATTCTTCAGTTTGTATCCACCTCGTCTTTGCCCACGAACAAGTCAAACCATCTGAAAACTTCGTAGTGCCACTTCAAACTAGGAGGAATTGTCATTTGTGCGGTCCACGGTACGAAACGAACAGCCAAACCTATTCCCGTGGTTCAAAACCCAGTGGTTCTCATCGGGGAAGATAACCAATCGAGTTGGTACACCTTGCCTGCAATCGTCTTTGTCACTTGATCAAGTCATGGTGTGAAAGGCTTATACTCACTGCAGCAACGCATGGAATGCGCCAATCCCATCCGTCTCGGGCAGACGATAGTCCTTGCTACTGTGAATCACGAGCTGCGGCGTCGACCACTTGTGCACGAAGTTTATCGGGTTGAACCGTTCGAGCAGTTCTTTCGCATCCTTGTCCCAAGGTCGGCCGCCCCATTCGTGGTTGAACTATGTTCGAAGGTAATTGAAACCGACCAACCACATAAGAGGTAGATGATATGATCACTCACGAAGAAGAGCTCGTCGGTAGAGTAGCCATTATAAACCGCATCGAAAACTCCATCGTGGCACACAAGAGCCTTGAAATTGAACCCATACTCCGGGTGGCCCTGAATCCAGCTGTTCCACGGATAAGCGGAACGCCACGGTTATATATAAATGGCCCTCACTTGATAGCGTAGCCACCCCAACTGGCACCAGCCGCGACGGCACGGTCGGGATCGATCTCGGGATACTTGTCTAGCGCGTACTTCCAGCCCTTCTGTAGGTCGACGAAGGGCTTCCCACCCCAATCCTTGGCGATAGCATCCACAAGGTCTATTGATAAGAGTGTGAGAAGTACCCCGGCGCGTGCATGACATGAGCATTCACCCTGGCCGAAGGTCGTTGAACCCGTCGGGTTGACCGCCACAACGAAGTACCCTTGGTGTGCGAATACGTTCGGGTTCCACCTTGTGGACCAGCGATCGTCCCATACTCCCTGGGGACCTTGAATACCCTTCAACATGGTCCGTTGAATACGTGAGCAACGACGTACCTCCGTGAATGAACAACAGTCCCGGCCACTTCTTTGTATCGCCCGCTTTCCATCCGTATGGTTTGACAACAAAACCGTGCACTGTTTTCCCTTCGGCTCCCTCGAAGTAAAAGTCCTCTGGTGGTCGCAAAGTTTTGCCCGCCAGTGCATCCCCTGTCAACTTGGTAATCTGCTCCGGCGTGCCTTTCCATTCAAAGCTGCTCTGGGCCTTGGCGAGATCGGTTTCGAGCTGGCGAAGATCGCGAATAATGAACACGTCATTGGGTCCCCGGAGGGAGGAGCGGGAAAATATGAGCCTGCCGTTGGGTAGGATTTGGAGTGCAGTGACAGCGCCGCTGTGCGTGAGTGGCTGGGGGGTGGTATAATTGGGTGGGAGAGACGGGTGAGTTGACGACTTGTCGGGTGTCTCTGGAACAGGGAGGACAAAGAGCTTGTTACGAGCATGATCGCCGGCGGTCAAATAGAGGTAGTCCGAGTCCTGCGAGAACTGCGAGAAAACTAGAGATCAATCCCATTGGATGAGAAGAATCCGAGTGGCTCACAGCAAGCTCCTCGGCAGATCTGTCCCAAGCCTGTGTGAGCGTGAAGCGGACGTCCTTCTTCAGATCGTAGATGACGATCTTGGCCCTGCATGGAGGCATGGTTCACGAAGACGGCAACAGAGCCAGAAGCCGCGACGGTACCTATCCGACTCATAACCGTCCTCGTCGAGTTCTGTCCAGGCGACCTTGTCGCCTTGCGCGTTGAACACGGGGCCATGCGTCGCGCCTTGTTTGCCCGAGGTGAGCTCGCGTGGCTTTTGGCTCCCAGTCAGCTGGACGAGGTATATCTATGAAGTTTCAGTTTGGGGGGGCTAGTCCGAGACGAAGCGAGAATTCGAAATTCTAACGTTCTGCTTGGTATGCCACGCTTCGGGAAGTTCCGGGTCTTTTGTGGTGTAAACGATGTATTCATCGGACACGTCGTAGTCGTTCGAGCCACCAAATGGCTCAACGGGAGTGTACTGCTCGATCGTGAGTGTACAGGAAGGACAGCACCCGTCACGACTTACGTGTCTAGTACCGTGCAGCACGTTGGTGAACTGATCGCCAAAATGCCACTTGTTCTCAGCGTCCTTGGAAAGCTTGACGGTGAAGAGCGATGGCCGCTTCGGCCCCACCCAAGTGTCCCAGTGTCGCTCATACGCATTGTCGTATACGAGGGCAGTGTCACCCCGTTCATCCCATTGCCTGTCGTTTTCGGGAACTTTCGTCAGTTCTCCGTCTTCATGAACGTTGTCTGAAAATACGAGGAGGCCGGCCTTTGCCGCATAGCGGAAGCTGGAAGGAGATGCCGTCGGGAATTTGCCGAGCAGAACAGGCGGATCCGCCGTTGCGTCGAGAGAACCACCGGTAAACCGTACAGAGACCGCGTAGAGGCTCGCAACCTTGCTGTCGTCGTCGCCTTCTGCAACGACGTGACCGATAGTGCGCCCGTCGAGCCAGAACGCCTCTCCCCCGTGGGCAAGAGGTACCTCAACCGGCTGAGCGGCAGATTCGAGTGGCGCGATGAAGATGGACTTGTGATTCCTGTCTAAAGGGTTAACGAGGTTGTGGTTGCGAGACAAGGCATCTGATCTCACTTCTTTTCCGCAAATGAGTATTTGGAGACAGGAACGAGGACAAGGTCCCCTGCAGCGTTTGCTACGCCAGCACCAGGACGGGTAAGCTCAACTAGATCTTGAGGGGTGAACGTATCGTTTCCTGATTTGAAACTGAATGCCTTTGACATGTTGAACGATGGAATGTTCACGGCGGGAGGCGATGTCAACGGGAGTTGGGTCGCAAACGACAGGAAAGCGACGCGGGGAAACCACCACATCTAAGAGAGTTGATGACCCTGGATTCACAAAAGCATCTCAGAAATAGGGTGATTTCATTCGCTTATCGCATCATCATCATCGCCATCATCGTCATCGCCACCCTCGTCCTCGTCCTCGCCTACGCTTCCCACGTGTTCGTCTAAGTCCAGCTTCACTCCCGGGTCAGTTACCTCTTCCACTTCTCCTGTCGTGGAGTCCCACCGCGCCTTTAGCCCAACTCGGAATTCCACCATCTTTTCGCCGATCAACTTGAGCAGCTGCGCCTGTTCTGCCGTAAGCGCCTTGCCCTTTTCACACAGTCTGTGCGGATTCTCCAAAGTCGGTACGCCCTTTCGCATGACTGTCGTCAGACCAAGTTTGCGCAGCTGAGGTTCTTCGTTGTGTGGGAATGGTTCGGGCGGGTCGGAATGATGTTGCATGACCGGGCCAGCCGGGAGGATCACTGTCCGGGTTGGGCGATTCCCAGACCGTGCAAAATCGGCTTGATGGAAGTCTTTGAACCACTCAATCACTTCTTGAGGCTCCGTGTTTGTAAATAACAGTCCGACTTGCCCTTTTATTTGCTAGATGATGGTGTGAATAAGCCACAAAGTCGGGTCGACCGTCTCAACAGCGGTGTGCTCACTCTAGCTAAAGGTGCCAACCCTGGCTGATGCTCCTCCTCCGGTGTCGTACCAAGTGCCTTGGCCATCAGCGCTCCTCGCCCGAAAAATAGACGCGCAGAGCTGCATAACGAGACGTGAGATCAGATAGATAAATAGTGCATCGTTAGCAAACGCACTCTCTCCAGAGCTTTCGGACCGTTTTGAGATGCGCATTGCGCATGTTACCAACTTCAAAAAGCCAGCAATATCTCCATTTTTCCACGTTCGCCTGGAGCTAATCGAACATTGAGGTCCCAGAGATGTTGTGGACGACAGGGACGCACCTCAGATATCTGAGCGACCTTGTGCTGCCGAGTCTTTTTTGGGACCTTAGTTAATGATACTAGAATGTCCCAAGTCCGTCAGGGATCATCTCTGTCGTGTTTTTAGGCCGCGACTGACCAAGTTTTTGTCTCTTGGATTTTGGCATCGCGGGAGGCGAGAAATTGAAATCAAGGGCGCTATCCGGCAAAAATCAATTTTGTCCCGTCCGGTTCTCATGCGCAACGTCCCTCAATCAGAGCTCAACAACCTCGAGGCGTTACTCCTCAACGCCTCTGGAAATGTACCGTTGCACGATCGCTTTAGAGCACTCTTTACACTCAAGGCCCTCAAGAGCGATCAAGCCGTCCACATTATCTCAAAAGGTCAGATCGTGCCTACAGCCACTACTTATGATTAACATTTATGCAGGATTCCGGGATCCCTCCGCTCTTCTCAAACATGAGCTAGCTTATTGCTTAGGGCAGATGAAGAATGCAGTGGCGCTCTCGACCCTCGAGTCCGTTCTCACGAACGAGCAGGAAGACCCGATGGTCCGGCATGAGGTGAGTTTCGTCTTGAGGGTGCGCCTCAGCGTATTCATGTGCGCAGGCAGCCGAAGCGATGGGTGCTATCTCCTCGGCCTCATCTATTCCTGTACTCAAGAAGTATCTGAACGATTCAAGTCGTACAGTACGCGAGACTTGCGAGATCGCGCTAGCGAAGATAGAGTGGGACAATTCTGAGGAAGGGCAACGCCACCGTTCGAGCGCATCAGACGAGCCTCAGTCCGCGACTGTCTTTACTTTCCGCGCGCTTCTTCTCTGACCTGTGAGACCAGAACTTACACCTCTGTCGATCCTGCCCCTCCCACCTCCGGCCTCCTTTCGGGCAGAGCAAAGTCGGGGACTGCGACACAGCCTTCCGTAGAGGAGCTGCGCGACAAGCTTCTTGATGGGCAACTCCCGCTCTTCGAGCGCTATCGGGCGATGTTTGCGCTGCGAAACATAGGCACCCCCGCGGCGGTGGACGCTCTCGCCGCGGGTTTCTCCGACGATAGTGCGCTGTTCAAGTGAGCGCGCCCTCGGTCTTCTCTTCTTGAAAAAGGGTCATCTAATACGGCCGGAGAGGCATGAGATTGCTTTTGTCTTTGGCCAACTCCTCTCTCCACATGCGGTTCCCGCCTTGCTCCAGGTTCTCCAGGATCCGCAGGAATCGGACATGGTACGACACGAGGCGGCAGAAGCTCTCGGCGGCATTGCGACTCCAGAGGTACTTCCATACCTCAAAGAGTATACGACGAGAGAGGACGCACCGCTTGTAGTGAAGGAGAGCTGTCAGGTGGCATTGGACATGTACGAGGTGAGCATCTCGTCTTTCTCTCGTCTGATGGTGGTCACTCAGCATCGGTATGCCTAGTACGAAAACTCTGATCAATTCCAGTACGCCAACGGCTTGGATGCTACACAATTGACGGAAGTAGTCAGTACATAGGGTTTACGATGTAAGTTGCTGCAGACGTGTAATAAAATGAATGAAACGTGCCCATCTTTAGAGAGGGTTCACTGTACTCTTCACGATAACCTACGGGATTAGCGCGACTTCTCTCGTTCGCTTTCGGGTGCCTCACGTACAAAACGAAATTCAAGTTAAGCAGCTACGCGAGTACAGTGATATCATAATGTCAACAGCACCTACATGCCGGTAGCCTGACCTCTACTCCTCGTCAAACACCAAGCAGCGGACCTCGATGGACTGCCTGTCCGGGGCGTCTTTCGGGCTCGTGGAGTCCAAGAACGCCGTATGCGGCGTCAGCCGCGCCTTGCTTTCGTCCGAGTCGAAACACTTGATCAAAGTAACCTCATCTGGTGTCTGTCCACCTAGGTAGAACCACTGGTGCGAGGGGTTGTGGCGGACGTTGAACGTGGCCCCCTCTCTGTCCGCGTAGATATGCCGGGTCGCGACGAGGTCCTTTTCAGGGTCGAGCGAACGCCAATCTGCGACGGCGAGCGGGTGGTGTGCGACGGGGTTCCCGACAGGGCGCCACACGTTGATGATGCGTACACGGCCTTTGAGCAGACGATCGGCGTCCTCGGGAGCATGGTGCCATACGCGGGCGAATCCTGCAGCATAGGTCTGGTCGACGTGCACGCGTGTCTGGAGAGTGCGATTAGCCTCGATCCATAGGTGGTAGGTGATAACGGAAGGGCATACCACCGGGCCACGCTGCTGTGGTGTATTATTGGGTTGACCCTCCTTGCTGAGAGGACGCCTGAAATTATTATGAGCAGAGGAGGTGTCAGAGTCAAAGTTGTCGAGATCTTTGGGCGACGGCTGAACTTGCCTGATGGTATGGTCGAATATCAAAACCCTCTTCGCGCCGGTACGTTTCTTGAGAAGTTCTTCGACTTCCTTGTAATATCTGGTCCGTATAGCTTCTTCGTCGACGAAATTCTTCTCCTCGCTGACGTGTCGCAAAAACTCGAAACCAGTGGTCTCAAGCGAGACGGTGTCCTCTTTACCACGGGCATCGTGAACGACCGTGTTGATCGCCTCTGTTGTGATATTGGTCTGTGGAAGCCCATCGGGCGGCGGGCTGTAAGTGAAGCTGTATGGAGGCTCCTCATTCGGTGTTGAGGCAAAGTAATTAAGACTAGTGTGAACATCGTGGGGCGCGAGAACTGCGGCGGCGGCCATGAGGATTTAGGCAGGGGGAGAATGTAATGTTTTCTGCGACGTGAATAAACATCCTTTTATCGTCCATGCTCCAATTGATGATTCAGAAAGGACGGAATATGCTTAGACCGAACAGCCAGAGGATGACTTACTCAGCGGTGCCACTGGCGCTATCGAAGCTGTTGGGTTCTTACTGTAATGATAGGGTCGACGCGCTCTTTGCCCAGCTTACAAATAACGTCTTCGGGCGCGGGCGATCCTTTGTAAGTTACATCCAGCGCGAGCGACCCCTTGAGCGACCCCTTGGCACGTCACGAACCGACGACAACCCCGTTGCAGATAGTGGTCCGCTTAAAACAAGGTCTCAGCACGACAGAGCGAACACTATCGTTCTCAGGAAATAGTACAAAATAAAATCCGGCAGCTGGTTGAACCTTCCCCCACCGCGAGATCCACTGGCAGATCATATTGTTGACTAAGGCCGATTGCGGCTTTTGACGCCACACTGACGCTCTTCTGCGAACAAATGTCGCGTCGTGGCGTGCCCGAGAGGCAAGGCAAGGAAGGTGTGAGTAATCAGGAGATGATGCACACCAATATAACGCGCGGGGCACGTCTGAGTCTCAGCGAGATCTCAGCCGTCGTGTCTTGATAATTAGCTACCCCGAGTGGGCACAACGCAAGCAGGTCGGGTGCATTTTGTGGCGTGAGCGCGTTACCAACATTGTTTACACCCAAGGCTATGTTGGACCCAGAGCGAACCGACTCGGACGTATGGCAACACGAGAATTTTATGTGTTTCAGTTATTGTTCGTTCGGACACACACTCAAGTTCAGGTTTATGATTTACCTCTTAATTTACCTACCCAAGTTATTCAAGCGTATACAAGAGCACATGTACAAATTTTTGAAAGGCTTAGACATGTGTTACACTGGCACTCTCAAGACAAAAGAAGGTCAGGGCACCAGCAATATTACTGTAATGCTCGCAGCAGATTTGTGTGGTCCGATCGTACAGTGAATGGAGTGGGGTGTGGTTCCAGGTTAGCAGCGTGGCAGACTTTTTCAGCTTCCTACTGTATCGATTCCATTCTGGTGTGAATAGCCTGAGAGTGGATCTTCATATGATCACGCAATCTAAATATCAAACCTTCGGGGGCGCTAAGAGGCTCGTATCGGATTTCCTGTATCCCCCGGGACCCCAGCCATGCCAGAAGGAGGTGTTCAAATTGTAGGTATGGAATCACACGAGGACATCGCTCTCACCAGACGAAAATAGGATCTACGCTACCGAATGCTCGAGATAGAGAGGCGCAGCGCGGTCTGGCGGTCTGAGGAATACCGAAGACTCTTGGAGCAATTCGCTGGTGGCGATGTGGGTCAATCGACAGCTCAACCTGAAGGCGGGCCACCCGTCGGCAGCTTATCCCAGTTTGCACCTGCCACACCCTCGGGCCCTACCCCTCAGCGGCAGCAGGTGCTGCCCAGCCTCGTGGCACGACAAGACGATGACGATCGTGAGCACCACCAAAGGTCTGTCATTACTGCAGTATGTATGTATTCGGATAGCATCATCTCAGAGATCCTACCCGTCCAGCAGAACATCGGGACCCCCAGAGTTGGTACCGCCAGGGAGAGTGCGCCGCAACAATCTCAGACTGGAAAATAGGGAGGTGTTTGTTGGGACCATCGCCGCATTGTGTGCCGACAACAGCCCCCGTAACCGCTCCGCAATTTTCAGTGCAGCGGGACTCCGCGACCACCAGCTGGCACCACTGGAGGCTGCATGGGCCAGAAAGACTCCCAACATACCCTGGAGAACTTTTTCCAGTGTGTTTGGAGCGTATACGTATTCCGAGCGGCCAATGATTAGAAAGGACCTAGCACTGCGGCCATACATGGGAAGCCTTCTCTGCGCTAACAAGGTGACACAGCCATTCGCACCGATGCGTGTTGGGGAGCCAGGGGTGATACTCTTTCCTCCGGGCGCGGTACTACTCGAGGACACAAAGGAGACATTCCACGTACTCGTCGACCCATCAGCACAGAGAAGGACCAAGCTCCGGTACTGTGGCGTCTACACCAAGGTCCATACACCCGACATGGAGGTCCAACGTCATGAGTGGTGTGCACTGCCAACCCAGGTGAGCAATTTTTCCACATCCTTGTCTGGGCCTTTGAACCACAGCGATGTCGCACAGTGCCGTGCTGAGTGGTTGAAGCGCCTTTGGAGGTGGAAAGTGGTTGATCTCCATGCGCGGTGTAATTTACGCAAGAAATGCGATTCCGAACCTTCTCTCGCTGAGATTCGGGAGTGGCTTAGAAAGTACCATGATAATGGGTCTGTGGCATTGGAGAAAAATACAATTCCCGATGCTTTCAATTCTGGTATAGAGGTGTGTTCTCTATCTCGGTGTAGAGTTCCAATTGCTGGACTGACAGCTGGGTCATGCACAGAAATTTGGTTTCGAAGTGATCAAATGTGTTGGATATGATATGAAATTGGCCAAGTTGATACGGGATAACACCAGCCGACTTGACAACTGACTCAGAAGTCATTCCTTTTAGCAAGTATAGTGTATTTCTAGTGTATTTCTTTTTGCCATAAGGAACGACTTGAACATACATACTAGCAATATGTGGTCCTTGGCCCAGGTGTGGTTACTCGAGACAGAGAAAGAAAAAAACAGCTCCCTTTTTTTTTTCTGGCAGGGCCTTATCGATCTTTTTACGCGTTCTTTTCTGAAGATTCCCGAAAAGCTTTCATTCTCATTCTCGAACTGAAACACTTTTTTTCCATCGGCCGTATCGCGCGAGAAATCGTGCGCCCGGGCCGGACAAACCCTCAAATTCTTTCCTTCCAGCGCCGCACCGACTCGGAGGTCACGGAATTTATAACCAACGATATTATCAACCTCAACGTGTGTGCGCATATTCGGGCTGTACTGTACACCCATCTCCATCGATGCAGCGTGGCGCTAACGTCAGTCCAAATATGGTGTACCCGTAAAGCTGGTTTAACACTAATAACACTCCCTCATGAGCAGCGGTCCACAGAGTAATTCGACCCCTGTTCGACAGCCACGTGAACGTTCCGAATGAGAAGGTCACGTCCCGAGGCGCAACCGGTATTTAGTTCTTTCACCCTTCGAATCAGGTATTGCCATGACTCGCGAGTGACTCACACGGCGGCCAGCGGAGTTCTGGTTGACATATATATACCCTCCCAGGAACCACGAGGATGAACCCCTCTCGTTGCTTATTTGCTCTCGTTGGCTGCTCCAGACATGAGTTGTCCAGATTGCTACAAAGGTTTCGTCCTCCCGGGTGACCCAAAGGGCTCCATGGTTGGTCCCGACTACTTTACCCCGGCACGGGGTGACTCGACTCAGCCGACCAAGGCAATTGTTCTGCTCACTGACATCTTTGGTCTTGCCTTGTCGAATCCGAGGATCGTTGCAGACCACCTCGCTGAACACGTCGGTGTGGACGTCTGGATTCCTGATTTCTTCAACGGTGGGTTGCGTTCACACGCCGCGCTTCTTGCAACTAATGCTTATCTCCTTGTCCCTCAGGCAAGCCACCGTTCAAAGTGAAAGATCTGGAGCCGCGCACGCCCGATCGTGCTGGTGTCAAAATGACATGGACCAATATTTTCGCCCTCGTTTTCAAGGTCCTTTTAGCCCTTCCCGGGCTTATCGCCAACCGCCCATCTGTTGTTGACCCTAGAGTCCATGCGGTACGTTCCCTAACCCGGAAAGCGTCCCACGCCCATCAACGTGCCTTGATTACCCAGTTCATTAAGAAAGTTAAATCCGAAAAGGGTTATGAGAGGATTGGTGCTGTTGGGTGAGTGTTTGCAAATGCGGGACCGAGGAAATCCGCCCTCTGATGCGTGAATTGGACCAGGTATTGCTTTGGTGGTGCCATGGCTATTCGTCTGGGTTCGACTGACTCGGTGAACACAATCGTGATCGCGCACCCTGCCAGTTTGAAGCCTGCTCAGATCCGAGCCGTCAAGGTAACTGACTTATTGACTTAATAGTGTTCTACTTAGAGGTTTTACTTGCTGTCTTATTACCTCAGGTTCCCGCGTCTTGGTTACTGGCCGAAGGTAATGCCAACGAACGTCGTGTCTCGAAGTATGCTGACCAAGGTAGAGGACATGAGCTTTAAGGATAAAGACGTCAAGACCGCACAAACCATTTTTAAAGAACAGGAGGAGAAACCCGATCACGTTGACTATGAATTTAAGATTTGGAACGGCAAGTGCACCTTTCTGTCACACCAGGGCTCACCTCATCGAATTCGTCTGTGCACAGGGACAGCTCACGGCTTCGCGGTGCGGCCAAATCTGCAAGTTCCGGAAGTTAAGGCTGGGTACGAGGGAGGTCTTGACCAGACGGTTGCTTGGTTCAAAAAGACGCTGTGACATCGCCACAGCGTAGACAGCCGGCTATAGCTATGATTATCGGACACCACATTTCAGTCAGATCACATATACTCTTTTCTACGGTTCCATCCAGTTCTTGTAATATACGGAAGTGGAAAAGGTGATAACGTCCTCCCCCTAGAGGGGGCGGACTCGTTCCTTTCCGATCACGGTTTCGAGTACATAGACGGCGAACGCAGCCTCAAAGAAACTGCGGACCGCGACGACGACGACCGCCCGGACACGGATAGGGACGCGGGCGGGGGCGAGGAAGACCCCATCCCGGGTCTCACGCGCGTCATCAATGCGCTCAGCATCATCGTGTGGCCTTTATGGTCCGTCGCGGGTGAGACAACGACTGCTGCGCACGCGAGGGCCAAGCGGCGCCGCTCACGTCGCCCTTCGACTTTGACGTGCTGCGCACGGAGGGGGAGGAGCCCTCGCAGCGCTGCACACATGCTTGTAATCTTACAATGTTATACATTGACTACAAAAACCGCTACGAGTACCTTTAATACAACATCGTCGAAACATACGAATAAGCAACGGCCGTGCGGTTTGGAGTTTGGATGGAACCTGTTGTGCGTTAGCGACTGATTCGTATACTGAACATCCGTCACACCGATAGACACCGCGACACCTCTCTGACCGGGACACGATAACGGTCGTTTCTCCCAGTATGAAGCCAGCAGGAAAAGCCACATCAGATCAGCGAGAGTCCGGGACAGATCCCAGTGCAGCGAGCCTGTCCACAAGATCATCCATAACGTCTCGGGGGCATCCTCCCTGACCTGCAGCAGTAGCATTACTGCCCGCCCCACCCTCCTTCTGCTGCTGCTGTTGCTGCTGCTGCTGCTGCTGGTCTAGCGCTGGGCCCGGACTGCTGAGGCCACTTGTGACCATGAGGATGCAGCAGATGAAAGAGAATAACGAAAAAAGAAACGCAAGGAAAAAAAAAAAGGATAGAAGAGGGTGCTATCGATGGTGCACTCTCGTTTTCGCTCTCGCCTTGTAACTGGCTGACACTGGCTGACACGGACGACATAAGATGCCCATATAGATGGAGTTGTAAATGTGAAGCAAAGAAAGCACAAAAAAAGTCAACTATTGTACCAGAGGATGCTCTCGTCGCCTCAGAGCAGCTTGTCGCCAATGAGATAGGCACGTGTCATGCTTTTCCGTATAGACCCTAGGCAGTGTGAGACAGTGGAAGAATGTAATGTTTCTGCGATGTGAACAAACGTCATTTTATCGTCCATGCTCCCAATTTATGATTCAGAAAAGATGGAATATGCTTAGACCGAACAGCCAGAGGATGAGTTACTCAGTGGTGCCACTGGCGCTATCAAAGCCGTTGGGTTCCTACAGTAGTGATAGGGTTGACGGCGCTCTTTGCCCAGCTTACAAATAACATCTTCAGGCGATCCTTCGTACATCCAGCGCGAGTGACCCCTTAGCACGTCGCGAACCGACGACAACCCCGTTGCACTGATAGTGGTCCACGTAAAACAAGGTCTCAGCACGACAGAGTGAACACTATCGTTCCTGGGAAATAGTACACAATCCGGCAGCTGGTTGAATCTTCCCTCACCGCGAGATCCACTGGCAGATCATGTTGTTGACTAGGCCGATTGTAGCTTTTGACGCCACACTGACGCTCTCCTGCGAACAAATGTCGCGTCGTGGCGTGCCCGAGAGGCAAGGCAAGGAAGGTGTGAGTAATCAGGAGATGATGCACACCAGTATAACGCGCGGGGCACGTCCGAGTCTCAGCGAGATCTCAGCTGTCGTGTCTTGATAATTAGCTACCCCGAGTGGGCACAACGCAAGCAGGTCGGGTGCATTTTGTGGCGTGAGCGCGTTACCAACTACCAACATTGTTTGCACCCAAGGCTATGTTGGACCCAGAGCGAACCGACTCGGACGTATGGCAACACGAGGATTTTATGTGTTTATCGTTCGTTCGGACACACACTCAAGTTCAGGTTTATGATTTACCTCTTGATTTACCTACCCAAGTTATTCAAGCGTATACAAGAGCACATGTACAAATTTTTGAAAGGCTTAGATATGTATTACACTGGAACTCTCAAGACAAGAGAAGGTCAGGGCACCGGCAATATTACTGTAATGCTTGCAGCAGATTTGTGTGGTCCGATTGTACAGTGAATGGAGTGGGGTATGGTTCCAGGTTAGCAGCGTGACAGACCTTTTCGGCTTCCTACTGAATCGATTCCATTCTGGTGTGAATAGCCTGAGAGTGGATCTTCATATGATCACGCAATCTAAATATCAAACCTTCGGGGGCGCTAAGAGGCTCGTATCGGATTTCCTGTATCCCCCGGGACCCCAGCCATGCCACAAGGAGGTGTTCAAATTGTAGGTATGGAATCGCACGAGGACATCGCTCTGACCAGACGAAAATAGGATCTACGCTACCGAATGCTCGAGATAGAGAGGAGCAGCGCGGCCTGGCGGTCTGAGGAATACCGAAGACTCTTGGAGCAATTCGCTGGTGGCGATGTGGGTCAATCGACAGCTCAACCTGAAGGCGGGCAACCCGTCGGCAGCTCATCCCAGTTTGTACCTGCCACACCCTCGGGCCCTACCCATCAGCAGCAGCAGGTGCTGCCCAGCCTCGTGGCACGACAAGACGATGACGATCGTGAGCACCACCAAGGGTCTGTCATTACTGCAGTATGTATTCGGATAGCATCATCTCAGAGATCCTACCCATCCAGCAGAACATCGGGACCCCCAGAGTTGGTACCGCCAGGGAGAATGCGCCGCAGCAATCTCAGGCTGGAAAATAGGGAGGTGTTTGTTGGGACCATCGCCGCCTTGTGTGCCGACAACAGCTCCCGAAACCGCTCCGCAATTTTCAGTGCAGCGGGGCTTTGCGATCACCAGCTGGCACCACTGGAGGTTGCATGGGCCAAAAAGACTCCCAACATACCCTGGCTAACTTTTGCCAAGGTGTTTGGAAGGGTTCTGTATGCCGAGCGGCCATTTGCTGAAAAGGTCCAAGCATATGTGGGAAGCTTTCTCTGCACTAACAAGGTGATACAACCATTTGCACCGATGCGTGTTGGGGAGCCAGGGGTGATACTCTTTCCTCCTGGTATGGTATTACTCGAGGATACCAAAGAGACATTCCACGTACTTGCCGACCCATCAACACAGAGAAGGACCAAGCTCCGGTACTGTGGCATCTACACCAAGGTCCATACACCCTCCATCATGGAGGTACAGCCTGATGAGTGGTATGCATTGCCAAGGCGGGTGAGTAGTTTTTCTACATCTTTGTCCTGTTCTTGAGCCACAGTGATGTCGCGCAGTGCCGTCGTGAGTGGTTGAGGCGCCTTTGGAGGTTGAAAGCTGGTGATGTCCACGCGCGGTGTAGTTTACGCAAGAAACTCGGTTCCGAGCCTTCTCTCGCTGAGATTCAGGAGTGGCTTAGAAAGTACCGTAATGGGTCTGTGGCAACTGAGAACAATGCAATTCCCGATGGTTTCAATTCTGGTGTAGAGGTGTGTTCTCTATCTCGGTGCAGAGTTCCGATTGCTGGACTGACAGCTGGGCCATGCACAGAAATTTGGTTTCGAAGTGATCAAATGTGTTGGATATGATGTGAAATTGGCCAAGTTGATACGGGATAACACGACTTGACAACTGACTCCGAAGTCATTCCCTTTAGTAAGTATAGTGTATTTCTAGTGTATTTCTTTTTGCCATAAGGAACAACATACATACCAGCAGTATGTGGTCCTTGGTGTGGTTACTCGAGACAGAGAAAAAACAAAAACAGCTCCCGGCTCTTTTCTTTCTGGCAGGGCATTCTCATTCTTGAACTCAAACACTTTCTGGCCCGTCTCGCGCGAGAAATCGTGCGCCTGGGCCGGACAGGCCCTCAAATTCTTTCCTTAATTCCAGCGCCGCACCGAGTCATTTATAACCAACGATATTGTCGACCTCAACGTGTGCGCGCATAGCGGTAACGCCTTGGGTAACGCCATTCGCGATACTGTTGATGACGAGGCAGCGCTCCCGGACATAGACATCCTTTCAGAGATTCGAGTTGCATGGCTTGTCAGTCGAAGTGCAAGCACACGAACAAAATCGAGTTACGACGTTGTCAAACTCACACAATAAGCGCGCCCCATTTCCAGAGGAGGGCATTCCCTTGGGCATTCCGGCTCGTCAAACAGAAAACACTTATCCAAAAATGTATGTGCGAGTGACAAAGCCTGAAAGAAGGTTCGGGCGGGTAGATACACGAAGTGACTGGACAACGTAGTACGAAGGGGATACAGTACTGTAATACTGTACACCCATCTCTATCGATGCAGCGCGGCGCTAACGTCAGTCCAGATGTCAATCCAAATATGGTGTAGTCAAGTCGCGGCACCCGTAAAGTTGGTTGAACACCGATACAGCCAAATCCATATCGATAGTCCCCTTCAAAAAATACACATGGTTCGGACTTACGAAATTCACGAGCGGGGTTCATAAATAAGTGGGAGGAGAAATTCTCGGGAAATTGGTTATGTTGCAAAAATCGGGTTATAGA
>WNGR01009979.1_pt1 | contig 20128 bp, 21 predicted proteins | sample 5407581 | NCBI WGS metagenome assembly WNGR01 (sample SAMN13153383, study PRJNA577476) | soil metagenome | isolation source: 80 cm soil or saprolite under Garry oak tree replicate 2 | place: USA:California | collected 2016-06-15 | reverse complement strand
ATGCATATGATCCGCAAGGGACAGTTGAATGACGATGGCAGCGCCCGAACGGTTGCCGGCCGGTTCTATTCGCTGTTGATGTAAGCATTCCTATTGATTTGGATTCAACTCGCCACGCCATCCTTATCGCGACACTACCAGAGTAGAGCGGGGCCCGCACATTCCAAGAAACTCCGGCGCGCCGTTGTCAACTTGATGCGGACGGCCGCAGTACCTCGATGAGGGGTGTCTGTCCTCATTCACCTGAAGTAACGTCGGCTTTCAACTGGCAGCGTGTCAGTTCAGCGGCCAGACCGACAGGTACCTAACCGGCCTCACCGGCTACTCCTCATGTACGCAGTCGAAAGCCAACGCCCACTCCCACTCACATTTCAAGCAACGGCTGCCACGCAGACGGCCTATGATGAAATCATCAAATCATCGAGGGGCGTCGCTTGCGCCTCCTAGCCCAAAGGAGCGAGAACATGGCCAAGAAGAAGACCGAATCAGTTTACCGTGTCACGGAAATTATCGGCACGAGCACGGTTTCGTGGGAGGACGCGGCCAGAATGGCTGTGGAAACGGCCGCCAGGTCGCTATTTGCGCGTCGCCGAAATCAGCAAGCCCGACCTGAAGGTCGATAGCGGCAAGGTCGTTGAATACAGGGCGCGAGTGTCTTTGTCGTTCAAGTACGAAGCCTGAACCGGTGACCTCACCGTAGCAAAGCACCACAGGCCGTCGCCGCCCAACGGCTTGAGCATTCTGACAAGCGCAAAGGCGTGTGCTGCCGGCCTGTTGTAACCGTTTTTGTTAAGCGCTTGCCTTGCGATCCAGGCGGTGTACCTGGATCGCACTCTTGTTCAGACGCCGTACTTTGCCCAATTCGCTCCGTGGGATTTTCCTGATCAAGTGCTCAGGCCGGTCTGGTCAAACCTGGCAAAGGCCATCTACGGTCGTTTGTGCCCGCCGCGAAGCAGGAGCTATTTCACGTGAACGATGACCGAGCCCTCCGATACTTTCGGCGCGGCCACACCTGTATCTGCCGCGTTCTTCGCGATCCAGTCCTTTGCCTTTTGAACGCTCTCGTCGACTCCGCTTTGTCGTTGCATACAGTCACTGAAAATCCGCCATCGTCGCTGCGGGTCAGCGTGTAGCCTACAAATCCTTTGACGCTACGCAGTAGCTCCTCGACTTCTGCAGCTCGCTCCTCCAGCACATCAAATAACTCTTTGGCACCCTTTCCGGAATATGTTCTTAATACCGCCTGCATGATCGTCTCCTGCCTTTTGATTTACAGGTTATTGAACATCCCGCACGAACAGTGTGTGCGGACTGGTGGGCTGCCTCACCTGGCAACGCGTATGCACGAGAGGAGTTGGGGGTGAATCTAGGTGGGCCGCTTCTCAATAGTGCTATCAAGTGTAGTCACTATTCGGGGATTCTTAACGCATATCGCCGGCAATGGGGAAGAGCCGTTGTCAGACAAATGGCCGCTCTCAAAGAGATGCGTCACGGCAATGTCGACGACCTGTGCCAAGCTGCGCGAAACCGCCCCGATGACCGATCCGGATCTGTGAGCCGCCGGCAACGAGTCTGAAGGTCGAATGTCTCGTCAGGGTCGGCTGCTGGTCGATGCGGAAGCATCATCGGCGGAGCGTACCGCCGGCTCATCGTCGGACCGGGTGCGGCCAATGGACTAAACCGCTCGCGCGGTATGGGGCTCCGGTCCAATGCTAGTTGTTCTGGAGAGGAAACCGACTCTGTTTTCATGTTGAAGGGCGAGGCAATCCGCCTCGTCATTCAACGGGAGCAGAGTCATGACTCACACCCTCCAGCCTATCAGTCCGCTGCGCCAGCGCATGATCGACGACATGCGCATGCGTCAGCTCGCACCGAAGACACAGGCCAGTTATCTGCGCGTCGTACGCGAGTTCACCCGCTTTCTCGGGCGCTCTCCTGACACCGCCACCGTCGAGGACCTGCGGCGCTACCAGTTGCATCTGGTCGACCACGGCGTGTCACCCGTGTCGCTCAATGCGGCGATCACGGGACTGAAGTTCTTCTTCGAGATTACGCTCCATGAGCCCGACCTGATGGCACGCATGCAACCCGTGCGCGTGCCTCGCGTGCTGCCGGTCGTACTTAGCCCGGACGAAGTGGGTCGCCTGATTGCCGCCACCGGCAACCTGAAGCACCAGACCGCACTATCGGTCGCCTATGGCGCCGGCCTGCGCGCCAGCGAAGTGGTGGCGTTGAAGGTCGGCGACGTCGACGGCCAGCGCATGACCCTGCGCATTGAACAGGGCAAGGGCCGCAAGGATCGTTACGCCATGCTCTCGCCGGTGCTGCTTGAACGCCTGCGTGTCTGGTGGCGCGTGGCGCACGCGCAGGGCCGGATGCTGGAGGGCGGCTGGCTGTTTCCGGGCCTCGATCCGGTCGATCCGCTCAGCACGCGGCAGCTCAACCGTGCCATCCATGCCGCAGCCGAGGCCGCGAACATCGACAAGCGTGTCTCGATGCACACGCTACGCCACAGCTTTGCGACCCACCTGCTGGAGCAGAAGGTCGACATTCGCGTAATCCAGGTTCTGTTGGGGCACAAGAAGCTGGAGACGACGGCACTCTATGCGCAAGTCGCCACTGACCTGCTGCGTGAGGTGATCAGTCCGCTGGAGAAGCTGCAGAACAACGGCTGAACGCGGCGCACGGCCGTGCCCGAAGTCGCGGACGTCTTCCGCGCGCATGGGGCCGTGTGGCGACAGACAGCGCAGCTGAGTCTGGGACAGCTGAAGGTCATGTCGGCGATCGAACAGTGCCGCAGCGCGGCGCTGGGTGGACACGTATTGCGCTGTTCCGGCTGCGAACAGATAGAGGTTGCCTACAACTCCTGTCGTAACCGCCATTGCCCGAAGTGCCAGGCGAGCGCCGCGCACCGGTGGCTCGAGGCACGCCAGGCCGATCTGCTTCCGGTCGAGTATTACCACGTGGTCTTCACGCTACCTGCTGCGATCAGCGCGATCGCCTGGTACAACAAGGCAGTGATCTACGGCCTGCTGTTCGATGTTGCCGCCGAAACCCTCCGAACCATCGCCGCCGACACAAGGCATCTGGGCGCGCAGATCGGCGCGACACTCGTACTGCACACGTGGGGCTCGGCGCTCACGCACCATCCTCACGTACACGGCATCGTTCCCGGCGGAGGCCTCTCACCCGACGGTGAGCGGTGGGTTGCCTGCCGGCCCGGCTTCTTCCTGCCAGTACGTGTGCTCTCGCGGCTGTTCCGGCAGCGCTTCCTGGAAGAGCTCACCCATGCACATCGCCAGGACCAGTTGCGTTTCTTTGGTGAGTACGCCGGGCTTGCCGATCCCACTGCCTTCGCACAGTCGCTCGCGCCGCTGCATGCGTGCGAATGGGTTGTATATGCGAAGCGCCCGTTCGCGGGACCGAAAGCGGTGCTTGCGTATCTGTCGCGCTACACGCATCGCGTGGCCATCTCCAACCAACGGCTCATCGCGCTCGACGAACACGGCGTGACCTTCCGATGGAAGGACTATCGGGCTAGCGGCCGCACACGCCAGAAGACGATGACGCTTGAGCCACAGGAATTCATGCGGCGCTTCCTGCTGCATGTGCTGCCTGTCGGCTTCCATCGGATTCGCCACTATGGTCTGCTGGCCAATCCCGTGCGTCGGCAGAATCTGGCTGCGATACGGGCGCTGCTAGACGTGCCGGCTTCCATCAATGCGAGCGAAGGTCCGTCACCGGGCGCTCCCGTCCCGAAGTTCGTCTGCCGGCACTGCGGCGCGCCGATGATCATCATCGACATCTTCCTGCGCAGCCACCCAATTCGCGCACCGCCCACATGCCGAAGCGACATATGAAGACGAATCACTCTGGCTGTCCAGACCGACTGTCGGCTCTTCGGCAACGAGCGCCAAGAGAAGACACTTGTGCCTGTCGTTACCAGCAGACCTTGCCGCGCTCGCGACGCCTCTACACACGTCCAGCATGGATGCTGCACAATACTCGCGTGCCCACCAAACCCTCGCTTCGACCAAAGATCGTGAGACTCCACAGTTCATGAGAGCACTTCAATCCCCATAGCTGCACAACATTCCCGCCACCCTGGTCCACTCCGCGGTTTCCTCCCTCGAGCGTTGTCCAACGCCTGCCCGCATGCGTCGTCGTGTGCTCACGCGGCGGCAGACATGGGCAGGCGTCGAACAACGCTTAACAGTTTCGGCCTGTCGCCGACGCGATCACGCGGTCATTCGAACGTCGCTTCCGCCCCCGGCAAGCTGTCGTTCAATCCGCGGATGCGTGCGCTCGTCGCACTCCACTTCGGTAAGCGCTGACCTAGAATATAAGCATGGTCGCGACCCAATAAGGAGGCTGCGATGACACAGTCCATGATCTACTTCGTTGTCGGCCTGGCGGTCTTGTTGATCGCAGGGTTCATGGTGGCGCAACGGTACAGGCGCGATCACCCAGAAGAGGGGATGGCCCTGTGGCTTGATTCGCACCATATGGGTTGGCTGCACCGGCACAAACATTGATGCCGCATCGCACATTGAATAGCCCGTATCAAACGGTTGCGACGCCGAGGAGCGCACCATGACCCTCGCGCTAACGTCGCAAGCCTTCCGACAGAACGGCGAGATTCCCGTGCAGCATACCTGCGAGGGCGCCGATGTATCCCCGCCACTCACCTGGTCCGGCGTGCCCGTGAACGCAAAAAGCCTGGCGCTGATTGTCGACGACCCTGACGCGCCGGACCCGGCCGCGCCGAAAACGACCTGGGTACATTGGGTGCTCTACAACATCCCGCCGACGGCAACCGGGCTGCCCGATGGCGCTACTGCGCAGGCTCTGCCGGGCGGCACGCTCGGAGGTATCAATGGCTTCAAGCGTGCTGCTTACGACGGCCCGTGTCCGCCCGTGGGACGCCACCGCTATTTCCACAAACTGTATGCGCTCGACACCGTACTGCCCGATTTGAAAAACCCCAGCAAAGCGGCGCTTGAAAAGGCCATGCAGGGGCACGTACTAACCCACGCCGAACTCATTGGCACCTATCAGAAGCGATGAGCGATGACGTCGTTTCATGAATCGAGTTTGATAACGAAGAAAATTCAGTGGTGCCGACTATGAGGCCGACGCGGATCGCAATCGGTCGCCCCGAACCGACGCGACGTGCCCCACAGGAGAATGCCGGTAAGTGTCTTAGGGTTCGATCCATTTGCTTCTCGACAATGGAGTGCCGGTCGTCGCCGCTGGGCGTCAGCCGTTTCACTCGCACGGACCGGAAGAGGAGAAAGTCCATGGCCAGTACGCAAGGAATCACCGGCTCGCCGTTTGCAGTGTCCGTCGAAGCGGGCAGCTATCGCGTCATGCGTCCACAAAACGCAAGCGATGTGATCGACATGCTGCAAAAACACAGTATCCAGATCGTCGATCTGAAGTTCACCGATTTGCCTGGACTCTGGCAGCACTTCTCGATTACGCTCCCCGAAGTTCACGACGACCTGTTCAGTGCCGGAATCGGTTTCGACGGTTCGTCGATCCGCGGCTTTCAGGAGATCCACGAGTCCGACATGCTGCTCAGGCCGGACCCGGCAACCGCTTTCGTCGACCCGGTTAGCGGCACGGCGACCCTGTCGATCATTTGCGACGTAGTCGACCCGGTGCTGCAGCAACCGTATTCGCGCGATCCGCGCTACGTTGCAAAAAAGGCGGAGAACTATCTGCGCCAGACGGGCATCGCGACCACATGCTATTTCGGGCCGGAGCTGGAATTCTTCATCTTCGACTCGATCCGCTTTGGACAGGACCAGCACAGCGGCTACTACTATGTCGAATCGGCCGAAGGCGACTGGACCACCGGTCGGGACGAAGGCGCATACGGCGGTGGCAACCTCGGCTACAAGCAACGCTACAAGGAGGGCTACTTCCCGGTACCGCCCCATGACACGCTGCAGGAGATCCGCTCGGAGATCGCGCTGACGCTTCAGCAGGCGGGCGTACAGATCGAAGTGCATCACCACGAGGTCGCGACCGCCGGACAGAACGAGATCGACATGCGCTTTGCGACGCTCACCCGCATGGCCGACAACGTGATGATCTACAAGTACATCTGCAAGAACGTTGCGCGTCGGCACGGCAAGGTGGCCACCTTCATGCCGAAACCACTGTTTGCCGACAACGCGAGCGGCATGCATTGTCACCAGAGCTTGTGGAAAGACGAACTGAATCTCTTTTACGACGCGGACGGCTGGGCGCTGACTTCCGATATGTGCCGCTGGTACATCGGCGGACTGCTTCAGCATGCGCCCGCGCTCATGGCCTTCTGCGCGCCGACGACGAATTCCTACAAGCGTTTGGTGCCGGGGTATGAGGCGCCCGTCAATCTGGCGATGTCCCAGCGCAATCGTTCGGCTGCGGCGCGCATCCCGATGTATTCGGATTCGCCGAACGCGCGGCGCGTCGAGTTTCGCTGTCCGGACCCGTCGGCGAATGCGTACCTGGCGTTCGCGGCGATGATGATGGCGGGCCTCGACGGCATTGAAAACAGGACGGACCCGGGCGATCCGCTTGACCGGAACATATACGACCTGCCGCCCGAAGAGGCCAGCACCATACGGCAGGTGCCGGGTTCCCTCGAAGCGGCGCTGACCGCGCTCGAAGCCGACTACGCGTTTCTGCGTAAAGGCGATGTGTTCACCGACGACGTGATCCAGACCTGGATCGAATACAAGCGAAAACGAGAGATCGACACAATCAAACTGCGTCCGCATCCGTGGGAGTTTTACCTGTACTTCGATACCTAGAGAAGAACAAGGGGATCTGTCATGACCCGGTCGGCAGCTTTCATATCGACTATACGCGGTACCTCGGCCCCGGCGGTAAGCGTACCCAACTGTTACCCTCCTTTGCGCTGGGCGTGGCTGCTTGACGCTGATTGAACTGCTCAGCTACCGCCTGGTCGATGGCACGACGCCCGATGACGCGACGCGCCGTCGCGACCCGGACACCGTCAGCAACTACATTTCCATTGCGGTTGATGCGGCACCATCCCATGCGGCCCCTTGTATGCAGCGATCGCCGGCGGCGTCCATCCGTCCGGCATCTGCGGCCCGATTTCGATCGGCCTTTGCCCGGAATACGCAAACGTCCCCATCACCCCAAAGATCGGTCAGTCGGGAGGCCGATGGCGACTGGTCGCAACGGGTCGAATTCACCCGTTGATTGATGCATGGAGATGCCGTTCGAAGTTGACACGCAACGAATGGCCGGTCTGAGTCGTTGAGCGGCCTTTGCCGCGTCGATAGGAGAACGTCACCTATGGCCGATGACTTGTCCGGCAGTGGCCATGCCAAGCGGCTGTTTGACTCTGATACCTGCCGTTGAACGTCTGACGACTCGACCGCCGGCTATGGAGACGCGCGCTGACGTCGGTGGCAACGAACATGGCGATCGAGCGCGGCGATCGGCGGTTTGGCCATTTCCTGCCATCGCCGCTTGCGCCCGCAGACGCTCAAACTGCCGTTCCGCGAATGGCAGGCAGCCAACAGATGACAAGGCCAGAGCTGATACACGACCGACATCCGGGTTCGGTGCCTGCGTGGTGGTCGAAAAAAACGTCAGGTCCTAACCTTTCACACAAACCACCTGTCGCAGCGTATGCACCACCTCGACCAGATTCCGCTGCGCGGTCATCACCGCGTCGATGTCCTTATAGGCCATCGGAATTTCGTCGATAACCCCTGCATCCTTTCGGCATTCGACATGCTCCGTCGCGCTGATCTGATCCTGGACCGTGAAGCGCCGTTTGGCCTCTTTACGGCTCATTGCGCGCCCGGCGCCGTGACTGCATGAGCAGAAGCTCTCTTCGTTGCCGAGGCCGCGAACGATAAAGCTCTTCGCGCCCATCGAACCGGGTACGATGCCGAACTCGCCCGCCCGCGCCGACAACGCTCCTTTACGCGTTACAAATATGTCGACGCCAAAGTGCCGCTCTTTCTGTACGTAGTTGTGGTGGCAGTTCACCACGTGCTCGTCGATGGTGAAGGGTTTGCCGATCGTTGCGCGCACCGCGTCGATCACGGCATTCATCATGACCTCACGGTTGCAGCACGCGTACTGCTGTGCCCAGCCGACTGCTTCCACGTAGTCATCGAAGTGCCGGCTGCCTTCCCTGAAGTACGCAAGATCCTTGTCCGGAAGATTCGCAAGGTGTTGACGCATGTCGGCCTGGGCCAGCGTGATGAAGAGGCTGCCAATCGCGTTGCCCACGCCGCGTGATCCGCTGTGCAGCATGAACCAGACGCTGTCATCGCCATCGAGACATACCTCGATGAAGTGATTGCCGCTGCCGAGCGTGCCTACGTGCGCGTGGTTGTTCGTGCGCGCGAGGGAAGGATACTTGTCGACGATGCGCTGAAAACTGGGCGCCAGCAGCTTCCAGGCGTCGTCGACGACTGGCGGGGGACGCGACCATGCACCCGGATCGCGTCGCCCCACCGCACCGCCGTGCGGCACGGCGCGTTCGATCGCGCTGCGCACGCGGGAAAGCGAAGCGGGCAGGTCCGCGGCCGTCAACGTTGTACGAACCGCCATCATCCCGCAGCCGATATCGACGCCCACGGCCGCCGGGCTGATTGCGCCCTGTGTTGGAATTACGCTGCCGATCGTCGAGCCTTTGCCCACGTGCGCGTCTGGCATGACGGCAACGTGCCTGAATACGAACGGCATGCGGGCCATGTTTCTCAACTGCCGGCGACACGCCTCCTCAATAGCCACGCCCTGTGCCCACATCTTCACGGCCTTGCCGCTTGCCACTTCCATTAGTTGATAATCGACCGGACTCATGCCTCTGTCCCTTCGTCAGCTTCGCTCATCGGCACGGGTCAGTGTGCGCGGTACGGCATTAGCGTGAGCCGGTTTTTCTGTTTCGACAAGTATTCACATGTACTCGAGCGCGCAGCACAGTCCCGTTGTATTCGAGGTTGACACCGGAGGCGCGAAGCATCCGCATCGTCCACGAAGCGGGCACGCGCGGCTATGGACTTTACGGTCAGCTCGTGCAGAGGGGACTCGACTGCATCGTGCGTGCGCCGTCACTGATTCCGAACAGGCGCGGCAAGCGCTGCGTCGCCGCGATTTACGGCAGATCAGGGTCAACGGGCACGCGTTAATTGAGCATTGGCATTGCAAGACAGCCCTATCGATCCGGTCGCTGAGCACGGCATTCTCCGTACCGCACGTGACGGGACTAGACTTAAGAGGTTGATACGCGGACCGCACCTTTCTGATGCGACGTTCGCGACCGTTCCTTCCGGGAGCCGTTCATGAATGACCGGACGTATAACGTGCTCTTTCTTTGCACCGGCAACTCGGCGCGCAGCGTGATGGCAGAGGCGCTACTTGCCACGCTGGGGAAAGGTCGGTTTCGCACCTACAGCGCAGGAAGCAATCCAATCGGAAAGATCAATCGTTTCGCCATCGAACAGGTGCGCAAGACGGGGTATGACCTGGCGAATCTGCGCAGCAAATCCTGGGACGAGTTCGCCATCTCCGAACCGAGCGCACCCCATATGGACTTCGTTATTACCGTGTGCGATCAGGCCGCGGGCGAGGTATGTCCGTTGTGGCCCGGCCATCCCGCATCGGCACACTGGAGCTTCTCCGACCCCGCCGCCGTGGAGGGGCCGGATGAAAGCAAACGTGCTGCATTCAAACAGGTTTTCCAGCAGATTCGATGCAGGGTCGAGGCGCTCGTCGAGGTGCCACTGGACGAACTCGACGCCGCCGCCATTCGCGCCGCGGTGCGACGGATTAGCGACATCGACGTCACGGCCATCGGCACATCCGGCCGCGCCCTTGCAGGGCACGCGACCCTGCCCGAATTGATCATGAGCGCTGGTGGGTGCGCCCGTATGGAGACCAGCATGACAAACCGGCTTGCTACAGAATCCTCGCCTTATCTCCGCCAGCATGCGGACAACCCGGTGGACTGGTATCCGTGGAGCGACGAGGCGTTTCGCCGCGCGCGCGAGGAAAACAGGCCGATCCTTCTCTCGGTGGGCTACGCCGCGTGCCACTGGTGCCACGTCATGGCGCACGAGTCCTTCGAGAAGCCGCGCATTGCCAGCCTGATGAATGAGCGCTATGTCAGCATCAAGGTCGATCGGCAGGAGCGTCCCGACATCGATGAAATCTACCAGCAGGTCAGCCAGATGATGGGACAGGGAGGCGGCTGGCCGCTTACCGTGTTTCTCACGCCACAGGGAGAGCCGTTCTTCGGCGGCACCTATTTCCCGCCGGACGATCGCTATGGCCGCCCCGCGTTCGCGCGCGTGTTGATAGCCCTGAGTGAAGCCTGGCGGCATCGGCATGATGAACTGCGGGACCGCTGTCGAAGATCTGCCTGCACAGACAGCACGCGCCTTGACACGGGACACTGACCCGGCTCATGGGGGGCTCGGCGGCGCGCCCAAGTTCCCCAATCCGAGCTGTTACGACCTCATGCTACGCGTCTATGAACGAAGCCGCGAACCCACGCTGTTTGACGCATTGGAACGCACACTCGACCACATGGCGGCGGGCGGCATCTATGACCAGGTCGGCGGCGGGTTCGCCCGCTATAGCGTCGACGCGCATTGGGCCGTGCCGCACTTCGAGAAAATGCTGTATGACAATGGCCAGCTTGTAAAGCTGTACGCGGATGCCTATCGCCTGACTGGCAAGCGAACATGGCGCCGCATCTTCGAGGAGACCCTCGCCTATATTCTGCGCGACATGACGCACCCCGAAGGCGGCTTCTACGCCAGCGAGGATGCCGACAGCGAAGGCCAGGAAGGCAAATTCTATTGCTGGATGCCCGCCGAGATCAAAGCAGTCCTTGGCGAGTCCGAAGGCCCACTGGCCTGCAGGGCCTACGGTGTGACAGAACGCGGCAATTTCGAGCACGGCGCCACGGTACTCCACCGTGCGGTCGAGTTGGACGCGCTGGAAGAAACGCAGCTCGCAGGCTGGCGCGAGCGGTTGCTGGCGGCGCGCGCCCGACGTGTGCGCCCGGCCCGGGACGACAACATTCTCACCGGTTGGAATGGTCTGATGATCGCGGGGCTCTGTGCCGCCTTCCAGGCGACGGGTGTCCCCGAGTATCTCAGCGCGGCAAAGCGTGCCGCCAATTTTATCGGGAACGAACTGACACTTGCCGATGGCGGCGTATTCCGGGTCTGGAAGGACGGCGTAGCCAAGGTGCCGGGGTTCCTCGAGGACTACGCCTTTCTCTGTAATGCACTGCTCGACCTCTACGAATCATGCTTCGACAGGCGCTACCTCGATCGTGCGATCGAACTCGCGACCCTCATCCTTGACAAGTTCTGGGAGGACGGGCTGTATTTCACACCGTGCGATGGCGAGCCCTTGGTGCACAGGCCCCGTGCCCCATACGACAGCGCCTCGCCATCTGGCATCTCATCGAGCGCATTTGCCTTCGTGCGTCTGCATGCACTCACCGGGCGCGATCTCTACCTTGACCGCGCCGAGCACGAATTCCGGAGATACGAGACGGCAGCAGGCAGCGTACCATCCGCCTTCGCGCACCTCATAGCCGCGAGGGACTTCGTGCAGCGCGGCCCGCTCGAGATCGTCTTTGCCGGCGAGAAATATTCAGCCGCAGTGCTGGCAACTGGCGTTCACCGCGCCTACCTCCCCGCACGCGTGCTGGCTTTTGCAGAACACGTGCCGATCGGCCGGGAGTGTCACCCGGTCGACGGCCGGGCCGCGGCATATGTGTGCCGGAATCGCACGTGCGCTGCACCCATGACCGAAGGCAACGCGCTCCTTGAATATTGCTTGTCCGGTAGGGTGTGACGGTGCCGGACCGATCCATGCACGCTCTTTTTGAACCCCGGCTTGTCAACGACGTGTTCGGCACCCAGGTCTGTATGTGGACTTTCGCGACGAACGCCGCGCTGTTCTAGTGCGGCTACATCGAATGTGTACCTCGAACGGCATCGTTCGTCGGACGCCTGTTACCCCTGATACCATGAGCCGTGATTTTTGCAGGATGAGTGGAGGCGGGTATGCACTTCGATGCGTTTTCCTTCGGTTCCATCCGCATAGATGGCGTGACTTTCGAGCATGACGTGGTGATCGAGCGCGGGCAGGTTCACAAGCGCAAGAAAAAGCCATCCAAGGCGTTCCGCGAATTGTTCGGGCATACACCGGTATCGACGGCTGAGGCTATTCCCTGGAATTGCCAGTGCCTTGTGATCGGCACCGGCACCGGGGCACTGCCGGTGATGGACGAGGTAAGGCAGGAGGCCGAGCGCCGGAAAGTCGAACGCGTTATCGTGCCGACGGAGGAGGCCATCGCCAGACTCAAGGTGAAGACGGAAGGAACCAACGCGATTCTGCATGTCACGTGCTAGGGGGCGCATTGCGTGCAGCGTCTCACAGGCGAGCCAGTTCGACCGGTACACCGCAGGTCGCCAGGCCGCCTTGCCACGGAAAGCCGGGTGAGCGTGTTAGTCCGATACGCCTTCGCAGGGGAACATGCATAACGGCTACAGCGCCCCGATGAAATCGCTCCACACAGTCGCTTGCATCGTCTCGGTGGCGGCATGCCCATAACCTCGGATGATCAGCGCCGCAAGCTCAAGCTGTTTCAGATCGTTCGACTCGACAATGTCCACGACGTCGAATCGCCCGAGTGTCAGATAGCTCGCTTTCCAGGTGACGGCAGGGCATTCATCTTTGATCTTCTCCGCCACGGTGGTGGCGATCTGTTTGAGTTCCTTGGGGTCCTTGAACGCGTCAGGAGCGAGGCGGCTGAGGATGACGTAGGTAGTCATGTAATACCTCCGTGGAAAATTGCTCCACGCTCGGGCACGGTAGCCACTTCAATACGGACGGCCACCGGTCAGGCGGTGCATTCCTGTTCATCTTGATTATAGTAAGGTCGCTGTCCTTCGGACCTGAGGTCGCGGGCCGCCGTGAACGAGTGCCATCGAGCAATACGCGACGGGGCGTTGGCCTTCGAAGCTTTCCATGCCGGAGGAATGGATTTTCACTGTCAGCAGGCGGCCTGGCATCAGGACTCAGACGTGAGGGGCAATGGCCAGTTGGGCTTGCGCGCGGCGCACGTCACGGCGGCCCCCAGAGCGGCGGGCTCATGACCTCGTCATAGTCGGCAAACATGATGTTAAAGCTGATGCTCACGCGTGCCTGCGCGCTCGTATTTGCCGACACCGAATGGGGTAACCAGGCCGGGAATATTAGCAACGTGCCTTCGCTGACCGGAACGACCACCTGATCTGTGTTGTACGCCGTTAACTCGGTGACGGGTGGACGGATGATGGCCGTCTGCGGGCGCGGATCATGGAAGTTGATCGTGTCCGCGCCGGTTTGCGAGCGCAGGTAGTACACGCCGCTCAGGAAGTTGTTTGGATGAGTGTGCATCGCGTGTTTCCCGCCTGACGTCAGCACATTGATCCAGCATCCGGTGAGGTGAAATGGGGCGTTGTCCACTTTGAGAAATGTGAGTACGTCGCGCGCGGTCTGGTCGATAAGCGCGATCAGCGCAGCGAGCTCGGGCTTTTCATGTTGTTGGTGGGTGGATTGCCATGTGGTGCCGCTATGGGTGCCATCGCCGCTCCGGATCAGGGCGTCGACGTACGCCATCAGATCCCGATCCAGGGGTTCGTAACACGCTGGCTCGAGGCGGCGCTGCCACACGAAAGTCGGAAAGAGACGGATGATGTCCGGAGCGGAAGTGGAGATTGCCATCATCCTGCGCCTGATGCGCTGTATGGGATACTCACTTGTCACTATAGGTCGGATGCCGGCACTTGTTTCCTGCACGCGTTGTGCGGTCAAAGGCGCGGAGATGGAACTAGCCTTGGCCAGTTGTGGATCGCGGAAGCCATCTGCTCGATCTCATGTTCGCGCGATCCAGGCACGTCGGCCATGATCAAGAGCTGGCCATCACGTATGGCGCCGCGAAAGCGTTCGAGTCGTGCATTCGGTTCGTCGACGCCGATCATCGTGGCCGTCCAGGCCCCGAAGCCGGCACCTGCCAACGTCAATGCGACGACGGCTCCGCCCGAAAATGCGAGCTCCTCGGGAGGAAACACCAGTGCCACGAGGCCGAGAAGCGCGCCGGTCGCACCGCCGAGCGCCACGCCGCGTTCGAGCGAGCGCACGACGTCGCTGCTTTGCAGCAAGGATGCCTCGGGTAACTGTTCGAGCGCGACACTGTGATTCGCGAGAACATGGATATGTCGCCATGTGATCCCCGCCCGCAGCAAGTAGTCTACGATCACCTTCGCCGTCGTCGTGTCAGGTACGAGGAAATAAAGACGTCTCATGTCGCGGTTTACCGACGAGCAGATGGTCACGATCCTGCGTGAGGCAGACAAGGCGCCAGTCGCCGAGGTCGCAAAGAAGCAGGGGATCAGCGAGCAGACGATCTACAACTGGCGGCAGCATTTCGGCGGTCTGGAAGCTGCCGATGTGAAGCGGCTCAAACAGCTCGAGCAGGAGAATGCGCGGCTGAAGAAGATGCTGGCGGAGCGGGATCTCGAGCTGGACGTGATGAAAGAGATCAACGCAAAAAGTGGTGAGCGCGCCCTCCTGACGCCAGCAGGTTGCCTACGCGAAAGCATGGGGCCTGTCGGAGCGACGTGCGTGCGCGCTGATATCGGTCGCCCGGTCAGCGTTACATTACGGTTCGAAGCTTGCTGAGCGGGACGCGCCTGTGCTCGCGTGATGGTGATGGTCCCGAGTGCGCTCGAACAGATGTCGCTCTTCAGCTTTGGCATCGTGACGACGGCGCTCGTACTGCACTACGTGCTCGGCGCCATCATGGCCATGGGGATGATTCTCGGAGCGGTTATTGCGCATTTCCACTTCGATTCGAGTGTGGGCATGGAGGGTGTCATCGGGGTGGCCTTCGGGATCATCGCGTATGTGTGGAACATGTCATGACGGCCGTGTTCCCATGGTCCGTCTTGGAGCGGGATCACCCTTGTTGGCAAACCTGCTGTTCGGTGCGGTCACCGCAATCGTGTACGGCATGCTGAAACGGCGCACGCGGGACGCGATGCACTGACGTGCCGTTTTTTCCCGGCGTGCCGATAGAGTCTGTTCACATGTGCGACGTACGCGCGTCGCACATGTGAACAGACCCTAAACACCCGGCGCCTTCGGGAGACGGCCGCCTGGGCAACCAATGCTAGGGGCGGCCGTTTGCATTGCATCGCAGCAAGTGAATCCTCCATTCGCGCGATCCGTATATGTGGCGCGCTTCCCCCTTGCGCTGCCTTGCACGTTGCAGAGGAGAGGACTACCTTTGATTTAGAGCCGCTTGTAACGCTCGGCGAAGCGGTCCTGGCAGAAGTGCCGGCGCAGGCAGTACGAAGTACGGCAAGGCGGCACAACGACGCCAGGAGCCTTTTTAGTTAGCGGCTCCAGCGAGTGACGCGCAGCGAGGTGGCGTATGGCGCTTGCGATTGCCCTGAGCCTGATCATCGTATTGGCGGTAGGGTTTCACTTTGCCAGTCCCTGGTGGATCACGCCGATCGCCTCGAACTGGGTGCGCATGGACGACATGCTGACGATCACGCTCGTCATTACCGGCGCGCTCTTCATCGCGATCAACCTGTTCATCGTGATCGCACTGGTGCGCTACCGCCACCGCAAGGGTCATCGCGCTGCTTACGAGCCGCACAACAAGCGGCTGGAATGGTGGTTGATCGGCCTGACCTCTGTCGGCGTGGCAGCGTTGCTGGCGCCGGGGCTCTTCGTCTACGCGGACTACGTACGGCCGCCGTCCAATGTGCTGCAGATGGAAGTGCTCGCCCAGCAATGGCAATGGCGCTTCCGCTTTGCCGGCCCCGGTGGCAAGCTGGGCACGACGGACGTGCGCTACATCAGCAACGACAACCCCTTCGGCCTGAACCCCGGCGACCCCAACGGCCGTGACAACTACCTGATCGAGACGCCCGAGGTGCACCTGCCGCTCAACCGGCCGATCCAGGTCCTGACACGGTCGCGCGACGTGCTGCACGACTTCTACGTACCGGCGTTCCGTGCGCGCATGAACATGGTGCCCGGCATGGTGACGACCTTCTGGTTCACGCCGACCAAGGCAGGGCGTTACGACATCCTGTGCGCGCAGCTTTGCGGTATCGGGCACTCCAACATGCGCGGCGTGGTGGTGGTGGAAGACGAAGCATCGTTCTCGCGCTGGCTGGCACAGCAGAGCACGTTCGCGCAGCGGCAGCAGGCCAGGGTGCAGGTCGCACCCGCCGCTGCAGGCGGCAGCGCCCAGGCGCTCGCTGACCAGGGCAAGACGCTCGCAGAGGCCAAGGGCTGCATCGCCTGCCATACCGTGGACGGCAGTCCGCGCGTGGGCCCCACCTGGAAGGGCCTGTACGGCAAGACCGAAACGATGGCCGACGGCAGCACCGCGAAGGTGGACGAAGCCTATCTGCGCGCCTTCATCCGCGACCCGAAGGCCCGCGTCGTGAAGGGCTTCGCACCCATCATGCCGAACTTCGACCTGAGCGAGCAGGAGCTGACCGCGCTGGTGACCTACATCGAATCGCAAGGCGGCCCGGCCGCCAGCAGCGCAGCCCAACCCTAGCGGAGCAGACGCAATGACCTACGCGCACACCAACCACGCCCAGCAAAGCTTCTGGACCCGCTATGTCTGGAGCCAGGACCACAAGGTCATCGCCGTGCAGTATTCGCTGACGGCCATCGCCGTCGGCCTGGTCGGCCTTGTGTTGTCGGACCTGATGCGGTTGCAGCTCGGTTTTCCGGGCAAGTTCAGTTTCATCGACGCCAACCACTACTACCAGTTCGTCACCATGCACGGGATGATCATGGTGATCTACCTGCTGACGGCGCTGTTTCTGGGCGGCTTCGGCAACTACCTGATCCCGCTGATGCTGGGCGCCCGCGACATGGTGTTCCCGTTTCTCAACATGCTGAGCTACTGGGTCTACCTGCTGGCCGTGCTGGTGCTGATGGCGAGCTTCTTCGTGCCAGGCGGGCCGACCGGCGCGGGCTGGACGCTGTATCCACCCCAGGCCATCCTGCCGGGCACGCCGGGCGTGGAATGGGGCATCGTGTTGATGCTGGTGTCGCTGGCGATCTTCATCGTCGCGACAACGATGGGCGGCTTGAATTACGTCACCACCACGCTGCAGGCGCGCACGCGCGGCATGACGCTCATGCGCATGCCGCTCACGGTGTGGGGCATCTTCGTGGCGACCATCCTGGCGCTTCTGGCGTTTCCGGCGCTGTTCGTGTCGGCGGTGATGATGCTGCTCGACAAGACACTCGGCACCAGCTTCTTCATACCGGCCGTGGTGTCGATGGGGCAGACGCTCAAGCATGCCGGCGGCAGCCCGCTGCTGTTCCAGCACCTGTTCTGGTTCTTCGGGCATCCGGAGGTCTACATCGTCGCGCTGCCGGCCTTTGGCATCGTGTCGGACCTCATCAGCACGCACGCGCGCAAGAGCCTCTTCGGCCACAAGATGATGGTGTGGGCCATCATCATCATCGGTGCGCTGAGCTTCGTGGTCTGGGCGCACCACATGTTCATCGCCGGCATGAATCCGTACTTCGGCTTCTTCTTTGCCACCACCACGCTCATCATCGCCATCCCGACCGCCCTCAAGGTCTACAACTGGGTTCTGACGCTGTGGCGCGGCGATATCCACCTGACCGTGCCGATGCTGTTTGCCATCGGCTTCATCAGCACCTTCGTCCTGGGTGGGCTGACCGGGCTCTACCTCGGCAACGTGAGCGTGGACATTCCGCTGTCGAACACGTACTTCGTGGTGGCGCACTTCCATATGGTGATGGCCGTGTCGCCGATCCTGGTGGTGTTTGGCGGCATCTACCACTGGTATCCGAAGGTGACGGGCCGCATGCTCAACGACACGCTCGGGCGCGTGCACTTCTGGGTCACCTTCCTCGGCACCTATGCGATCTACTTCCCGATGCACTATCTCGGCATCCTGGGCATGCCGCGGCGGTATTACGCGTATGAGGGCTACAGCTTCATTCCATCTTCGGCGCAGACGCTCAACACGTTCATCACCGTCGTTGCGCTGTTCGTTGCGACGGCGCAGTTGCTGTTCCTGTACAACCTGGCGTGGAGCCTCGTGCGCGGCAAGCGTGCCGACAGCAACCCCTGGCGGGCCACCACGCTGGAATGGCAGACACCGCAAACGCCGCCAGTGCACGGCAACTGGGGCGCCGCACTGCCCGTCGTCTACCGCTGGGCGTACGAATACAGCCCGCCGGGGCACGAGGAAGACTTCGTCCCGCAAAACCAGCCGCCTGCGACGGCGCCTGAACCGGCCCACCCGACGCTTGAACCCGGCGAGGCACGCGAATGACCACGCTGCGCCGCTCCTTCGTTCCTGACGCGCCACCTGTCTTGCCGAATGCGGGCCGCATCGGCCTGATCGTCTTCATGGCGGTGGCAACGACATTGTTTTCACTGCTGCTGTTCGCCTATGCAATGCGTATGCGCGAGCCCGACTGGCAGCCGATCCCGCATCCGGCGCTGCTGTGGTGGAACACCGGCGCGCTGGTGCTGGCAAGCATTGCCATGCAGCGTGCCCGGCAGATAACCTTACACCGCGCGGCGTGGCTGGTGTCCAGCGGTGTGCTGGCGGCCGTGTTCGTGATCGGACAACTGGTCGTCTGGCGCATGCTGTCGGCGGCTGGGCAGACCGTCACCGTCAATCCTTCCAATAGCTTCCTCTACCTGCTCACCGGCCTGCACGGGTTGCATGTGCTGGGCGGGCTGGTGGCCTGGGCGGTGACGATCGCGCGTCTCCGGCGCGGGGACCCCTTCCGAGCACAGCGCGCCATTGCGCTGTGCGCCATCTACTGGCATTTCCTGCTGGCTGTCTGGCTCGTGCTGCTGGCGGCGATGTGGTGGATCACCCCTGGGTTCGTCGCCGCCATCTGCGGGCCGCTGTATGGAGCCGCGCCATGACCACGCCCACGCTCCCCACCGAATCCGCTGCCACCACGCCCACCGACGCCGGGCCTGACGGCTGGCGCGGCATCGTCACGGACTGGTCGGCCGACCGCGAAGCCTTCAAGGTGCCGTGGGGCAAGGCGATGATGTGGATCTTCCTGCTGTCGGACACCTTCATCTTCAGCAGCTTCCTGATAGGCTACATGACGGTGCGCATGTCGACCACGGTGCCGTGGCCTGACCCTTCGAAGGTGTTCGGGCTCACTGTGGGCGGCGTGGATGTGCCCTTGCTGCTGATCGCCATCATGACGTTCACCCTGATCACCAGCAGCGGCACCATGGCGATGGCTGTCAACTTTGGCTACCGGCGCAACGCAAAACGCGCCGCCGCACTGTTGCTGGCGACCGCGCTGCTGGGCGTGACCTTCGTGTCGATGCAGGCCTTCGAATGGACCAAGCTGATCGTCCATGAAGGTATCCGCCCCTGGGGCAACCCGATGGGCGCGGCGCAGTTTGGCGCGTGCTTCTTCATGATCACCGGCTTCCACGGCTTTCACGTGAGCTGCGGTGTGATCTATCTGCTGCTGATAGCACGCAAGATCCTGCAGCCGGGGTTCACCGAGCACGGCAACTTCCAGATCGTGGAGATTGCCGGCTTGTACTGGCACTTCGTCGACCTGGTGTGGGTGTTCATCTTTGCGCTGTTCTATTTGTGGTGAGGCAGACCATGGACCACACCGATCCCGCCCATCGACCCGACGCCGCGCACGGCCAGCAGCATCCGATCGGCATCTACCTGAAGATCTGGGCCCTACTGTTCGTACTGAGCACGATGTCGTACCTGGTGGATTACTTCCACGTGCAGGGCCTGCTGCGCTGGGCGCTGATCGTCGTGCTCATGTTCGCCAAGGCCGGGCTGATCGTGTCGATTTTCATGCACATGATGTGGGAGCGGCTGGCGCTGGTGTACGCCATCCTGATACCGCCCCTGTGCCTGCTGGTGCTGATGGTGCTGATGGCTGCCGAAGCGCATCACACCTTCGGCATGCGGGAACTCTTCTTCCACTGATCCCTGCGCCGACCGTTCCTCAGGCGAGTGCCTGGAACGCACCGCTCTGAATACAAAACGAC
>WNGR01002510.1_pt1 | contig 20137 bp, 19 predicted proteins | sample 5407581 | NCBI WGS metagenome assembly WNGR01 (sample SAMN13153383, study PRJNA577476) | soil metagenome | isolation source: 80 cm soil or saprolite under Garry oak tree replicate 2 | place: USA:California | collected 2016-06-15 | reverse complement strand
CTGGTCAAGATCGGGACACTGGCAGCATGAACAGCCAGACCAGGCACAGCCGCGCCAACCTCACCCGGAGCCGATAGCAGCCGACCGAGCATCGGCCCAGATCACTCACGCCGACGCAAGGTTTTTCAGGTCGAAGTAGTTAGTGGCCTGCGTCGGGCGTTGCCCGAGTGTTGTCAGGGCCCGGCGGGTCCTGCGTCGCTTCCTTTGCTCTGCGTACCTGCACGCAACGCCATATTTTTGGTGCGGCGTGGGGGTACTGTGCGCAGCGGTGTGCAGAGCAAAGGAGCCGAGCAGGCACGCGGTCGCAGCTACCGGAGTCGTCCTCACCGACGAATTTCGGGGCCTCGCGTCGTCTAACTACATGTGTTGGGACGAGGGACGGAGGCGACCGTCGTGCTCGCGCGCGGTGACGCCGAGGTGGCGAGCTGGCCGCTGGCCGGCTCCGTGCAGCCGAGCCTCGATCTCGTGGACGAGCTGGCGCGGCTGCACCTGATGGCGCGGCGGGCCGGCTACACGATCCGGCTCCGCGGTGCGTGCGCCGAGTTCGCAGAACTGCTCGACCTGGTCGGCATGCCCGAGCTCGCGACCGGCGTCGGCTTACGGCAGGTGCGGGGGCAGGCCGAAGGCAGCGAATAGCTCGGTGTCGAGGAAGTTGTGATCCCCGGCGACCCGGTCGCCCGACACCTCGATCACGTGCAGCGCCCACGGGCTGAAGCCGCCCGCGGGGTCCGGGCGGTACGACGCGAACGTGGCGCCACCGTTGGCCGCCGTCGCGAGCACCCGCGAACCCTTGCAGCCGATGCCCTTGCCGAGGAACCACCTACTGATCTCGAGCGGTCCGCGCAGCCACAGGGGGTACGGCGGCATCGACAGGATGGCGTCGTCGTGCAGCAAGGTGACCAGCCGGGCCACGTCGTAGCGCTCGAACGCGTCCATGTACCGGGCGAGCAGAGCTTTCTGGTCCGCGTCGACGACCTGGGTGCGGCGCTCGTCGAGGTCGGTGCCGGAGAGCGTGTCGCGCGCCCGCTGCAGCGCGCTGTTGACCGACGTCACGCTGGTGTCGAGCAGTTCGGCGACCTCGGCCGCCTGCCAGCGCAGCACCTCGCGCAGGATCAAGATCGCCCGTTGGCGGGCGGGAAGTCGCTGCAGCGCGGAGATGAACGCGAGCCGGATGCTCTCGCGCGAGACGACCAGGTCGGCCGGGTCACCCTCGTCAGGCAGGACGCGCCCGTCGGCGATCGGCGTCACCCAGGTGTTCTCGGCGAGTGGGGCCGGCAGCGCCGAGTCGGCGGTGTACGCCGGGCCGAGATCCATCGGCCGGGCCCGGCGCTGCTGGCTGCGCTGCATGTCGAGGCAGACGTTCGTCGCGATGCGATAGAGCCAGGACCGCAGCGCCGAGCGGCCTTCGAAGCTGCTTGCGCCCTGCCAGGCGCGGACCATCGTCTCCTGCACGGCGTCCTCGGCCTCGAAGCCCGAGCCGAGCATCCGATAGCTGTACGCAGTGAGCTCCCTGCGGTACTGCTCGAAGTCTTCCGGCCGAACTTCGCTGCTGAGGGCGGTATCACCGCTAAGTGGCATGTTCTCCGATGCTAGTAGACAGGTCTGACACCGGGCACCGGTGAGTTTCATCCCGCCGCGTCGTCATACCTGCGAGACACAATTTCAGGCGTCACCGAGAGCGGGAAGGAGCGAGGGCAATGACTATCAAGCAGAGCGCAGACCGGACCTACCAGCAGGCGGTCGCCGCGAGGGACAACGCGGCGCACGCGCTGTACCAGGCCGAGGTCGCGCTGCACGACGCACACCAGACGCACGTCGATCAGTGGATCGGCGCGGCGCATGATCGCCTGCACGCAGCCGTCGCCCTGTACTCGGCAGCGAACGAGCTCGTCGAGTGCCTGCGCGACCACCACCCGGTTGCCGCGTGATTCGCTGCCGCCAGCGATCTTGCGCAGACATGCTCGCAACTGCGGGCGTGTGCGCGCAGGATCGCTAGCTCAGCCGGATTCCTTGAGCGCAATGGCCAGCTCGGCCGCGCTTGCCGGGTCGTCGCGGACGGCGGCGGCGATGCGATGCGCCGCCTCGGGCTGGTACTCCTCGCCGTAGACCGAGCCAGGCCGGCGCGGCGACTCCATGATCGAGACCTGGCGCCAGCCGCCGACGTCGACCGGCTCGAACCCGATCTCGCGGATCAGCCCGCTGACGACCTCCTTGGCCTGCTCGTCCTCGCCTGCCAGGAACATCGCCACCCGCTGCTCAGCGGGCCGGGCGGCCGCCTCGGCCTGGAATCCGGCCGTCAACGTGTTGAACGACTTGACCAGGCGCGCCCCGGCCAACCGCTCGGCGTTCGTCTCGGCGGCGCTGCGGCCCGCCGGGGGAACGCCGCCGAACGCGTTGGTCGTATCGATGACGATCCGGCCGGCGAGCGAACCGGCCTCGGCGGCCGCGGCCTCGACCAGGCGCCACGGCACCGAGAGCATCACCACCTCGCCGAAGGCTGCCGCGTCGGCGGGTGTACCGGACTGCGCGCCGATCTCGGCCGCGCGTGCCGCCAGTGTCGCCGGGTCGCGCGTGTAGCTCAGCAGAACCTCGTGGCCGGCCTGGGCGAACAGCCGCCCGGCGTTCGACCCGATGTTGCCTGCCCCGATGACTCCGATCTTCATGACGAGTTCCCCGTCCGTTGGTGGAGTGTCATTCCGGCTTGCCGCCGGCGATCCAGGCTCTGAACGCCGCGATCTGCTCCTGTGGCCAGGCGCCGTCGCACGGCATGCTGCCCGCCTCGAGGCGTTCCAGGATCGCGTCCGCGTGCTGGCTGACGTCGGCGTACTCCCACAGGTCGAAGGCGAAGCTCATCGACTCGCGGTCGGTGCGCCGGAACAGCGGCTTGACGTGCTCGGCGTACCGGACCGGTTCGCCGGGCGCCGGCAGGGTGATCGCGGTTTCGTCCTCGGTTTCGGGGCGCAGGGCTGACACGCGAGCGCCCGGCTTCGCACCGACGACCCAGTCCCACCGCGGCACCGGCATGTGCGGCGGCGGCTTCGCGCCGGGCGTCGAGTTCTCGACCGCGATGCGCGAGCCCCATTCGAGGTAGGAGACGAACGCCGCGCGGAACTCGGGATCGGTCGGGATGCCGGCCTCGTCGGCGGAGCGGACGAGCAACTGCACCCATCGCGCCCGCTGCTCTTCACCGAGCCCCTTGCCGAGGTGCTGCGACACCATGCGGTCGTATCCGCCATACCGCTGGGTATGGAACTTCGGCCCGCCGAACGTCTCGCTGAGCCAGGACGCCACGCGCTCGGGATGGTCGGGCGACATGGCGGCGAACAGGGGCGCGAGCAATGGGTCCTCGGGCACGTACTTCTCGTAGAAGATGCTCGTCGTCCGCAGCAGGACCGGATAGCCGCCACACCACTCGAACAGCGTCGGCTCGTCGGGCATCGGCGGGTCGGCGAAGCCCACGTGGTAGTGCATGCCGCTGCAGAACGGCTTGTTCTGCGAGTGGCCGCACCGGCAGAGGCTGTAGTGCTCCAAGGACGCGCCCACGTTGCGCGGCACGGCGGCACCCTCGGCGTCGATCAGGTCGATGCCGCCGCGAACCCGGTACGGCCCGTCCTTGGACACCTCGACGGCCGGCTCGCGGTTCAGCTCGCGCATGTCCTGTCCGTCCACGGCGAAGCTCAACGCTCCGGACGGGCAGGCACGGGCGGCCCGGACGATCTCGTCGACTCGCCCGCCACTCGGCGCGACGAACGGCTCCTGGTCGACGCGGAAGGCTGTCGGGACGCGGCTGGTGCAGAAGCCGGAATGCGCGCAGGTGCCGCGGTTGTCGAAGATCGTGGCCGCGCCGGTGTAGGAGTCTTGGCGATCCGGCACCCGGTCCGGATCCTTCGCATCGGTGAAGCCGGCCTCGGCGTGGCTGCCGTCGCAGAGCGGCTTCAGCCCCGACTCGCCGCACCGGCACAGGGCCAGCTGAGGCTGCGCCGGGATCTGCTCGCCGAGCCAGTCGCGCAGGTTGCCGACATTGGTCAGCAGGTACGGCCCGTCGTGCTGCGTCTGGATGCTCGCCGGCAGCGACGCCTGCAGGTCTGCGAACTCGGCGGCCAACCGCTCGCCGTCGTCGCCCTGGCGCACCGCCAGTTCCTGCAGCGCCGCTACGGCTTCGACGAGCTCGAGCGGGACGCCGGGTTCGAGGCGCAGCCGGGTTGCCCACAGCGCGAGCTCTGCAACGCTCCCGCCTCGCGCCGGTTCGCTCGGCGTGCCGATCACGGCGGCCAGCGGGCGGATGACCGATTGCCGCAGGCATCCGGCCACGTACGCGTCCTGCTCGGCGTCGGCGATCGCGCTCGCCGCAGCGTGCACCTCGCGCAACTCGCTGGCCAGATCCATCGCGATCCTCCCGAACGGAGACGAACGCCGCGCACAATACCGACACGCGATGACATCGCGGCGAGTTCAGGATTCGATGCCGGGCGTGCCGTCGGCGTCGTCGCGGGCCAGCTCGATCCCGCGCCGGGCGGTGAGCATCGTCAGGCTGGCCTGCACCTGCGCGCGGGTCGTCTGGCGGCGGATGTCGAGGGGGAGGCGTCCCCACACGGCGTCGACGATCTCTTCAGCCGTGACGTTGCTGATTTCCTCGTCGCGCTCGCGGGCGTCGCGGTCGTGCCGGGAGAGCGCGTCGCCGATCCACCCACGCAGCTCCGTCCGGTCCACGGCCCGCATTCTTCACCGGATCGCTACCGGACGAGGCGGAAGAACGCGCGGACCTCGTCCACGAACAGCTCTGGACGCTCGAACGCGGCGAAGTGGCCGCCCTTGTCGAGCTCGTTCCAGTAGCGGATGTCGGTGTAGCGCTTGGCCGCCCATCGACGCGACGGGCGCGGGTTCTCCTTCGGGAAGATCGAGCAGCCGGTGGGCACGTCGACGGTGTCGTCGGTGGCGCGGGTGAACCACTCCGAGACCTGCCGGATGCTCTCCCAGTACAGCCGCGCGGACGAGGCGCCGGTGCGGGGCAGCCAGTAGAGCATCACGTCGTCGAGCATCTCGTCGCGAGTCAGCACGTTCTCGACGTGGCCGCCGTGATCGGTCCACGACCAGAGTTTCTCGACGATCCACGCGCATAGGGCGGCTGGCGAATCGACGAGCCCGTACCCCACAGTTTGCGGCTTGGTGGCCTGCTGCTCGGAGTAGCCCGACTCGTGCGTCGCCGCGTGCTCCAGCGCGGCGAGCGCCGCCTGCTCTGCGGACGTGAGGTCGCCGAACGTCGCCGGGTCGGGTGCCGCGATCGGCGGGTTGAGGTGGATGCCCGCGAGGTGCGAGGCGTCCTGCTGGCCGAGGCTCGTGGTGATGCTCGTGCCCCAGTCGCCACCCTGGGCGCCGTAGCGGTCGTACCCGAGCCGGGACATCAGCACAGCCCAGGCGCCCGCGATGCGCTGGACGTTCCAGCCCGGCCGCGCCGGCTTGTCGCTGAACCCGTAGCCGGGAAGGGACGGGCAGACGACGTGGAAGGCGTCCGAGGCGGCGCCGCCTTGTGCCGTCGGGTCGGTCAGCGGGCCGATCACCTTCACGAACTCGACGATCGAGCCGGGCCAGCCGTGCGTGATGACCAGCGGCATCGCGTCCGGATGCGGTGACCGCGCATGGACGAAGTGGATGCCGAGCCCGTCGATCGTCGTCCGGAACTGGGGCAGGGCGTTGAGCCGCGTCTCGGTGGCCCGCCAGTCGTACCCGTCGGCCCAGTACCGACATAGCTCTTGGACGTAGCCGAGCGGGACGCCTTGCGACCAGTCGTCTACCGTTTCAGCCTCGGGCCATCGGGTGCGGCGGAGGCGTTCGCGGAGGTCGTCGAGGTCGTCGTCCGGGATGTCGATGCGAAAGCTCGTCACGTCGTCGGACATGGGTGGTAATTCCTTCGCGCGGGACCGCGCCACGTGGTTCGGTGGCATGTCGACACGAAATCATTCAGACGGGTAACGCAGTGGAATCGAGCAACATTTCCTGGTGGCGGGACGCGGTCGGCTACCAGGTCTACCTGCCCTCCTTCGCCGACAGCAACGGCGACGGCTGGGGCGACCTCGACGGCGTGACCGATCGCCTCGACCATCTCGTGGACCTCGGCGTCGACCTGCTGTGGCTCACGCCGTTCTTCAGCTCGCCGATGCGCGATCACGGCTACGACATCGGCGACTACCTGCGTGTGGACCCGAGCTTCGGTGGCGACGCCGCGCTCGCCCGGCTGCTGGACGCCGCGCATGCCCGCGGGCTGCGGGTGATCGGCGACCTGGTCGTCAACCACACGAGCGACGCGCATCGCTGGTTCGCTGCTGCCTCGTCGTCGCGCACCGATCCGCACCGCGACTACTACATCTGGCGCGACCCCAGCGCCGACGGCGGGCCGCCGAACAACTGGCTGTCGCACTTCGGCGGACCGGCATGGACGTTCAGCCCGGCCACTGGGCAGTACTACCTGCACCTGTTCAGCCGCGAGCAACCCGACCTGAACTGGCGCAACCCGGCTGTCGCCGCCGAGGTCGACGCAGTGCTCGAGCGCTGGTTCGCCCGCGGGCTGGACGGCTTCCGGATCGACACCGCCGCCTACCTGATCAAGCACCCCGACCTGCCCGACAACCCTGCACTGCCCGACGGTCACGTCTCGCCGATCCGGGGCACCACCACCGAGTGGCGCCGGCAGGAGCATCGGTACGACATCCACCAGCCGGACGTCCACGCGATCCATGAGGGCTGGCGCCGCATCGCCGATCGGCACGGCGCCCTGCTCGTCGGCGAGGTCTACGAACTCGAACCGCGCGCGCTGGCGGCCTTCGTCGACGGCGAGCGACTGCATTCGTCGTTCTGGTTCGGCCTGGTCGAGACCGACTGGGACGCCCACCGCATCCACGTCATGACCGCCGCGGCGGCGTCCGCGTCGCCGAGGTTGTCCTGGGTGCAGGGCAACCACGACCGGCCGCGAGCGGCCAGCCGGTACGGCGGTGGCGAGCTCGGTCGCAGTCGCTCGCTGGCCCTGCACGTCCTGATGGCGCTGCTGCCCGGCACGTTCTGGCTCTACCAGGGCGAGGAGCTCGGCCTGCCCGACGGCGTCGTCCCGTCCGGGCAGGGCAGCGATCCGCTCGCCGCGGCCCAGCCCGACCAGAGTCGCGACGGCGCTCGCACGCCCATGCCCTGGACGCCGCAGCCCGGGCTCGGGTTCACGGACGGTCGCCCGTGGTTGCCGGAAGGCGGCCGGACGTCCGGCCAGACCGTCATGGCCCAGCTGAGTGACCCGGGCTCGCACCTGAACACCATCCGCCGCCTGGTGGCCGCCCGGCGCTGGGCGCTCCATCACGCGCCGGACGGCGCTGACACGCTCGTCGACGAGCCGCTCGCCGCCGACCTGTCTGCTTACCGGCGCGGTGAGCTGTGGGCGATCGTCAACCTGCACGACGTCGTGAGCAAGGAGGTCGACCTCCCCGCACCGGCGATCTTCGACACGCACGACCCGTCGGTCAGCATCGTGCAGCCGCGCACAGGCCGGGTTCAGTTGGAGCCGCGCCAGGCGCTGCTGCTCGCGCAGCCCTAGCCCTGACAGCGCGGCAGGCTGATCGACACGTCCGCTCCGCCTTCGGGACGGTTGACCGCGTGTGCTGCCCCGCCGTGGCGCCGCGCGATCGCGGCGACGATCGAGAGCCCGAGGCCTGCCCCGGCGCTGTGACCGGTGGGGTCGGTGCGGCTGAACCGCCCGAACGCTCGCGGCAGGAAGTCGCTCGGGAAGCCGGATCCCTCGTCGGTCACGTGGAATTCGGCGGCGTCGCCGACCCGGACGACGTCGAGGCGCACCGCGCCGGCACCGTGGAGCAGCGCGTTGTCGAGCATGTTGTGCAGCGCCTGGCGCAGCTGCGTCGGGTCGGCGCGGACGATCAGGGCGTCCTCGGCCTCGACGGTCAGCGTCCGGCCCAGAGACGCCGCCTTGGCGTGCAGCGGACGCGCAGCATCCGCCGCGAGCTCGCGCACGTCCAGCGCGACCCGTGGTAGCGCCCGCTCGTCGGCCTGGGCGATGGTCAGCAGGTCGGCGGCGATGGTGCCGAGCCGGTCGGCCTCCTCGACCGCGGACGCGATGGCCCGCCGCAACTCGCCGGCCGTGCGTGGATGCCGCAGCGCCAGTTCGAGCTCCGTGCGCAGCGTCGCGAGCGGCGTGCGCAGTTCGTGGCTCGCGTCTGCCACGAACCGGCGCTCGCTCTCCAGTGCGGCTTCGAGCCGCGACAGCATCGCGTTCAGCGTCTCGCCGAGCCGGGTCAACTCGTCGTGGCTGCCCGCCAGCGGCAACCGCTGTCCGGGCTCGAACGCGGCGGCTCGTGGCCGCCTTGGCCGGCGGTGATCTGACCTTTCGGTCAGCTGGCGAGAATCTTGTTCGGGTCGTAGAGCACGACGGTGCCCGCGACCATGTCGTGCAGCGTCTTCCGCTCCTTGCCGGTGAGCATCAGGATGAACGAGATCAGCTGGGTGATGATGCTGAGGATGCCGTCAACGATGCGCCCGACGATCTCGCGCAGCGCCATGTAGCCCCAGGACGCCTTGCTCTGCGTTGTGGGCCGCCAGACGCGCATGCCCAGCACCTGAAGCGCCGGCGTCTGCCCGCGACCCCAGACGATGAGGCCCCAGATGATCCAGCCGATTCCGAGTGTCACGATCGCCAGCAGGATCGACAGGAACCAGGCGCCGATGCGGCGTCCGACCGGTGCCAACTGCGTGCCAGCCGGCAGCGTGAGCCCGCTTTCTGGATCGAAGTACATGCCCGGCGGCACGCCTTGGCCGTAGCCGTACGGCGGCGCTCCGGCAGGCGGCGGCGGGTACGACGGCGCGCCCTGTGGCGGCGGTGCCGGCGGGTATCCAGGGGCGCCCTGTGGCGGTGGTGGCGGCGGGTATCCAGGGGCGCCCTGTGGCGGTGGTGGCGGCGGGTATCCCGGAGCGCCCTGCGGCGGAGGCGGGGGCGGGTAGGCCGGTCCGCCCTGCGGCGGAGGCGGGAAGGCAGGCTGCTGTGGTGGCTGCTGGCTCGGATCTTCGGGATAGGTCATCTTTCGGCTCCTCCACAGGGACCGGCTCGCCGGCGCCGTGCGCGGATGCGGATGTACGCCGGGCAGCGGGAGTCACCGCTATGTGCCGCCCGCAGCGGCATGAACAGTAGCGGGTCGAACGGGGCATTTGCCGATGACACGGTGAAACAGGGGCCGTCAGGTGGCGCGGTACTGGTCGTGCCGGGCGAAGAGCTCGGTCCACTCGTCCTCGGTGAGGGTGCGGCCAGTCGTCGATATCTCGACGAGTTCGCGGAAGTACTTCTCCCTGGCCGGAGCCGGGGCGAACAGGATGAGCATCGACGCCGGATCGTCGCTCGCGTTCTGGAAGGCGTGGATGCCGCCTTCGGGGATGTACAAGAAGTCACCGGCCGTCGCGTCCCCCCAGGCCTCGCCGTTGTAGAGGCGGACCGTCCCAGCTGTCACGTAGAACGACTCGGAGAACGTCTTGTGGAAGTGGGCGTCCGGCCCGCCGCTCTTCGGCTGCATGTGCCACTCGAAGAGGCCGAACTGGCCCCGAGTGTCCGCCCCGGTCGCGGTAAACCGCATGACGGTTCCCCGGCCGGTCGTGTGGTGCTCAACATCCTTGAGCGGATGGAACGTCGCGCTCACTTGGCCCACGTCCTGCGTGTACGTCATGTCAGCTCCTCGATTCCGGCCAGGACGCGCTCGACGTCGGAGTCATCGGTGTACGGAGCGAGGCCGAGGCGTACCCCGCCGGCCGTGCCGAGCCCGAGCGCGCGCGACGGCTCGATGGCATAGAACGAACTGGCGGGCGCATTCACCCCGAGCGTGGCGAGGTGGACGTAGACGTCGTCCGGACTGTGGCCGTCGACCGTGAGCAACAGGGTCGGGGTGCGGTGGGCGGCTCGCGAGTAGACGACCACCCCGTCCAGGTGCGCGAGGCGATCTTCCATACGCCGGCGTAGGGAGTCTTCGTGCGCCTCGACGGCGGTCATCGACGCGTGCAGCCGATCCCGGCGGGTGCCCTCGCCAGGCGCCAAGCCCGCGAGGAAGTCGACGGCGGCCGTCGTGCCGGCGAGCAGTTCGTAGGGCAGGGTGCCGAATTCGAATCGATCGGGCACCTCGTCCGTCGATGGCAAGAGCTTGTCCGGCCTCAACGTCTCGAGCAGCTCCGGACGCGCCGCGAGCGCACCGAGGTGCGGGCCGCAGAACTTGTACGGCGAGCACGCGAAGAAATCGGCGCCGAGCTCGGGCACGTCCACGAAACAATGCGCCGTGTAGTGGACGCCGTCGACGTACAACAGCGCCCCGGCCGCATGGGCGACTTCGGCGATCTCGCGGACGGGCGGCTTGGTGCCGATCAGGTTGGACGCCGCGCTCACCGCGACCAGCCGGGTGCGCTCGGACACGACAGCGGCGACGGCGTCGGCGCTCAGCTCGGCGCTGCTCGGATCGAACTCGGCCCATCTGACGGTGGCGCCGACGGCAGTCGCCGCCTGGACCCAGGGCCTGATGTTCGCGTCGTGGTCCAGCGTGGTGACGACGACCTCGTCGCCGTCCGTCCAGGTCTTTGCCAGCGTCCGGGAGAAGTCGTAGGTCAGCTGGGTCATGCTGCGCCCGAACACGACTCCGCGCGGGTCGACACCCAGCAGATCGCCCATCGCCGCCCGCGCCGCTCGGACGATGTCGTCGGCGCGCCGCTCGGACGCCGTGACATCGCCGCGGTTCGAGACGGCCGACGTCAGCGCGTCCGCAACTGCATCTGCCACCACCTGCGGAACCTGTGTGCCACCAGGCCCGTCGAAATGCGCTGCGCCCTCGGCCAGTGCCGGGAATTGCTTGCGAATCGCCTGCACATCAAGCCCCATGACGCCAGACCCTACCCAGCCAGCCCACCGCGAAGCTGCGCGGCAACTGCGGGGTTGAGACCACTGACGAAGTCCGAGACTTGCCAGACACCGGCTCGCCCAACTTGTACAAGCGGCGATGTGCCGCAAGGGTGGAGAAGCGGCTATTGACCAAGCGTATACGCGCAGTGTAGACATTCGGCTATGACCGTTCCTATCACGCTGCTGGGCCTGCTCGAGCGAGAACCGCGTCATGGCTATGACCTCAAACGCGATTACGACGCCTACTTCGGCCGAGGCAGGCCGCTGCCGTTCGGGCAGGTCTACGCGACGCTGAGTCGGCTGGCCCGCGACGGGAAGGTGGAGGCTGGTGAGCCCGAGCCGGGTTCGGGGCCTGAGCGCAAGCGTTACCTGATCACCGAGCAGGGCGTCACCGAGGTCCAGGCGTGGCTGGCCGAGCCGGTCGAGCCCGAACCACACCTGCAGACGGTGTTGTTCGCGAAGATCGTGCTGGCACTCATGACCGGGCGTCCGGCCGAGACCTACCTGGATATCCAGCGTGCGGCACACATGCAGCGGATGCGGGAGCTCACCGAGCTCAAGCGCACAGGCAATGTGGTCGACACGCTGCTGGCCGATCACGGCCTGTTCCATCTGGAGGCTGACCTGCGCTGGATCGATCTGACCGCAGCCCGCCTCGATGCGCTGGCGAAGGCGGTGCGGTCGTGACGGGCATCGGCGCTCTGCCTTCGCCGTCAGATCCTGGCGGGGCCGTCATCGAGGCGCGCGACGTGCACCTGTCGTTCGGGCAGACACCCGCATTGCGCGGCGCCAGCATGTCGGTACACGCCGGGGAGATCGTGGCCGTGATGGGCCCGTCTGGTTCGGGCAAGTCAACGCTGCTGCACTGCCTGGCCGGCATCCTCGTTCCGGATTCCGGCGAGATCAACTTCGGTGGCCGCCGGCTCGACGCGCTGCCGGAGGGCCCGCGCAGTGCCCTGCGGCGTGACCGGTTCGGGTTCGTGCTCCAGTTCGGTCAGCTCGTCCCGGAGTTGACCGCTGAGGAGAACGTCGCGTTGCCGCTACTGCTCAATGGTGTCCGACGGGCGGAGGCGCTGGCCCAGGCAGGTGCGTGGTTCGAGCGGCTGGACCTGGACGGATTGCAGCAGCGCAGATCTGGGGAGTTGTCCGGCGGGCAGGCCCAACGTGTCGCGCTGGGCCGGGGACTGGTAGCTCGCCCGGAGGTCCTGTTCGCTGACGAGCCGACCGGAGCGCTGGACTCGCTGACCGGCGAGCGCATGATGGACTTGCTGTCCGGCGCCGCGCGGAATCAGGCAACCACCGTCGTCCTGGTCACCCATGAGCCACGAGTCGCGGCCTACGCCGACCGCGAGGTCATCGTCCGCGATGGCAAGGTCACCTGCCTGTCAGTCGATCGGGTCGTCGTATGATCCGCCTCGGTCTACGGCTCAGCCTCGCCGGTGGACGGGAAGCGGCCACCCGGCTGGCCCTGATCGCCGTCGCGGTGGCGATCGGCGTGGGCCTGTTGTTGGCCACGCTGGCAGGCCTGAACGCCGTCAATTCCCAGAACGCCCGCTACGCGTGGCTGGAGACCGGCTCCCTCGGCTCGAACGCGCCGGGCAGCGCATCGTCGGCAGCCGGGACCGCTGCCGGCGACGCGCTGTGGTGGCAGCTGCGCGGCGACTATTACCAGGGTCACCTGATCGGCCGGGTCGACGTAGCGGCGACCGGGCCGGCCTCGCCGATCCCACCGGGCATCGCGAAACTGCCCGGACCAGGTCAGTTCTACGCCTCACCCGCCCTGGCCAAGCTGCTACGCCAGACTCCGGCTGGCCAGCTCGGCGACCGGTACCCCGGCAAGCAGGTCGGGACGATCGGCTCGGCCGCGCTGCCCGCACCGAACACGCTGGTCATCATCATTGGCCACCGCGTCGCCGACCTGTCCCATCAAGACGGCGCCCACGAGGTCAGCCGCATAAGCACCACGACGCCCAGCAGTTGCACCGACAGCTGCGTGCTCGGTGTCGGCACCGACGGCAACGGCATAACCCTGATCCTGTCCGTCGTGGCCGCCGCACTGCTGTTCCCGGTGCTGATCTTCATCGGCGGCGCGACCCGGCTCTCGGCTGCCCGCCGAGAGCAACGTTTCGCAGCGATGCGCCTGGTCGGCGCCACGCCCGGGCAGATCTCGGTGATCTCCACGGTCGAGTCCGCCGTCGCCGCCGTCATCGGGGTCGCCGCCGGCTTCGGCTTGTTCTTCGCGCTGCGCCCGGCGATCGCGGCGATCCCGTTCACCGGCGACCCGTTCTTCACCAGCGACCTGTCCCTGAACCTGCCTGACGTCCTGCTCGTTGCGCTCGGCATCCCGATCGCGGCCGCGGTCGCGGCCCGGCTCGCGCTGCGGCGGGTGAACATCTCCCCACTCGGGGTGTCACGGCGGGTCACCCCGCGCCCGCCCCGCGCCTGGCGAGTGATCCCGCTGCTGGCCGGCGTCGGCGAACTGGGCTACTTCGCCTACGTCCGCGACATCGGCGCCGGCAGCCACACGAGCACCACCGTCGAGGCCGCCGTGTTCCTGGCCGGCGTTCTGCTGACCATGGCCGGCTTGGTCATCGCGGGCCCGTGGTTGACCATGCTCGTCTCACGCCTGGTTGCCCGGCGCGCGAACCGGCCCGCCACCCTCATCGCCGCACGCCGACTCGCCGACAACCCCCAGGCAGCCTTCCGCGCAATCAGCGGACTCGTCCTCGCCCTGTTCGTCGGCACCTGCGCGCTCGGAATCATCACCACAATTGTCGCCTACAACGGCGGCTCGGCAGGCGCCACGGCCACCTCCACCGGCACGATCGTCGAGACGTTCTGGAGCCCGCACCCGACAAGCACGAACATCACCGTCCCGGACGCGACGATGAGCCGACTGTCCGCAATCTCCGGCCTCACCGGGGTCGCCGTGATCCGCGGTGAGCCTCAATCCGACCCTCGGATGTATCCGCAGGAGGTGGTCTCCTGCGCCCAGCTCACCGGCACACCCGCACTGGGCCATTGCCCGCCCGGTGCGGACACCGTGACGATCATGCCCGACTTCGGTGGCTCGGTCATCGACAAGTCGTCTATGGCCGACACGACCTGGCCCGCCTCCGACGTCTCCACCGCGCAGCTGCAGCGCCTGTCGATCGACGCCATCGTCGTCGCCACCAACGGATCGGCGGCCGCCGTCGAGCAGGCTCGCACCGTCCTCGACCTCACCTACCCGAGCCGATATCCACCGCAGACCCTGAGCAAATACCAGGCCGACAACTCGAAGCTGACCAACAGCTACCGGCAGCTCGCCAACGTCGTCATCTTGACTAGCCTGCCCATCGCCGGCTGCGGCCTGGCCGTCAGCATCGCCGGCGGGCTGGCCGAGCGCAAACGACCCTTCAGCCTGCTGCGCCTGACCGGAGCCCGACTCGCGATCCTGCGGCGCGTCATCACCCTCGAAGCGGCCGCTCCGCTCCTGATCACCGCTGTCGTATCCATCGCAGCCGGACTGCTTGCCGCGCACCTGTTCCTGCGCGCGCAACTCCGCGAAACACTGCAACCACCCGGCGTGCAGTACTACCTCATCGTCATCGCCGGGATCCTCGCGTCTCTCATGATCATCGCCTCGACGCTCCCACTGCTCAAACGGATCACCGGGCCCGACGTCGCCCGCAACGAGTGATGCGCACTTACCTGCCGGCTCCGGCAAGAATCCGATCTTGCCTTCGAGATCCGGGGGCGGGCGCTACTCATCAGGAGTGATGCAAGGCGATCTCGCGCGCAACGAGTGCTGCATCTTCGCCGACCCCGAACAGCAGAGACGAGCGGCGCTTGCGCAAGAAATGGACGCCGCAGAAGTACAGGCCAGGCAGCACCGTGCTCGCGCCGTTGATGTTGAGCGGGAATCCGAGATCATCGGTGACCGGAGCGTCGATCCACCGGTAGTCCAGCCGGAATCCTGCTGTGAAGATGACCGCGCTGAATCCGCGCAGGTCGAGTTCGCGTGGCGGGTTGTAGCGGAACGGTGCGGGCACCGGTAGCTGCGGAATCTCAACGCCTTGGGCGGGCAGCTGCTCGGTCAGCAATCGCCGGATGTCGGCCCATCTCGCGTCGCCGAACGCGACGGACTCGCCGAGGTCGTCGGCGAACTGAGCACGGTTTCCGTTGAAGCCCGACAGGTGTCCCAGCAGCGGCACGCCCAGAGCCTGCAAGGTGCGGTAATGCAGGTCGTGCCCGCCGCGGGCGCCGCTTGCCTGAATGTTGGCGACCAGCCGGTCCGCCGGAGAGGACAGGGCAGACAGCGGTTGATCGAAGAACGTCGTCTTCGCTAACCAGGTGACGATGTCCCTGCCGTCCAGACAGCGCGGCACCCACGGGGCCCGGCCGCAAGACAGGAACACGTCGAGCCCGGCGAGGTGCAGTTCCTCGGTCAGTTGGCATCCGGTTTGGCCACTGCCGACGACGAGGATCTTGCCCGGCGGTATCTGATCCGGATTGCGGTAGTCGGTGCTCGTCAGCGCGAGCACACCCGGCGGCAAGGCGGCCGCGGCCGGTGGCAGGTAGGGCCGCTGATAGGCGCCAGTACACACGACAACCGCGGCGGCCTCGAGCGGGCCCTCGGAAGTGATGAGCTCGAGGCGTCCATCGGTAGCGCGCAGCCGCTGCACGTGCACGCCTTCACGCACCGGCACCGCGCCGCTGTCGGCGTACTTCTCGAGGTAGGCGACGATCTCGTCGCGGTGCACGTGGCCTTCCGGATCATCGCCGGAATAGGGGCTGCCGGGTAGGTCCAGGGTCCAGTTCGGAGTCACCAGCGTGAAGCTGTCCCAGCGCTCACGCCAGGCCTGGGCAACCCTCGCGCGTTCCAGCACGACATGGTCGACGCCGAACCCGGTGAGCTCCCGGCTGACGGACAGCCCCGCCTGACCCGCCCCGATCACCAGAACTGACACGAGGCACATCCTGGCCCTGCGGCTGCTGCCAGCGCGAGGGCTGCGGATTACGGACTCATCGGCGCGGCTCGAACGCGATGATCAACGCAGACGCCACGGCGCCGATCGACGGATCGCCGCGCGCACCTACTCATCCGGTGTGTAGTGCTCATCCGGGACACGCGCGCGATCAAGGCGATGCTGTTCACGCTGCTCGCGCCGTGCCTCGCGGCGGGCTCGGCGCGCCTCGCGGCGCGCCAGCTCGCGGCGCTGTTTCAACACCGGGTCGTATCGCGTCCCCATCAGCGGGTTGTCCCAGGACTGGGCAGGTCCCCAGATCGTCAGGGCTCGGGCGCGTAGCCAACTGATCGGCCGCGTCTCCGGCCCCGAGATCCGCTCGTCGCGCTTGCTCATGTCCATCACCAGCTTCGACACAGCTAGTCAGCGCGTGGCGCTTCTCAGCGTAACGCTCCGGCAGTGGTCGGTAGGTTTTCGGGATGACACGGGATCGGTCGCAGCGGGCGGAGCGGAAGGGATCGGTCGGGTTCGCCGCCGTGATCGGCGGCGTCGCCGGTGCGACGCTGGCGGGGCACCGCGGTCGGCGGGCCGCAGGGGTCGGTGCGATTGCTGGCGCGGCCGGGTTGGCGGTGTCGGAGGCGGTGGCCCGGGCTCGTCAGCGACCTGGCGAGATCCCGGCGTTGTGGCAGCGGATTGCGGTGAGCGGCGCGCTGGTCGCGCCGCTCGGCTGGGCGGCGCGTCGACGTGGACCGGTGGCGGTGGGCACTGGGACGGGGACGCTCGCGGGCTTGCTCGGGATCCGTCCGCAGAAGGTGCTGCTCGGGCCGGTATTCGGCCTGGCAGTCGGCCGGGCATTCGCGATGCGACGGCCCGCGGTGGCGGCGTCGATTGTGGCCGCCACGACGATGGTCGCCTACCGGACGGCGTCGGCGCTGGTGTTTCGCGACGCGCAGGTGAGTCTGCTGGCCGAGCGGGTCCGGGCGGAGGATCTGCCGTTCGTCGTGCCGCGCGAAGCGCGTTCCTCCTATGTCGGCACCGGGTACGTCGGCGACCTGGCGGCAGCGCTCGGCGGCAGCTACGTCGCTGACGCGCCCGACGTCGGCATCGTCGCCTCGCTGGACGAGCTGGCCGGTCCGGACTTCGACCCGGCGGCCGTCGACCCGCGCGTGCGCGAGTTCTACGAGCACACCACCCGGTTCCGGCTCGACATCGTGCCGCAATGGCGGCTGTGGGTACGACCCGGCTACCTCCTCTATCGGACGCTGGTCGCGCGCCCGCTGGGGCAGGCCAACGTGCCGATGAACCAGCGCGATACGCAGCGAGGGATCCGCAGCCGCATTGACACGATCACCCTGCCGGGCGAGGACGTCGTGGCGGTGCGCGGCTGGATCCGGTCGTTCGCCGACACCGACGAGCCGATCTATGTCGGCATCTACACCACCTACCGCCACGACGGCCGCGGGTACGTCAGCGTCGGATTCCCGGTACCGCAGGCCAGCTTCACCGCAACTCTGCTACCGCGCGCCCGGCCCGGCGGGGGCCTGGTGCTGACCAGCCGCAGCGATCTCGACCACCCCGGCCACTACCTGACCTACGTCGACCCCGCCACCGGCGACCTCACTGCGCTCGCCGTCCACGGATTCGCCGAGCAACTCGACGTCTACGTCGAGGATGACGAGCTACGGGCCGAGCACGCCTTCTGGGTCTTCGGCCTGCCGTTCCTCGTGCTGCAATACCGCATGCACCGCAAGCCCACCGACCCAGTGATCGAGTAGGTCTCTCAAGCAGGCCGACGCTGGAACGTGGGTCGGGGAAGGTACGCCCGTGCCCAACGCACCCCACCTGGTCGCGCTCGTGCGCGCCGGCGCCACGTTCGTCAACGGGCGAACTCGTCGAACGATCAGGTGACCAACAAGCGCCTATGCCGGCCACCGCGGCCTGATCATGGACCTCGACGGCGCACGGCCCGTGCCACTACCGAACGACCTGCCCGTCATCGAACGCAGCGCGGTCCGCCTCGTCGTACTAGACGCCCAAGGTGCTGCTCTTCCACACCCACGACCGCGATCACCCACATCTCGGCAGCTGGTGGGAACTCCGGAGGGTCCGACCAGAACTCCACCCGATCATCGTGGCACCCGCCCGAACAGCAACCACGCAACGGCGCCAGGAGGCGTTCGCGCATCGGCATCTCTGGGCGCGCGATCTGCGGCTAGATCCGTATGTGGGCCTCCCGGGGGCTCGAACCCGGAACCTACGGCTCCGCGCCGGGAGGAACGATGGCATCAGGAGCCTTTTCTTGGAGTTCTGGTCCCACCGTCGGCCGCCAATCGCTCTTCTCGCGGCCCTCATTCCTGATGTTCTTGCTAGCTGCCGAACAGGGATCAGGATGGCTCGTAGCTTCGGGCCTGGTCGATTCGGAGGATGACGCGCTGTAGTCGGTGCTGGAGGCGGTCGATCTCGGCTTGGTACAACGCGCCGGCGCGGACGAGGGCGGCCACGTCGTTGCGTTGCTGGCGCCATTCCAGGTCGTCGCCGGGCCATTCCGGAGGCGGTTGCGGGTCGGCGCCGTGCTCTTCGTAACAGGCTGCGTGGTGAGCGAGCGCACCGACTCGGTGGATGGCGTCGTCGCGCTGAACGGTGATGGCCTTCTCGTGCAGCTGGCGGGCGCGCTCGATCGAGATGAGCTCTTGGCCAGTGCTAGACGCGTACGGGCCGGTGCCGTCGGGAGTGGGCATGGGATGCCTCCTAGCTGATGGCGATATCAGAGAAGCGGACGGCGGCGGCCCGACGGCCCAGATGGAGGTACCCGCCCCGATGCGTCGCGTCCGGCACGGTGACGGCGGCAGTCGGGGCGACACCGGTTCGGGTAGCGGCGACCTGGGTCGGGGCGACGTCGATACGCAGGGTCGCGGTTCCGCCCGGCTCAATCGGCGGCGTCGCGGCACAAGATGCGAGGGTCGCGATGCCGTGATTGACGATGTGCAACTCGAGGTTGCCGGACTGGCGCAGCACAACGTGGTAACCGCCCAGCCCCGGCTGGTAGTGACCGGTGTCGTCGAAGGACCGATCGTCTGTCGCGGAGATGAAGGCGCCGGCCCAGCCGTCTTGGGTTGCTGCCGCGTCGATGCAGACGGTGAACGTGAGGCCGAACCGGTCGGTCGCGGCGCCGTTGATGGGGCTGGCCCAGCCCTGCAGCGCGCCCTTGTATGCCGGGCTGGTGTCGGCGTAGCCCCAGGCGTGCGGTGCGGAGAACGTTCCGCGGTCACCGGCGATGGAGCTGGCGAGGTGGCCGTGGTAGTAGGTGCGTTGCCCGAATGGGTCGGAAGTCAGCACGGGCGAGCGTCCGGATAGGTATAGCGGGTCGTCGGAGAAGAAGCCGATGGCGCCGGCGGCCAGCCACGGCGCCGCGTCCACGCGGCGGTTGACAACCCATGTCACGACATCGAGGCCGGCGTGCGTGGCTGGCGATACGAGGCTGGGGGGCAGTGCCGCCGACAAACCCAGGTAGCGGATGCCCGACGCGTGTAGCGCGGCCGCGTCGTAGGCCGAGGTCGCGGTCAGCATCATTGCATCGCCGCCGGCAGCTACCGCGGGGCCAAGCTCGGCCCGCATGAATGACTGCACGATCGCCGCGTCGAGCAGGCCGTGTTGGGTCAGCCGGTCGACGATCACGCGGCCCGCGCCGGCGTTCTTCGCCTCGGGGCACAGGACCGCTTGCCCGCCCAGTTCGTCGAGTACGTCGGTAAGGGTCGGCACGCGAAGGGTGTTCGGCCATGCGGCGGCGAACCAGGTGCCCGCATCGACGTGGAGTAGTTCTGCGCCGGGCATTGTCAGTTCGTCGGTGTTTCCCGAGCCGTCCGTGGTGCGGTCGACCGTAGCGTCGTGCAGGCAGACTAGCCCTCCGTCGCGGGTGCGCCAGCAGTCCGGCTCGACCACATCGACGCCGAGTGCCACCGTGCCCCGATAGGCCTCGAGGGTGTTCTCCGGATACACGTTGGCCATACCGCGGTGCGCTATCCAGAACGGCGCCGACAGGTCGGCGACCCGCCGTGGCGGCCGCCCGGTCCCTGCGTCGCCCACGGACACGCGACCATCCTATGAGCGGCGCGCCGAGACGGTGGAGGTTGCCCCGGACGTCGTGGAATTTGAGGTGGCGGTCCCCCGCCTGACTCCTGCCGTGCGGTAGGTGTTGGGCGTCTTGCCAGAGACACCGTCAAGAAGGGGACCGCTGTGAAACAGAACTACCAGACGATCGATGCTGCCGCGACGG